>Ga0315297_10002530_pt1 | contig 11587 bp, 10 predicted proteins | sample YL17G15_0_MG_FD_203628 | JGI IMG/M metagenome (GOLD analysis project Ga0315297, IMG submission 203628) | Sediment microbial communities from Yellowstone Lake, YNP, Wyoming, USA - YL17G15_0 | ecosystem: Environmental > Aquatic > Freshwater > Lake > Sediment | place: USA: Wyoming | collected... | reverse complement strand
GTTTCCATCTTGGGATGATAGGGGGGCACCATTCCCGCTCTGGCGCGCCTCTTTGGCAGGGGTTCCTGCAGATACTGGCATGGTATCCACATCCCCGCCAGAGTCGAGGGTGATGCCCAAGCTTACGTTATAACTCCCCAGGGTGATGGAGAGGTTCACGGATTCCAATGTTGCAGTTGCCGTGGGTGCCGAGGAGGTTTGGGAGGGCATTACCGATGGCGGCACTGCCACAGTGGGCGATGCCGGTGTGGAAGATTGACATGCCGCTAGTAATCCCATTGCGAAGGCGATGATTGCCATTCGGAACAAATTCTTGCCCATATTCCCACTCCATATTTGATCCATCGGCGAATATTATGATAATTATCGTCATTATAGCCAATTTGTGCCTTCGATGACGAACCCTCATCATTTTCTCACATGCTTTCCCCGGGTGTAGCAAAAAAAAGGGCGACCGGTTTTCAGGTCGCCCTTTCAGGTCAGATGACAATATTCACCAATTTTTTTTGCGCCACGATCACCTTCCTGGGCGGTTTCCCCTCCAGGAATTTCTGGACTATTTCACTTGCCAGCGCGGCGGACTTGATCTCTTCTTCGCTCGCATTCGAGGGCAGGACCACCCGGTCGCGCAGTTTGCCGTTCACCTGCACCGGGATGGTGATCTTATCCTCTTTTAAGGCAGCCTCATCCACCCGGGGCCAGGGCTGGGTGTGGATGGAATATTTCCCCCCGGTCAGGGCCCAAAGTTCCTCGGCAATGTGCGGGCAGACGGGAGCCAGCATGCACAAGTATGTACTTGCGGCTTCTTTCCACTCGGGAGTGTTATATGCACCGGCTTCCTTTGCCCGGCTCATTTCATTCAACAATTCCATCAGCCCGGAAACGATCGTGTTGAACTCAAAATTCTCATAGTCATGAGTCACCTGCCGCAGGGTCTGGTGAAGCTTGCGGCGCAGGTTCTGCCTGGCCTCGTCGGTGCTGGCAGCGGTCGGCGCTGGCTCGGTGATCATTGCCCAGACGCGCTTCAACCAGCGGTGGGTCCCTTCAATGCCGGTATGGCTCCACGGGGCACCCATGTCCCATTTGGCAAAGAAAACCAGGTAAGAACGCACCGCGTCCGCACCATACCTCTGCACCAGTTCATCCGGCGCCGAGACGTTGCCCTTGCTCTTGGACATCTTCTCGTGATCCTCGCCCAGGACCATGCCCTGGTTTCGCAGTTGGATCATCGGCTCGGGACCTTCGGTGATGCCCATGTCGCGCAACGCCTTATGGAAGAAGCGCGTGTAGATCAGGTGCATGTTGGCATGTTCTATGCCACCGGTATAGGTGTCCACCGGCATCCAGTAATCGTACTCTTTGGGGTCGAACGGTCCCTGGTTATAATGCGGAGACAGGTAGCGCAGGTGGTACCAGGATGAGCACATGAAGGTATCCATCGTATCGGTCTCGCGCTCTGCCGCATCCCCGCAAACCGGGCAGCAGGCCTGCTTCCAAGTTGGATGCAGTTTCAGCGGCGACTCGCCCGTGGGTTTCCAGGCAACGTCTTCCGGCAGCAGGACCGGCAATTCGGTTTCCGGGACCGGGTTCCAACCGTCCTTTTTGCAGTAGATCATCGGGATGGGCGCGCCCCAATAGCGCTGGCGCGAGATCAGCCAATCGCGCAGCTTGTAGTTAATGGAAGCCTTGCCGATTCCATTTTTGGTGACATATTTGACTGCCGCGTGAAAGGCTTCGTCGGCAGAGGTGCCGCTGAGAGGCCCGGAATTGACCATCTTGCCGGAGGCAGGGACGGAGGCGGGCAGCGTCGCACCATCCAGCAGCGGCAGATCATCCGGTTGGATGACCACCCGGACTTCCAACCCGTATTTGCGGGCGAATTCAAAGTCCCGCTGGTCGTGAGCCGGAACTGCCATGATGGCACCTGTGCCGTAAGTCATCAGCACGTAATCGGCGATCCAGATGGGAATCCTTTCGCCATTAACCGGGTTGATGGCACATGTTCCGGTGAAAACGCCGGTCTTTTCTTTATCCGCCGCCTCCCGGTCAATATCCGATTGGCGCGCAGCCTGGGCCTTGTAGGCTTCGACTTCCACCCCGTGTTCCGGGGTCGTGATTTTATCGACCAGTGGGTGCTCGGGGGAGAGCACCATGAAAGTGACGCCCCACAGCGTGTCGGGCCGGGTGGTAAAGATCTCAAAAAATTCCCCATTTTCTGTTTTAAAAGTTACCAGGGCGCCTTCCGAACGTCCGATCCAATTGGTCTGCAGGACCTTTACCCGCTCAGGCCAATCCATGCCGTCGTAGTTCAGCAGCTCTTCGGCATATTTCGTGGTCCGAAAGAACCACTGCACCAGGTCTTTTTTTATGACCGGTGTGCCGCAGCGTTCGCAGTGACGGTCCTCCCCCCAGACTTGTTCGCGCGCCAGGGTGGTATTGCAGTGCGGGCAGAAGTCCACCGGTGACATCTTGCGGTACGCCAGCCCGTGTTTGTAAAGCTGGATAAAGAACCACTGGGTCCACTTGTAGTATTCCGGATCTGCCGAGACAGCCTCTCGCCGCCAATCGTACATTGAGCCCATCAGGCGCAGCTGCCGGCGCATCTTCTCGATATTGGCAAAGGTGCGTTGCATGGGGTGGATGCCATCGCGGATGGCGGCATTTTCCGCCGGCAGGCCGAAGGCATCAAAGCCGATGGGGAACATCACGTTGTAACCCTTCATGCGCATGAAGCGGGCGCGTGCGTCGGGGGGCGTGTATGCATACCAGTGACCGATGTGCAGGTCACCGGATGGGTAGGGCAGCATCATCAAGGCATAGTGCTTGGGCTTGCCGGCATCGATATCCGCGTGGTACAACCCGTCGGTCTCCCATTTCGCCTGCCATTTTGGTTCAATTTCCTGCGGCATATAATCACTCATTTTTGCCTCGTCCAAATAAAAATCCCTTCATCCACTCAGGGACGAAGGGTCGAATCTCCGCGGTACCACCCCGAATTGTCGCACAAGCCATCCTCTTTATCCTGTCTTGCAGGGGGAATTTATTGGACTTGTCAGACCACTCGTGTGCTGTAACGGGCTGACCCGGCGCTTGCTACTCGTTTCACCAGCGCGGTCCCTCTTGCGAGGCCAGGCGAGTTCAGTCTTGGGGCGCTCCCGCATGCACCGTGAAGGGCTTCCACCTCGCTCTCCCTTCTCGCTGACGGAATGACCTACTACTCCTGTCATGACCTTAAATATTTGATGATTATAGCATGATCGCGATCAGGTCTCCAATCGCGATTTCCAGTGGACCCAGCGAGATTCGAACTCGCGACCTTCTCAATGCCATTGAGACGCGCTCCCAACTGCGCTATGGGCCCTAATTCTTTTTATGGAAGGCGGCAAGCAGGAGGCAGTCAAATCTAATTTTACTGCTAGCTGCAGGGTGCCTGCTGCCCGTTGACTGTGGACCTGAGGGGATTCGAACCCCTGGCCTCCTCAGTGCGATTGAGGCGCGCTCCCAACTGCGCTACAGGCCCATCCTTGGGCGAACGGTATTCTACCTGAGTGAAGGGGGAATGTCAAGGAAGCATCCCAAACAAACATCATACCACCAGAACAGGTGCCCGTCAGCGAATCCGGCGCTTCCATTCCTCTTTCATCTGCATATCCCGTGGGCTTTCCCCCGAAACCAGCGCCAGGAAATCTGTCACCAGGCGGTTAAACCTAGACCCTTCGTCCAGCATGGGGAAATGACCGCAGTCGTCGAGCAGGATCTGGTGAACGAGGTCCGTCATGGAAAGCACACGCTCATAAGATACGGTCTCCGTCGCCGGGTCATTCAGTCCGTGCACGATCAAGCAGGGAGTGGACATCCCATCCATGAATGGCGCGATTTTTTCAATATCGTGGTTGTCAAGGGATAACCGGATGGCCTGTAGATCAGCCTTGGGGGCATCCGCGCGGGCGGGTTCATAGGCAGGATCTTTTCCCAGCAACCAGTCTGCCAGGTCTGCTGGAGAAACAGGAGAGCGCAGCCGTGGTGATACGGCTTTTATGTCCAGCGGTACATTGATGACCATCAGGCGGTCCACCATCTGGGGGTATTTCCGGGTGAATAAAATGGCTGTCAACGCCCCTAGGCCGTGACCAATGAGGGCCACCTTGCCAATCCCGATCGATTGCATGAACTGGTCAATCAAGGTGACCTGCTGCTCCAGGGTGTAATGGGACGGTGCGTGGGCTGTTTCCCCAAACCCCCAAAGGTCGAGGGCATAAGCACGGAAGGAAATGGCCGCGGTCTGCATGGTCGGCACCCAATAACGCCAGGAGCCGACCCAGCCGTGCAGGAAGATCACCGGGCGTCCCCGTCCGAGCACCTCGTAATGCACAACCTTGCTGTCAAGCAGTATCGCGCTCATGCCTTCTCAAAAATGGATCTATATCCTCTTTGCCTGCATTTCACCTGGAACAGTGCAGGATTGGTAGTTAATAATTAACAGTTATGGAGCTGAAGTAGCAGGGTCGGCTGGGAGCGGAGTCAGTGGAGAATTTAATCCAGGTCCAGCCTTGAGCAAAAAAATTGACCTGGTCGGTTGGGAGGGGAGCCCCGAATAACCCATATTACGGCATACCCGGGTGAGTCAGTTCTTCGCCGCGCTTCCAGACGGGTCCAGCCGCCGGGATTCAGCAGCCAGCTCGGTGATCTCACGAATATCCGAGATTTCATGCTGCCTGGGAGTCACCACCCCGATGGAAAAAGTCATCAGGGGAACCTTCTCCTCCTTGCCATCCGGATTGACAGCCGTGATGAAACCCTGCTGACGGTCCAGGAAGTTGTAATGCGTTTGGATTTCCTCCGCGAAGCGTGTTTTAAGACGGGTGCGGATGCCTTCAGCGGCCTCTTCATTGGTGATGATGGCAAAATTATTGCTGCCAGTGTGTCCAATAAAATCATTGGATTTTCCCAGCTCATCCACCACTTCGCTTAACATGATGGCGGTGAACCTGAGGACATCGTCGGCAGCCACAAATCCATATACATCCTTGAACTGATCATAGTGATTGATCCGGATATCAATGTAAGCCCAGTTGGTTTGACGGATGGTCAGCCGGAGCTGCTCTTCGATCAACCTTCCAGCCGGGAGCCCGGAGCGCGGGTCGGTGAGTGCCTCATGCTCTGAACGGCGAATGGCACCCATTACGCGTAGCTTCAATTCTTCGATGTCAAAGGGCTTGGTTATGTAATCGTCCGCCCCAAGCTCGAGACCCTGGAGCCTGTCACTGCGTTTATCCTTCTGGGTCAGGAAAATGACTGGTATGTGGCTGGTCCGCGTGCTGGTGCGCAAATTGCGACAGACCTCGTACCCGTCAATATCTGGCAGCATGATATCCAGGACGATCAGGTGCGGCAGTACCAGGCGGGTTTTATCCATCACCTCCCCGCCCCGCGCGGCAACATCCACCTCATAGCCCAACCCGCTGAAATAGATCTTCAGCATATTGGAGATGTCTGGATCATCTTCGACAACTAATAGGCGAGCTTTTGCCATGGAAACACCTCCCGCAAAAATGCAACCTGGAACCAACCTGACAGGCTGCAGCCTCCCAATATTGTAAACCTCATCCATAAGTCGTTTGTCGAGCACAGGCTGCCTGGATGAAGGTTTTGTTTCACTGACCTGCCAGGAAACTGTACTACCATGTGGCGACCACTTTTTCACCGCGGCGCGGGTAGAGCCGCTGATGTTTTCCGGCATCTTTCATCTTGTGGTGGTCGCTGTCTTCATACCTGACATCCCGGTCAATGATCCGATGACCCTGTGCCACCAACACCACATCCGATTCAATTGCACGGGCCGGGTAGATGATCATCCCTGCCCCGATACGGCAGTTGTGACCGACACACCCCCCCAGCACCGGGCGGTTGGCGGGGGATAGCTTGTCGTGTCCATCCAGCGCCCGGATGGGAGAGGGGATTAAATTGTAATCCGTGAAGGTGGTGCCCGCCCCAATGAAAGTATTCCGCCCTATGACACACAATTGCAGGCAGGAGTTTTGAGCCACCATGACATTTTCCATGACGGTCGACATGAAAAGCGAAGCCCGGAATGGCAGGAATGTTCCATCCCCGACCACTGAAAGCATCAACTGGCAATCCTGTGAAATGTTTACATTGTTTCCGATGATACAGTTTTCGATTACAGCGCCGGCATTGATGGTGACATTATCTCCGATGGTCGTTGGGCCATGGATAATGGCAGTCGGATCGATCACGCAGTGCTTGCCGATCCTGACTAGTCGCGAGCACTCCAACAACTGCTTGCCTTCATATAGTGCCTTTGCAAAGACCTGCAGCTTGAACCATAGATCCTTGTTTAGGCGATCCTCAAAACGCGCCCCGCGCGCAAACAGCCCGAACACGCTGTCAGCGATGAGAACATGCGTCCAGCAATCAATTGCCATCATTCCCCGCAGAGGCACCTTGTAGGTTAGGTCGCCGCATTCTGTCGCCATGTAGGTGGGGACATGATAATAGCCGATCTCGCGTGCTTGCAGATCTATGACCAAAGGCTTCGCATCCGCTTCCGGGCCGTTGGGGTAATACCACAACTCCGCGCGATGGAGATTGCTTGAAAAGGTATAAGAAGTGGATAAAGGCAGGGCGTTTTCACGGAAAGCGCCGTCATCCACCGAAAAGGCGGCCTGGACTGCCCGGTCGCGTTTTTTTGCCTGCCGGATAAATTCGGAGATATAGCCTTCATCGAACCAAAGGTTGTCACGATAAACGATCATGGGATTGCGGTTGCCAGGCAGCGGTTCACCAGGCTGAAGCTCGATTTCATCTTCAATATAGGGAGCCAGCAGATCACGCTGATTCAACCAGAGGGGTTTGTTCTGAATGCGCAAATCACGCGCAGGTTCATTAAAAGGAAAAATGTGACGGGGAGCCTGGAGGATGACTTTTAACATCTCATCAACTCATTGGAGTTCGGTCAATCACTATTGTACACGCACTGTCGCCGCATGCAATACATTTCGTCTCTTCAACCAGGTAATTCCTTCCACCGCTGACCCAGAATAATCCCTCCTGCAGCAGTCCCACGGCCACGACACAGCAAGGGCTGTCGGAGTGTCTTTCCCGGCAGAGGGGGCAGCGCAAAAAGTTCCAGGTTGTGTATCTTTCATCCACCTCTAGCTGGACGCTCTCCTCTGAAATCCGGTTGAAAAGCCCGGCAAGTTTTTCGCTCCCGGTTCTTATTCGTGTGGGTAAGGGCAGCAGTCGGAAGGCCAGGTCGGTTAGACCAAGTTCAGACCCAAACTCACGCAGGCAATATTTGATGCAGGCACGACCTACTCGTAATAATAGGCCGCGGCCTGCATGGATTCCATACGCGGTTTCGAACGCGGCCTGCAGGCGGCTGAGGCTGGGTCGGGTGAATTCTGCATCCTGATCATTGCCGGGAGGCTGACCTGGGTGGATTGGAGGAAGAGCGAGGGGGAGCAAGGCCTCCACCTCGGCATGTCCGAGGATTTCTTCCATCGCCAATAATATTACCCGGTCCATGCGGTCGGAGTACGAAAGTGCGGGAAGCTCGTTCATGCCGCCGGTTGATCCTCATCCAGGAATTGCTTCAGTTTTTGCATGAACAAATCTGGTTCATCCAGCATGATGAAATGACCGGCATTGGCGAAGCGCTCAATTTTGGTTTGCGGGATGCCTTCCGCCATGGGTCCCCACTGGTTTGGATTGACAATGATATCTTTATCGCCGAACATCCCCAGGGCCGGTATTTTTATTTGTGAAAGCATGGGGCGCAGATCGGTCTGGCGCAGTGAATCAATGCTCAGCAGGAAGGATTCAGCGGTTGTCTGGGAAAGGTCCCTGTCCATCATGGCGGGAAATCCCGGGTCTTTACAAATGAATGGGGAGGCCAGGCGCAGCCCTAAACGAAAGGCCCACATGGCATGGAACAAGACCTGCGCCACCGGGCGCCTCCCTGCCAGTTTCAAGGCGAGGGCCAGGGATGACCCGACCATGGGCGAACCCACCACCACCACCTTGCTGATCCGCTGTGGATAGGTGATGGCGACGGACAGGCTGACCGTTCCCCCCATGCTGTGCCCCACCAGCGGTGCACAGCGGATGCCCAGCTTTTCCATGAATTGATCCACGAGACTGACGAAATCATGAATTGCATAACTTTCGCGTTTTTTCCCCGATTCACCAAACCCCCAAAAATCCAGTGCGTACGTGCGATAGAACCTGCCGAGGAATGCGATGGTTTTCTGCCAGAGACCCCACGAGCCCAGCCATCCATGCAACAGGATGACGGGCCGCCCCCGCCCATGGACTTCATAATGGACTATGCCCTGGTCGGTGGTGATGGAGGACACGTTTGCTAAGTATACATGGAGAGATTAACCCTCTCCATTCTCCATTTCAGCCAGGATGCTGTACAGCAATTCCAACAGGATGGTTTTTACCGAGTCTTGATCGGTGGCGATGCAGGAGAGCAGTTTTACCTTGGGATCCAGACGCAAAACGTGGCGCATATCGCCGATATCCCAGGCATCCTTCATATCCTGTTTATTGGCTGCCACAACGTACGGGGTCGGGGCGTAAGCATGAAAGGTTTCGAGGATGGAGCGGGCCTCACGGAAGGTCTCCGGGCGGGTGCTGTCCACCATGACAATGAAACCCAGCATGCCCTCGGAAAGAATTTCCCACATGAAGTCGAAACGCCGCTGCCCGGGGGTGCCAAAAAGGTATAAAACCAGGTCATCGTCAACGGTGATGCGGCCGAAATCCATTGCAACAGTGGTCGCGTCTTTAACCGACTTTTCGACGGCTGAAGAAACACTGCGCTCCGTGGAGACAACATCGATCTCGCTGACAGAGCGGATGAAGGCAGTCTTTCCAGCGTTAAAGGGGCCTGTGACAACCATTTTTACTGTTTGCATTGAAAAATTCCTGGTAACAGATTATAGGGAACGAATCCTGGTAATAAGTCGATTGATCAATGATTTTTGTTCTTCTTTATCTTCCGTGGGGAACACCCTCACCGAGGGTGCCGTCGGCTTGACGCCTGCGGGACGCCCGGTTTCAACCAGGCCTGCCTGGAGCAAGCCGTAAATGATCCGTCTTATCTCAAGGTCATTCATCTTCGTCGCACTGGCGATCTGACGGATGGTATTGCGTGGATTGATGAATGAGACCACCCGCCATTCCTCAACGTTCAAGTTGATGTTCTTCAAATTGGTGCCTGGACGGTCGGTGAACCGGAGCACCATGTCCAGGCTGGGAATTTCCTCCTGCAGTTGCTCCCACTCGCGCATTTGACGCGACCCCTCGATGATCAGGTTTTCTAGGTCCAGTCGTACGCTGATCCGCTCCTCGGGGGGTCGGTTGTCATTTTCAAAATGGAAAAAGCCCTCCACCCAGGTAAATAAGCGTTGGATGATGTCCGTGAAATGCTGTTGGAGATTGGTCAGGATGTCTTCCTGCGTCAGGTACCCGGCATTGATCAGCAGGAGACCCAGTTCCTTGTCTGAGATCTTTGATCCGTGCTGCTGGATGGATTTATATTGATAAGTGGAAAGTTTTTTCGCTTTATGCAATACATACGCCAGGCTGCTGTCTTCCTGGGAGATCTGGGCGTAAGCTAATTTCCCCTCCCGAAAGGTGACCTCTGCCGTCTCGCTGGGTCCTTGAACAACAAGCGTACCGGTTTTATTTGCCAGGTTGATGAGATTCAGCAATTGTGTGATGGTGAAATCACGCAGATTTCCACGCAGAGCCATGAATTTCCTCTAATAATCCCCATTTTGGGGCGTTAAATGTAAAATCATTATACATGTAAGGTTCTCATGCGTCAAAGGTTCATTACCGATAAAATTGTTAGACGGTTAAGTCCTTAAATACCGGGGGTTGGTCATCCAATTTACCCAAGAAGCAGTATAATTTTTCAATTGCATGCCAAGGAGGTGTCCCCTTGCTAAAAATATCCATTGTTTACTGCACGGTCTGACACTATACCGACCGGGCCGTGAGCCTGGCAAATGATCTGCTCAAAAATTACGAACCTGAAATCGAAAGTATCACCCTTGTCCCTTCACAGGGAGGCCGGTACGAGATCACGGTGAACAATACGCTGATATACTCCAAGCTCCAGACCGGTCGCCATGCTGAGCCGGGTGAGGTCCTGGGGCTGGTCACAAAACTGTTAAAAAAGTGACCGATTCTTTAGAAATTAATACCAGGTTTTCGAGAGGCAGCGATGACTAAAAAAGGCCGCGTATTTTCCGGCATCCGACCCACCGGGCGCGCCCACCTGGGGAACTACCTGGGCGCATTTAAAAATTATGTGGCTTTGCAGGATGATTACGAATGTGTTTATTGCATCGTGGATCTGCACGCCCTGACCACCGTTGAGGATACACTTAACCTCAAGCAGAACACATACGAACTGGCTCTTGACCTGCTTGCAGTCGGCATCCGCCCGGAAGAGACCATCCTTTTCGTCCAGTCACATGTCCCCCAGGTCACCGAACTGCACACTCTCCTCTCGATGGTCACCCCTCTGGGTAAACTGACCGACTTGCCGACCTTCAAGGAAAAGGTGCGCCTGAATCCAAACAACGTCAACTATGGGTTGGTGGGCTATCCAGTGCTGATGAGCGCCGATATCCTGCTCTACAAATCAGACCTTGTCCCGGTGGGAATTGACCAGTCGCCCCACCTCGAATTTGCCCGCGAGGTCGTCCGCTCATTTAATTACCGGTACAACACCGACGTGCTGATAGAACCGCAAATGAAAGAGTCAGAAGTACCCAAGGTTCTCGGGATAGATGGTAAGGAGAAGATGGGCAAAAGTATGAACAACTCCATCGAACTGGATGCTTCTCCCGAGGAGACCCGCCAGCGAGTCATGATGATGGTCACCGACCCGCAGCGGGTTAAACGCACCGACCCCGGCAACCCGGATGTCTGCAACGTTTTTACGCTTCATAAGGTTTTCACCCCCAGGGACCAGGTGGAGGTGATCAACGTTGAATGCCGCCGGGCCGGTATTGGCTGCGTGGACTGCAAGAAAATATTTGCCGCGAGTTTGAACAAGGATTTGGAACCCTTCCGCGCCAAGCGCGCCGAGTTGGCGGGGAAACCCAAAATGCTGGCGGCTGTCCTTGCTGACGGCGCTGACCGTGCCCGGGTGATTGCTGAAAAGACGATGCAGGCGGTCCGTGCAGCGGTGCAGTTGCCTTAATCCTCCGCGTTAACAATAAACTTTCACCCACCCCCAATATATGCGCGCCTTGATACAAAGAGTTGTTTCCGGCAAGGTCACCGTGGAAGGGAAAACCTGTGCCGAGATCGGCAAAGGGCTGGTCATCCTGCTGGGGATCGGCCGGGGGGATACCGATGAGCATGCCAGGAGTCTGGCGGAAAAAATCTCCACGCTCCGCATTTTCGAAGATGATGAAGGAAAATTCAACCTGTCACTGTTGGATGTCGGGGGAGCGGCTCTCGTCGTATCCCAATTCACTTTATATGGAGATGCAAGCAAGGGTCGCCGCCCCTCCTTTTCGGCAGCGGCTCCTCCCGG
>Ga0315297_10002528_pt1 | contig 11593 bp, 9 predicted proteins | sample YL17G15_0_MG_FD_203628 | JGI IMG/M metagenome (GOLD analysis project Ga0315297, IMG submission 203628) | Sediment microbial communities from Yellowstone Lake, YNP, Wyoming, USA - YL17G15_0 | ecosystem: Environmental > Aquatic > Freshwater > Lake > Sediment | place: USA: Wyoming | collected... | reverse complement strand
CTCTTCCGGTTTTTTTCCTTTATCTTTTTTTCTATCCGCCATATCCACAAAATCTCCAGCTCTTTTTATTCGGTATGCAGATCCACCACCAGGTCGCTGAGCAAGCCCGCTACGAATCGCACTGTTGAGATGGTGCGCCCGTACGCCATGCGAATTGGACCGAGCACTCCCAGAGTCCCGGTCGCGACCCCAGGTGCGCCGTAGCGTGCCAGCACCATCGAGCAGTCGCTCAGCTCTTCCCAGGTGCCCTCTCCACCGATCAGCACCTGCACGCCGCCCACATTGGTGGTCAGTACGGTGCGGGTGAGCAGGTCCTGCAGCAAAGAGCGCTCTTCCAGGATGCGCAGCGCTTTGCGCGCCGCTTCCCCTTCGGCAAACTCGGGCTCTGCCAGCACATGGGCCAGCCCATCCCGGTAAACCTCGCCGCCCAACACATCGGCGGAGCGGCGCATTTCGTCCTCGACCAGCTTGAGCACTTCCTGCTCGAGCAAATCCAGCGTTGCCGAGAGGGAGGCCAGATTTTCGGAGTCGAGCCCCTGGCACAGGTCGTTGATCGTGGTCGCCGCCGCCGACAGGCGCTCCTGCGCTACCGGCTCGGCAAGGGTGAGCATCTGCTGGCGCACGTCTCCCCCCACCAGCACCAGCACCATCAACACCTGGCGACCGTAGGTGCCGATCAGCTCCAGATGCTTGAAGCGCGCCTGCTCTGTGTGCGGAGCGGTTACCAGCGACGCTCCCTGGGACTGGTGTGCCAGCACGGAGGCAGCCAGTCGCATCCAGCGGTCCACATCCTGCCCAGCCTGGTAGAACTGGTGTTGGATAGTTCGCTTGGTGGTAGAGGGTAAATCGGTGTGCCCCATCAGCTGGCGCACGAAATAGCGGTAGCCCTCTTCGGTGGGCACGCGCCCGGCGGAGGTATGCGGCTGGCGTAAGTAGCCCATATCGGTCAGGGCGACCATCTCATTGCGCACTGTGGCGGAGCTCACGTCCAGGTCGTATTTCTGGACCAGGTGCGTCGAGCCCACCGGCTGGGTGGCTTCGATATAGTCGCGGATCACCAGCACCAGGACGAGCTTCTGCCGTTCCGTCAGTCTACTCATACTATTCCTGTCATAATTAGCACTCTCGATAAGAGAGTGCTAAAAGGTCAGATATTATCATACCACGCGGCGAAAAAGACGTCAAGAAACCGCCCCGGCCGTGGGCAGATTTCTGATATACGGTTAACACTAGGGGTGCTTACGAAGCTGGCGCAGCGCAGCGGCGAAATCTTCCGGATATGGGGCTTCGAAGCGCAGGGGCTCGTCCCGCAGTGGATGGCGCACCTCCAGGCTCCAGGCGTGCAGCGCCGGGCGCTGGATCAGGGCGCGTTCGCCGGCTTTACCCTCGGCTCTGCTGTCGGCTCCGCCGCCGGCGGAGCCGCATTGATAGCCGGGCTCGAGCTCGGTTGGGAATATCCCCCGGTTCTCGCCGTAGAGCATGTCGCCTGCCAGTGGGAATCCCAGCGCCGCCAGGTGGGCGCGGATCTGGTGGGTGCGCCCGGTGCGCGGGGAGGCCTCCACCAGGCTGTGATCCCCGAAACGCTCCAGGAGGCGCAGCTCGGTCAGGGCGGGCTTGCCGCGCTCGGGATCCACCACCGTGCGGTGGCGGCGGTCGCCGTCCGGGCGCAGCGGCATCTCGACGCTTGTCTCCTCCCATGCTGGGCTGCCAACCACCAGGGCATGGTAGACCTTGTGCGCCTGGTGCGCATCGAACTGCATGTTCAGGGAACGGTGGGCCTGTGCGCTGCGCGCCAGCACCAGGACGCCGCTGGTGTCTTTATCCAGGCGGTGGACGATCCACAGGCGCCCGTATTCCGGCTCCAGCAGGTTGCGGACGTAGGGAGCCGACAAGTCGTAGCCGTCCGGCAGAGTCGGGAGCCCAGCCGGCTTGTTGATCGCCAGCAGGGCTTCGTCGGACCATAAGACCAGGTTTTCCGCTCCGTGTTTCATTCTTGCTTGCTAACAGGGATAATCAGGATGAACAGGATACAAGCCAATTCAAACAAGGATGCAAAGGATAAGATTAATTCTTAACCATCCTGTATATCCTGTCCATCCCTGTTCAATTCTTCTTCGTCCTTTATCTTCTTCAAGAACTCCCGGTCGGTCTGGCTCAGCTCGGCATTCTCCAGCAGGTCGGGGCGGCGCTGGAACGTGCGCAGCAGCGACTGCTCGCGCCGCCAGCGCGCCACGCGCCCGTGGTCGCCCGAGACCAGCACATCCGGCACCTTCCAGCCTCGGAAATCGGGCGGGCGGGTGTAGTGCGGGTATTCCAGCAGCCCGGCGGCGTGTGAATCGTCCCAGGCGCCGTCCGGGTCGCCCAGGGCGCCCGGCGCCAGGCGCGCCACCGCGTCGATGACGATCAGGGCGGGCAGCTCCCCGCCGGTCAGCACGTAGTCGCCAATCGAGATCTCGTCCGTCGCCAGGTGCCGGCGCACGCGCTCGTCGACCCCCTCGTAGCGCCCGGAGATCAGCGCCAGGTGCGGTTGCAGCGCCAGCTCCTGGGCTACCTTTTGATTGAAGAGCCGGCCTTGCGGCGTGAGCAGGATCACCGGGCAGGCGGGCGGCGCGCCAAGCACACCCTCCACAGCTGCGAAGACCGGCTCGGGCTTCATCACCATCCCACCGCCCCCGCCGTACGGCTCGTCGTCGGTGACGTGGTGGCGGTCGTGGGTCCAGTCGCGGATGTTGTGCAGGTGCACTTCCAGCAGCCCGCGCTCCTGAGCGCGCAGCAGGATGCTGGTCTGCAGATAAGGCTGCATCACTTCAGGGAAGAGGGTGAAGACGTCGAAGCGCAGCATACGTTGATTCTAGCTATAAGGGGGTGGATTGGCAAGGCTGACAGTATAGCGATTGTTTCGGAAAGAACGCCCGAGTTCTATATCCGGTGTAAACTCGAGCCAGTTCCGATTCCAACAGGTCAATGTATAATACGGATATTACTGGAGGAAACCGTCATGGAGATGAACACGAAAGATATACAATTTGTAATCGGTGCTGAAGGTAAACCCACCGCTGTGCTGTTAGATATCGTCATCTGGAAACGCATCATCCAGGCATTAGAAGATGCAGAAGACGTTGCACTTGCCAAAGAAGCATTGGCAGTCCTCGATGCTGCCGGCGGTGATCCAGAAAAGGCTGGTTTCATTTCATGGGAGCGAGCAAAATTAGACCTGGAGCACATAAGTGACGCCGAGAAGTAAGCCTAAGGCAATGCTAACACCGCTGGCCTTTGATGATCTGAAGAAGTTATCTGGTAATGTTCGGCGTCAAATGATTATCGCCATTGACGAGCTAGAGCAAAATCCAAGACCATCCAATAGTAACCGATTGGCTATTGAAGGAGAGATTAAGGAAATTCGTCGTATACGTTCGGGTAAATGGCGAATAGTTTATCTGGTACTTGATGAACGTTCTCTTATTCTGGCAATCCGCAGACGCCCACCTTATGATTATGATGATTTGCAACGGTTGATCGATGATGCCGGCTGAACCGGTACACAGTCGTCACCTACTAAACATATCATAGGGCGGCCACTGCATCCCCAGCAACGCCACGAAAACAGCGAGGTTGACTACCAGCGCGATGACCGTGTCCAGGTTGGACAGTCTGCGGCTGGGCGCCCCGGGCCAAATCCCCGAGAAGAGAGCGATCCCGACCGTCGAGATGATCGCGGAGATTACGGCAAGCTGCCTCCAGTCTCCCCCGGACAGCAGCGTCCCCCAAAAGGACAGGGCCGCGGCGATGAAACCGATCGTGGAGAGTAGCCAGAAGATACTGGCGATGATTCCTGCCGCCCGCATCGAGAGCGAGGGGATCAGCCAAGAGCGGACGGGGAGGATCGGAGCCGCGCCGAAGCTGGCGGCTTGCGCCAGGAGCGCCAGGAACGCTCTTCCGTGGGCGACCCCGTGGAGGAATAGCACCGCGGTGACGATGATCCGGATAGTTTGGGGGGACATGGAATTTCCTCTCTTATGGTTATGCACCATTGCAGCCCGGAGCCGGCTGTCTGGCGGCAGCAAGCCGAACGTCCTGGCCTAACCGATTATTGACATGAAAACTTGCGCTGGCCGGGTCCGCTTCAGCAAGTTGTCAGGCGGGCACCTGGCCCGGAATCTCAACGCTTGGAACTTGTACGGTCACCCCCCAGCGGATCCAGCGCTACGAGAAGCCCCGAGATCACATCGATGACGAAGCGGTTGCCGAAGCTGGGGCTCGCCCATTGGTCTACCTGCACGGTGGAGTCGGATATCCAGCCGAGGCCGGTTAGAGGTCGCCATGGAAGCATGCATTCGTTTGTGACGCGGCTGACCTCGCCGCTAGAAACCCTCTTGATATATAACGCATCCTGGCATCCTGCGGATGGGTCGGACAAGGATACGCAGGCAATGACAGCAGCCAGAGTGCCTGATCCGTTGATCGCCACCTGTCGTGACGGTATGTTGGTGTCCGCAAGCGCTGCCGGTTCCATCTCAGTCTCAGCACAGCCAAACGGCGTTGATAAAGGGGGCGAGCCGACCAAGGAAGCGCAGGCGGCCAGACAGAGAATACCAGCCGTGAAGATAGGAAGAAATAAGGTCCAGGGATACGTGACCGGGTGAGAAGCAAGTATTTGGCGGCGCAGCTCCCTGGCGTGCTGGCGGATAACAGGAAGATTTTTTGTTTCGAGAGAATTCATCAACGAGAATATTATCGCGCCGAATCGTAGGATTTACACAACCGGAGCGGGCTTTCCATCTTCTCCGCCGCTGCGCTTAGGGGGAAGATGGATGGGTTGATGAGGGGGATATCAGGCGAATCGCGGTGGGGGAGGCATCTGGCGGCGCACCCCGAGCGCGACCCGCCTTAACGAAGGTAAGCATCGAGCTAGACTGTTCACTCCCCTGATTACCTGCTCCTCTCCTAGTTTTTTCCGCGGACCGAATGCCCTCTCTTAAGCCATCATTAGGAAACCTCCCCGCGCAGCCATTCCGCTTGACTCGCCTTCCCCCCCGATGGTAAGATCATCTTAACATGTACTTAAGAGGCAACCGTTGGAATCTGACCAGCCGGCGCAGGCGGCCTTCCAGCATCTGGCGGATTCTCCTGCTGCTGGGGCTGATCGGCGTTTTCCTGTACCTGAACCAGGTGGTCGTCCCCGCCACGCCGCCGTTCTTCATCCCCACACCCACCCCCACCCGCAGCCCAGAGTCCTTCGTCAACGATGGGGAGCGGTTATTCCAGGAGGGCAAGCTGTCCCAGGCGATCGAAGCATATAAACACGCCGTCCTGGCGGACCCCAACAACCCAGCCAACTACGTGACCCTGGCGCGCATGCAGGTCTTCGCCGGCGACTATGCGGGTGCGGTCGAGAACACCCAGAATGCCCTGTTGAAGAACCCCAACAACCCGCTGGCGCATGCCGTGCAGGGCTGGGCGCTGGGCTTCATGGAAGATTACCTCCCCGCCGAGGCCGCCATCAAGAAAGCCCTGGAGCTCGACCCCAACAACGCCCTGGCGCACGCCTTTTACGCCGAGATCCTGATCAACAAGGGCGATTTTGGCGACCTGGACCGGGCGATTGAATCCACCAAGACCGCCCAGGCTCTCGACCCCAACGCCCTCGAGGTGCACCGCGCCCGCGGTCTGGTGCTGCTCAATACGCAGAACGTGCAGGAGGCTATCGACGAGCTCAAAGCCGCCATCGCCATCAACGACAAGATCGCCGACCTGCACCTCAACCTGGGGTTCGCCTACCGCGTGAACTCCGAGAACGACCTGGCAGTCGAGGAGCTGCTGACCGCCTTCGCCCTCGCCCCCGATTCACCGGTCGCCCCCACCGAGATCTCCCTGGCCTATGCCAATGAGGGTCAGTTCGGCAAGGCCGTGCAGTACGCCGAGCAGGCGGTGAAGGTCGACCCCACCAACGCCCGGCTGCATGGCAACCTGGGCACTATGTACTACCGCAACCAGGAGCTGGATAAAGCCATCAACGAGCTGGCGATGGTGGTGCACGGCGGCACCATGGAGGACGGCACAGCGGTCGAGGGCCTGCCACTGGATTACAGCACTGTGGCGCAGTATTATTGGTTCTACGGCTTCGCCCTGGCGAAGAGCGAGCGCTGCACCGAGGCGGTGCCGGTCTTCCAGGCGCTGCTCATCGGCGTGCCCGACTACGATCTGGCGGTCGAGAACGCTCAGGCGGGCATCGACCTGTGCCAGTATGGACCCGAAACCCCTACCCCGGAGGCCGAGGCTGAGGCCACCCCGACGCCCTGACGGATAACCATTATGGATCGCGACCTGGTCGGCAAACGCCCGACATTTCACCGCCAGAAGGGTGGCGCCCACCCCTACCGCCTGATGCTGTGGATCGTCTTGATCCTGGCAGGCGTGTGGGTGCTGTTTGGCGTCCAGCGCGGCCAGGTCGAGCCGCTGTTCGAGCCCACCCCCACCCCCACCCGCACCGCCAATTCCTACATCCAGGAGGCGCAGGCTTACTTCCTCACCGGCAAGCTGGACGACCCCGACCCGCCCCTGCCCACGCCGCCCCGCTACGACGCCATCGACACCTACCAGCGCGCCCTGGAGATGGACCCACAGGATGCCCAGGCCTGGGCTGAAAAAGCGCGCATCGAGACCTATTCCACCACCATGCTCAGCAGCGACCGGGACCGACTCAAGCGGCTGGATCAGGCTCTCGAATCGATCAACCGGGCTGTCGAGCTGCAGCCGGAAGACAGCACCATCCATGCCGTGCGCGCCTTTGTGCTGGATTGGTACGCCTCCAGCCCGCTCGTCACGGAGGATCGCCGCCAGGAGCTGCTGCTGGAGGCCGAGAGCGAAGCCGTGCGCGCTTACGGGCTGGACCCCGAGAACGGGTTGGCGCTGGCGTTCTACGCCGAGGTTCTGCTCGACCAGCAGAAGTGGTCGCAGGCCGAGCAGAACGCCAAGAAGGCCGTCGCCATCGCCCCCGACTCGATGGATGCCCACCGCGTGTACGCCACCGTGCTGGAATCGCTCGGGCAGTACCGCAGCGCCATCGAGCAGTACCTGAATGCCGCCGAGATCAGCCCCAACCTGACCTTCCTGTACGTATACGTGGGGCGGAACTACCTCAGCCTGCGCCTGTACGAGAAAGCCCTGGAGTATTACGCCCGCGCGGCGGAGATCAATAAACAGCTTGGCGTGAAAAACCCGATCCCCAACCTGGAGATTGCCAAGACCTACACTCAGCAGGGTGAGTTCTTCATCGCCGCCCGCAACGCCGAGACTGCCCTGAGCTTCGATCCCACCAACCCAAGCGTATACGGGCAGCTTGGGATCATCTATATCAAATCCCGCAACTACGAGGGCGCCCGTCCCATGCTCCAATGCTCCGTGGTGGGATGCACTGCCGAGGAGAACGAGGTCGGTAAAGTAGCGGTGGAGGGGCTGGACCTCACCAACCTGACCGTAGCGTACTATTACGTCGAGTACGGCACCGTGCTGGCTTTCCTCAGCCGCCCGGCGCAGAATTTCTGCCCGGAGGCGCGACAGATCCTGGGCCAGGTGAAATCCGCCTATTCCGACGACCCGATCCTGATGAGCATCGTCGCTGACAGCGAAGGCATCTGCGAGCGCCTGGAAACAGGCGCATCTGGCACTGGCGCTGCCGCCGAGAACCCGCCCACTGCCCCGGACATGATCGAATCCACTCCCACTCCCGGTGGTTAATGTGTCAGAATTTCGTTAATATTATCTCATCCCCCTTGACTTTCAATCCAAAAACGTTTATCATTTGGTAGCAAGTTAGCACTCTTGTGCATCGAGTGCTAACTTGCCTGCGTGAGGAAATCCCAAATACCAACCTTATCAAGGAGGCAAGTATGTCGATGTCATTAAAACCCCTGGGAAGCCGCGTGGTGATTGAGCCGACGGAACAGGAAGAGATCACCTCTGGCGGCATCGTGCTGCCGGAAACCGCCAAGGAAAAACCGCAGAAGGGGACTGTGCTGGCTACCGGTCCAGGCGAGCGCGACGATGACGGCAAGCGCATCCAGATGGATGTCAAGGTGGGCGATACCGTCCTGTACGCCAAATATGCCGGCACTGAGATCAAAGTGGAAGGCAAAAAGCTGCTCATCTTAAAAGAGAGCGACATTCTGGCAATTGTCGAAGGCAAATAATCTAAGGATATCAAAGGAGTACACATCTATGGCAGCCAAACAACTGGTATTTTCTGAAGAAGCACGACGCCGTCTGCAGCGTGGTATGGACATGCTTGCCGCAGCGGTGGTCACCACCTTGGGACCCAAAGGACGCAACGTAGCGATTGACCGCAAGTTCGGCTCCCCCACCATCACCCACGACGGTGTGACCGTCGCCAAGGAAATCGAGCTGGAAGACCCGTTTGAGAATATGGGCGCCCAGCTGCTCAAAGAAGCTGCAACCAAGACCAACGATATCGCCGGTGACGGCACCACCACCTCCACCGTTCTGGCGCACTCGATCGTCAGCGAAGGGATGAAGAACCTGGCAGCAGGCGCCAACCCGATGCTGCTCAAGCGCGGCATCGAGGCCGCCACCAAGTTGGTAGCCGACGAAATCAAAGCCCAGGCGATTGAAATTACCACCAAAGAAGAGATTGCTAACGTTGCTTCCATCTCCGCCCAGGACCGCACCATCGGCGAGCTGATCGCTGAGGTGATGGACAAAGTCGGCAAAGACGGCGTCATCACTGTGGAAGAGTCCAAGGGCCTGGAGTTCGAGACCGAATATGTTGAAGGTATGCAGTTCGACCGCGGCTATATTTCGCCTTACTTCATTACCGACCCCGAGCACATGGAAGCCGTGATCGAAGAGCCCTACATGCTGATCTACGATAAGAAGATCTCCATCGCTACGGATATTGTCCCCATCCTGGAGAAGCTGGTCCAGATTGGCAAGCGCGAGCTGGTCATCCTGGCAGAGGACATCGACGGCGAAGCCCTGGCGACCATGGTACTGAACAAGCTGCGCGGCATGCTCAACGTGCTGGCAGTCAAGGCCCCCGGTTTCGGCGATCGGCGCAAGGCGATGCTGCAGGATATCGCCACCCTGACGGGCGCTTCGGTGATCTCAGAAGAGACCGGGCGCAAGCTTGAGAGCGTGATGATCAGCGATCTCGGCCGTGCGGAGAAGGTCGTATCCAACAAGGACGACACCACCATCATCGGCGGCAAGGGCGAATCGGTACAGATCAAGGGGCGCATCGAGCAGATCCGCGTCGAAATCGACAAGAGCACCAGCGACTACGACCGTGAGAAGCTGCAGGAGCGCCTGGCCAAGCTGTCCGGCGGCGTCGCCATCATCCGTGTGGGCGCAGCCACCGAGACCGAGCTGAAAGAGAAGAAGCACCGCGTGGAAGACGCCCTGTCCGCCACCCGCGCAGCCGTGGAAGAGGGCATAGTGCCCGGCGGCGGCGTGGCTCTGGTCAACGCTATGCCGGCTCTGGACAAGGTAAAGATGGATAGCGAAGACGCCCAGATCGGCGTGAACATCGTGCGCAAGGCTTTGGAAGTGCCGCTGCGCAAGATCTCTGAGAACGCCGGCAAGGACGGCTCCGTCGTCCTCGAGAACGTGCGCCGCGCCCAGAAGGAAAAGAAGAACAAGAATATCGGCTACAACGTCATCTCCGAGAACTACCTGGACATGGTGAAAGACGGGGTCATCGACCCAGCGAAAGTCACCCGCGGCGCCCTGGAGAATGCTGCCTCCATCGCGGCTATGATCCTTACCACCGAAGCCCTGGTCACCGATATCCCCGAGAAGGAAAGACCGGCGTCCCCACCCATGCCGGAGTATTAAAATTTACCGGTTGAGAAGGTATTGCGAGGCGCAGGTCCATCTGCGCCTCGTTTTTTCCGCTTTGACAAAACCTGTTTCTGATGATAAAATTAAACCTTGTAATATAATTATCAAGAATTATGGACGAGGAAGGTACAGCCCGGCCGGATAACCGGCCCACAAGCGCTACCCCGAACGAAGCCCTTTCCTTGGGGGTATTCACAAACCCCTGGAAACAAGCGGAAATCACGAAATGGTACTGCAAGCCCCGGCCGGTCCACCCCTGTCGGGGTTTTTCTATTCACCTTCTGCCATGATCAACTTTATGCCATCTTATCAATGAGGCTTGGGAAGTTCAGAGGCGGCTATGCGGCTTCTAAACTTCCCAACCAGCCATTTTTGGGATGAGTTTTAGAACTATAGGAAAATTATGAAAGACGAAACACTTCGAATCATTCCCCTGGGGGGGTTGGGGGAAGTCGGTAAGAACATGATGGCCTACCAGTACAGGGAGCAAATCCTTGTGGTGGATGCGGGCCTGATGTTCCCCGAGAATGACATGCTGGGGATCGACTATATCATCCCCGATTTTCAATACCTGGTGGAACACCGGGATAAAGTGGTTGGCATCATTGTCACCCACGGTCATGAAGACCATACCGGGGCGATCAACCACCTGATCGAACAGGTGAACGCGCCGGTTTACGCCACGCCTTTGACGCGCGGCCTGCTGGAGGTCAAGCTGGCGCGCGGCGGCATGATCAACCAGGTCAAGCTCAACACGGTGCTGGCTGGCGACAGCGTCCAGATCGGCCCGTTCAAGGTGGAGTTTTTCCACGTCTGCCATTCCATCCCCGATGGGGTAGGCCTGGGTATTACCACCCCGGCAGGCCTGGTCGTGCACACTGGCGATTACAAATTCGACCACACGCCGGTGGACGATTGGCCTACGGATTACGGTAAGCTGGCCGAGCTGGCGTCACGCGGCGTGCTGGCCCTCCTGGCCGATTCGACCAACTCCGATAAACCCGGTTGGACGCCCTCCGAGCGAGTAATTGACCCGGCATTGGACGATACTTTCCGCAACGCTAAGGGCAGGGTGATTATTTCCAGCTTTGCTTCGCTGATCTCACGCATGCAGCAGGTAGCAAATGCCGCCATACGCCACCAGCGCAAGCTGACTTTCGTCGGCACCAGCATGGTGGAAAACGCCCGCATGGCGCGTAAGCTGGGCTACCTGGAAATTCCTGACGAGGTGCTGGTAACGGTCGAACAGGCGCTAAAGATGAAGCCCAAGGAGATTGTCCTCATGACAACCGGGACACAGGGCGAGCCAACCTCGATCATGGGCAGGCTGTCGACAGGCACCAATCGCCAGTTCGATATCATCCCCGGCGACACCGTCGTGCTCTCCTCGCATCCCATACCGGGCAATGAAGAGAGCGTTTACCGCACCATCAACCGCCTGTTCCGCCGGGGGGCTAACGTGATCTACGAGAGCATCGCGCCGGTGCACGTTTCCGGGCATGCCAGCCAGGAAGAGATGAAGCTGATGCTCCACCTGGTGCGCCCGAAGTACTTCATCCCTATCCACGGCGAGCTGCGCCATCTTAAGCAGCATGCCATCCTGGCGCAGCAGATTGGTGTCCCGGAGGAAAACATCGTAGTCCTGGAGAACGGGCAGACGGTCGAGTTCAGGGGCGGGAAAATGCAGCTCGGAAAGCGCATCCCCGGCGGCTACGTCTTCGTTGATGGTGCCGGGGTG
>Ga0315297_10002525_pt1 | contig 11598 bp, 17 predicted proteins | sample YL17G15_0_MG_FD_203628 | JGI IMG/M metagenome (GOLD analysis project Ga0315297, IMG submission 203628) | Sediment microbial communities from Yellowstone Lake, YNP, Wyoming, USA - YL17G15_0 | ecosystem: Environmental > Aquatic > Freshwater > Lake > Sediment | place: USA: Wyoming | collected... | reverse complement strand
TTTCAAGGAAAAATCATCACCACAGCAATTGGACTGGGACCGTGTTGTCAGGGAAATCAGCGCACTTCCTGAGGGCAGGTCAGTGAATGTGATAACGTCTTCAGAGGGCTACACGCTTTTCCTTTACGCTGGAAACAATGATGAGCAGCTTTGCGCAAAAAAGCCCTGCCTGTGCATTGAGCAGCCAGAAAAGCCAAGGAAATGCGCACTGCTTTCAGGTTTCCAGGACAACTGCGCAAACGGGCTTTGCGCCAGGCCGTCAATGTTCCCTGAGTCAGGAATACTGCCAAAAGGCACCCCTGTCCCAATCTGCAGGCAAAAAAACCAAATAACACTGGGCACGTGCTAAGATGTTCTCAAAAAAAGCATCCTGGGTCGGTCTTGTATTGCATCCGTTATTTGAGACTGCCATCGCCCTGGGCATAGTCCTTCTTTACCTTCTCTGGTTCATCCACGGAATAGGCGAAACAGCCACGTATGAGAAAAGGTTTTTGTCAACAGACATTCCTTTGCTGATGGACTCAATACTTGCAATGCCGCAGAAAGGAAACCTGTACGCGCTTTACAACCCACAGCGCTCGACAGATTTCAGCACAAATTACAGCTTTAGCTTCTTAAAAAACCAGGTAATAATAATGGCAGGACCTACAGACAAAAAGCAGGTCACTGGATATTATACTTCAAAGCCAGGAATATATGTGCAGGAAAAGCAGTTTATTGCAAAAGACGCCATGATTGTTCCGCTGTTTATACTGCAGGGAAATGACCTGTGGATTGACAATGCGAACAAGCGCGAATTTGCATACAACCGCAACATAATGCCCTGCTCAGACCTAAGATTCCCAGGAACACTGAGCATACAGGGAGAAAACGCTGCAGCACAGCTTCTTTTGGGCCAGCGCTGGGCTGTAAAGTCAGGCGGAAGCGGTGCTTTCAGCATGCAAATCAAGCCAGGGCAGGAAACTGTTGTCAAGGCATACTTTAACGCAGAACAGCCTGCAGACCAGCTTGCCCAGAGCAGGCGCATTGCCTGCGAGGTTGCAAATGCAGCAGTGCGCGGGCTTGACAAGATAGGCATTGATGTTGCCGGCTCTGCATTCATTCCGATAAATCCCAAGCACACAGGCAGCACTGATGATGACTTCCTGCAGGGGCTTGGTGTTCTGCTTGAGATTTATACTCCTGAAAAGCTGGACAATGTTCAGACACAGGTAACGCCGCTTGCGCTTGCGGTCGGAGAAGGGGTGCAGAATGCGAAATCGTAAGGCTGTGCTGGCAGAGGGGGTTATTTTCTGGATGATTTACATCGCTATGACCGGAGTTGTTATTTTCCTGATACGCGCAATCCCATCAACAGTTTACAGCCAGGCAACAGAGACTTTCGGAATGGAAAACGCAGTGCTCACAGACCGCGTTTACAATGAGGTCGCGTGGGAATCGCCTTTGACGCAGCGCGAATACATTGGCGAGCTTCCAAAGCTCTCAGACTGGGACACAAAGCGCATCAACAGCGCGTTTGACACTCTCGGCGCGCCAAGGCAGCTCAGCTTCAAGCTGACTCTTGAGGGCAAAGAGGCGTATTATGACGAGGCGTTTTACAAGCGCGCAAAGCCATTGTCTCCTGTGCGCTACAAGAGCTTTGTTGAGAAGCGCCCTGTCTGGATTGTGGAAGACAAAAAAATTGCAACACTGGAGATTGACCAGGTATTTGCGCCAGTGCCTCCTGGAGGGATGGTATGAACAGGAAGGCGGCAATGGGAAGGGCATTGACAATCCTCATGTCAGCAGGGATTATCGCGCTGTTTTTCTTCATATTCATATTTGTTATTGAAATAGGCACGCCTGACAAGGCAATGGGTATCAGCGAAAACCTGAACGGCCTCAGCAGGGAAAGCCAACTGCGGTCAATAATAGGCCACTCTGCAGATGACCTTGCTCAGGCAAAGCCAGGCAGTGTTCCTGATATGGTCAAAGAAACATTTGGCAAGGATGCAAAGTTTGCCCTGTATATCAACAACGCAATTGTTTCAGGAGCAAAAGTTGGCAGGGTAACTGCGGCAATTAACACAATGCTTCCAAATTATGAGGGCAGCACTGTCAGTGTAAGGCTGGAGGTAGGCTCATGATTTCCCTTTTGCGCAACAAAAAGGGAATGGACTACGCAGCACTTCTTGTCCTTGTGGTTATTATCTGCCTGATGTACCTTTACATCCAGCTGCAGGGCAAGGTAAACACTTTCCAGGTCAGCATTGGCGAATCCCAGATTGCTGTCCTCAATGCGTATCAGGAAGGGGAAAAGGCATTGCTCTATGTTGACCAGTCTGCAAAATTCTCTGCATACAAAGCACTTGACACCCTTGCCCAGCGCGCAGGCGTGAAAGAATACGCGTGCGCAGACATAACAGAAGGAGGCAAAAAGATTAATTCGTGGACAAAACAAAATGGAACTATCGATGAATGCCTCGCTCTTGTCCAGCCGTATGACGCATTTAATGAGCTTATGAACGGCCACATGACAATTTATTCCTCAAAATACACAAATGCATCCCTGCCTGCGAACAATTATGAGATGCTTGTTCAGAAAGACAGCATCACAGGCACTGCAATCTCTTCTGCTTCGGTTTATCTCAAGCCGCCAACACAATATGCTGCATTCTATGTCTGGTTCATAAAAGCAGCAGAGGCAGAGCTGAAGAAGGCTGCAATCGGCGAATATGCATTCAAGCCCTCATTCACTGTTCCTGTAAAGGCAGAGCTTGGCATTTACGAGAATATGAAAAACGAAGTGAAAGCGTTCTATACGTGCACAAACACAAACTCTATTGATGAATGCGCAAAAGCGCCAAAGCTTTTCACGCTTGCACGCAGCTCTGAAAACCCTGATTATCTGATTGCAACAGCAAAGAACCCCGCGAGCAACCCGTATGGTGCAATGAGCGACATTGTTTTCGCGATTTCTGCCCCTGTTGCCCCTGCTGTAACCGCGTAATACAAAACTATTTATATCCGTTCCTGTTCCTTTGATTTTACAGAGAGGGTGGTTAAACTGATAAGGATACCATTTGATGAAATGCTCGGCAAGATTGAGCAGAAGACAGGTCTTTCTCCAGCGCAGATTCAGGAAAAGATTGATGCAAAGCTCAACCAGCTCAAAGGATTAATCAGCAAGGAGGGCGCTGCGCACATCATCGCGAATGAGCTCGGTGTAAAGCTTCTTGAAAACTCAGGCAAGATAAAGGACATTTACGCAGGAATGCACAGTGTTGAGTTCTCAGGAAAAGTCCAGACAATTTACCCGCTTAACACTTTTGCACGCCAGGACGGCACAGAAGGAAAAGTCTCAAGCTGCATGGTCGCGGATGAGACAGGAGTCATGCGCGTTGTCGGCTGGGGCGAGCAGGCAGAGCTTGTCAGCAAGCTTGAGCAGGGAAACGTGGTAAAAGTCTCTGGCGGTTTTGCAAAGGACAACAACCGCGGATATTCAGAAGTGCACCTTAATGACAAGTCGCACATCATTGTCAATCCTCCGGGAGTAACCCTTGGAGAAGTAAAGACAATCCAGCCAAGGGCAGCTGCAGTCCGCAAGGAAATAAAGGCTTTGCAGGAAAATGATGAAAACATTGAGCTTCTCGGAACAGTTGTCCAGATTTTTGAGCCAAGATTCTTTGAAATCTGCCCGACATGCAATGGCAGGGCAAGGGCGCAGGAAGACGGCCAGTTTGTCTGCGAAAAACACAGCGTTGTAAAGCCAGAATATGCTTTTGTGATGAATGTTGTCCTTGATGACGGAACAGAAAGCATACGCTGCGTCCTTTTCAGGCAGCAGGCAGAAAGGCTTCTTGGAAAGACAATTGAGCAGATTCTTCCGATAAGGCAGGCTCCTGAGCAGTTTGAGCCAATAAAGACAGAAATGCTCGGACAGATTGTCAAGCTTGTCGGCAAAGCAAAGAAGAACACTTTCTTTGACCGCCTTGAATTCAATGTCCAGATGGTCTTCCCAAACCCAGACGCCAAAGAAGAAATTGCCAGAATGCAGGCAACTGCGCCTGCGCAGTCTCCTTCTCAATAGTTCTCGAGGCCTTAGCCGAGAGTCTCTGTGCCTCAGCACCCGAATAAGTATATATAATAGTGTTCCAACCAGGCATTTATGCTTGCGAAGACTCATATAGCGTTTGGAATTCTTGCAGGGCTTGTTGCGCTGAAGTATGTCCCGATTTCAAACCAGCTTCTTTTCATCGCGCTTGTGATTGTCGGAGTTTTTCTTCCTGACATTGACCATTATGACAGCAAGGTAAACAGGTCATTGAAAGTCACAAGAATAATTCCATTGTTTTTCGGCCACAGGGGATTTTTTCACAGCATTTTCGCAGCCCTGCTTGTGTTTGCGGGATTGTGGTGGTGGCAGGGCTTTATTTACGGCGCAGGAATCTTTGTCGGCTATGTCTCGCACCTAATCAGCGATGCACTTACAGTTTCAGGAGTCGGCTTTCTCAACCCAATAGCCCACTACAAGGTCAAAGGAATTGTCCAGACAGGAACAATAACAGAAACATTTGTCTTCTTTCTCGTCATCGCGCTTGATGCCTGGCTTCTCGTCCACTAAATATCCATACCAAGAACCAGTTTGTCACAAAGAACATTAGTATTCCAATAAATGGCCAGACGTGGACATAGCCTGGCAGCCATCGCATGCTAATGCAGGCTTGGTGAACGCAGTTAATATTGTAATCAGGCGTGATTATGTAGTAAGATATTATCCAGAGGATTGCTGCGTGGATTGTTGTGCCAAGCCACGCCCATCTCGCAGGCTTTCCAAGCAAATACATTGCGTAAAGCATCAATGGCACTGTGAAAAGGTGCTGGAGGCTGATTATGTGCGCCAGAAGAGTGCCGTCAAACATGTATTCTGTGATTCTGAAAATGTAAACGCCAAAGAAAACCTTGCCAATGAAGTCAATCACCCACAGGCTAAGGGGTATTAATGACCAGTTCAGCATTGCAGTGAGCCAGAACCTGTTCCTGAAAAGCACTGCAAGTCCTGATATTATCATTGCGTGATTGCAGAACCAGACAGAATACTGCCATCTTCCAAATACTGAATGCTCAACAAGCACAGTGATGCCCATTAATAGCAAAACCACGCCGATTATGTTCAAAATTCTCTCTTTTTTGCTATTTTTCAGGTATTTTGCCATACACTGGTCACTGGACACGGTCAGATAGCGTATATAAATGAATCGGTCATCTGAGAGTGTGTTGCCAATGCGCAACTACCCCTCGTCAAAGGTTGGCGAGGGGGACCTCCTCTCCATTTCCAAGGGAGAGATGAAACAAAAGGCGAATAGCAAGAGGTGCTTTATGCAAGCAATACCAATGGGCCAACCAATGGCCACAAATACAGGACTGCCCCACATCCCGAGTGAGTCAAAGGGGCCTGAGAAAAAGTTCAGGGCAGGAGCTGTCTGCGCGACAATCTGGAAAAATGACCGCCAGCGCGCAACAGGAGAGAGCTTCTCCTACCACACTATTTCCCTTGAGCGCAGCTACAAGGACAAGGAAGGAAACTGGAAATCCGCAGGCTCAATGAGGCTGCAGGACCTTCCAAAAGCGGCTTTGGTGCTGCAGGAATCCTACCGCTACCTTGTGCTTAACGGAGCTCAGGCAGAAGAGGTGGTTGTGGAGTAATTCCTCGAGCACGCAGTGCTAGAGGTGCTCAGCAACAACAGTTGCTGACATTTTTTATTTTTTTCATTATTTTCGGAAAGTTTCCGAATCCAAACAAAAATCATTTAAAACGAGGCAGCGTCGATTGATATCGACGGGTCTCATTTTTGAAACAAAAATGAGGTGTAAAAATGACACAAGTGGTTGAAATCGAAATGGATGAGAACGGGCCAAAGGTTACTTCAAAAAAAGTCCAGTCAGTCGCAGACCTGCCTGGAATAGGTCCTGCAACAATTGAGAAGCTTGAGGCAGCAGGATTTAGTGACCTTATGAGCATTGCTGTCGCGACTCCTGGAGAACTGGTCGGCGCAACAGAGATGAGCGAGGCAACTGCAAAGAAAGTTATCGCGATAGCGCGAGCCAATCTTGAAATGGAATTCCTGTCAGGAGAGGAAGTCCTGAAAAAGCGCGAGCAGTGCATCAAGATTACAACAGGAAGCAAGGAGCTTGACAAGTTAATGGGCGGCGGATTTGAGACTGGCGGAATTTCAGAGGCATATGGCCAGTACGGGGCCGGGAAGTCCCAGATTGCCCATGTTCTTGCGGTTCGCTGCCAATTGCCTGTTGAAAAAGGCGGCGCTGGCGGTGCATGTGTGTTTATTGACACAGAAAGCACTTTCCGCCCTGAAAGAATTGTGCAGTTTGCAAAAGGGCTTGACCTTGATCCAGAGGAAGTCCTGAAAAACATCAAGGTCGCGAGGGCTTTTAACAGCGACCACCAGGCTTTGCTCGCTGAAAAGGTTGAGGACCTTATCAAGAAGCACAATGTCCCGGTGAAACTATTGATTGTTGACTCGCTGACAGCCCACTTCCGCGCAGAATTCATCGGCAGGGGGACTCTCGCTGACAGGCAGCAGAAAATCAACAAACACATGCACGCACTGATGAAGCTCGCTGACAAGTACAACCTTTGCGTTTACGTCACCAACCAGGTCATGGCAAGGCCAGACACCTTTTTCGGAGACCCGACAGAAGCGATTGGCGGCCACATTGTCGCGCACAACTCAACTTACCGCATCTATCTCAGGCGCGGAAAGAAAGGAACCCGTGTCGCGAAGATGGTTGACGCGCCAAACCTTCCAGAGTCAGAGGCGACTTTCATGGTTGAAGAGACCGGCATCAAGGACGCGTAATTCTTTTTTATTTTTAATATACACATAATCTGGTCGTCAAATACATAACTTTTAAAAACTCAGCGCTATAAAACACGGCTATTGCAGTGCCGAGGCATTGCAAGAAAGCATTTAATTGGTAGGTGAAATGGAACATGTATGGAACTCGAGGACGTGGAGGAGATAGAGGCGGCTATGGCAGCGGAGACGGCGGCTATGGCGGCGGCGGAGGAGGAGGATATGGCGGAGGCTACAGTCGTGGCCCAAGCACTGCGCCAGTCAAGGTCGGCGACGAGCTCGAAGTAACAATCGAGGCAGTCGGCGAGAAGGGAGACGGTATTGCCAAGAAGGACGGATTCGTGCTGTTCATTCCCGGCGTAAAGCAGGGCGACAAGGTTCGCATCCGCATCACCAAGGTTCTGCGTAAGGTAGGATTTGCAGAAGTCGCCGGAAGCGGCGGTTCAGCAGCTCCGGCAGCAGAAGGGGAATCAGCAGAAGAGGCGCCTGCAGAGGCAGCCGCGGCAGCTCCTGCAGAGGCAGCTGAGGAATCTGCTGAGGACTCAGAAAGCTTTGGCGAGGAAAAAAGCGAGCAATAAGCTCGTTTTTTATTTTATTTTTTATTTTTATGTCGGAAATACGCAGTCTGAATTGGAGATTGTGCGTATTTCCGATCATGCTCGTAAATCTGGAGGATTGACGACATGCGCTTGTTCCTATCGTGCGAAATACCAAAGGCGATTTCTGATTACATTAACGAATTGTCCAAGCAATTGCCCGAGGCAAAGCTTGTTGTTCCGCACAATATTGATTTGACAATAAAGTTCCTGGGCGAAGTGCCTGACACAAAACTTGAGGAGATTAAGACAAAGCTTTCTGAGATAAAGTTCAAGCCTTTCAAAGCCATGCTTAACGGCACTGGTGTTTTCACAGAGGATTTTATCAGGGTTGCCTGGGTTGGCTTGACTCCTTCTGAAAAATTTGAAGAGCTTCACGTTATCGTTGACAATGCACTGAAAGGATTGTTCCCTGAGGAAAAGCGCTTCCAGGCGCATTTGACAATCGCAAGGGTGAAATACGTTGAGGATAAGCAGAAATTCCTCGGCGTTCTCAAGCTGATAAAGGTTGAGCCATTGACATTTGAAGTCAACAAAATGATTCTTTTCAAAAGCCAGCTCAGCCCAACAGGCGCAACGCACGAGCCATTAATGGAGATTAAGGCGCAATGAGAAAAATTGTCGCAATAGGCGGCGGTGAAATCGGAAGGCCAAAGGCAGAAGGTGGCCATTATCCAATTGAAACGCGCGCTATTGATGAGGAAATCATCAGATTGACAGGAAAAAGGCATCCAAAAGTATTGCTTATTCCGACAGCGAGCGGAGATGCTTCGACTTATTACCCTACTTTCGAGAAATACTACGGCAAAATCCTTGGCTGCAAGACAGACGTTCTGTATTTGGTAAAAGAAAATCCGTCAAGGGCTGAAATAAGAAAGAAAATCCTCTCGGCAGACATTGTTTATGTCGGCGGTGGAAACACTCTGAAAATGCTGAAGCGGTGGAAGAAAGCAGGTGTTGAAAAAATCCTTAAAGAAGCATGGGAAAAGGGAATTGTTCTTTCCGGAGTGAGTGCTGGCGCTGTATGCTGGTTTGATTATGCTCATAGCGACTCATGGAAGATGTCAAACCCAGATGCACCTTACATAAGGATTGCAGGGTTGGGTTTTGTAAAAGGCATTTGCTATCCGCACTTCAGCCAAAAAGAGCGAAAGCATGATGTTCCGAAATTTGTAAGAAAGCATGGCGGAATCGGCGTGGCAATTGATGACTGCTGTGCAATTGAAGTAATGGGCGACAAATACAAGGTTTTGCAGTCCAAAAAGAGTGCGCATGCTTACAAGGTTTACCGAAGCAGAGGCAAGCCAGTCATAGAAAGGCTTCCATCAGGAAAATATCTGCCATTATCAGAACTTCTAAGCAGGTAGTTTATCACAAGTAATACGGATACCACCAGAATGAGAGCGGGTTCAGGTTGCTCCAGGGAAGTCTCCAGAGCCAGCGGAGGAATGGCGGCACAATTGCATCCCTGTAGAATATGACGAGCAATGCGCCGATTATCACTGCAATAAAAATCACGAGCTTGTACGGCTTCCTCAGCCTGGCAATGCCGTGAACAAGGTGTGCAAGCATTTTCAGCGCGTAGAGTATTGTTGCAAGTGTAAGCACAAGCAGCGCCAGCGAGCCCCAGCGGATAAAGAAGAACGCAAAGTTGATTGCGTGGAGATAATCCGCCACAAGATACGTTGCCAGAGCCAAAACAATGAATATGATTGAGTCCTGGAAAAGTTCGCCAGGCGGGTGTGTAAATACAGACTGCGGCTCAATCAGCCACTGCCATTTTTCCCTGGCTTCCTTTGGCTCTGCCTTTTTCTCCTCTTTTTTCATTTTCACTTGTGTAAGAAGCGAACCTTTATAAATCCTGCAGGTGGCGGAATACATATCGCCAACGCTTTGCGCCGGCTAGGTGCAAGGCAAAAGCCACGTGAGGCAACAAATAACCGTGGCGGAGAAAACAAAATGTCATCAGAACCGCAATTCCTTGTTCCGCAGGACACTTACCTAAAGTCAGGAATACACATTGGCACAAAGTTCAGGACAAAATACATGGAGCCGTTCATTTACAAGACACGCCCTGACGGCCTTTCTGTGCTTAACCTGCAGAAGATTGACGAGCGCATAAGGCTGGCTGCAACAATTCTTTCACAATACGAGCCTCAGGATATTTTGATTTGTTCAAGGCGTGAAAACGGCTGGAAAGCAGTCAAGGCATTTGGAAAGAACACTGCCTGCAAGGTTTTCGCAGGCCGTTATCCTCCTGGAATATTGACAAACCCCCAGCTTGAGAGCTATATGGAAGTCAAGCTTATCCTTGTCACAGATGCGTGGCCTGACAGGAACGCGATAAAGGACGCAATGCTTATGGGAATTCCTGTTATCGCGCTGTGCGACACAAACAACCAGGCAAATGAGGTTGACTTCATTGTGCCGTGCAACAACAAGGGCAAGAAATCACTCGGACTGCTGTTCTACCTGCTTGCGCGCGAATTCCTGCGCACCAAGGGAATGCTTGGCAAGGACGAAGAGCCAAAGTTCACAATTGAGGACTTCACAGAGGAATAATGGAGCCGTTAATCTTTGGAGCAATAGGTGGAACAATCATTCTTGCTGCCTATCTGCTCGAGCTTTTCAAGCACATTGACCCATACAACAAGACATTCCTCACAGCCAACATCATCGGCAGTGCATTCCTTGTCTACTACGCATACCTTCTGGACAGCATTCCATTCCTCATACTCAACACTGCTTGGGTGCTGGGCTCAGTCTACGAGCTGATTAAGAATTGGAAATAATCGCTTAATCTTTCACGCACGGCGGTTTTTGATAGATTTGTGCCAATAATTCGCCGAATGGTTTGAATACGTGTACTGCTGCGTGCTTGGCCCAGAGCGGCAGCAAAGGAATTTTTAGAATTCGGTCAAGCCATTTTGCATGGTGCAGCTCGTGGCGTATGACCTCATGGATTCTTTGCGGGTTTGAGTCATAGAGGTCTTTTGGCGAGATAAAAATACCATACTTATCCTCACATTTATATGGACCTATGCAGCTGTGAAGCGTGTCAAAAGGCCAGTCTGATAATCTTTCGCAGACAAATAATTGAATATTAACATCATTTAATCCAAGCTCTTTTCTTTCTTCTTTAAACAGCCGCTCAGCAAGCTCCCTTCTTGGGAGCTCCTCAGAAATTATCAATTCGCCAATATTTGTATCAGGGCTTATTGTACCAATTGCCATGCTTGAGGTAAAAGAAATCTAATTATAAAGCTTCACTTCCCAGAAATACCCTTGTCAATTATCTGGAACATTGCTTCTTTCTCTCCTGCTATGCTGCGATGCTTTCTCAGGACGATTTTTCTCCAGCCTGAGGCAAGAGACTGCAGTTCAAGCAAACACTTGCTCCCATACTTTAGAATATCCCCTCCGACCATATTCACTTTATTAGTAGCGAATTCAGAATAAACCTGGTTGGTAATCACAACAGGAATGTGCTGCTTCCTGCAAATCTCATTGAGTATTCCTATCTGGTTGCTTAATTCCTGATTTACCTCTTTGACATCCTCATTGCTTTTCTGCAGGCGGTAAAGCATTGCTATTGTGTCAACAACGATGAGCCCAATGCTCTTTTTGCCAATTCCTTTCAGCTTTGCAAATGCCTTTTTCTGCTCGGCAAAGTTTGTCGGGCGAAGAAACATTATTTTTCCAAGCACTTTCTTGGGATTAGCCACAATCTGCTTCAGGCGCGCAGCAGAAAATCCGCCTTCAGTATCTATATACACCACTTTTTTGCCTTTCTGAGCCATTGTTACAGCAGCAAGCAATGCTAAATTAGTCTTTCCAGCTCCGGCAGGGCCATAAATAGTTGTAATCGCATCGTTCTCATAGCCGCCTTCCAGCAGCATATCAAGAACTTCAGCTCCGGTTGATATCCGACCCTCCATCTATGAAGAAAAAGTCGCACCGAATATAAAAACATTGCTGCGAAGACTTTATAAAAGGGCTTTGCCATCAGAATGACTATGAAATGGGCAGCATGGCTAATGGCATTGTCGTGCGTCATAGTTTTTGCCCTAAGAATTTACATCGCGTTCAGCAGCCCGGGTTTCAGCGGGGATGACGCTTATTTCCAGCTGCGCCAGATAGAAAGCATA
>Ga0315297_10002522_pt1 | contig 11605 bp, 7 predicted proteins | sample YL17G15_0_MG_FD_203628 | JGI IMG/M metagenome (GOLD analysis project Ga0315297, IMG submission 203628) | Sediment microbial communities from Yellowstone Lake, YNP, Wyoming, USA - YL17G15_0 | ecosystem: Environmental > Aquatic > Freshwater > Lake > Sediment | place: USA: Wyoming | collected... | reverse complement strand
GATGCGAACAAAATTACTGGCAAGGGCGCTACCTCTGGTAAGACAACCTACACCACTTCAGCCGGCACAACCGTTCCTCCACAAAGCAATATCACTGGCAACACAATGACCCTGCAGGGTCCGGCCTTAGCCATTGTTACAGCCGCGTCTCCGGTTGCCAGCAATTTGGTTGTCAATGCTCAGGATCAGATTTTCGCTAACATTGATCTTGACGCTTCAGGCGGCGGAGAGGATCTTCGCGTGTCATCTGTCACGGTGACAGACACCTTAGGGGCTGGCGTTGATTACAGCGGTCTTAATAATCTTGAGCTCTGGGGCGATCCGGATACAACTGATGGCACAGTGCAGAATATTCGCCTTGTGACCTCAAATTCAACCGCGACCAATGGCGCGACTGTTACCTTCACCTTCCAGACTCCGGTTATTATTGCCAAAACAACGGCTTCCCGCTTAACCTTAAAGGCTGATGTGGTGGCAAACACTGGCACTTCTCACACCTTTAAAGTAGCCGCGGTTGGCGATGTCATAGCCACTGGCAAAACAACCGGCAACACTGCGGCAAAAACAGTTTCCGGCGTTGGCCAAACTCAGACCATTCAGACTTCAGGACGGTTGAAAGTTGAAAAAGCGGCTGATATGCCTTCCGCGGTTCAATTGGTCTCAGCCTCAACTGGCAATGAAGTAATGAAGTACAAATTCAGCGCTACATATGAGCCAATTGATGTGACCACCATGGTTCTCTTCTGCGGCGACAACACCCAGACTGCAGTAGCCTGCAACCGCGCCAATGTAGGAAGCATCAAAGTTTATGCTGACGGCGCCCTGGTTGGCAACACAATGGGTTATACTTTGGATGCCAGCGGCTACACTCAAGTTGTCTTAAACAGCGGCACGCTCGTTATTCCAAAGGATGGCTATAAGACCGTTACCTTAAAGATTGACCTGCCAGACAAGACTCAGGTTACAACTTCAACTGGCGCCAATCTTCAGATCGGCATTGAGGGCTTGAAGACCAATGGCACTGTTCAGGACAAAGATAATGAGTGGAGTACAACCGGCGCTGATTATGACTACAATATCATCGCTACCGGTCAATCTTCGGGTCTTACCATTGCCCTAGACACGATCAACCACTTAGGCGTTGACGGTGCTGATAACCGAGTCTATGGTTCAAACGGCTTCAGCGCTCACAAGGGCATCTTAACAGTCAGCTTAAACGCTTCTTCACCTTCTGGCACTCAGACAGCCGGAGCTGGCAAGGAAGTCTTAAGACTTAACCTTACAGCTACTGGTGATGATATTATCATCAGAGAGCTGGAATTGGTGAACAGCGGCACAGTAGCCATTACTGGTACTGCTGACGTGACCGTAAAGAGTGATGATCTTGGTACAACCTACGCTACGGTTACAGGTGCCAAGTGTAATGTTTACAACGTCGGTCTGACTTGTTTGGATCCGACAGCTATACCGTCATTCTCAATTGGTCCGAATGGCTGCACAGAAGCCGTGGCAGATGCCACTGGCGACAGTTGCGCCGCGGGTTGGGCTTCAGCTGACAACTTACAAGTTGCGGCTGGCAACACCAAAGTTATTAGAATCTTTGGTGACACAACCGGCGCTGCCTCAACCAAGACCTACCAGATGTCTGTGTCCAACGCTTCTGCCAGTAAGACCACCGTTTATGGTGTGACTTACCGCGACAGCTCTGGCACTGATGTCGGCAATAGGACTGGTTCAGCAGACAGCACACATCCGCCGACCAAGAATTTACCGCTCGTTGGTGGAAGTCTGAGCTACTAACCCTCCAAAATTTTTACTAACGTAAAAATTTAAGAGGACAAGTTTCTGAATTCGTTGAAATAGAAAAAACAGCCCCGATGTTACGTCGGGGCTGTTTTGATTTTGTGGTAAAATAGAAACGGAGACCACCCTTTAGGGTGAGACCAACAAAGTCTCTGCCTAAAGGCAGGACTCCAAACCGGAGACCACCCTTTAGGGTGAGACCAACAAAGTCTCTGCCTAAAGGCAGGACTCCAAACCGGAGACCACCCTTTAGGGTGAGAATCAAACTCTATGCTTCACGCTCCTCACCACCATCCCCCGCACATCTATCGCGACAACATGATTTATTTTATTACCGCAAGAACGGTAGATCAAAAATCTTATTTTGGCACTGATGCGAAGAAAAAACTTTTTTGTCTCTGCCTAAAGGCAGGACTCCAGAGATTCGAGATTGATTTGTACGCATGGGTGTTGCTGGATAATCACTATCATTTATTACTTAAAATTTCGTCAGGAGAAGATTTATCTGAATTTATTAATTTTGTCAACGGTAAAAGTTCATTTGAATTAAACAAACTAGAAAATCAGCAGGGTCGCAAAATTTGGTACCAATACTGGGACCATTGTATTCGCGATGAACTTGATTTTTGGAAGCATTTTAATTATATCCACCATAATCCCGTGAAGCACGGCTTTTATAGAACTCAGGTCGAAGCTTTTGGCCATCCCTTTTCAAGCGCGAGGCAATGGAGTAAAATAAAAGGAGAAGAATGGTTTAATTCCAGTTTTGAATTTTATCCGATAATTGATTTCACAACTAACGAACCGGAGTCCGCCTTTTAGGGCGAGACAAAGAGGTCTCTGGCTAAAGCCAGGACTCCAAAAAATTCTATGACCAAAAGAAAAAAAATTCTTATCGTCGTTATCGTTATCATCTTAATCCTCGCCGGACTTTTGGCTTGGCAGACTTGGCGCTGGCAGGGAAAAATGGGTGAACTGAAAAATTATGTAACTTCTTTATTTTCCGGCGAGAAAAAAGAAGAACTGCCGGAAGATATTAAAGCGGCTTATGACGTTTTAAAAAAAGATCAGTCAGATATTGACGCCTACATAGCCCTTGCCGCCTGGAAGCGAGAAAAAGGAGAACTGGAAGACGCGATAAAACTTTACCAAGCGGCTTTGGAGATCCGGCCGACCGACACCCTGCTTTTGAACAACATCGCTGATATTTATAATCAAAACAAACAATACAGCGAGGCCGAAGCGGCTTACCTGAAAATTGTGGGAAACAACCCGAAGTGGCTTTCCGCCTATCGCAATTTGGCTGACCTTTACCGCTACCAGATGCCCGAAAAACAAAACGAGATTCCGAAAATTTTGCAAAAAGGCTTGGACAACAATTCGGAAAACGAATTATATTTTGTCGCGCCAATGGCTATTTATTACAAAGATTTTGGGTCAAAAGAAGAAGCAATCAAGTGGTACGAGAGATTAATCAAACTTGACCCGGCCAACGAAACAGCTAAAAAGGAATTGGAAGAATTAAATAAATAAAATAACAATTTAACAATGTAACAATTTAACCATTATGAGAAAAATTATTTTCTTCGTTATCTTAGTGCTTACATTTTCTTATCTCCCCGTTCACGCTGCCGGATCAGTCACTGTCATCAACACCGGCGCGCCTGACATAAGCATTTACCCTTCTGAATTTGACCGGCTGGTTATGGATTTCACGGTGAAAAGAAGCGACGGAAACGCGGACACTCTTAAGGCGCTGGCTTTGCGAAACGAAGGGACAGCCAGAGATTTTTATGACATCGCGAAAGTAGTGATTTGGGCGGACGCCGGACAGGCCGGTTTTCAGGGAATGGAGGTTGACGAGAAATTGGGAGAGGCGGCTCGCTACGAAACATCCGGTTATTGGTATTTGTCTGGTTTGTCAAAAGCCGTGTCGGCCGAAGGGCTTCGTCTTTTTGTGAGCATTGAAACAGCCACTAAAGGCGCCATTACGGCCAATAAATCCGTGCAGATGAAAATCCCCGCGCTTTCCGATACTGGCGCGGCGGGTCAATTTGATTTGGGCGATGAAGGTTTATTTTTGGCCGGAGCGGCGGGGCCGGACGCGACAGTCATAAATCCGAATATTCAAACCATCAGAGTTTCAAATTATGATGTCAGCGCGCCAAAAACCGTGATTACTGATCCAAAAGACGGGGCGATCATCACCGCTCCAAGCTACAAAATTACCGGAGTGGCCCGCGACGAGGGCGGTTCGACTTTGGCCTCGGTTAAAATTTTAATCAGTTCGGGAAGCACGGCAGGCTCTTGGGTTGAAGTGGCAAGCGTGGGGGCAAATTATTCAACGTGGGAATTCGACTGGTCAAATATCGCTGACGGAACCTACACGATTAAAACCCAAGGAGCGGATTGGCTCGGCAATATTGAACCGGCGGGCAACGGAATCACGGTTACGGTTGATCAAACGGCAGTGACTGCTCCTTCAGCCTCGCTCTCAACAGTTTCTGCTTCGCCGGCTACAGTCGCCGCGGACGGCATAACGAAATCAACGGTTAACGTGATAGTTAAAAATTTGGTCGGCAATCCGCTTTCCGGCAAAAATGTTTCCTTGGCTTCAAGCCGGCAGGACGACAAAATAAAAGCGATTAGAGGCACAACCGGCAGTGATGGTTTGGCAATTTTTGAAATCAGTTCAACTTCAGCCGGCGGTTCTACCCTGACGGCTAAAGCAGGGACAGTGGAATTTACGGCAAAACCCGTAATTACTTTTACCGCGGTTGTTTTTCGCGCCGGAGATTTAATCCGCGGAACGGGAACAGCGGTTTATTATTTCGGGGCGGACGGCAAAAAATATTTGTTTCCCACTTCATCTATTTATTCTTCCTGGTATTCTGATTTTTCCGCGATAAAAAAAGTGTCTGACGCGGAAATCGCGTCAAAGCCTCTTGGCGGCAATGTGACCGTAAGACCCGGCAAATTGGTTCAGATTGTCAGCATGGATACGCCGTGGCGTGTTATGGACGCCAAAGTTTACGCGGTTGGGCAGGGCGGAGTTCTGCGCTGGGTCAAAAATGCCGCCGTGGCGCAGGCGATTTTTGGCGCGAACTGGGCGAGAACGATTGTGCCCTTGCCTGAGGTTTTTTCCAGTAATTACACTTTTGGAACCGATGTCGATACAACAGCTGATTATAATTTAACAGCCGAACAGGCAGTAAGCACGATTGGTCAGGATAAAGGTTTGGAATAATGGTTAAATTGTTAAATTGCTACATTGTTAAATTGTTTTTTGGTTTTTTAGTTTTCTTATTTTTGGGTCTCGCCCTAAAGGGCGGGCTCCTTAGAGTGGGAGTCCTGCCTTTAGGCAGAGACTTGGTAAGAGAAGCTAAAGCCGCAACTTTGACAGCCGGTAATCTTATCAAGGGAAGTTCGCCGGCTGTTTATTATTTGGGGCAAGATGGCAGGCGCTATGTTTTTCTGAATGAAAAAATTTATAAATCTTGGTACAGCGGTTTTTCGCAAGTCAAAACTATAAGCGACGCGGAGCTGGGGAAAATCACTTCTGGCGGCAATCGGCTTTATAAGCCCGGCGTCCGGCTCCTAAAACTACCGAGCCGGCCGGAGGTTTACGAGGTGACGGAGTACGGCGTCTTAGGATGGCTTGTCAATCCGGAAACGGCGGTCTCTCGCTATGGCGCGAACTGGGAGAATTTGATTGATGATTTGCCGGAAGTATTTTTTTCCGACTATCGGCTGGGCGCGGCAATGGGCGAAACGGCGCCAGCGCCGGTTCAGGCGCCTAAAAAACAAACCGGTCCAGGCAGTTTAGTTATTTTTCTCTCCCCCGACATTGTTTCTGCTTCTTATGTCAAAAAAAGCACGGCAGTTCCCGCCGCGGCTTTTAGATTTACCGCTGGAAGGGGAAGCGATATTAAAATTACAGATTTGACTTTAAACGGTTATGTTGACGAAGCCCAGGGCAATCCTGATTTTGGGCGCGGCGGTGACGCAGATGATGAATCAATCCTTTATTTAAAAGATTTGGCGGCGAATGTTTATCTTTATGATGAGAACGATAATTTAGTGGCCGGACCAGTCGCCCCCGCGTTTGAGGGTCAGGTTTATTTCAGAAATTTTGAATGGATAGTGCCGGCCGGAGCGTCAGAAGATTTAATCGTCAAAGTTGATTTCGCTCCCGGCGCTCCGTTTTTAAACAATGACCGTTTTTCTTTTGACATTATCAACGCGCCGGCAGATGTTGCCTCCCAAGATCAAAAAGGCGATTATGTGGCGGCAGTCGGCGAGAAGCCAAACGGAGGCGATAATCCGCGGGTAATTATCACCATTGCCCAAAGCGGTGTTTTAACTGTTGAAACAGACGCCGGCACGCCGGATTCAGCCATTGTCTCCATGGGTCAGAAAAATATTGAATTCAGCTGGTTGAAATTTAATGCCGAAGAAGAAGATTTTTCGGTGAAAAACATTTCTCTGGCCGACATTTCATCCAATTATGACAGAAGCATTAAAAAGATTTGGATAAGTTATCCGATAGCGGACGGCAGTATTGAGACAAAAGAAGGCGATTTGTGGATAGGCGAGGTTGCTTTTAGAAACATAAATTTTTATGTGCCCAAAGGGGGCGCTGTCTTAAAAGTTTTGGCTGACATAAAAACTTCAACCGAAGGAGCAGAAAGCGGCGACGCGCCGGGTTTTAATTTGCTGGAAAAGGATTTTGAGGCGTATGGGCAGACTTCTGAAGTTATTTTCACGAAAAACAGTTTTGGTTTGGGTTATTTAAAAAACAAAACCAAGATACCCAGCCAAATGTCAATTAGAAAAACAAGGCTGGACGCGTCTTTGAATCCGGAGACGCCGATCGGCAGCGCCGGGCGCGGGTTTACCAGAATGTTGAAGTTTGATCTAAGAGCCGACGCGGCTGGCCCGGCGAAAATTAAAGAACTGACTTTCAAAATTAATCCTTCGGATGTGCATACCGAAGGCCAGGATAATGATCTCTTGGAAAAGTTGGCTGACATTGCCGCTGACTATGGCAACAACATCGGCCACGGAGACCTTCATTTTGCCGAAAATCCGGACACGCCTTTGGGGGAGGGTTATAGCGGCGATATTTTTTACGGCATTTATGACGCGAGCATCAGGACAGTTGACGCTACTCCAGCCGGGTTGGAAACAGAGGATGGAGATTACGGCTTGCTAAAATTTACTTTTAATTACGGCTCAGAAATTGTCATCCCGGCCGGAGGGACGAGAACCTTGATATTTGAGTTGAACACGTGGGGTCTGGTTTATGGGACTCAATACGGGGCCCAAAGAGTTTGGGTTGAACTTTTAGGAGATGGCGAGAAGGCGACTCTGCAGAGCGACAATTTTGAATGGAACGACGAAGAGGCGGACGCGACAGGATATTTAGTGAGAGATCTGCCAATAGTGGGAAGAGTTCTTTATCTTGATTAGTTCCGAAAGGTTGTGGAAAACTTTTCTTGACTTGATTTGTGTTTCAAAGTAGAATCATATAATTATTTATTTTATGTAAATTACCCGTGCTTGTCGTTTCTTTTCGGTTTGGGAAAAGCGTGTTTTAAAAATTTTCTCTTTTTTGAGAAAGTTTTTTTAATAGTTTATAAAAATAAAAAATAAAGGGGCGGTTAAATTGCGGGACAAAGGGGGGGATGAAATCCGCTCTATTTTGTTCTTGCCGGCTTGCCTGTGATATGGTAAGATAAAAATAAAGGAAAAAGTTTCTAAATGAGAGGATTTTTAGTCTGATCATAAGGAAATATGAACAACACTATTCAAGGAAAAAGGATTTTTTCTGATTGCGAAGAACAAAACATAAAGAAGGTTATAAACCCGTTTATTTAATCAAAAGGATGGGTTTTTTATTTTTTTAAGAATGCTGAATATTAAAATTTTTAAACATGATTTTTTCAAGGCTAGCACAGTTGTTCTGGCAGGTTCTCTTTTGGCCAATGTTTTGAACTATTTTTTTAATTTAGTTATGGGGCGGATGCTTGAGCCGTCGGAATTTGGGGAGGTGGCAAGTTTGATGGGGCTAGCGGTAATCGTCAGCGTTCCGTCGTTAACTCTGATAAGACTGATGGCAAAATATACCGCTGGCTTTAGGACGAGGGAGGATTTTGACTTGATAGGAGACTTATTCAAACTTGTTACGCGCTACAGTCTTATAATCGGCCTGATAATGCTTTTGATTTTTTGGCTGGCGACACCTCTTCTAAGTTCCTTTTTTAGAATTGACAAATTGCCGTTTTTCATTTTTGGTTTAATTCTGCCCTTCTCTTTAGTCGCGGCAGTAAATCAGGGCACGTTTCAGGGATTACAGCGGTTTCTGCCGTTTTCTTTAATATCCGTTATAGGAGCGGCGGCAAAATTGATTTTAGCGGCCCTGTTTGTCAAATTGGGTTTTTTAGTCGCTGGAGTCATGGGCGCGTACGTGATTGGCCTGCTCTTCGCTTGCGCGTATGGATTATTCAAGATAGTCCCGCAGCTTAAGATTTTGAAAAGTAAGGATAGTGGAAAGGCAAAATCAAAAATATGCCAACAAGATATTTTATCAGATGTTTTCGCTTTGTTTTTGGCGTCTCTGTTTATAGCTCTATTTTCTAACGCAGATATCGTTTTGGCCAAACATTATTTAACTCCTTATTTAGCCGGCCAATACGCCGCGCTTTCCGTGACGGGAAAAATTATTTTGTACGGGTCCGCGTCTTTTGTCACAGTTATGTTTCCCATGATTTCGGCCGCCAAAGCTAACGGCGGTAGGGGGGAAAGAAAATTGTTAAAAATGTCATTTGTGGTGATAGCCGCGGTCGCCGGCTTGATTCTGTCCTTTTTTTTCTTGTTCCCCAAACTGACGCTCGGGATACTTTTTGGCGTCAAATATCTGACGGTGGCCCCGTATTTAGGATTGTTTGGCTTGGCTATGGCGTTTAGCACCTTGGCGCAGGTGCTGATTAATTATTTTATGGCCAGCCGCGCGAAGCGCTTCCTTCCCCCGCTTATTTTAATTGTTGTTTTACAAATTTTGTTAATCGGTTTTTTCCATGCCAGCCTTTTCCAAATAACAATGGTTATGCTCGCTTCTTCTTTTCTTCTCTTGGCGGTTATGGGCGTAGTTTATTATAAACAAGCCAAGATTAAAGTTTATGAATCATCTTGAGTCTAACGCGGCTCAAAGCGTCGGCCAGCGTAAATTAATATCAATAGTTATTCCGGTTTATAACGAGGAAAAAAATATTCCTTTAATTTATGGCGAGATGGAAAAGGTTTGGCCCCTTCTGGACAATGATTATGATTATGAAATTATTTTTGTTAACGACGGCAGCCAAGACGGAAGCGGCGAAATAATGGAAAAATTGGCTTCGGTTAACAGAAAAATCAAATATATAGAGTTTTCTCGAAATTTTGGCAAAGAGATAGCCACTTCGGCCGGTCTTCACCATGCGAATGGCGACGCCGCGATTATAATCGATGCAGACCTGCAGCATCCCCCAGAGTTAATTCCTGAGTTTATCCAAAAATGGCGGGAGGGAGCAGATGTTGTCATCGGCGTTAGAGAAAAAAACCAAGGAGAAGGTCTGGTAAAGAAAGCCGGGTCTTATTTGTTCTATAAAGTGATGGGTCTTATCGGCGAAACAAAGATAGTGCCGCGGTCAACAGATTATCGGTTAATTGACAAACAGGTTATCCAAGAATTTAGACGATTTACGGAAAGAAACAGGATTACCCGAGGGCTCCTTGAGTGGCTGGGGTTCAAGAGGGCCTATATTTATTTTTCGGCGAACGGAAGGAAATTCGGCGAGAGGCGGTACAGCTATTTGAAATTAATTAAACTGGCTTTTTCCAGCGTGACAACCCATAGTTTGTTCCCGTTGAAGTTGGCCGGTTATTTAGGCGTCATTATTACTTTTTTTTCGGGGTTTTTGGGATTGTTTATTTTTATTGAGAAATATATTTTGGGCGATGTCTGGCGCTTAAATTTTTCCGGTCCGGCCATACTTGCGGTGATTAATTTATTTTTGGTTGGCATTATTTTGATTTGTCTGGGCTTCGTCGCGCTCTATATCGCCAATATTCACGGAGAAGTCATTAATCGGCCGATGTACGTGATTAGAAAAAAGAAAAATTTTAAGGAATAAAAGAAGATGAGGATTTTATTTTTAAACTGGAAAGATAAAAAAAATCCTTTGGCCGGCGGCGCCGAGATTGTGACCGAAGAATTATTGAAAAGGTTGGCGGATAACGGCCATCGGGCGACTTTATTAACGGCGCGGTTCAAGGGATGTAAAACGAGAGAGATCATTGATGGTTATGAAATTATAAGGGTCGGAGGCGGATGGTCGGTTTATTGGCGGGCATACAGGTATTACAAAAAGAATTTGGCGGGAAAATTTGATTTAGTGATTGACGAGGTCAACACCATTCCTTTTTTCGCCAAGTTTTATGTCAAGGGGAAAAATATTTTGTTTATTCATCAACTTTGCCGCGAGATTTGGTTCTACCAGATGTTTTTTCCGTTAAATTTTATCGGTTATCTGGCGGAGTCAATTTATTTGCGGCTGTTGCGTGATAAAAAAGTGGTGACCGTTTCAGATAGCACAAAAAAAGATTTGCTAAAATACGGTTTCAGAGAAGAAAACATTTATATAATTTCGGAAGGCATAGAGATTGAGCCTCTGGGAGATCTGCCGCCGGCGGAGGAAATAAAAGAAAAAAATCCGACGATTCTTTTTTTGGGTGCCGTCAGACCCATGAAGAGGCCGGATCACGTTATCAGGGCTTTTGAAAGAGCTAAGCAAAATTTAGGCGATTTAAAATTATGGCTGGTCGGTGGGGGCAGAGGAAGATATTTCAAGAAAGTCATGGGTCTGATTAAAGACTGCGCTTTCAGGGATGATATTATTTATTTTGGGAAAGCGGGGCAGGAAAAAAAGATTGAATTGATGCGGCGGGCCCACTTGTCCTGCGCCGCTTCCGTAAAAGAGGGTTGGGGGCTGGTGGTTACTGAAGCAAACAGCCAGGGCACTCCGGCCGTTGTTTACGATGTTGACGGTCTGAGGGACGCTGTCGAAAATAATATTACCGGTGCGGTTTGTTTTAGAAACACCCCCGAAGATTTGGCCGAAAATGTCAGGCGTTTATTGAATGACAGGGATAAATACGAGAACCTTAGAATAAATGCCTGGCGGAGGAGCCAGGAGATTAATTTTGAAAATAGCTACGAAGATTTTTTAAGAGCGATTATAGATTAAGTTTGCTGGTTTTTTATGCTAAATTTCACGGAAAATTATTTGAATAGGCCCGTAGACCAGAGGATGGTCAATGTAATTGGAGGACGGATCTCTGTATGCGATAGTATCTTAGACGTAGGGTGCGGCTCTGGCCTTTACGGGAAATATTTGAAATCTAAATGTAAAAAGTTATTCGGGTTAGACCGCGACGAGCTTCTGTGCCAACGCGCCAAAGATTGCGGTTTCTACGACAATATATTATGTCGCGACGTAAAGGAAGTTTGTCCTTCTTTTTTCGGACACGTGGATTTAATTTTCTGTAGTGAGCTGCTAGAACATATTGGGAACGCGGATATTGTCGAGGCGTTGTGGAAAATGGAGGCAGTTTGCGACGGCAGGATAATAATAACAATGCCAAATCCTTTGTCTCCTCATTTTAAATTGGATTCCAGCCACGTTTTAAAATATAATATTCATTCTTTTTTAGAGATTTTAAACACCAGCGATAAATTCAAATATAAATTATATCCTCTGGG
>Ga0315297_10002521_pt1 | contig 11605 bp, 12 predicted proteins | sample YL17G15_0_MG_FD_203628 | JGI IMG/M metagenome (GOLD analysis project Ga0315297, IMG submission 203628) | Sediment microbial communities from Yellowstone Lake, YNP, Wyoming, USA - YL17G15_0 | ecosystem: Environmental > Aquatic > Freshwater > Lake > Sediment | place: USA: Wyoming | collected... | reverse complement strand
TGGTATTGGTACCCCTACCGTAAATCCCCACCAGTTCTCAGCCAGATCAGAGGTAAATGTCAATGAAGTCATCGTACCAGGAAATTGGATCAGACCATTCCCCTCTTTACCGGTCACGGTATTATTCAACACGACTAATGGTGTCCCTGTGCCCCAATTACCAGGACCAGTCTTCAAGAGGACCACCGGCTGATTCACGAAGGTCAGCTTGATGGTTGACGTTCCACCCAACGAGAGAATCGCCAGGATGGGATTTGTGACTGGGGCCGAGAAGACAATCGTATAGGTACCAGGTCCAATAATACGAATCGCATCAGCCGTCCCTGGTGAGTTGGTCACCGCCGGCGGGTTCGTATAGGTCTGTTGAAAATTCTTAAAGAAATTGACTTCGGTCGCTGCTCCTAATTGTGGTGGAAGTATAGGTCCAGTCACATCAACGCTGAACGGTAGTCCCGCCAAGGTACCACTCATACGGGTTTGGACCACCCCAGTGGTCACTAATGTGATGTCTGCCCATGCCACCGTGGGTGCAGGAGGTGGTGGCGGAGGCGGTGGAGGTGGCGGAGGCGGTGGTATCACCCCCACAGAAGTCGGTCCTGGAAATGTCATGGAGACCTCATTCGACGGACCACTTTCCCCAAAGGTATTGAAGGCCGTGACTCGAAAGAAGTAGACGTTGGGACCAAGGACCATACCAGAATCAACAATCTCTGCCATCGTGATCGGATGAGGAATCTCAAGCAGAGGCGTGCTCGGATAGACACCCGAAGTCTCGGATCGATATAGTCGATAGCCATCGGTCGGACCAGAGACATTGAGGACCGCATCAGGATTCTTGTCCCATCCAACGGTCGCCACCCCAGTGGTCACTAATGATGCCGGAGGCACGACCGTCAAGGTCACAGTGATCGTGATAGTTTTGATGATGGCCGTCGTGCTACTCACGGTCAGGGTTCCGGTATAGACCCCATCAGCAAGTCCTGTCGGATTCGCCGTCAGAAGTAGGCTAGAAGGGGTCGAGGTGACTCCCAGCCATGCGATAGGGGTCGGACTCATCGTAACACTCACACCCCCTAATGTTCCTGTTCCTCCATTCATGATATTCACGATTCGAGGTCGTATCGAAGGTCCTCCATTACTACCGATAAAATTAATAGACGTAGGATGGATGGCCAGGGTCGGGGCCTTCTGGACCGTGAGACTCACCAAGACGGTCTGTGCCGCCTGACCAGGAGACGAGACGATGATTGTGGCGTCATAGACACCTGGTAACAGACCCGGCAATAAGGCCTGAATATTGAAGAATCCTTTGAAGGCATCGACCCGTATATACGGTACCGGTGTAGTCACTGGAAACGTGATCGCGGTCGTAAAGGTCGTCACACCTTTGACTACAACAGTCTGAGGTGCTGGATTTGTGCCTGTCTGACCAAATTGACGCCCTGCAATCGTGATCAGAGGCCGATCCACAGAAAATGGGACAGGGGCGACAGGGGTCGTGACGACCGACAATGCAACAGGAATGTTGGTATCGGCTGCTCCAGGTGCCGCCAGGATCAAGGTGCCTGTATAGTTTCCTGGTGCTAATCCTGTCTGGACCGCCGTCAATTGTACCGTGTTATACTTCAACAACGAGACCTTGAGCCATGTAGGTACTTGACGAATAGACCAACTACTGCTGGTCGTGATCGTGAGGATCTGGGTGGCTGGTGATGCCGCATTCTGTTGGGCCAGAAACGAGAAGGTGATGGGGCTGACGGATATCGTGGCTGGTGGTATGACTCCCGCCAGGCGATCTATCGTCACGGTGATTGATTGTTTATTGGTAAAGACGAGTTGGCAACTGTTGCCGGAACATCCGGGTATGCTCCATTTACTCACGCGAGACCCTACATCAGGCACGACCGTGAGTGTCGCCGTTCCCGTTGGTGTTGTACCCGGTAGATAGAGAAAGTCCAAGACACAAGTGGCGCCACAGGATAATCCTGCTGGTGTAGACGTAATTACGCCTTTACCTGTACCAACTTTATGGACTTCAAGGATAACGGACGAGTGGGCCGTTGTATAGAGACCTAGTGTACAGAGGAGGAATAGACCAATGAAGAAGCTTTTGTTCATACCATATCCCAACAACACTTACCTAGCCATTGAAGGAAGTATAGACTATCTTACTGCCGCTTCGCGTCAGTGTCGCTTCACTTCGTTTCGCTCCAGGCAGGTATCTTTAGGTACTTACTTTAGGTAGGGTCTAAAGGTTGATCACTAAGGTATCAGATTCGGATTCATCTAAGACTATCTTCGGATTATTTATACATGTTTTTTAGAGAGAAATGATTGTCAGAGAGAATCTTTCTGGTAACCCTATTCTATCCCATTCAAAACATAAAGCAAAAAAATATTTTCGTTATTAAGCACTACGTATACGTAGTTCCTTTGGTCCCTTGCTGTATGCTACCATCTTTTTTGCCCATGGTATACTTAACTGCGAGTTTCCATTGATCCTTTTCTCGATGTGGTATAATTCGGATTTGATGGAGCGGCGCGAAGTTATCGGCATAAATTAGAGGATTGAGGATGGTACAGAGATGCCATTCTTCCAGGAGACGGGCAATCGCATTCCTTCGTCCCAGATCGTTGACATCAATATTGGTCTCTTTGCCATCCAAGGCGAATAGCTCTTTGAAATGGGTCAGATAGTAGCGACCTTGTTTGTGGAGGATATGAACGGATTGGAAGAGGATATGGTCTTTACCGGAGGCGACCCCAATACGGGATAAGGTCTCGCGGATCTTGAGAAAGTCTTCTGGTGTGTGGAGTCGAATCTCGATAAACGTATCGAGCAAAGCATTGATATGGTTCATGGTACGTCACTTTCTTCATAAAAAGTCACAGTACCATGTATTTATCGTTTAGGGGTTTTTGAGAGACCTCCGGTATCGCACATCCGCATGATTGACATGAGGGCATCAGGAGAGAGGAGAGACATGGCTTCTTTGGCCTTGAGTGGAGAATATCCAAACACTTTCTGGATATTCATCAGGGTTGCATGGACCTCAGGCTTGGTGGACTTGATAAACGGACGCCGCTTGCTCCGAATCGTGTGAAACAGATAGTCATGCTGCATCCGTGGGTCCAGATGATACCGCTGATTCATGTCCTGGACAAACGAGAGACAATCATAATGATAGGACATGGCCTTATTCATCAGAAACGGGATATACGACTTTTCGGTTGTGGCGTCCTGCTCCATCAGATTGATCTTGGTGCTCTGGATGCTTTTGATGAAATCAAAGGGATTCATAGAAATTCACAACTGACCATGAGTTCCGTCAGGGCCGCCATCAGACAAATCTCTTGATCGGCCGAGAAGGAATGTTTGTATTGATAATCGGCGATCAACAAGACCGCTTGTGGTATTGATGCCGGTTTCAGAATCAGATACAAGGAATCATAGAGCTTCCGATAGAAGGTCACTGGATCAATATCAGTCGATGCGACCCACGTTCTCAGGGCCCCAAAATCTTTGGTCTTCAAAAATCCTACCGCTTCCTGGATGGCGAGATCGCCGATCTGTGCCAGGATGCCAGTATCGATCTTACCAAATTGAGCATACCGCTGTAGCTCATTCAGGACGCGCCGGAAGTCGGGGAAATGTTTCTTGAGTAGTTCAGCCACCACCGCGGGATCATGTTCGACCTTCTCGGTCTTGAGGATCATAATGATCCGCTTGAAGAATTGTTTGGCCATGGCTTCTTTTTCAGAAGTCTTGAGTGCAAAATCAATGACGGCGCACCGAGAATGGAGCGGCTCGATGATGCGATGTTTGAAGTTGGCCGTAAAGATGAACGAACAGTGTCCAGAAAATTCCTCAATGGCGTTACGCAGGGCCGGCTGGATAGAGTTGGGATTCAGATAATCCGCTTCATCCAGGATGATGACCTTTCTTCCACCCGACAGGGACATGGCCGAGGCATACTGTTTGATCTTGGTCCGAAAGACATCGATACCTGACTCATCAGAACTGTTGATCACCATGTAATCCAGACCTATCTCTTTGCACATGGCCTTGGCAATCGTGGTCTTCCCGACCCCGGCACCACCAGACAACAAGAGATTAGGGATCTGCTTCTGATTCACATATTCTTGAAACGGAACCTTGAGACGTTCTGGTAGAATACAGTCTGCCACCGTTTGGGGTCGATACTTTTCGACCCAGAGAAGATGGGACATATCCGCACTGTCAAAATTTGTCATATTTTCCCCTTGAATAAGAGTCACTTAGATGATGCTTTTGGACGGTTCCATAGAGAAGATCACGTTGTCCAACAGAACCGTTCCTGGGCCTATTTTGACCGTTTTGACCCTGTTTCCAGCGACATCCAATACTGGATCTTCTTGGTGGTATGTTGGAAGTGGGAGATGCCCTTGAGGGAAATTGTCACAGTATAGTCGCCTGGGATCAGGCGCCAGTTCTCGGCCTTGAATATCGCTTTTGAGGCAGGGACGTTGGGGGTCGACAAGCGGCGGGACGCATAACTGGCCGAATCGTTGCTGGAATCCAAAACATCCAATGAGAGATGCCCATCCTTGGAGATCAGGGCGATCTGTGGGGATTGAAGGACCGATCCAGTTTTTTGGGCCCAGAGGATATCCTTTTCGGTCAGGGATACCACATAATCATTGGTTGGAAGCGAAATGTTCCGCTCAAATGGATTTTTGATCAACTGGGGATCACAGCACCGATAGACCAGATTGGTCTTTGCGTCTTGACTGGTACTCTTAATTTCTGTGGTGGATATCTCCAATGTGGACTGTTCATCCAACGACAGGACTGACAGGAAATTACCCAGATCATAGAGGGCAAATTCAACAGGGATCGATTCATCGATGGTGGCCTCGACCAAGATGGTCTTGGACTCATTGACGGTCCGAATGACGTTCCCTGGTTTGAAGAACATTTGGGTATTCAAACCTGCAAAACTTTTCAGGATTTGAAGGGTGGTATCAGAAAATTGCATGGAGCACCTCACAGGATTAATAATATTATGAGTATAACACAACTGAAGGGAAATGTCAAGAGGAGACTGTGGTACGAAGATGTCCTTCGGGCCCGCGAAGATGGGAGACCAGAATCTCGACCGCCTTCGTGAGATCATCGAGTCCACCATCATTCACTACGGTAATGTCCATCGGTTGGCCAATCCATGCCGTTTCTGATGGATGGATACCAATAACATCCAAGGCAGCTTGATGTTCTTTGGTAGGATCAAGATTTGCGGCACGGGCGACTTCATACCATGATGGGAGCGGGCCTCGTCTGACATGCACGATCACCCCGCCTTCTTTATGGATACCCTCCACTTCATTTACAAATCGGCAGTCAGTCACGACCACCTCTCGACCCTGGGCCCGTTTGAATAAGGAGGCGGTCCAGATATCAGAATGGATGCCGTTACGGCAGGCTTCGGTACCAAGGAGTTGAAGTGCCATGCGAGGAGTAAAAGGTTTACCAAAGGACTGGGACCAAAATTCATCCACTTCTTCGCGCCACTCACGGGATTCCTTGGTCACCCCTTCCAGGAGGGTACGGTCCCAACCAAAGATACTCGCGGCCGCGTCTTTGAGAGGCGCCGCAAACGAATCCTTCACGAATCCATGCTGGGCTAGGATGTCGCCTACAGTTCCCTTGCCCGATCCAATAAACCCTACGAGACCGATTAGTTGTGACATTTTATAAATACCTCCATGCTATACTACCTTTCAACATTTCCAACCTTTGTGGTGGGATCATCGGTCCCTCCCGCATGGAGAGGGACGATATGGTGCCAATGGAGCATTACAGTTTGCCTGTGAGTTCTGCAATACGGGCCATGTTTCCGGTAAAAGCGTATGTGCCGATGTGTTGGCATTGCATCCACGGGCAGAGCCAGATCGACACACCAATGCGCCGGGCCCATTGACAAAACGCATAATCCTCTGAGAGATAGCGTTCTGACACCTTATCGATTTCGGTATCGAAGTAGGCGTGAATATATCGGGTACCATCAAAGTTCGCTTGTCCGACATGATCGGGACGATACTTCTTTTCGGGATAGGCGGCTTCCCACTTTGGGAATACCGTCCGATTGATCAACATATATCCGGTTCCGATTTCCATAACTTCCAATGGTTCAGAGACCTGAAACTGTTGGGTGCCTTTGACCACATTGAACACATAATCACCCACGACCTTTTCGAGTTCCGACGCCACGATATCAGGATGGGCCTGTACCGAGGCCTTCACGTTACTCCAATTGATCGCCTTCTTGGGATAGGGCGCACCAATGATGTCACGATCCAATGCCAACAAGGCGAGTACGTCCTGTGGATTGAAATGGATATCGGAGTCAATAAAGAGGAGATGGGTAAAATCCGTGCGGAGAAATTCGTCAACGAGGTAATTACGGGCCCTGGTAATCAGTGACTCGTTGAACAGAAACGAGAAGCGCGTTTCGATGCCGTAGCGGGTCATCAGCCCTTGGAGGTCCAGAACGGACTTGGCATACATGCCGTGACACATCCCACCGTAGCACGGTGTGGCAATAAACAACTTCTTAGTCTTCAACAGATCCAAATCCACCTTGATTTCCATTACAATCCTCCATAATAAAATGTTCCGTTGTCACCTCTTACTTATAACAACTATAGTCGTCTAATTCGATAGCTGAGTAGATGACCCCTGATTCATCCAACATCTTTTTTGAAAAGTCTGCCATATCCTGCCAACGACCTGAAGGGTTGGGATTGTGATAGCACACGATACGACGAATTCCATGTTGGATCACAGACTTACAACATTCAGGGCAGACAGGTGGGAACATCAGGGTGGGCCAGACATACAGGGTACAGCCGCGAACAGAACTATTCGCATTGATCAAGGCATTCACTTCGGCATGGACCACAAATTTATATTTTGTTTCGCGGTCGGCATAACGTTCGGGGGCATCATGGACGCCACGCGGGAATCCATTATATCCCATGCCCTTGACGGTCATTGCTGCGTCAACCACGATGGCACCGACTTTTGTACTTGGATCTTGGGACCATGACGCCACATGTTTGGCGAGTTCCAGAAACCGACGGTCCCATTTGCTTTGTCGTATCTGTCTTTTCTTTGCGGTATAGATATCCATCAAGTTCCCCCATAACATGAAAGCGGGCCTACCAGAACGATAGGCCCGCCTTACGAATTAGTAGTAAGTGGAGAACTTACCGCGCGGAAACTGAGGACAAGCTAATGCCCTGCGACAGCTTGGTCGGCGTACCGAGGCGATACACACCCACCTTGGAACCATCAGCGCGGCGCTTGGTGTTCAGGTAGATTGGATAGCCATCCTGACGAAGGCGCCAAATTGTTGCCGTCACATTGGCCGCGCCAAAGTACTTGGCCGCTTGCGCCACAGAGAAGGTGTTATACCCCGTCTGCTTCTGCAAAAATGCCAACATCCGCTGCTTCACGCCCATCTTACGATCACTCATTACAAACCTCTTATAATTTATTGGGACTCGCTTGAATTGGGGGAGTCCCACTCCCATGTCACTGTTGCCTGATTCATACTCATTCAATCCAGGACAACTTTTATGATGTTATAATAACACAATTTTACATAATTGTCAAGCATTATTTTTGCTTGATCAATTTGGTATGCTTACCAGACATCCATCCGCTTATCTGTATTCAAGGCCAAGTCGCCTATCTCCCAAGCGGCATTACCACTATAACTCATCATACCACGAATAGCATCCTTGAGTAGACCGATTCGCGTTCGTTGTTGATCGGTTTCAATGAGTAATACGTGGGTCATGGCACCCTGGAACTTGAAGGCATCCAAGATTTCTTTGTGGGGTGCGGTCTCCCATGAGGGATGCACATTGGTATTGGCATCCGCGACCAAAACACGCCGCTTCATCTGCATCAACTCAAATTTGGTAACATCAAGTTCCGTTTTCAGTTTTCCGACCTCGCCATCGAGTGCGGCCAAGGCACCAGTCTGTTCAATCCAGAGCCGGGCTTTCTCTTGATAGGCTTTCTCGGTATTCCGTTGTTCAATCCAGAGCCGGGCTTTCTCTTGATAGGCTTTCTCGGTATTCCGTAGCATAGACTTGAGTTTAGCAATCTCTTCCAACAGGATATTTTCGCCTTGCATGTTAGTACTCCTCTTCTCTTGATAGGCTTTCTCGGTATTCCGTACCATAGACTTGAGTTTAGCAATCTCTTCCAACAGGATATTTTCGCCTTGCATGTTAGTACTCCTCCATGCCCACGGCCCCATTCAAGATATCATTGATATGGGTATACTCCGTCTCGTCAAACAGGTTATAGAGTTTCTCCATTTCCGCATTGGAGGCATCCACATATTCGATGGGGGTTGCCGGGAGCCTCTTGACTCCCTTCTTTTTTATGATCTTATTTTTAGTCATGTTTAAATTCCTTCACCTCATAGGCATGTTCAACAAAGCACCGTGCCACATCATGATTATGTTCACCATTCTCCACGGCCCACTTGGCCTGTTCTGGTGATTCAGCATTCACATTATACACGATCCTGCTGTATACCTCAAACTTTTTCATGATTCTAGACCACCGCGTCTTCGATAACCACACCCACATCTACCCCTGGGGCCGGTGTAGGGACCACCACCTCTTCTGGCAGGACCGACGCATCGATCTTGGTATACATGTCCAAGAAGGCCACATTCGTTTCCCGGTCAAAGCGGTTCAGGCAGTAGCTAATCGCTTTCAGACGGTCACCGAAGATCCCATAGGCGCGGGTAATATGCACCAAGCGCCGAGTGGAAATGACTTCGTTGCAGCCCTGTTCCTCAAAGGTCCGGCGAATCGCCGTGGCCCATGCCACAAGAAACTCCGCGAATTCATTATCTTCGCGCCCGGCCGAGACCAATTCCTTTCGGACGATCTTTCGCTCAACCCCTTCTGGCGCCCAATCCTGTTCCAAGGTAATCGGGAACCGCTCAAGAAACGCCTCGTTGAGGATATTCGTAAACATGTACCGACCGTCTTCAGAGCCTTTGCCCTTGGTATTCGCGGTCGCAATCACCGTGAATCCCGCAAACGGGGTGACCACTTCGTTCTTCTTCTTCAGCAAGAACGGTTTCCCTTCAAGCACCCGCTGAAGGCAGGACAAATTCTGGGCACCATAATCGATTTCATCGATCAACAGCACCGCGCCATGCCGTGCGGCCACTGTCACAGGACCGTCACGCCAGACCATCTGATTATCCAGAAGCACAAAGTTACCGAGCAAATCGCTTTCATCGGTATCCGGCGTCATTGACACACAGACAAATTTCCGCTTGACCTGGGCGCAAATCTGTTCGATAGACATCGACTTGCCGTTACCGGAATGCCCAGTGATAAACACCGGATAAAATTCGCCCGATTCGATGATTGAGCGGAGATCCTGGTAATTCCCAAACGGAATATAATTCGGATAGATTTTCGGTACGAGGTTTGAGGATTCGAGATCGGTCACTAAAGACTGAATGCGAGGACCGGACACAACCGCGAGAGGCCGTGTGACCGCTTCGACCGTCGTGGCCGCTGCGGCAGACGTGGCCTTGATGGCAGCCTGGCCGATGGACTTATGGATCACGGCATCGGAATTCTTGCGGAAAAGATTCTGATATAGTCCACGCTTGATCCGATAGGCAGGATTTTTGGTAAACCACTGTGGGACCTTCAGTTGGTTGGCCTCACATAATGCCGTCAATTCCTCTAAGGAAATGTCTGGCTTGGACAACTCAGCTAACAGGGCAATGATTTTATCTCTAGAACTATTCTTGGTCACTTGCATTCTCCTTGTTTGAAACTCGTCAATCTCTATAGTGTAATTATCTCATAACCCCTCAGAAATGTCAACACAAAAGACTCAGATTAGAGGATTATAATGTGCTGACATTTCAAAGAGTTACGAATCATCTGTTATCGGGCAATCTTTTCGATGAACCGCGAGACCAGAATTCGATTGCTATACTTCGCTTTTCCCTGCTTGATAAATGCCTGGGATAACTTTCTGGGCGTCACATTGCCCTTGATCGTGATGGGCGCATCCTTGACCACGATCTTCTCCCCATCAGGCAGAAGATAAAATCTATCATACCCTGAGGTCCAGCTTTCCAAGAATTTCTCGGCATGTAACTTCTTCGATAAGACCTTAGACTCAAGCTGCCGGAGTTTTCGTTCTTCTCGATTGAAGCACATTCCTACCTGTGCTGTCGCGCCTTTTTCGGGAACATAATATCTGACAATATCAGATCCGGTCGTGCCGATAAAGAACCCATAGATGCCGATCCCACATGATTTTCTGAGAAGCGCCATCAACCCGACGGTCGTGGCACGATAGCCATCTGAGGCCATCAGCATCACTTGGGTGTTGTCTGCCGGATTCCGAAGGTATACCCGCTCAACATCGCTATTGAAACGGTCAGTGCTCTTAAACTCATTATTAAAATTAGTCGTATGATCGGCATCACCATCATGCACAATCACCAGATTCACCAAATCCAATCGCCGTGCCGTCTTGAATTCTGTGATAATCGGGAACATCGCCGTCAATGCTTCATCCAGCGGCGTATTGTCTAACGATTCTTCCGGTAACTGAGACAACATATCATGATGATATGAACCCGTTGGAGTACTATATGACGTATAGGTGCTATACACTTCGGCCAATGCTAATTGATTCATCATCGCCTGGGTGAACGCTTGCCCCTGCATATTGGAATTGATCAACTCCCTCAGACCCAAGGCACCCAAACGCAAGGTGTTAGGCGTCTTGGTAAAGGATTGAGTGTCTTCCATATATCGGTTTTCGCTCTTTCTGTTTGCAAACCCATAGGCCACAAACGGAATATTGACCTTCCGGCAAAAGCTTGCCAAAATAAGGATCTGCTCAATAGCGCCCTTCATATTCCCGCGCATCGAACCAGACTTATCTAACAGTAACACAAGGCCATGGCTCTTTCCTTGTTGGAGGGTCGTGATCTTCTTGAAGATGTTATCTTCGGTACGATACAACCCAAGCTTAGACATATTGATATCGCCCGATTCTGCCACTTTTGCCTTGATGAACTTCTTGGCGGCTTTCTTCATTTCAAATTCTTTGACCATCGTATTGATATACGATTGGTTTTTCTCTTGAAATTGCAGCAACAAGTAGCGTGATCGCTTAACGTTATTGAGGACCGCGGATAACTTCGCATTGACCACTTTTTGCGGGGCGACCACTTTGTCTAAATTCACCGCAGGAAGATCAATGTACCGAAGCATAGGCGCATCTTTGGCATTCAATAAATGCTCATTGTCCCGAAACGCTTCTTCGGTTTTCGCAGAAGGAATAAAGTCTTCATCATTGTTGGTACCGCCGGATCTAGATCCATCGGCCTCGCCGTCTTTATTGTCTTTATCGTCTTCCTCTTCTCCGTCTTCTCCGTCTTCTCCGTCTTCTCCCTCGTCTCCGTCTTCGCCCTCGTCTCCGTCTTCGCCCTCGTCTCCGTCTTCGCCGTCTTCGCCCTCGCCCTCGTCTTCGCCCTCGTCTTCGTATTC
>Ga0315297_10002520_pt1 | contig 11606 bp, 10 predicted proteins | sample YL17G15_0_MG_FD_203628 | JGI IMG/M metagenome (GOLD analysis project Ga0315297, IMG submission 203628) | Sediment microbial communities from Yellowstone Lake, YNP, Wyoming, USA - YL17G15_0 | ecosystem: Environmental > Aquatic > Freshwater > Lake > Sediment | place: USA: Wyoming | collected... | reverse complement strand
CACACCTATATCCACCCCAACACTGAAAACAACCCATGATCAGGCAGCTGATCCAGAACCCGACCATCGCAACGGACGGATCGAGAATCGTGTTCTCGTCGTGGGACTCGAAGTCGAGAAACAATCAGGTCCTTTTGATGGATGCGGATGGGAGGAACTGTCGCGTTGTCACTGCTGAGGACTTCATTGTAGCACCTATGTTTGCACCTGGTAATTCCAGGATTGTTTTCATGTCGCATCGTGATCACAAGTACGATCTCTATGAGATGAATCTGGACGGCACGAGGCAAACGAAGCTGACGCGGGGAACTCCGGGGCATGTGCTTTTTGGTCAGTTTTCGCCGGATGGCTCGACAATCCTTTTCGCTACCGACGTCAGCTCGAATGTCTCAGGATCTCATGAGACAATCTGGACCATGAATCGAGATGGTTCCGTCCAAACCCAACTAACGTTTGGCCAAGGAAACGATACCTTTCCTCGTTTCCAGCCAATTCGAAAATGAAAGGTGCCACTATGAGCGACCGGCAGACAGGCCTTCCAGGCCAAAGAGAGCTCTGTGCAATCATCCTAACGGTTTTCTTGCTGAGCCTTTCGGCGGCGCAGGATGAGAGAACAGAGAAAGCGACAATCGAAAAGGTGATCCATGCCTCGATCGGCTGGGCAAAGGACAAGGATTTCAAGCTCCTCTACAGTGTCATCGCCAACGACTCCGAGTATGTTGAAGTCGATCCGGGCAACAGGATTGTGAAAGGGTTCGACCAGTTCATGAGAGCTGAACAATTCTGGGGGAGTCCGGACTTCAGAGCGGTCAGGTATGAGATCAGGGACCTCAGGATCAACCTGTCAAAACGGGGTGAGGTGGCCTGGTTCTATTGCATGCTCGATGATATCAATGAATGGAAAGGAAAACCGGCAAGCTGGCTCAATACCCGGTGGACCGGTGTGCTGGAAAAGAGGGAGGGCGGTTGGGTGATCGTGCAGATGCACTTCTCGTTTGCCGGCGGGAAATGAATGAACCGCAACACCGTGAAGACTTGCCTGTCCGATTCAATATGGGGCGCAGTGCTTGTGTTCAAGCTCGCTTCTGGCAGGATTGCCGTGTTGTCCCGTACCATCAAGCTGATGCAAGTCATTGAAGACTTGAAAGGAAGGGATTAGGATGACGATCGTCAAACAGCTGCTACACAAACCGAGAACTCCACAGGAACTCTACTCGCAGGCATCGCCAGAGACCAGGGCAGGAAAAACCATCCAGCACCCCCTGATAAGGATCCTCGTCGCCATCAGCTTTCTGATTCCCGTCCTGATCTTGAGCAAAGGAATGAAGGCTGGTCTCTTTCCCATTCTTTCAGAGGACATCCTCATTGTCGCGCGGTATCTCGATGCAATGCTCTTTTTCCTCCTCTTCCTTGCAGCCTTCTGGTTGTATGCTAAGCGCGTAGAGAAGAGGAAGGCATTGGAAATCTCCTCCAGAGGCTGCTTGAGTGAGACCGGTGTTGGCTTCCTTGCCGCCGGTATCATCGTGGGGCTTGTTGTCATTGTGCTCGCGACAACGGGATGCTACACCATCCTGGGCGTGACAAGCAGTAAGCGGCTTGTCCTCGATCTCTTCGTGAGATTCTTCATGGGCGCGTTCCTCGAAGAACTTCTCTTCAGATTGATCATCTTCAAACTCACCGAAGAGCTGTTGGGTACCTGGATCGCGCTGTTGATCCAGGCACTGCTATTTGGGTTTGCACACGCTGCTAATGAGAACGCCACACTCTTTACATCGTGTGCCGTGGCAATCGTCGGTGGTCTGCCGTATACCGCTGCCTATGTCTATTCCCGCTCTCTCTGGCTTCCTTTGGGGATCCATTGGGGATGGAATTTTCTTCAATCGGGGATCTTCAGCATGCCAAACTCTGGCACTCCATATCAGGGGCTGTTCATGAATATAATTGCCGGACCCGAATGGCTGACAGGCGGAAAATTCGGCATCGAAGCATCATATCTCACAATTCTCTTGTGGCTCATGGCAGGGATGGCTCTTCTGTTCCTGGGAAAGAAGAGCTCGCAGATGGTGTTGCCAAGATGGAAACGAAGTGTGCTGTCGAGTTGAAACAGAGAGAATTGAAACAGCGCTCAGCAAAAAAGGGAGAAAACATGAAAAAGAGCTTGATGGTTCTCTGTGTCCTTGGTATAGCATGGTTGCACGCAGTTGCACAGCAGATAGACTACGCAAGTCTAACAAGCAACTACCTTGGTCAGAAGGAGCCTGGCTTGAAAGCTGAACTCTTTGCGCCAGGACTTGTGAGTATAGGGGAAGGTGTCCATGGCAACATCGTCTTCACACCGGATTTTACTGAGGCAGCGTGGCATCCCAACTATAAGGTGGATGGGAAAGCACTGATATACATCATGAAATATCGAAAGGGAAGATGGGAATCGCCCACCGAGTTCTTCCCGAAAGATGGATACAACTACTCGGAACCATTCTATTCGTACGATGGGAAGAAGCTGTACTACCTTTCAGGAAACATCGGAACATCAGGCAATGCCGAGAAGGAAAAGATCTTCTACGTTGAAAGACAGGCAGAAGGATGGTCTGCGCCGAAGCTCCTGAGCTCAGAACTCGATGCATACCCGATTCACTGGCAGTTCTCGCTCGATAGAAATGAAAATGTGTACTTTGGCGGCAAAAGTCCCGACAAACAAGGGGAGATCTACTTCTCTCAATATCGGGATAGGAGGTATCTCACGCCTGTACGGCTCCCGGAAACCATTAACACAGGCTCGCCCGAGTTCTCACCCTTTATCGCACCGGATAGTTCATATCTAGTTTTTACACGAATGCTGGTGCAAAAAAGCGGACCACCGCAATTGAACTTGCTTGTGAGCTTCCGCGGGAACAGCAATCGCTGGACAGAAGCACAGAACTTGACCGCCAGGATAGAAATGCCGGTGCAACCACCAGTTATGATGATGGGGGCGCCAAGAATAACCCCTGACGGTAGATATCTCTTCTTCTGTTCCTTCAATGGCAAGGGACACATGGTTTACTGGGTCTCTGCCAGAATCATTGAAGAACTAAGACCTGAGGAATCGAAATAGACTGACAACCAGAGAAGTGAATTACAGGAGGAGGTTCAAATGAGCAAAGATCATGGACTACACATTGCGGTATTGGTTTCTTCTTTCTTTCTTCTCCTCTCTTGTCAAAAAGGGACTCCGTCCAATGCAAGCCCCCCCAATCCAGAGACCCTCGTAATAGTAGAAGGCCAACCGGTCACCGACCATGATGGCAATGTTTACAGAACCATCAAGATTGGAAATCAAACGTGGACGGCGGAGAACTTAAGAAGTACCCATTTCAGTGACGGCACCTCGGTACAGAGTTTCTGCTACAACAATGAAATTGCCAATGCGCAACAGTATGGAAGACTGTACCGGTGGGCAGCTGCGATGAGAAATGCCGCGAGTTCAAATTCAAATCCCAGCAGAGTACAAGGAGTCAGTCCGGCCGGCTGGCATCTGCCAAGCGATGCTGAATGGCAGGAGTTGATCAATAACCTCGGAGGCAGCGCTGTGGCCGGCGGAAAACTGAAGACAACAGACACGCTTACCTGGTTGGGTCCAAATGCCGGGGCAACAAACGAAAGCAAGTTCAACGCCATAGCGGCGGGATTTTATCGAGTCGATGACGTATTTATGGACATGCGCGAACGTGCTATCTTCATGACGGCCACTGGCAATTCTACGGCAGTTATGGTACGTACTCTGCGAAGCAGCAGTGCTGAAATAGTCTCAGGGCAGTTTCACCCTCAGGATGCAGGTTCAGTACGCTGCGTCAAGGATTAAGAGTAAAATAAGGGGCTTCGGCCAAGCTGCCACAAAGACGGTGGTCAGGAAACCATGGCGGACAGGTGCTCGGGAGAACCCACTCTCGGAGGCCAAGTTTGAAAAGATTTGGCCTCTTTTTTGGTTCTTGTAGCGGGGCCGAACCTGTCCAAGTCACAAAGGTGTGTGCCAATCTCGTCTGAACTCCGCGTTTCCGTCCTTCTCGGCGTTTCCGTTCTTGCATCTCCCCAAGCTTTTGTCGAAATTTCCGGGCCGTGTTGCTGCTTTCCTCTCTCTAGCCTTCCGTTCTTGTAGACTTGCCATGAAGGAGCCATTGAATGAAATGCCCGAAATGCTCCGCTGATCTTCCTGATACTTCGAAATTCTGTCTCGAATGTGGCTGCCCAATAACTGCGTCTGGTTCGGCATCAGCCGCGGTCGCCGATCGATCGCCCTTGCTTCAGAGCTACATTCCTCCTGAGTTGGCAAAGAGAATTCTCTCCGCCGGGAAGCAAATCGAGAGTGAACGCAGACTTGTGACGGTTCTCTTTGCCGATGTGAGTGGTTTTACCGCGATGTCAGAGAAGCTCGATCCTGAGGCGGTGGCGACCGTCCTCAATGATTGCTTCAAAGGGCTGATCTCGATTATCTACAAATATGAAGGAGTGATCGACAAGTTCATTGGTGATGAGATCATGGCGATTTTTGGCGCACCCCTTGCTCACGAGAACGATACGGAGAGAGCGGTGCGCTGCGCGCTGGAGATGCAGGAATACATTACTCGGTTCAACACGTTAAGTCCGATCGCACTCCCGGTCCCGTTGGGGATGCATACTGGCCTAAACACGGGGATTGTCGTGGCCGGCAACGTGGGCAGCGATCTGAGGATGAACTATTCGGTGATTGGAGATACGGTCAACCTTGCAAGCAGGCTTGAGCACGTTGCCGCGAAAGGGGAAGTCGTGATCAGTGAAGAGACCTACCGCGTCGTATCCTCGCTGGTCAATACAGAAGAGCCGAAAACGGTTGAGGTCAAAGGCAAGGCCGAGCCTGTGAAGACCTACAAGGTGCTTTCTGTGAAATCAGAGGTTGAGCCGGGAACGAGAGTACTGCGGGAGAGTCCGATCGTAGGCAGAGAGAGCGAGATTGCTGTGTTGAAGGCAGCGGTTGGCCGTGTTGTGGGTAGAAAGGAACAAAGGATATTCATTCGAGGAGAAGCGGGAGTGGGGAAGACGCGGTTGAAGATGGAGCTCATTCGGCTTGCAAAAGAAGGTGGTGTGACGACCTATGAAGGCAAGTGCTCAAGCTTCGAGCTCAACACGCCGTACTACCTCTGGACGATGCTGCTCAAGAGCATTCTTGCTCTCGCTCCTGACGCAAGAGAAAGCGAGACAAGGAAACATCTCCACGACATACTCCAAATCCTGTCTCTGGAGAAACACGAGCCATATCTTGCGACACTGTTGTCGCTAAGGTACGAAGAGATCCTAATGGAAGAAGACCAGGAACGGAAGAGACGGATCTACGAGGGTGTGAAAGAGCTCATTCGCTCCCTCGCTCGACGCAAGCCGTCTGCCTTCCTGCTCGAAGATGTCCATTGGATCGACAGGTTCTCGCAGGAACTTCTCGGTTATTTGTTTTCCGAGGGAGAGCTTGCTCCTGCGATGTTTGTCCCTGTTTTCAGAGACGAGTACGTACACTGGAAAGGTCTGATGGAAAAAGGGGGAGAACTCATAGACCTGAATCGTCTTTCAACGGATGATGCCTCCAAGCTTATGAGTTTGAGGTTGGAAACAGATGAAGTGCCTGTCAGTCTTGCGGAAGTCGTGTATCGACGGTCTGAAGGGAATCCCTTCTTTATTGAAGAGTTGATCAAGACCCTGCTTGACAAGAAGCTGGTGACCGTCAAGAAGCGGAAGCTCGAGATTGCTCAGGCGGACTTTGAGAACGTGCTGCCGGGGACGGTCCAGGGGGTGATCATGGCCCGGATCGATCGTCTGGAGGAGCGACTCAAGGATGTCCTCTTCAGCGCATCAGTGATAGGAAGGGAGTTCAACACCCAACTGCTGAAAGAGATCCTGAAACGGGCAGAGACGGTCGATCCTTCGCTCAAAGATTTGATATCGCTGGAGCTGGTGCTTGAGCAGGAGGAGGCAAAAGAGTTTGCGTACCTGTTCAAGCACTATCTGATCCAGGAGGTTGCGTACAACACGATTCTTCAGAAGAAGAGAAAAGAGTTGCATGCGCTCATCGCCAAGGCGATTGAGAAGCTCTATGCTGACAAGCTGAAGGAGTTTTACGAATTGCTTGCATTTCACTACGAACGCGCCGAAGAATGGCAAAAAGCTGCCGAGTATTTGAGCCGGGCGGGACGAAAGGTTGGGGAGATATTTTCAAAGGATGAGTCCAACGCTTTTGCGGAACGAAAAGAAGCGGCAATCCGGAAACTCTTTGAGTCGTCAGGAGAGCGGCGCATTGGATGGACGATCTTAGCGGGATTGACTGCGGCTGTGTCTGCAATTCTGGTGGCGGTGTCCGTCTTACCAACTCTTGTGACATGGGGTCTTCTCTTTTTCGGGTTGACACATATCTATTTCTTGTTTGATTTCGCGACGATTGCGATGCTGGTCTGGGTGGTGTTCGGCATGCCTTGGGTAAGTGCGGCATTGTTCTTTTTCGGTGTTCTGCCAGCCATCAGGCGAAGGCCGAAGATTATAGAACTCTTGGAGGATCGAATCGCCGTTCACGTCAAAGTCGGTAAGAAGTTCACACTTCATTTCTCGGAAATCAGGAGCATAAGGTTCTATGATTACAAACTGAAGAGCCAAAGAACCGTGAAGCAGAGAGTGCTTGACCCTTTTTACAGGATTGCTGATTACTCGAATTTTGGTCTTCGTATATGGTTTAAGGATGTTGTTCTCGGAGTTCTGCCTCCGTTCTCTTTTGGATTCGGCTCGAAGAAGGGTGAAATCATTGTTGATAGGCAAAAAGGATGGAAGAACCTCCGTTTTTTGTTACCTTGGCTGAAGACCTATAGAAAGAGTCGCTCAATCAGCCTCACGCCTTCAGATCCGAGTGAATACTTTCAGCAGCTCCAAGTGGCGTATGCCAAGTGGAAAAGGATGCAGGCACCGGGAGCAATTGATCACGAAACGTAAATAATCTTGATTGTAAGGCAGGTATCGATGGAGCATGAGATGTCGGATCGACCGATGCTCGGACAAAAAAGCAATTCACAGAATCGGACATTTTGGTCATGAAAAAGAAAAGATATGTTGTGAGCATCTGGGCCTTTCTCGCATTGACAATTTGGGGTGCTGGCTGTGCAAGACAAGATGACTCACTGATGCGGACTATCGTTGTGGGAGGTGGGTTGCTCGGACCCAATCCGGGCCTATCGTTCCGGATAGCCCTTGAATTCAGCCCAAACGGTGCGACCATTGCAGTTGCGAGACCTTGCTTGTCATCAGACGCAGACCTGACGATCCGACTTTTGCAGGTGTCCGACGGAAGCCTGCTGTCCGAGATGACGGTAAAAAGCGCAGGCTACTACGGTAGTGTCACTGCAATGAGATTCGATCCCTCCGGAATAACCTTGGTGACGGCGCACGAGGACAACGTGATAAGAATGTGGCGAGTGCAGGATGGGGTGCTGCTAAACACGATTGAACCGCACCTACTCTCTGTAACCGATCTCAGTTTTAGTCCAGATGGAGGCACGTTTGCAAGCTGCCACTCATCGGGGGCACTAGTTCTGTGGAGCATGCGTGACGGCTCGATGATTCGATCCCAATGGCCCAGCAGCCTGGGAGAGGCCTTCGTGAAAGCGAAATTCACCCCGGATGGCAAGGAGCTGATAACAGGAGTCTTGAATGGACAAATAAGGATCCTGCGCGCAAATGATGGCACTTTATTACGTACCATTGGCACGGACAGCCTCGGGATGGGAAACCTCGTGCTTGCCAGAAGTGGGTCAGTAGTCGCTGTGACATACGAGGATGGCTCAATACGAACATGGAGAGTCAGCGACGGTGCGTTGTTGAGCACTGTCAAAGCCGATTCGACCAGATTTTGTAGCATTTCGATTGATTCCGTCGGCGCAGTTCTCGCTGCTGGTTTCTACTACGGACTGAGTAGTCAGATTCTGGACGTGCTTTTTGACAATAGAGATTACAGCATCAAACTATATGGGACAAGCAACGCGAGCTTGCTACGTTCGTTAGGGGGGCACAAATGGAATGTGACGTCGGTCAGATTCAGCCCTGATGGATCGATCTTGGCGAGCGCAAGTGAGGACAGGTCGGTCAAGCTCTGGGATGTCAAAGGGTTCAAACGGGGAGCACCACAAAGGGATAATTGAGTCATCCTCTTTTCTCAATCCAATCTCCACGACGGAAAGGTAATCGATATGAGATGCATACGAATGAATTTGCTCATCGTTCTCTCCCTCTCTCTTTTTCTTTGTCAGCAGAGTACGTTTGCTCAAGAATCCCTCGCGTCTCCGTTGAGCTCTCTGAGCTCCCGAACAGGCTTGCTGATCAGGGACGACATAACAGTCAAGCTCATCCAAATAAGCTCCGGGGATCTGGCACACGATTATGTCTCGCAGATCGCACTATGGGATCGCTCGCAATATACGCCCGGATTCGACCGGGCGGCGGAATGGGTGGTCAACAAGGCGAGAGAATTTGGACTTGAGCAGGTGGAAATCGAGCGTTATCCGTCCGACGGGAAAATCGAGTATTTCGGCAATCGCACACAGAAGATCTGGAACGTGAAGAAGGCGGAACTATGGCTGACCTCGCCGTTTGAGGTCCAGATCACGTCATATGCGGAGCTGCCGATGTCGCTCGCGAGAAACAGCAGCAGTGCAAGCGTGGAAGCTGAAGTCGTCGATGTCGGAGCGGGGACGACCGATGACGACTACAAGCAGGATGTCAAAGGAAAAATCGTGTTGACGACGGGAGGGGGCGGTGTCGTGCAGCAGGCTGTGTATAAGCGCGGGGCGGCAGGAGTGGTCACTTCCTGGTCGGTTCCGGAGTTCGACTACCTGAACCGCCTGCCGGGAGATTTTCCGGACGAAGTTGGATGGGGCGGGGTTCCTCCCCCTGATGAGAAAAGGGCCGGATGTTTCATGTTCCTGATTTCTTCGCGACGTGCGCAAGAGTTGAAAACGTTGCTGCGTGAGGGGAAGTCAATCCGCATGCGGGCAATTGTCGACGCATCGTTCTCAGATGGTTCGATCAATCTGGTCAGCGGCGTGATCAAAGGATCGAAATATCCAAATGAGGAGATCGTCGTCACCGCTCACCTTGATCATTACAAGCCGGGGGCGAACGACAACGCATCAGGGAGCGCATCAATCCTTGAGATGGTTCGGACGCTGAATCAACTCATCGATGCCAAGCAACTCCCCAGGCCTTTACGGACGATTCGATTTCTCTGGGTGCCGGAATACGCCGGGTCCTGGGCTTGGTTCTCGAAACACCTCGACGATCCCGTCAAACGTATTGCCAACCTGAATTTCGATATGGTCGGCGAGAACCTGAAAGCCACGAATGCAGTCTTTGCCATGATGTATACGCCAGATTCAAGTCCTTCCTTCCTGAATTCGGTCATGGAGTCGATCCTTGATTTCATGAACAAGTACAACGATGAGCGATATCCTCCTCAAAAGGATTTTCACATTATTTCCATCGCGGGATCGAGGGACCGGCTTCAGGGGAGAATGTTGCCGTACGCAACAGGGACCGATCACGAAGTGTTTAACAACGCCAATATCCCGGGAACGGGGCCGCTGGCGTGGCCGGACTACTTCTACCATTCGAGTGAAGACACTCCAGACAAGGTTGATCCGACACAACTCCATCGGGTGATCTTTTCAGGATTGGCGGCGGTGGCGACGCTGGCATACGCCGACGAGCAACACGCGCAACACGTAGCCCGTCTGGCCCTGCTGTACGGCAAGAAAAGAATCTCCGTAAGTGAGTCGGAGGCCGCTGCATCGCTGCTGAGCTCTTCGAAAGAAGTCTTCAACGAGAACGATGCCCTCGCGATAAATCTCGTCAAGCATGTTTACACCCGCGGGCGAGACGCTGTTCGATCGGCTGCTACATTCTCGAGAACTGCTGAAACTCAAGAAGGTATCGAGCGGATCGCTGCGATGCTGAATGACGACGAGAAAGTGGCTCTGAAAGGCATCGAAGAGCTTGCATCACTCCGTGCCAGGGAACTTGGCGTTGGGCGGAAGCCGATGACGCTGACCGAAGCTGAGCGCCGCGCATCGAGGATGATACCGGTTCGCGAGAAAGGAAAAGAGTTGTACAATATTTCCTACGCAGCCCGGAAATCTGCAGGCGACACCACTCTGTTGAAACAGCTTGGTGCCGCGCTCAATCAGGCAGTCACGAACTTGCGGCAAAAAGGGGTGAGCTCTTTGCGTCTCATGGGCATGCCGGACGCGGCGGCGCACTACGCGAACGGCAAGCGATCGATTCTGGAAATCCGGGATGCCTTTGCCGCTGATTATGGATCGATGGACGTCGAGGCCCTCATGCTCTACTTCCAGGCGTTCGAAAGAGCTGGGGTGATGAAGATGGTACAGAAATAGGGAGGAAGAACCAAAAAGTACGAGCATTGAGAAAGAACGTGCGCCCGACCTCTCGGCTGCAATGATGCGTATCGAGGAACGAACACGGTACGAATGGTGCTACGATGCGAGACGATTTAAGCAGATGATTGATGCGGATGGTGGCCTCAAAACAGCGAAGAAACTTCTGCACGCGGATCAAGGAGCAGACGGTTTTTATCGTTCTTCTTGAGAAAGGTCGACTTGATCTTTCCATGGAAAACCTGATACTGGAAGAAAAGTGGTCTTCCTTGTTTAGGGACGAAGAAATAGGAATCGCCAAAAGGAGGCTTGGCAGGGGGTAACCCCGGTATCGGATCCGACAAATTCTGACTCCGCCGTGGCGAGTTCGTAGTCTGTACTGCTCCCCGAGTCTTGGCCCATTTCGGATGAGAGTTTTTTTTGTTAGATTTGGACGAGGCAAGAGAGGGGACCAGGATGAAAAAGCGCTACACGGAGGGGCAGATTGCCTTTGTGCTGAGGCAAGCCGCCGCGGCGGTACAACCGTTTCATATTTCTCACTACTTAGCGAGGTACGCATGAAGCTCTACGTAGGCAACTTGTCTCGAGATGTCACAGAAGATGATTTGCGGGCGGCGTTTCAAGTTTTTGGAGCCCTCGATTCCGTGAGCATCATCAAGGATCGATCGAACAACGTGTCCAAAGGTTTCGGATTTGTGGAGATGGCTGTAAAAGCGGAAGCAGAAGCCGCAATTGCAGGATTGCACGGGAAAGAATTCATGGGCCGGTCAATGGACGTGAATGAAGCCCGACCTCGCCCGGAAAAATCTTCTCGCGGAGGATTCGGTGGCGGTGGTCACGGTTACAGAGGTGGGGGTGGCGGTCGTCGCGGGTAACGGCCAGAGTTGTCGATTGCTTTTTCGTACACGCCTTGCTCGCAACAGAGGTTCATCCACTTGCGGGTTGGCTGACGAACCCCGCGAGAGTGACCCGCTCCGCAGAAAATGATCCAAGATTTAGTTAGGAAGTCTCATATTTTGGATCAAAAGGAGGCGGCAATGCGTGGATAGAAGCAAACGACAGGAGAGGGTCGACACAAAGCTGTGCAATACCAAATTCTTCTTTGGAACATACATCGGGCCCCGCTACGAAAAGAAAACGCCCCACGCAGTTGGGGCGTTTTCTTTTCGGTAGTAC
>Ga0315297_10002519_pt1 | contig 11606 bp, 7 predicted proteins | sample YL17G15_0_MG_FD_203628 | JGI IMG/M metagenome (GOLD analysis project Ga0315297, IMG submission 203628) | Sediment microbial communities from Yellowstone Lake, YNP, Wyoming, USA - YL17G15_0 | ecosystem: Environmental > Aquatic > Freshwater > Lake > Sediment | place: USA: Wyoming | collected... | reverse complement strand
TGGGCTATCAGAACTACTTCCTCTGGGTTATGGCTGCGACGATCCCGGGGATCATCGTGACGGCGCTGGTGAAAATTGATCCGGAGTTCGGAAAGAAAAAATAAAAAATAGGGACACATACCATTTTTCAAACCATATATCACCTCTGGAGGAGATAAGCATCAAACTCATAAAATGAGAAACTGGAAACATTGGGAGAAAAATGGTATGTGTCCCTATTTTTTGAGACGTGAGGGGTAAATGAAAAACCGACGATTCAAGACCGCCTTCATCCTGGGCGCCGGCCTGGGGACGCGGCTTCTGCCTCTGACGGAGCGATGGCCGAAGCCGCTCCTGGAGATCGGAGGACGTCCCATCATCACCTACGCGATGGATCATCTCCTGACAGTCGGCGTGGACCGCTTCATCGTGAACACACATCATTGCCCGGAAGTCTACTCGGAAAAATTTCCTGACAGGCGATGGCGCAGTGTGTCTATTACCTTTCGCCATGAAACGGTACTTCTGGACACGGCAGGCGGACTGAAAAACATTGAAGATCTCCTAAACGAGGACGAGGCTATTCTCTGCTATAACGGCGATGTGATGACCGATCTTCCCATACAGAGGCTCTTGGAGGTCCATGAGCAGAGGCGACCGGAGGTAACCTTTGCCCTGCGAAGCAGCGGCCCTCTTCTGAATGTGAACATTAATGAGCACGGTGAGATCTGCGATCTTCGGAACACCCTGGGAAACCCGGGAGGGCAAAGCTGCCTCTTTGCCGGCATCTATGCCGTGGAGACATCGTTCCTCCAGTTTCTTGAAGCCGGCAAAATCGAATCCGTCGTTTCGGCCTTTATCAGAAGAATCGTGGAAAAACCGGGATCGATCCGAGGGATCGTCATAGATGAAGGCGAGTGGCGCGACATCGGCTCCATCGAAGCCTACGAAGCTCTGAAAACGAGCATGTCGCGATTTTAGATTGCAGATTGGGGATTTTAGATTGATAATTCCGAATTCCAAAATCCGAAATATAAAATGGAAGACATGATCGGTTTTGCGCGAGAGGCCCTAAGGCTTTCAGAGTCCGTCCCCATCGAACTTTCTCCCTTGGAGGGGAGAGGTTCGGACCGGACTTTCTTCCGGGTGAAATGGAACCGCAAGGACTCGGCCATCCTGGTCCATTACGACCCCAAACGTGTAGAGAACACATACTACGCCGACATTGCGACATTTCTCCGTGAAATCGGTGTCCCGGCGCCACGGCTGATCCGCCACGATCCAGCCAGCTGCCTCATCATCATGGAAGACCTCGGAGATACGAACCTCTGGTCTCTCAGGAAAACCCCCTGGGAAACTCGACGGACTTTTTACCAAAAGACGCTTTCCATCGCGCACAGACTCCATTCCTTCCCTGAAAAGAACTTCCCCTCGGCTCGTGTGCGGCTCATGGAAGGCTTTGGTCCTGATCTATACCGCTGGGAGCGGAATTACTTCAGGGATCATTTTGTCAGGGATGTTTGTGCGATTGAACTTGACCCGACCTTCGAACGGCAACTCGAGGCAGAGCTTTCCAGCCTGGCAGAACGGCTTGCAGGAACAAGGCGCTCTCTCGTACACCGGGATCTGCAATCCCAGAACGTGATGATCCGTGATGGAGAACCCTTCCTCATCGACTTCCAGGGAATGCGCTTCGGAAGCCCCTTCTACGATCTTGGCTCGCTCCTCTGTGATCCCTATGTGAATTTCTCAGGTACTGAGCATGAGGAACTCCTGTCCTTTTATTACGGTCTGTGGAGCCCAACAGGCGGAATCCTGAGCAAGGGCTCACGGCTGAAAGCCACGGGCCCCGTCGAAGGGTCGACATGGGATCTTGATTGGGTAACCTTCCAGAACACTTTCTGGGAAGCTTCGGCACAGCGCCTCATGCAAGCCCTTGGAGCCTATGGATTTTTGGGCCTTAAGAAAGGGTTTAAATCTTATCTTCAGCATATCCCTGCTGGACTCCGTAATCTCCACCGTGCGGCCTCACAGGTCGCATCCCTCCCCCGACTCCAGGAACTCTCCTGGGCATGCCAGAAGGTAATCGAGCAATAGGGATAATGTAGAAAACAGCATAGCGCAAAGAGCATGGTGCATAGAGTAACTACCTGAAACCTCACGTACACGGGCAGGGGTGGCTTCAGTCGCCCTTGTTGTGACCCCGTGAAAACGGGACCTTACCCTAAATGAATCCTGAATTCCACAGACACCGTCAGATTTGGTAGTGATTTCTTCCTGTAATCGAGGGACGGACAATTTTGTTAGGTATGCTCGATTACAATGAGTAATGGAGAGAAGTCATCCGGCCTTTTTCCCGTCGATAAAAAACCCTGAGGAGTCCTCGTGTCGTTTTTATTTGTCTTGGATATCGCAAGCTTTTGGCAGGTGCAGATAGTGGCAAGCTATTCACGTTTTATGCCCGAGGTGCCTCCAACATATCTGCGTGCTTTCCTTGCTGACTTTTTCCCAAGTGAGTGATTTCCGAAGCTTACCCCGTCATTCGACATTTCAATTGCTCGTCATTAAAAAAAGTTTCACAACCTCATTTATCATATTGACATAATTGTCACTTTTGGTATCATTAATCCACTAAGCCTGATAGAACTCTCTCATTCCAAAGGTGGTGGGGGACGGGAAACGACCTTTAAAATTTCCATTTTGGGAATTTGTGTGGTTGTTCTTGGCATTCCGGGTAGTCCCCTCCGAAAACCAGGCGGCTAACGGAGAAAACAAACTCCAGCCTGGGGTATTTGGAGAAACCGGTCTACTCGACTCACTTAATGGCGAGGATCAAGGTAACACCCGAGGGAAAAACCGGGATAGGTGTTTCTTGCGAATCCCGCGACGTTTAGGGAGTTCCCTAGACAAAACCGCGAAAGGAGGTCATCAGTATGAAACGGATAAGATCTTCATCGTTGATAATGGTCGGCTTGCTGGTCATCGGACTTTTAACCTGGGCAACGCCCGCCGCCTCGGTGGATACGCCTGGAGTATGGAAACTAACCGGGAGTATGGGGACAAGCCGGCGGCATAGCCAGTACTACCCATTGCCGGACGGAAGAATTCTTGTGGTGGGTGGAACCGATACCACTGGGGTGGACGGCGCCGCGAGCATCTTTTACGCAACCGCCGAGATCTACGATCCAGCCACCGGCACTTGGACCGCGACAGGCAGCCTGACAACCGGGGGCAGGGTTTTGCACACCTCAACTGCGCTGCCAGACGGAAGGATTCTGATCACCGGCGGTTGGAATGGGTCAGCGGCGCTCTCTTCGGCGGAGACCTACAACCCGGCTACGGGCACCTCCAGCGCCACTGGTTCCATGACGACGGCCCGCGCGAATCATAGGCAAAGAATCTTGTTCGACGGGCGGGTCTTGATTACGGGAGGTTTCGACTCTGGCGGAACTCCGATCGCCTCGGCAGAGATCTATAATCCGGCGACGGGCACTTTTTCAGCCACGGCAGGGCCCATGGCCGCGGCCAGAAACGCCCACCTTATGAACACCGTGGGCGATGGCAAGGTGCTCATTACCGGAGGCTTTGGCGCCGGCGGCGCCGAGTTGGCGACTGCCGAGCTATTTAACCCTGCGACCGGAACCTTCACCGCGGCCGGTTCGCTCGCGCACGCCCGCGCCCATCACGGCGCCACGGTATTACCGACGGGAGAAGTTCTTGTGACCGGTGGTCACGGCGGAGGTGGAGTACTGGGTTCAACTGAACTCTACGATCCGGATACCAATACCTTTACCGCGGGACCGACCCTCAGTCAGGCACGGAAAAGCCATTCCGCACAGCTATTGCCAAATGGGTTAGTCCTTATTTCAGGCGGCAACAATAATACCTCCGACGATTGGGATATCCAGACGAATTTCCTTTCTTCGGCCGAACTCTACGATCCAGCGACGGATACCTTCACGACGACCGGCAGCAAGACCAACGCAACCTGCAATGGGAATTCGATGCTGCTTTGGACCGGTAAGTTTTTGGCCGCGGGCGGCGGCACGAATGAAGCCGAGCTTTATACTCCCGGGATGCCAGGGGCGCCTGAGACCTGGGTAGCGACGGGGAATATGGTCACGGCCCGAACCAGTCATCTATGGAATCTGCTCGACGATGGCAGAGTGTTAATGACCGGCGGACTCGACTCTGCCGGTAATCCGCTGGCATCGGCGGAGTTGTATGATTATTTGACCGGAAAATTTTCCTCAACGGGAAACATGACGATCGCGCGGCAGCACCATAAAACCGTGTTGCTTTACACCGGCAAAGTGTTGGTGACGGGTGGTCGGCCGTTTGCGACCACCAATGTTCTCAATTCGGCGGAGTTGTACGACCCGGTGAGCGGGACTTTCACGTCAACGGGAAACATGGTCCAGTTCCGGCGTTTACATCGAGCCACGGAACTGCGTAACGGGAAGATATTGATTACGGGTGGCCTGGGCGGGACCTCGAATACGGCTAATAGTCTTCTGAGCACAGCCGAGCTTTATGATCCTGCCACGGGAACCTTTACGCAAACTACCGGCGGCCTGATCGCCGCTCGGCGCAGTCACCAAGCGATACTATTGTACACTGGGAAGGTATTAACCGTCGGCGGCAACGGCGCGTCTAGCGTTTTGTTGAATTCGGCGGAGTTGTATGATCCTGCTACAAACACCTTTAAAGCGACCGGCAATATGATCACGGCGCGCAGTCCACTCTTGACTCGGTTGCCTAACGGCAAGGTCTTAGTTTCAGACGGGAGCGATGCGGCGGGGACGCCGATCCAAGCCCTAGAGATCTATGACCCCGCGACCGGGATCTTCACGCCGGCGGGCAATGGGCTGGTAGCACGAGACGGCAACAGAGTAACGCGTATGGACAATGGCAAACTTATATTTGTCGGCGGACAGACCACCGTCGATGCCACCAGCGTGACCAATTCGGCGGAGTTATACAACCATGTGACCGGAAGGTTTTCGGCTACTGGAAGTCTAATCACCGGACGGCAAGATTTTGCGCAGACGAGCTTGCCGCATGGACGGGTCCTGGTTGCGGGTGGACTTGCCGCCGCCGGCACTGTGCTTTCCTCCGCCGAACTCTACACACCGTTAATTGCTGACGAGGTCGACACTACGATTACGTCCGGGCCGGACGCGCTGACGAACAGCACAAGCGCGACATTTAACTTTACCTCAACCGACCCGACCAGCATTTTTACCTGCAGCCTTGACGGCAGTGCCTTCGTCCCTTGCACGAGCGGGCAGACCTATAGCTCGCTGGCACTTGGTAGTCATAATTTCCAGGTGCACGCCACCGACTCCCTCGGCAACACCGATCCGACGCCGGCGAACTACGATTGGACGGTGGATACGACGGCGCCGAATACGGTGATTGACACCAAACCTTTGAATCCGACGAACCTAACCAACGCGGATTTTACCTTTCACTCGACGGAGAGTGGGAGTAGCTTTCAGTGCCAAATTGATGGCGGGGGCTATTCGGCGTGCACAAGTCCCAAAAACTACACGGGGTTAGCGGCGGGCGATCACACCTTCGATGTGAAGGCCACTGACGGGGCGGGCAATACGGATCCGACGCCGGCGAGCTACAATTGGACCATCACGCCCTTGCTAAACTTCTCCATGGAACTTTATGACGATTTCTCAGAGACCTATATCGACAAAACTAAATGGAGAGAAGGCGAATGGGTAAGAGAGATCGACCCAGGAAGCCAGAAATTATTGTTAAAGCAGGCAAGTCCCAGCCCTATTGAGGATGATTCTAATTCTTTGAATTTTTCCGACCCAAACTCAGTCAATTCAATCCAAGCCGATGTTACCATTCTTGAAAATAATATCACAAATCAGGCCTCTACAAGGGTAAGGCTTGCAGGTAGATGGTATAATGATGGTACATCAGGAGGAGGTAGGACAGGGGACATCCATGCAGAGGTGTCACTTAGAGGAGGACCAACAGGGCTTTTTGCCAGATGGGCCGTTTCCAGGTTTACAAACGCCGACGGCACTACCTCAACTACTTTGGGACAGGGCAATTTTACAACACCTATTAACCTTGGGGCCACCTACACCTTATATGCCAGCTATGATACGGTTGCTAACCAATTTACATTTAGAGTTGGGACCGAAGAAAAGACATTCGGCCCGGGTGGTCTCCCCACTCCGGTTGGATATGCCAACAACCCCCAGAAGACCCTCCAAACCCGAGTTCAGGTAGATAATTCCAGTTCATCAGGCTATGTCGCTGTCGCATTTGATAATGTCTATAAGAATGGTTCCCTCTATGACAATTTCTCTTCTCCAACCATTGACCCAGCAAAGTGGAACAATTATGAATTTGTCAGGGAAATTGATCAAGGGAAATTACGATCAAAGGTCAGAAGCAGTTCAGGATCTACTTCCTCTAATTATAGTCGTCTTGAGTTTCTTGATCCTTCTTCGACTAATCTCCTCCAAGCCAAAGTGATGCCTTTGACATATCAGAACACTCAAGGAGCGGATATAATAGCCCGCATGGGAGGGCATTATTACAACGATGGGACTCCAGGGGGAGGACATTTCGGTGAGATAGGAGCCGAGGTAAGGATTGGGGGAAAAGGAGTGGATCCAGTAGCAGAATGGAACGTATGGACCTATACCGATCTTGAAGGAGTTAATCACACAAATGTGGCATCAGGAACTTTTACTAAACCTATTTTATTGAACAATACGTACATTTTATTTTTAGGATGGGATGGGAGCCGGTTTATTTTTAAGTTCGACGATGAGGTAGCCCATTACACGCCAGTGACGAATATCAACCCCCCAAATCTTCCTTGGAAAGAAATAGGTACTCGAGTCAGGAACCCTGTTGGTAAGGAGGCTATTATTGAGGCTTTATTCGATGATGTGATAGTGGGTGCGGCCTGCTGTCCAGCCATCGACGTGAACCCACAATCGATAGATTTTGGCAAAGTCCTGCCGGGGAACACGTCGGATCATACGGTTATAATTACGAATGTTGGATCAGTAACCCTTACACTTGGGACGATCGGCTCGCCTTCGGCCCCTTTCAGTATAACGGGAGGGACATGCACCAACAATCAGACTCTTCCTCCTCAAGGAAGTTGCACCTTGATCATCAGGTTCGCACCCACTGCATACGGGGTATATACCTCCAGCTTCAGCATTCCCTCTGATGACCCTGTTAACTCCGTTGTGACGGTGAATCCCATCAACGGCACCGGCACCTCCCCGGATCATTTCACTCTCACCATATCTAAGTCAGGAACAGGGAATGGCACAGTAACCAGCGGTCCAGCAGGTATCAATTGCGGAAGCGACTGTACTGAGGATTTTAAAGTGGGCACAAAGATAACACTTAAAGCTAAGGCAGACACAAATTCGACCTTTGCAGGTTGGTCAGGCGGTGGATGTTCAGGCACAGGGACATGTGCGGTAATCATGAATGCCGATATAGCAGTGACAGCAGCCTTTGCGGCAAAGACCCCTGATATTTCAGTCGCCCAAACTTCCCTTGACTTTGGTAGTGTGAAAGTAGGGAAGAAGGTAACGAAGACATTAAAGATTGGGAACAATGGTTCAGGAGATCTTTTGATAATGCTTTCAGGGTTAGAGGGGACAGATTTTAGCATTCAGGGGAGTAGCAGTGTCACCATCAAGGCCAAGAAGAGTTACACTCTGAAGGTTCTATTTACGCCCAAATCTGCAGGCTTAAAGACAGCCACTTTGAAGGTAGAATCGAACGACCTGGATTCACCGAGCATTGACATATCATTGAGCGGAACAGGCCAGTAGCCATGCTAAAGGTCTAAAAAAGTACAACAATATCCAGCTGCCAAAGCCCAAGGCAGGGTCAGAAATGGTCCTGCCTTTTTGTTGCATATTTGTAGCGGTAATCGTTAACTCCCAGAGTAACTTCAGGGTGAAGATTTAGTAGGTGTACTCGTTAGTCTGGGCTTCTTGTGACAATGCTTGTTAGGTCGAATAGAGGTTAGCAAAGTTTTAAGGCTCAAGGTGTTTAACGGCCGGGGATCTGGATGCTATATTTGAAGTTGAAATCCAGAATTTTCTTCCAAATGGACTGATCGGCTATAAAGTTCCTTTGCCAATTTCCCCCCCGTCACTGTCTTAAATATTTTCCCGATGATTTCTTCTGTTTTCTCCCGATCTTGGAAGAATCCCTTCTCTTCCATATCGGCCAACCAATCCGCCTCGTAGAGGATTTGAAAATGGAGCGTCTCTTTTCCCCTGGGGTGATGATGGTGTCCGATAATATCAGAGATCTCATTGACGATTTCCCTCTGAACATTCAATCTCCTTAAAATATCTCCGGCAATAGCTGAACCTTCTCTCTCCTGATCCTCCAAGGAAGTACTCCTGTATTTCTCCTCTGCCTCCTTAATTCCAATATGGTGAAGATAAGCAGCTCCAAGAACGATAAGGGGATGACCACTTTCTATCTTTAGAATCTCCTCCGCATATTTGGCTACTTTAAGGGCATGGTTCACACTTTTCACATCATGGGAAAAGTATTTTTTTACCTCCTGCAAAATTCTCTCCCTCAATCGATTATTCATTTCTTCCTTTTGTTTCACTTTCATCTCTTCGGGTAATCCTTCGATACATCTATCCCCATAGGAACACCACTGGGCACATCCAAAATCGATCTTTGGGTTGACCATTTCGTGACTACACCGGCATTTCCTCTTCACATCAAATTTAAAGAACTCCACATGAAAACCACATTTGGGACACTCGATTTCAAACACATCGTCTGGCTTCCAGAACATCGTATCTTGACCAGGGCATTTCATCTTTTCCACTCCTCCTCGTATAATATGACTTGAATGTTCGTTAATAAAATTTTAACAATTGGGTGAGGGGGTGGCTTTGACTTAAGTCAAATATTTCTATTTTTTCGAGACAGGAGCATCTCCGCCTCTATTTTCCTTTCGCCATACCTTAAGGAATGAGAGATTGGAGTGAGAACCCTCACTTCCAAAAAGTTTAAGCGTGGTGTATGATATAAACCATAATTGACGGTTGGCAATCCTGTCCATGATGGGCTGTCATGAGGACCATTTTAGAATTCAAATGAGCTTTTAAAGACGCGTAAAGCTTTGGACCTTTGGTGAAAATATAACATCAACACAAAACGTAATGCTCGTCAGGAAAAAACTTCTCAGATGATTTCTTCTGAAATGGTATAATATAAATCAAAAAGGCTGATTTATGTTCTTCTTTGAATGGGATCCGGAGAAAGCAAAGAGAAATTTAGAAATCCATGGTGTATCATTTGATGAGGCAAGTACGGCTTTCGGAGATGCTCTTTCATTAACAATTTATGATCCATTACATTCTGAAGATGAAGACCGTTTTATTCTTACCGGAAATACTTACAAAAACCGACTTCTGATTGTTGTACACACTGAAAGAGGCAACAGGATAAGAATTATAAGTGCAAGAAAAGCAACTAACAAAGAGAGGGAGTACTATGAAAAGAATGCGTAATGATTCTGATATGCTCGAAGAATATGACTTCAGCAAAGGGATCCGGGGAAAATATTCAAAAAAATATGCTGAGGGGACTAATGTGGTAGTTATCGAACCTGATGTTGCCAAATTTTTCCCTGACCATGATTCAGTTAATCAGGCTTTGCGATCATTGACGGAAATTATCAAAAGACAGAAAAAGAAAATAGCATAACTAATCGGTCGAGCTAACCCCTCAAGTGAGCTTTTAATGACGCGCAAAGCTTTGGGCCTTCGGTGAAAACATAACGTCAACATCAAACTTAATGTTCGGTCGCTTTCTATTGAACAAAGTCAAACCACCATCAACATGAAGCCTCTCACCGCAGTTACTCCTTACAGCCCAGGACCTTTCTTTGAGAAGACCCTGCTTCCCCTGACGAAGTCAGGGCTGGTCGAGCGTATCGTGATTGTAAGTCAGCCCCACGACTCCCCGGCCTCAAAGGCCGGGGCTTGCTCAGGGCTGACCCTGAGCGGCACTATCTCCCCTGCATTAAAAGATAGGGTTCGGCGCCGTCGAATGGGTCAGGAGTCGGTTCGTTTCAAATTGACCAGATGTCGTGCTCTTGTCGCCGGACCCCTTTCGTCACATGAAACACTCAGCTTGCTTTTAGGGACAATCCAAACGAAGTACCTTCTACTCTTACCAAGGGCGCAACAAATTTCGATCGAGCCTAAAGCCCTGGAGAAAATTCTGGAGGCAGCTAAGTCCACCAAAGCAGGTCTGGTCTATTCGGATTTCTATGACGGAAGCGAACACGGGAAAAGCCTTCATCCACTGAATGATTATCAGCCGGGGAGCGTCCGCGATGATTTTGACTTCGGCCTCATGATCCTCTTTTCGGTTTCCGCCGTCCGGAATGCCCTGAAAAAATATGGCGTCATACCGAAGGTTAAATTTGCAGGCCTCTACGATCTTCGCCTGAAGGTGTCCATCGACCATTCTGTACATCATCTGCAGGAGCCACTCTACTCTGTGATTGGGTCCATGATTGGGAGAAATAAGCCTTCCAGCAGTGAAAAATTATTTGCATACGTTGATCCCCGCAATGAAGCTGTCCAGAAGGAAATGGAAACCGTCTTCACGGATTATTTGAAGAAGATCGGAGCTTATCTGCCACCCAACTTCAGGGAGGTTGAGCAAACACTGAAATCCTTCCCGGTGGAGGCCTCTATCGTCATTCCCGTGCGGAACCGGAAAGAAACGATTGCCGAGGCCGTAAAAAGCGCCCTATCGCAGGAAACGGATTTTCCATTCAATGTGATCGCCGTGGACAACCACTCGGCAGACGGAACAACGGCCGTCCTCTCCGATCTCACCAGGCGGTATTCTAACCTGAAACACATTGTCCCGAAGAGAACCGATCTTGGCATTGGTGGTTGCTGGAACGAAGCCCTTCACGCCAGAGCCTGTGGCCGCTATGCCGTTCAGCTCGATTCGGACGATCTTTACAGCAGCAGCCATACTCTGCAGAAGATGGTCGAAATGTTCCGGCAGGGCAACTATGCCATGGTGATCGGTTCCTATACCCTCGTTGATTCCAGACGAGAGGAGATTCCACCGGGCCTCATCGACCACCACGAATGGACCGATGAGAACGGTCACAACAATGCGTTACGCATCAACGGTCTGGGTGCCCCGCGGGCTTTCAATACAGGCCTCATGCGCAAAATCGGATTTATCAATGTGAGTTATGGTGAGGACTACGCAGCGGCACTTCGAATCTGTCGGGAATACCGGATCGGGAGGATCTATGAAAGCCTCTACCTCTGCAGACGCTGGTTGGGGAACACCGACGCGGCACTCAGCATTGAAGAAGCAAACCGAAACGATGCCTTCAAAGACAGGATCCGGACTGCCGAAATCTTTGCCAGGCAAAGATTGGCAGAGAGCATAGCGCATAGGGCATAGCGTAACTTCAAAAATATTTCCTCTCCCCTCGAAGGGAGAGGATTCACCCTGTTAGATAGGTTATATTTGCGTGCCTAGGCGAAACAGAGAGTCTTATCTAACAAGGTAAAGGTGAGGGGGCCCCAACAAGGATGTCC
>Ga0315297_10002518_pt1 | contig 11608 bp, 12 predicted proteins | sample YL17G15_0_MG_FD_203628 | JGI IMG/M metagenome (GOLD analysis project Ga0315297, IMG submission 203628) | Sediment microbial communities from Yellowstone Lake, YNP, Wyoming, USA - YL17G15_0 | ecosystem: Environmental > Aquatic > Freshwater > Lake > Sediment | place: USA: Wyoming | collected... | reverse complement strand
CTGACCTGCTGGCACAGCCTCCCGGTCAACGGTGGTTGGCCGGCAGTAACAAATGACATGTACCCTGCCGGCAACGGCATGTGCGCTCGCAAGAACTTTTTTGGCGTCGTCACCGATCCCAATACCGATGCGTTTTACTTCAGGTGACATGGGAGGTCTTCAGAGAACAGGTGCATGATCCCGTTTTTGATAAAATCAAATACCTGGGTCTCGTCCCCCTGGTAACAGATCCGCAGTTTTTTGGTCATATCCACGGTCCCGATCGCCTTTGCGGTCATGCCAACCGAAGCAAACCGCCGGATAAGTTCAGGCACGTTTCTCTCTTTTGCCGTCAGTACGAAACCCATCCCGGGATACATTTTGACCCACTGTTCAAATGTCATGTTATTTGCAGCCAAATCAGGTTTCGGGATATGGTCGAGGTCGATTCTCGCCCCCTTCCCGCTCACTTCAAGCAGCATGCCGAGCGTGCCGATGAGGCCCGGGTTGCTGATATCCTTGCCGGCAGTCACCAGGTGGTCTCTCCCGATCTGCTCCAGCAGGGCGATCTGTGCCCTGACCACAGCCGCAGACTTCATCGTGACCGAGTCCCAGTTGAGCACGCACGACGGGTGGACCCTGCCGGTGAGGTCGATTGCCGCCACCACGATGTCCCTATCTTCTGCGGTATGGCTGTAGATGATCGAGTCCAGGCGTGCACAACCGAGGATCGAGACATCGATCACGCTGTTGGGCGCGTCCGGGTGCAGGTGCCCCCCGACGATCGGGACCCCGAACTGCAGCGATGCGTCATGCATCCCCTTCACCACCTGCTCGTGGATGGCGCTATCTTTTGTGATGGAGAAGACATCGACCATCGCGAGCGGGCGCCCCCCCATGGCGGCAATGTCATGGATATTCACGAGCACCGAGCAGTACCCTGCCCAGTACGGGTCTGCCTCCATCAGCCGGCTCCAGATGCCATCTGCCGCAAGCAGCAGCGCCTCCCCGTGATGCGCGATCACGGCTGCATCTTCCCCGAACGATGCGATGACGTGGGGAGCGTCGATTTTTAATGCATTCACCATCTCACCGATGGCATGCTTCCTCCTGACGCCTTCGTATTCCCTGACCACGTTTGCGATTATTTCTGTGGAGCAGATCTTTTCCACGACATCACCCGCATACCCGGCATTATGTTTTTTAGGATTGCGTGTATGGTATTGGAAGCTCATCAGACATAATTTATTTGATATACGGTCAACGTGTTGGTATGGACTGGGCTGAGAAATATCGTCCCGTGCGCCTTGCAGACATTGTGGGCAACAATAGTGCGCTCCAGCAGATCGCACAGTGGGCACGGGACTGGACGCGGCAGTCAAAGCCGCTCCTGATCTATGGAAAGCCCGGTATTGGCAAGACCTCCTGTGCCGGTGCGCTCGCAAACGACATGGGCTGGGAGGCAATCGAGCTGAACGCGAGTGACCAGCGGACGGCTGCGGTCATCGAAAGAGTTGCGGGCGGCGGGAGCACAACGGCAAGCCTTACCGGCGCAGCACGGAAACTGGTAATCCTTGATGAGGCAGACAACCTCCACGGGACTGCGGACCGGGGCGGCGCCCGCGCCATCCTTGAAATTATCAGATCAGCCCGCCAGCCGATGATCCTGATCGCAAACGATCTCTACGGGATCTCCCCTGAGATCCGTCTCCGGTGCGAACCGGTACTGTTCAAGGCGCTCCCCGCCCGGACGATAGCCCCTCATCTCAAGTTTATCTGCGCTGCGGAGAAGGTCGAATGCACCGACGCTGCGGTCCGGCAGATCGCGGAGAGCGCGGAAGGCGATGTCCGGTCTGCGGTCAACATGCTCTATGCCGCCGCTATCGGGAGGCAGCGTCTCGATGACACGCAGGTGCACACCTCACAGAAGGACGAACGGATCTCGATCTTCTCCCTTATCTCTGCCATGGCATCAAAGACCACGGATGAAGACCTGCTCAGGCTCTCCCGCGAAGTGGAGGATTCCCCGGAAACGATCGAGCAGTGGATCGAAGGCAATATCAACCTGCTGGTGGGTGATGCAGCCCTGCGGGGAGCGTACCGGCACCTTGCACGGGCTGACGAGTATCTTGGGTACACTTACCGCCGGCAGTACCATACCCTCTGGCGGTATGCGAATGCCGTGATGCTGCTGGGGGTTGCCGATATGGCGGCAGGAAAGGGAGTTCATGCCCGGATCATGCCCCCCTCCCGGTGGCAGAAGATGTCGGGGGCTAAAAAGCAAAAAGCAATCCGGTCAGCCCTCCTGAACAAGATTGCAGGGATGATGCAGGTCCCGCAAATAACGCTCCGCGAAGAGTATCTTGGCATCATCTCGCAGCTTGTAGAGAACGATCCTGTCGCGTTCACCAAAACCCTGTCGATGGACGCCGATTCGCTGAACTTTTTTTTGAATGATAAGGCACGATCGCAGGAAATTGTAAAAAAGTTATCACTCGAGATGCGGGAACTGGAAAAACAGAAAGAAAAAGAGTCAAAGGCAAAAAATGTCCCGCAGGCAGAACCGCCGCTGCCCGAAGAGCCGCCATTCTACGCGCAGAAAAATCCTGAAAAGAAACCGCCCTCCCCGCATCAGGTTACCCTTTTTGAAGGGTTCTGACGTGTGTGGTAACGGTGGAGCAGCACGCCGCAGTCCACCGTTTCCCCGCCATCGCCGAAGATTTCGAACCCGAGATGGTACACAAGGAGGTCAGTATTGATGCGCTTCGCGAGGGCTACCATGGGCGGGACCATCTCTATCGCCGGGCGGATCGCATAAATGACGTCTGCCCCCTCATATATCCCCGTGTCGGGTTCAAAAACGTCATCGGCAATGACAACCAGATCACTATCTGAAATCATTGTATTGATATCTGTACAACGGATACGCTTGCCAGCACGGTACAGGATTTCCGCGGCTGTAGTATTCCGCCCGATCCCGATCTCCACTGCGGAATCGTAATGCGCGGCAATGTATGTCCCGACGCATTTCTCAATATGTTTATACTCGCCCATTTAAACAAATTATAGCGATGCATATCCATATTTTTTGGGATTCTGCTGCCCCGGCAGGGTTTCAGGTGCCGGTGGCACGCACACTATCTTCGATGCTCGGTGTCCGGGCAACCATCACCGATAATCCCGTGCGCATGATGGGCTATGATCAGGCACGTAAGCAGATCAATGCACAGGCGCTGCTTGACAGTGTCCAGGCATACAAGCACCGCCATACTATGACTGACCCGGTACTTCTTGTCGTATCCCAGGACCTCTTCCGGGACGGCCACCGTTTTGTGTTCGGGCTGGCACGGGAATCAGTCGGTGCGGCAGTGGTCTCGGGTGCCCGGCTGGGAAATGAGTTCTACGGGAAGCCGGCGCATGACGATGACCTGATCGACCGGCTCACGAAGGAAGGAGCGCATGAAGTCGGGCACCTGTTCGGGCTCGCTCACTGCACGGTGCCGGAATGCATTATGTTCCGTCCCAACACGCTCGATGAACTTGACTGCAAGAAAAAAATGTTCTGCGATGCGTGCCGGGAACAGCTGGAGCAGAATAAAAATTCTAAAAAATCCTAACCCTTTTCTTAGTGTGCAGGTCAGGTGCCTGCTGCGGAACCGGCCATTATCCGGTGGTAATAAAATGATGGTGTCTTATCCGGTGCTCAGAGTGGCGGCTCCGGCATCTTTTTGGTGATATAGTATGCATGGAGTGCGAGCAGCAGGTAAATCGGGAACAGGATGCTATAGGTATTGGTCTCCCCCCCGTACTTGAAGAGCCAGACCGTGGCAGTAATGTCGATTTGGAAGATCATGACACCGTACCATATGCCCAGATACCCATACCCGAGCCCGGGGAGCAGGAAGTTCAGAAACCCTGCAATAAGGGGATTTTTTGTCATCTTTGGGCGCCGGGAAAGCCCGCGGGGCAGATGCATCATCTTGATGCGGCACCGGGGTGAGGAGAGGACCGCTCTCCACCGAACCTCGGTATTTTCGTCTCCCAGCGATCGGATCAGCGCCGGTGTGGCATCGGGATCGCCGATCTCACCGAAGATCCCGATGACCTTCTGACGGACATTGCTGTCCCGGTCATTGAGGATATGGGAGAGGGCAGGAATCGCGGATTTGCCCATCATTTTCACGGCTTTCCATTCCTGCATGCCCGCAAAATAGAATGCCTTTTCGGTATCATCCGTGGGTTTCCAGCCAAGTTTTGCGAGAGCAAATGCAGCCCCGTAGCGGACATATTTGTCATGGTCCCTGAGGGCGTGGACAAGCGGCCCGGTTGCCCGCTCATCGCCTATCTCCCCCAGTGCGATCGCCGTCTCCCACCGCACTTCGCTGCTTGTGTCTTTGAGCGTCTCGGTGAGCGCCGCTATTGCCTGGGGGTTCCGGATCTCGGTGAGTGCTCCGATGATGCCCATCCGGATGTGCTTGTCCTTTTTCTTCAACGCCCGGATCAGCGCATCCATTGCCGGAGTGCCCAGCGACCCGAGCTCCTGTGAAGCCTGTGACTGCACGGCAACATCATTGAACTGGAGCGCCTTAATAAGACCTGCAATATCTTTTTTTGCCGCTAACGCGGCAATATCCGGCTTTTTTTCAGGAAATATGCTGGGGAGGTTCATCGTCTGCTCACCCCGCCATTTCCGACTCGCGTTTTGCCATAAAATAGGTCTGTGTTGCGAAGATTGCCGTGATGGGATACGCGAGCATAAATGGGACAAATGGGCCAAGCCCAAGTTCCAGCTGCGCGAATACGATGAGGGTCATATAACTCATGAAGACCAGAAAACCCCACCATTTTCCCATGTAATTATACCCGAGCCCGAGGAAGAAAAAGTTCAGCACTGCTGAACCAAACGCACTTGGCCCGCTCCGCGGGCGTTTCGAGAGCCCTATGGGCAGGTGAGTCATAGGTATCCCGCATTTTCTTGATGCAAGGATCGCATTCCACCGGACGCTCCCGTCGCTGTCCTGTAATGCAAGGTTACACGCAGACTTTGTATCAGGACCCCCGATACTCCCGAGGAGTTCAACCATCTTTGCCCGGGTCGCGGGGTGCTTCTCTTTAAGCAGGGTGATGATCGGCCCTGTGGCAGGTCTCCCGATCTTTTTTGTACCGTCCCAGTCCTGCAGGGCAAGAAGATAGTATGCTGTATCAGCATCGTTCTCCGGTTGCCAGCCGAGTTGTTCGAGGGCTTGTGCTGCCCCGTAGCGCACATACCGGTCCGTGTTTCGGAGTGATTGTACCAGAGGGGGAATGCTCCTTGTATCTCCAATCTCCCCGAGTGCAAGTGCAACCGCCCAGCGGACTTCACTGTTCTCTTCGGATTCAAGGAGGGCAACCAGCGGGTCGATTGCGCGGACATCCCGGACGGCGGCAAGCGCTTCGATGGCTCCGACACGCGTATTGATGCTCCGGTGGTTCAGGGAGTTCAGTAAGGCCGGGACCGCTTCCTGTCCCAGGGTTCCCAGTGCATCGGCAGCGCGCCACTGGATGTCAAAATTTCCATGGTCGAGCAATGAGATCAGGCCGTTGATATCGTGGGCTTCCTTCATCCCTTTGATATCAGGCTTTCTTATACGGAAAAATCCGGGTAACAGCATCAGAAGGCTCCGGGGCTCACTCATTCAATATGGCATGCAGTCAATATTTTAATTTATAGTGTTGAACACACAATTATGACCCATCGTCACCTCAAAAGGGGCGGAGATTGGTCTATTTTGGGATTGGCTGTGTTAACACACTATTTGAGAAAACCCAGGTTGTAGTAAAAGTAGGGTTTTCGACTATATGGACAGCGTCGAATATAATCAGCCGGGCTGGAAAATTCCGTCGGGTTGACCCCCCGGTCAAAGATGTGATTTTTAAAACGGAACGTTTTATTAGCACCCGGGGATATGGACTGTTTGAACGACCATGCGCTGCTCTGCGATCACGGGGACGCAGTTCTCTGCCCACGACCTTGCCGGGCATCCCGAATCCAACACCCGGTTGATAACTGCCTGCAGCGGGCTGGACCCCAAATGTCCGGTTTATCCACCGCAGGCATGTTCGATCGATGACCTCACACGCGTCCACGCCCCTCCGTATATCACCATGCTGCAGGAACTGTGTTCAGGTACCACGACAGCAAAATTCCTTGATCCGGATACCTACATCACCCGGTATTCATTTGAGGTTGCAACCCTCGCAACCGGGAGCGCAATTGCCGCAGTCAACCGGTCCCTTTCCGGCGAGCACTGTTTTGCGCTGGTGCGCCCCCCCGGCCATCATGCAGAATATAATTATGCGATGGGGTTCTGCCTCGTAAACAATGTCGCAGTTGCTGCTGCGCATGCGTTAGAAAAAACCGATCGCATCGCAATTATCGATTGGGACTATCACCATGGCAACGGCACCCAGCACGCATTCGATTCCAGCAACCGGGTGCTGTACTGTTCTGTCCACCATGGGGGGGCGTTCCCCTATACCGGGCATCTTTCAGAGACCGGAAGCGGAAAGGGCGACGGGTTTACCATCAATGCTCCGCTCAATGCCGGTGCAACCATCGACGACTATGCGCATGTTTTTTCCGAGGTTTTTGTTCCGGCGCTTATGCGGTTTAATCCGGATGCGATCATCGTTTCCGCAGGTCAGGACATCCTCTTTGATGACCCGCTCGGCATGATGGAGGTCCAACCCCATGATTTTGAAATCCTGACCCGGATGCTGGCAGGGTCCACCGGTATCCCGCTTGCCCTTGTGCTTGAAGGCGGGTATGGCCCGTCCCATGGAAAAGCAGTTTCCCATATCTTTGCGGCTTTGAGGTCTGAACGCAACCCGGAAAACGGGAACTGGGAACCGCAAAGCAGTACGCGGGAGACGGTCTCATCTCTTAAAAAGATCCACCGGATTGGATGAAAGCCTCTTTGAGTGGATGAGAGGTTCAGGGAGACGGGAGAACTTCGATCTCCATCCTGCTGATCCTCAAGTGAAAAAGGGGGGGGGCTTGTCGCACGTTAAAAATTATCTTACAGATAATTTTCTTTACTCTGCCCTGACCTTTCTGTCTCGGCAGACTTCCCCCATGATACGATACCCGGGAAAAAAGGAACTGGAATGTTCGTGAAAAAAGGTTTTCTGCAGACTTTTTTTTAATTGACCCCCACCGTCACTCCTTATCCTTCACGTACACAATGCCATCGGGCTCGCGGTAATCGGTCTTGATGACAATGGTATCGGATATACGGTTGAAGAGCCGGAGTTTTGTACCCGGCATCCCGAACCAGCCGATCAGGCAGTCTATCGGGAGGAAGATTGCCTTTCCTATGCTTTCGAGTGCGGCAGACCCATATTTTATTCTTGTCCCGTCGCGTTTCACGACCTTGAGATTCATTACCATCTTCCCGATAGACTGCCCGCAGTACCCCTCGCTGATGGCCCAGTACAAGAAGAAGAACAGGGTCTGGAACCCCACTTCGAAAGGATTCCAGTTTTTGTAGTCAAGGATCGGGTGAATTATCCAGAATGGCTGCAGCAGTCCCCGGACGATGTTTAAAAAAAGGACGATCAGGATGATATCGATCAGCCATGCCCAGAACCGGGTGCTCCACTTTGCAAGATAGAGAGTCCTGCCGGAGACCGGTGCAAGGTCCCTTGCGCCTGTCGCAGAAATTTCATCTGACATGCCAGCATAGGTATTGACCCCCCTTGTGAATCAATCTTACTCTTGGAGAAACCCTGTACCAAAAACGATGAAAGGTTTAGGACAAATGACGTCGAATTCAGTCATGAGGAAGAGAGATGAAGGCGCTCATCTGCTATGCATCGGTGCACCACTGGAACACGAAAAAGATCGCAGAGGCGATGGCAGAAGCGATCGGTGCGGAACTGGTTGCGCCAAACGACGCAAAGACGAAGAATATCGAAGAATATGATCTGATCGGTTTTGGTTCCGGCATCTATTTTGCACAGCACCACAAAAGCATCCTCGCTGCCGTGGACGCGCTCCGGAATGTTTCAGGAAAGAAGGCATTTGTCTTCTCCACTGCAGGGTTCCCGGCAGGGAAGTTTATCTTCCACCGGGCGCTCAAAAAGAGACTGGCAAAAAAAGGGTTTGTGATTGCCGGTGAGTTTTCCTGCAAAGGGTTAGACACTTACAGGATCTTCGGGACGTTCGGCGGCATGAACAAGGGTCACCCAAATGGCCGCGATCTGGAGCGTGCCAGAGGTTTTGCAAAAAAGATGGCAGGACACTAATCCGTAAACAAACTGTCCTTTTTAACTTTTTATCGCCCCCCTCGCGGACATTTCCCGAGGATTCCTGCCGTATGGATCCTGTGTCCTCTGGTGCTGCACGATACCGGGCACATCAAACTATTTCTTAAAAAAAAATAACGTACCACAACCAGTGTGTGCGGGAGGGCAGTGTTACCATGACAGAACCAGTCATTACCGAATATGCGGGAGCACTGGGAGCAAGGATCACAGGATTCTACCAGTACAGCCGTGACGGGGTCCGTGTTTTTGACAGCAACAGGGTGGCAAAAAGACTCTATCTTTTTGATCCTTCATCGGATATGATGACGGAACGCGACCCCCTGCGCAGGGATAAGGTCCTGCGGCGGTTTATGTTCGACCGCAACGGGATGCTCGAAGAGACGTTCTCGTTCGGGCAGTCGCCGCGGACTTTCCGGTACGAGGATGGCGGCCGGCAGATTGTCGTGCGTGAAGGCGGGGATTACGGGGCCGTGGGTAAGACATTCACCTTTGAAAGCACGGGGATTTCAGAGACCGGGTGGGGGCGCCACGGGGAGATCGAACGGGTATATGTATTCGAGCCCGGCAACGATGCAATTACTGTACGGAACGGAGGGTGGTATGGCGACATAGACCGGACGATCATCTTTGAAGGCATTGGCGCCTCGCTGTTCCGGGAGCCTGAAGCGTTTTTACAGTTCCTGATGTTTACGGAACGGTGGTCCAACGAAATGGCTGAAGAGCCGCAGGCAGTCCGGGCAGATGCCGGCAGGGGCATGAAGCCCGTGGCGGGACGCAGCCGGTACGCGTTTACCGGAAAACGGCACACCACTTCCGGAGAGGCAGAAAAAAGCGGGGGCGACCGGACCGATGGTAGTATGGAGGGGGATTCTGCTCCGCAGAAGCACGACAGCACCCTCATGCGGAAGAGCAGCGATATACCCTTTGAAGAGCGCAGGAAGGGCAGAAAACCTTAATTTTTTCAGACTTTTCCCGATACGATCAGGATCACAAGGCCAAGAACCGGTGCAATTCCCGCTGCCGCTTTTTGGGTGGCCGGGAAAGTGGGGGGTGTCGCCGTCGCTCCTGGCATATACATCTGCCGGCTCATTGACCCGCCAATGACGCAGCTCGCTGTCACGTAAATTTCGTCTCCCGGCCTTGCCGTAAGCGGGTACGTGTACGTAAAGGTTTCCGGTGACGGCTGGCGTGTGTAACGGGAACTGTTGACAACCTTATCGTTGACTTTCACCTGTACTTCTTTGATATAATGCACCTGGGGATCAGGTACCGGATGGGTGATCGTCACCATCAGTTCATGGGAAAGATCGTTAATGGAAATTGACATTTCCGAGGGTGGATTGGCAGCGGCAGGCAGGGCACAAAGCCAGCACAACGCAAGCATCAGGATACTACCGGAAATCAGGCCCCGTGATATCGCCATGTGATGAGGGTAAAAACTCTGCGTAAAACCACCGGTAACGGACAATGGATTCGGGTACGTTAAATAGGTTCGTTGATACGCAAACCATCCCCCAAAAGAACGGGACATTGCCCGGGCAAAGGAGTTTGTAAAGGGCATGGCGAAGTAACACCTAGAATTTTTTTTTTGCTATGTTCAGATCCTATGCTTAATCCTGTCAACTGGAGCGGGAGTGCTGAGCCCGAAGGATTTGATCCGGGTGTTCCTCTCTGAATACCCGACCACCTTTTCTCCTTTGTTTTTTCAACGAGCATCATCGTTACTTAAGGTTATTCCGGACACCCCGCGTGAACCGCAGGTCACCTGTCGGCTCGTCAATAACCCGAATTCCTGATGGTTTATAAAAAGGTGAGAAAAAAACCACAGGTTTTATGGTTCATACAGACAAGCAGTTGATCTGATTGAAGCCAGGCCGGGAATTGAACGCCTGTGATCTGCATGTCGTAGAGAGGAGCGGTTTGTTATGAAGAAAGCAAAGACAGAAAAAGAACGGTATTACCGGCACCTGATTTCCCTGTGCCTTTCAATTTTTATTGTTCTCTTATTGATCATCCCGGTTGCCACCGCTGGTGGCAGTAGTGGGGGAATGATGTATGCTGAACTGAAACATCCTGCTCCTCCCCCGCCACTTCCCCCGGGCCAGTCTGCAGGGACGTACCAGATCGGGTTTTTCGGTCTGAACTTCAATACGGACAACCAGAACACGCTTGAACTTGACCTTGGGGCAGCACAGACTGCCGGGGCGGAGGTCACCCCCCTTCCCGACCGGGTCGAAGTATACCAGCACAGCTCCCCTGCAGTAGTCATTACTTTCTATGGGACCGGGTTTGAATTCAGGAACGGGAAATTAACCGGAAAAGTTACGAGAGCAGATTTCGTTACCAGCCCTCTTACAGGGGATATCAGCGCAGGGGATGTGACAGGATCGATCCGGGTCGATCTGTATGGGTTGACCGGGAAGGCCGGGCTCACAAAAACCATTGATGCCAACGTGACCGCAGATGTGGAGCAGGATTTCCGGAATGAAACATCCCGCCAGGGCTTCGGGTACGCTGCTGCTGCATTTACCATGAACATCACAAAGGTGAACCTTGAACGGACCGGTGCCGCGAACCTGACGTTTACCGTCCCGCAGGAATGGGTGACATCAAACGGGGGCGTGGAGAGCGTGCGCATTGCACGGATCAGTGAAAAGGATCTTACAACGCAGATCCTCGACACCCGGTATCTGGGCTCTGATCCGAAAGGCGCCATGAAATTTACCGCCTACTCCCCAGACGGCACATCGGTCTTTGGTATGATAACGACAAAAGCCATCTTGGCGAAAGGGGGCGAACCCTCCGAAGGGGCACTCATGACCGATGTGAAGATGCTTGCCTGGGTTTTCCAGGTGGCTGTCAATAATTTATTTCTTGTGGCGGTTGGGGCAACAGTAGTTGCAGGTGGTGTGTATTTCGGCTGGGTGAAACATAAATTTCAAAGATAAACTTCCCTGTTTTTTCTGATGTAAGAATTACCCGGGCAGTCCATCCGTTTCCCGGGTAATATTACCGGTTATCCTTGCACTTCCGGCAACCGTGGCCGTGAAGCAGGAAAACCTGCTCCCCGATGTGACCGGGCCCGAGATCAGGGATATAATTTACCACGTCATTTGAGTGCGTCTGTCATGGCACGTTTTTTTACCGGAACTTTTCGCATAGCTTCTATGGATCGGACCGCAGTTTGCCGGCTTTACCGATATTCTCCAGTTCGTGCTCATCGATCATGATGGTCACGAGTTCGGGCTCGATCTTCAGCGTGCGGACAAGGGTGTCGGTGAACTCTTTGACAATTTTGCGTTTCTGTTCGACCGACCAGCCT
>Ga0315297_10002517_pt1 | contig 11611 bp, 10 predicted proteins | sample YL17G15_0_MG_FD_203628 | JGI IMG/M metagenome (GOLD analysis project Ga0315297, IMG submission 203628) | Sediment microbial communities from Yellowstone Lake, YNP, Wyoming, USA - YL17G15_0 | ecosystem: Environmental > Aquatic > Freshwater > Lake > Sediment | place: USA: Wyoming | collected... | reverse complement strand
TATTTCTTCTTTTTCGGCTGGAATTCGACCCAGTTCTCCAGGAACCGCCTGTCGCCGGTCTTCGCCCCCTCGGCAACGAGCGATTCGAAGATGGCCCTGAGCTGGCCGTATGGCAGTGTGCCGATGATCATCCTGTTGTTGACGATTAGGGTCGGCGTGGAGCGGATGCCATGGGCGAATTTGTCCGAGGTCTTTTCATACTCGGCCCCGGTATCGATAATCCTCTGGACCAGGTCGATCGTGTTCCTGTCGCTGAGCGCGGCCTCCAGGCCGTGCTTTTTCGCGAGGTCGGCCCGCCATTGGGGATCCCGGGCTTCCTGGAAATGAGTAAAGATCTCGTCGTGGATCGCGACGAACTTCGCCGGGTCGTAGGCCGCGATATACGAGAGATCGCAGCCGCCCGGATGCTTCCCTCCCTTTTCGACGACGACCGTGTTGCATTTGTCGAGGGGAAAGAACTGGAAGGCGATGTTGATCTTGCCCGCGAACTCCGCCTTCAGCCGGTTGAGCTGCTCAGACATGAAGAGGCAGTCGGGGCAGAGGAAATCCGCGTATTCGATCACTCGGATGGGCGCGTCCTCGAAGCGCTCCGTGGCCTGGGCGGTCCAGAAGGGCGAGATGAAGCTCGGGTCAGGCACTTTCTCCAGGCTGTAATATTCCTTGACTGCGCGCGCCGTGATGCTGCCGATCTGGGCGTCCTGTTTGGCCTTATAAAAGAGATGGAAGCCGTAAGCGCCGGCGGCGGCGATGAGGGCGAAGACGATCAGCTGTTTGAGGGAGGGGACCGGGATCCCTTTGAGGCCGTATTTCCAATAGAGAAAGAAGCTGATCAGCGAGAACACATAGTAGCCGGAGCAGAGCAGGCAGAGGCTCTTCAAAAAGAACACGGAATAACAGAATAGGGCGACGACGCCGAGGGCGTTGAGGAGCGAGAGCGCTTTCATGGTCCTCTCGAAGGCCCGCGACGGAAAGAGCGCTCCGAGGCAGACCAAAGCGCCGAGGACGAGGCCCCAATAGCCCATCGGGATGCCTTGGAAATGAGCGATCTTGGAATACGCCGAGCTGTTGCAGTTGAAAAAGGCGTTGATGTCGCAGAACGATCCCTTGAAGATCGATTCGGGGAAATTCGCGTTGAAGAAATGCTGGATCGTAAGGCCCGAAGCGGCCATCATCCCCGCGCCGGCGATGAAGCTCAACAGCCGGCGACCGAAACCGCCGTCAACCGTCAACGAATCGGCCATCCCTCTTCTCCTTTCTCGATGGATTGGGCGTATTATATCACCATTGCCGTTTGACTTTGCAATATCGCTGGGATTTAAATCGAGCCCAATATCATCTTCTTTTCTGCCTTTAGAAAAAGGAGCGATCGAAGGGGAAGCGGCGGGCCGATTATCCCCACCCCGGCGACCTCGAATTCTGGCCTGACATGGAAGACCTCTTCCAGGCGCCGGGCGACAGCATCTTCTTCTTCAAATTCTCCTACCGCTTCCAGCTGTAAAATTCGAGACCGCGTGCCGCAATCAAAAAGCAGAGCAGAAGGAACCGCTTCAGGAAGCTCTGAGAGAGCCGGATCGCGTCCTCCCCGATCCTCAGCGACCGATGGCCTTGACTTCGATGCCCAGTTATGGAAGGATATCTTCTTAATAAATTTAACAGCAGGCTTAATTTTTGCGCGTTCATCGCATTCATTTTTTATCCAAGCGAAGGCCTTAGTCTGCATCGAAAGGAGACCGGATCCATGGCTGGAATCGTCGGCTACGGGGCCTACATCCCGAGGAATAGAATTAAGGTCGAGGAGATCGCCAAGGTCTGGGGAGCGGACGCCCCGAGCTATAAAAAGGGCCTGATGCTCGAAGAGAAATCCGTGCCGTCCCTCGACCAGGACACGATCACCATGGCCGTCGAGGCTTCAAAGAACGCCTTGAAAAGGGCGGGCATCGATCCCAAGGCCATCGGCGCCGTCTATGTCGGCTCGGAATCCCATCCCTATGCCGTGAAGCCGAGCGGCACGGTCCTGGCCGAGGCGATCAACGCCACCCCGGAAGTCCACACGGCGGATTTAGAGTTCGCCTGCAAGGCAGGGACCGAGGGGATGTTTATCGCCCTTAGCCTGGTCCAAGTGGGCGCCGTCGAATACGGCCTGGCCGTGGGCGCGGACACGTCCCAGGGAGCTCCCGGCGATGCACTCGAATACTCTGCCGCGGCCGGGGCTGCCGCGTTCATCTTCGGGAAGGACAAGGTCGTCGCTGAAGCTCTCCAGACATATTCTTTCACGACCGACACGCCGGATTTTTGGCGCCGGGAATATCAGTATTATCCCCAGCACGGCGGCCGGTTCACGGGCGACCCCGCCTATTTCAAGCACATCACGGGCGCTGCTGAGGGCATCCTGGCCAAGGCGGGGATGAAGCCCGCCGATTTCAGCTACGTCATCTTCCACCAGCCCAACGGCAAATTTCCTTTCCGCGTGGGTGAAATGCTGGGATTCACCAAAAAACAGATCGAGCCGGGCTGGCTGGTGTCCAAACTGGGAAACACGTATTCGGCTTCCTCGCCTTTAGGCCTGACGGCGACGCTCGACATTTCCAAGCCCGGGGACATGATCCTGATCGTCTCCTACGGTTCGGGCGCCGGAAGCGATGCGTTCATCTTCCGTGTCACGGAGCGTATTGACGAGGTCAAGGCTCTCGCCCCCATGACCCGGGACCTTCTGGACAAGAACAAAGTCTATATCGATTACGGCGTGTATGCCAAGTACCGTCGGAAGATCCGGAAAGCGGAATAGGAGGCGGCGATGAGAGACGTTGCTGTGATCGGGATCGGAATGACCAAGTGGGGCGAGCTCTGGGAGAAATCGCTGCGGACAATTTTTGTCGAAACGGCCCTTCTGGCCATCGATGACGCGGGCGTAGATCGCCTCGACTCCATGGTCGTCGGCTGCATGTCCTCGGGCCTGTTCATCGGCCAGGAGCATTTGACGTCGCTGCTCTCCGATTATCTGGGAAAAAATCCCGTTCCTGCGGCGCGGGTCGAGTCCGCTTGCTCGTCGGGCGGTCTGGCCCTCCGCCAGGGATTCATCGAGGTCGCCTCGGGAATGAGCGACATCGTCCTTGTCGGCGGCGTGGAGAAGATGACCGACGTCACCGGCGGCGAGGCGACCTATGCCCTGGGCACGGCCGCCGACCAGGAGTATGAGGGCTACCATGGGCTCACCTTCCCGGCGCTCTACGCGATGATGGCTGTTGCCCATATGCATAAATACGGGACGACACGCGAACAACTGGCCATGGTCGCCGTAAAAAACCACGAGAACGGCTCGAAGAACCCCCTGGCCCAATTTCCTTTTAAGATCTCGGTCGAGGCGGTTCTCCAGTCGGTCCTCGTCGCAGACCCGCTCCACATTCTCGACTGCTCGCCCATTACGGACGGCGCAGCGGCCGTCATCCTCTGTCCCGCCGACATGGCCAAAAAAATGAAAAAGCCCGTTGTCCGGATAACCGGTAGCGGACAGGCCACGGACACGATCGCCCTGAGCTCGCGGAAGGACATGGCCTGGCTCGAGTCCACGCATCTGGCCGGGCAGAAAGCGCTGGCGATGGCCGGCCAAAAGATCGGGGACATCGATCTTTTCGAAGTCCATGACTGCTTCACCATCGCCGAGATCATGATCACCGAGGCCCTCGGTCTCGTCGAGCGAGGACGAGGCGGCAAAGCCGTGGAGGAAGGGCTGACCGCGCTCAAAGGCAAATTTCCGGTCAATCCGAGCGGTGGCCTGAAGGCCAAAGGCCACCCGGTGGGCGCCACCGGAGTCGCCCAGGCCGTAGAAGTCGTCAAGCAGCTCCGCGGTGAGGCGGGCGAGCGGCAGGTCAAGGGCGCAAAGCGCGGCCTCACCCAGAACATGGGCGGCACGGGCGGAAGTTCCCTGGTCCATGTCTTCGAGGCGGATTAAACGGAGGACACGATGCCAAATCCATCGAAATATTGGCGCGAAATTCCTCAAAGGTACAGGCTTGAGGCCGGGAAATGCACGAAATGCGGATTTATCGCCTTCCCGCCCCGTCTTGTCTGTCCGCAGTGCGGGAACCGCAAATTCGAAAAAACAAAGCTCGCCGATTCCGGCACGATACTCACCTTCACGATCATCCGCGTCCCGCCCCACCAGTTCGAGGACCAGGCCCCCTACGCGGTCGGCATCGCGGAGCTCGACGACGGCGTCCGGCTTACGGCCCAGATCGTCGATTGCGATTCTGGAGTTCTGAAGATTGGGATGAGGGTCCGGATCGAGTTCCGAAAGATCTATGAGGAAGGCGCTGCCGGCGTCATCTATTACGGCTATAAGTTTGTGCCGGCATGAACTTAGGCTGCCGGCGAGCGAATTCCCGGCAGAATATCCCTCATGAAGGGAGGCAAAGGTCCGGTGAGGCGTATTCATGTTTAGAATAGAATCCAAAATCGACACTCAGAGTCCTGATTATCAACAGAATTTCGATCACATGAATCGGGTCGTCGCCGAATACAAGGAGCGGCTGGCCAAGGTTCAGGAGGGAGGCCCGCCCAAATATCGGGACCTCCACAAGTCCCGCGGAAAATTGCTCGTCCGCGAGCGCCTGGAGAAGCTTTTCGACCGCAACACGCCCTTCCTGGAGCTCAGCTCCCTGGCCGCGTACGGCATATACGACGACGAGGCGCCCGGCGCCAGCATGGTCACGGGGATTGGCCTCGTCCACGGCCGCGAGGTGCTCGTCGTCGCCAACGACGCCACGGTCAAAGGCGGCACGTATTTCCCCCTGACCATCAAGAAGCATATCCGGGCCCAGGAAGTGGCCCTCGAAAACCGGCTGCCCTGCATCTATCTTGTCGATTCCGGCGGGATCTTTCTCCCCCATCAGTCAGGGACGTTCCCTGACAAAGAGCACTTCGGCCGGATTTTCTACAACCAAGCCCGCCTCTCCGCCCTCGGCATTCCCCAGATCTCTATCGTCATGGGGTCATGCACGGCCGGAGGCGCTTATGTTCCGGCGATGAGCGATGAGACGGTCATCGTCCGCCGCCAGGGCACGATCTTCATCGGAGGCCCTCCCCTGGTCAAAGCGGCCACGGGCGAGGAAGTATCGGACGAAGACCTGGGGGGCGCCGACGTCCACTGCCGCATCTCGGGCGTTTCGGATTACTACGCTTTGAACGACGGGCACGCTCTCGAGATCGCCCGCAACATCGTCGAGACGCTCGATCCGCCCCGCAAGTTCGAGCTCGACATGGCCGAGCCCGAAGAGCCGTTTTATGACCCCTCAGAGATGTACGGCATCGTGCCCAGGGATCTGCACAAGGCGTTCGACATCAAAGAGCTCATCGCCAGGATCGTGGACGGCAGCCGCTTCCAGGAATTCAAAGAGCTCTATGCCCAGACGCTCGTCTGCGGGTTCGCCCGGATCATGGGCTATCCCGTGGGAATCCTGGCTAATAACGGCGTCCTCTTTTCCGAAAGCTCGCTCAAAGGGGCGCACTTCGTGACCCTCTGTGCCATGCGCAAGATCCCGCTCATCTTCCTTCAGAATATCACCGGTTTCATCGTCGGCAAGCAGTACGAGCACCGCGGGATCGCCAGGGATGGGGCCAAGCTCGTCCATGCCGTGGCCAACGCCGACGTCCCTAAGTTCACGGTGATCGTCGGCGGCTCCTACGGCGCGGGCAATTACGCCATGTGCGGCCGGGCCTACGACCCGCGGCTGCTTTGGATGTGGCCGAATGCCCGGATCGGCGTCATGGGCGGCGAACAGGCGGCCAATGTCCTGGTTACGGTCAAGGTCAAGAGGCTCCAGGAACAGGGCGCTCAGATGACGGAAGAAGAGAAGGACAAGATGATGAAGCCGATCCTCGAAAAATACGATGAGGAGGCCAGCCCCTATTTCAGCACGGCCCGGCTTTGGGACGACGGCATCCTCGACCCGTTGGAGACGCGGCAGGCGCTGGCGCTTGGAATCGCCGTGTCTTTGAATGCGCCGATCCCGGATTACAAAGTCGGGATCTTCAGGATGTAAAAGCTAAAGAGCGATGAGCGAGAAAAAATACGAAACGATCCTCGTCTCACATGAAGGAAAGATCGCGCGCGTCTGGCTCAACCGGCCCGAGATCCATAATGCCTTCAACGCCGCCATGATCCGGGAGCTCATCGACGCGTTTCGGAAAATCGCCGAAGACGAATCGGTCCGCGTTGCCGTCTTCTCCGGCAAAGGAAAATCGTTTTGCGCCGGAGCGGACCTCAACTGGATGCGAGAAGTCATCCATTATTCTTTTGAGCAGAACCTTGCGGAATCGCTTCAAATCGCCGAGCTTCATTACCAGATTTATTCTTTGCCCAAACCGACCATCGCCCGGGTCAACGGCACGGCCATCGGCGGCGGCACCGGATTCCTCTCAGCCTGTGACATCGTGGTAGCGGCGGAGGATGCAAAGTTCGGCCTGAGCGAAGTCAAGATGGGCCTGGTCCCGGCCGCGATCTCGCCTTATGTCCTGCGCCGGATCGGGGAGAACCAAGCCCGGCAATACTTTCTGACAGGTGAGAGATTCGACGCCCGGCGGGCCCTGGACATCGGCCTCGTCAATGTCGTCGCGCCTCCGGAAAAGCTTGACGAAAAGATCGACGTGCTCATCCAATCGCTCCTCTCATCGGGCCCTGAAGCCTTGGCCAGTTGCAAGGAGCTGCTCCGAAGGATTCCAGGCATGAGCTTTGAAGAAGCAAAGGAATATACAGCCCGGATGATCGCCGAGCTCAGAGTCAGCCGGGAAGGCCAGGAAGGCATGGCTGCGTTTTTAGAGAAAAGGAAGCCGAACTGGACTGACTGAAGAATTCGCCCATGACATTAGAAAAGCTGGTAGAAAAGAGGGATCTTTCCCCTCTCCTCCTTTAGCAAAGGGAGTTTGGGGGATTTGATTGCCCTGTGAAATTATATTGATCTTATGGAAAGGCTATGATTAATAAGATATTGATCGCCAACCGCGGCGAGATCGCCGTCCGGATCATCAAGGCCTGCCGCGAAATGGAGATCGCCACGGTGGCCGTCTATTCTGAAGCTGACCGGGACAGCCTCCATGTCCAGCTGGCCGATGAAGCTGTTTTGATCGGTCCGCCACCCGCCACAGACAGTTACCTCAACATGGGCCGGATCGTCCAGGCCGCTCGGGCGACTCATTCTCAAGCCATCCATCCCGGCTACGGCTTTCTGGCCGAGAATGCGGATTTCGCCCGCCTTTGCGAAAAGGAAGGAATCATCTTCATCGGCCCGAATTCGAACGCGCTCGAGCTTGTCGGCGATAAGGTCCGTGCCCGGCAGACAATGGAGAAGGCCGGCATTCCGATCATCCCGGGGATGAAATCCATTCCCAAGAGCGTCGCCGAATGCGCGGCGGCCGCACGGACGATCGGCTATCCGGTGATCGTCAAAGCCTCGGCCGGCGGCGGCGGCAAAGGGATGCGCATCGTTGGCGAGGAAAACGACCTAAAGCCGGCGGTCGAAGCCGGGATGCGCGAAGCCAAGTCCGCCTTTGGCGATGAATCGGTGTATCTGGAAAAATATCTTGAGGAGCCCCGCCACGTTGAATTTCAAGTTCTGGCCGACAATTTCGGCCATATGGTCCATCTTTTTGAGCGCGAGTGTTCGATCCAGAGGCGCCACCAGAAAATCGTCGAAGAAACGCCTTCGCCGGCCCTGGACGATGCGCTGCGGGCGAAGATGGGAGAGGCGGCCAAAAAGGCGATGCAGGCCGCCGGCTACAACAACGCCGGGACGGTGGAGTTTCTTCTGGATCAAAACCGCAACTTTTATTTTCTCGAAGTCAATGCCCGTCTCCAGGTCGAACATCCGGTGACCGAGCTTGTGACCGGCGTGGATCTGGTCCGCCAGCAGATCCGGATCGCATCCGGCGAGAAACTGTCCATGGCTCAGAATGATTTGCGCCAGCGAGGCCATGCCATCGAATGCCGGATCTATGCCGAAGACCCGGCCAACAATTTTCTCCCTTCGGCCGGCAAGATCCTTTTTTTCAAAGAGCCGAAAGGCCCGGGAGTGCGGCACGACGGCGGTATCTACAGCGGCTGGGACGTGCCGATCTATTACGACCCGATCCTGGCCAAGCTCATCGTCTGGGCGGAGAATCGCGACCTGGCCTGCCGGAGGATGACGAGCGCCCTGGATGACTATACCATCATCGGAATCCACACGACCATCGGATTCCTCAAGGACATCATCAATCATCCCGAGTTCAGGGCGGGCCGGACGAATACAGGCTTTATCAAGAGATATTTTGAGAGCTGGGGAGAGACAGGGAAGGACCCGGGCATGCTGAGGCCTGTCCTGGCCGCGGCTTCTTTTGACGAGCTCAATCCGGCGGCTCACGCCCAAGGGGCGGAGTCTCGCCCATCCCGGAAGGAAAGGTTTTCGCCCTGGCAGTCTCTCGGCAAATGGCGGATCGGAGGGATCTAGAGCCGTGGAATTCGAATTTCTGATCGATCATATCTTTCACAAAGTTTCGGTCGACAAGACAGGGAACGCGCTTCTGTTTAAAGAAGCCGGAGCATCCTTCGAGGCCGATATCCGGCCGATCTCGGAAAACGTCCTTTCAATCATTATCGAGGGGCGGTCTTATTCGGCGTACATCGTCCGGGATAAGGATAAAAAAATCGTTTTCCTCAACGGCCGGTCCTATATCGTCGAGAAGCCCGGCGAAGGAGCTAAGGCTTTCCATGGGGGCGAAGAAAGAACCCGGGAGGGGCAGCTTCGCATCACGGCTCCGATGCCGGGCAGGGTGATCAAGATCAACGTCGCCGAGGGCGAAAAGGTCCGCAAGAACCAGACCCTGGCAATCGTCGAAGCGATGAAAATGGAGAACGAAATCAAGGCTTCCTGCGAAGCGGTCGTGAAGAAGATCCATACATCGGCCGGTGAGCTCGTCGATGCGGAAAAGCTTTTGATCGAGCTCGAGCTCGAAAAATAAAAGAGCGGGCCGGATTTTAGCCCGGTTATCTTAAAAGGAAGGCGGGACGATGACAGACGAAATCAAAGAATGCCGGGAGATGGTCCGGGACTTCGCCCTGGCCGAGATTGCGCCCCATGTCCGGGAATGGGATGAAAAGGCCTATTTTCCAGGCGATGTTGTCCGCCGGCTGGGTGAGATGGGGTTGATGGGAATCATTATTCCCGCTGATTTCGGCGGGGCGGGAATGAGCTATCGCCATTATGTCGCGATCTTGGAAGAGCTCGGCGCAGTGGAAGGCGGACTCGCCCTCACTGTCGCGGCCCACAATTCCCTCTGCACGAATCATATTTATATGTTCGGGAGTGAGGATGTCCGCCGCGCCTGGGTGCCCCGCCTCGCCAGCGGGAAAATTATCGGAGCGTGGGGCCTCACAGAGCCTGAAGCCGGGTCGGACGCCGGCGCGACTAAAACCACGGCCGCGCGCGACGGGAAAGGCTGGGTTCTGAACGGGACCAAGAACTTCATCACTCACGCGGGCGTGGGCGGCGTCGCCGTCATCATCGCCCGGACGAGCCCCGGCACCGACCCCCGCGGGATCTCCGCGTTCCTGGTCCCGCTCGATGCCCCCGGCGTGACCGTCGGAAAACATGAGGACAAGGTCGGCATGCGGATTTCAGATACGGCCTCTCTTATTTTCGAAGACTGCCGGGTCGGCGAGGACGCCCTCCTCGGCCGCGAGGGCGACGGCTTCATCCAGGCCATGGAGATCCTCGAAGGCGGCCGCATTTCTATCGCCGCGCTCTCCGTGGGGATCGCCCGGGGAGCCCTCGACGCGGCCGTGGCCTACGCCAAGCAGCGCCGGCAATTCGGCCGGGTGATCGCCGCCTTTCAGGCGATCCGCTTCAAGCTGGCCGACATGGCGACCCAGGTCCAAGCCGCCCGCCTGCTCACCGAACACGCGGCCGACGAGAAGGACGCGGGACGGAAAACGACGCTCATTTCGTCCCAGGCCAAGCTTTATGCCGCCGAAGTCGCTGTCAAGGTGGCGGAGGAGGCGATCCAGATCCACGGCGGCTATGGCTACTGCAAGGACTATCCCGTGGAAAAGTTCTGGCGCGACGCCAAACTGTGCACGATCGGAGAAGGAACGAGCGAAATCCAGCGTCTGGTGATCGCCCGGGAGCTCATCGGAGAATAACAAATTTCATGATCCAAAAAATCGATCATATTGGAATTGCCGTCAAGGACCTGGAAAAGGACACGAAGTTCTACCGGGAGGTTCTTGGACTCTCCTTTGAGGGATATGAAGATTTACCGGACCGGGGAATCAGAATTGCGGTCTTCAACATCAACGACGTCCGTCTTGAGCTTATCCAGTCCATATCGCCGGATTCCGCCATTGCGACGTTTATCGAGCGGAGAGGAGAGGGATTGCACCATATCGCCTTCGGCGTGGATGACGCCGCGGAGATGCTCACCGGGCTTGTCCGAAACGGAGTCCGCGCCATCGATCCCGAGCCCCGAAAGGGAGCCGGAGGCTCACGGATCGCCTTCCTTGATCCCCGCGACACCGGCCATGTTCTCATGGAGATTTATGAAAAAGGCCGGGACGGCCATAAACGGAAATAGGGCCGGTCATTTCCCCCGAAAACGTTCCTAGGGGAAAGGGGGACTGCCCAAAAGCGCGGGAACGGTCACGGCATTTCGGGATCGATTTCGATGAGGACCTGGTCGTTTTCGACCGCTTGTCCGGCCTTCACATACACAGACCGGATGATGCCGGCGTTCTGGCAAAATATTTCATTTTCCATTTTCATGGCTTCGATGATAAGAACGCCCGTGCCGGGGATCACATGATCTCCCGGGCTGACGCTGACCTCGACGACTTTCCCCGGCATGAACGCTTTGACGATCTCTGGTCCGGAGTGTTCCAGATTCGAGCGGACCCGGCGCATCCGCATCTTGCGCTCATTCAGGATTTCCGAGCGGAAGCATTGATTCCTGAAATGAAGCTCCAGTTCGTCGCCGTGAAAAAAGTAAGAAAGATCGCATAAGCGGTTCTCCATCAGCAGGGACATGCAATCTGATCCGAAGAACCGGACGTCGACGTCATAAGGAACGCCGTCGATGACGATTCTGAATAGGTGCTCATTGAGCGGCGTAATTTCCAGACATTTTTCGTTCCCATCCATCAGGACGGTATATTTTTTCATTAGTCGAAAGCTCCGGGCCGCCCCGACATTTTCCACGGCGAAATTTCCGTTTTCTTCGAAAAGGGGATCGCCGTCCCCTTTTCATCGCCCTGCCAGGCCAAAATGGCGGCGGCCGCGAGAGTGACGACTTCCGGGTGGTTCTTATCGGCCCGCAAAAGCTCGTCCTCGTGTTTCACGATGAAATGCGTGTCATAAACCCCTTTGGCAAATTCCGGATGCTGGATGATTCTTCTCAAGTAGGGGATGTTCGTCCGGACCCCGATCAATTGATATTCTTCAAGAGCCCGGCTCATTCTCGCCAGGGTCTGCCGCCGCGTTTCGCCCCAGACGATCAATTTGGAAATCAGGGGGTCATACTCCACAGGAATAGCGTATCCGGCATAAACGCCCGTGTCATCCCGAACGCCCGGGCCTCCAGGAGAAGA
>Ga0315297_10002516_pt1 | contig 11611 bp, 15 predicted proteins | sample YL17G15_0_MG_FD_203628 | JGI IMG/M metagenome (GOLD analysis project Ga0315297, IMG submission 203628) | Sediment microbial communities from Yellowstone Lake, YNP, Wyoming, USA - YL17G15_0 | ecosystem: Environmental > Aquatic > Freshwater > Lake > Sediment | place: USA: Wyoming | collected... | reverse complement strand
CAGTTCCATCACTACTACGAGGTGGCGAGCCGCAAGCAGGGCATCACCGGCGAGAACCTGCTCTGCCTCCTCGAGATGAGGCTCGACAACGTCGTGTACCGTCTCGGCTTCGGTGCTTCGCGTCGTCAGGCGCGCCAGCTGGTGCGTCACGCGCACTTCATGGTCAACGGCAAGAAGGTCGACATCCCGTCGTATCAGGTGCGCCCCGACGACGTCGTTTCGGTGCGTGCCAACAGCAAGGCCGTCGAGACCGTGCGCGCCGCCACCGACCTCACGTCGTCGGTGGCCCCGTGGCTGCTGGTCGACCACGACAACCTCACGGGCAAGATCCTCCGCGCGCCGACGCGCGACGAGATCGACACGCCGGTGCAGGAACAGCTCATCGTCGAGCTTTACTCTAAGTAACCGCTGCAGCTGACCCGCGGCGAAGACCTTACAGGAGGCCAGTTGCTACAGTTCCAGATGCCCAACATCACGCGCGAGCAGCTCGCCGGCAACCGGGCGCGCTTCGAGGTAGAACCCCTCGACCGCGGGTTCGGGCATACGTTCGGCAACGCTCTGCGCCGTGTGCTGCTCTCGTCTCTCGAGGGTGCTGCCGTGAGTTCGGTGAAGATCGAAGGTGTCGCCCATGAGTTCACCACCATCAAGGGCGTCAAGGAAGACGTCACCGACGTCATCCTGAACCTCAAAGAGCTCGTCTGCCGCCTGCATGGCGAGCTCGACGAGGTCCAGGTGCGGCTCTACAAGGACAAGCCCGGCAAGGTCGTGGCGGCCGACATCGATATCCCGGCGGAGCTGGAGATCCTCAATCCAGACCACCACATCGCCACGCTGTCCGACGGCGGGGCTATCGAGATGATGCTCACCATCCGCCGTGGCAACGGCTACGTTCCCGCCGAGGGCAACAAGACGCCCGAGATGGTGATCGGCATGGTCCCCATCGACTCCATCTTCAGCCCCATCAAGCGCGTCTCGTATCACGTCGAGAGCGCGCGCGTGGGCCAGCGTACCGACTACGATAAGCTCATCCTCGACATCACCACCAACGGCGCGCTCCTGCCCGAAGAGGCGCTGCGCCAAGCCGCCGAGATCCTCGTCGACCGGATGTCGATCTTCACCGACCCCGACCGCACGCGCTCCACTGAGGAGTACCCGATCGAGGGTCTCGCAACGGCGCCGGCGGGTGGCGGCATGGACGACGTGCTCATCGAGGAGCTCGAGCTCGGCGTCCGTTCGTACAACTGCCTCAAGCGCGAGGGGATCCAGACCGTCGGCGACCTGGTCAGCAAGACCGAGGCCGAGCTGCTCAACATCCCGAATTTCGGCAAGAAGAGCATCGACGAGGTCACGGAGAAGCTCTCCGAGCGCGGGCTCTCCCTGCGGGGTGACGAGTAACATGCGCCATCAGAAGTCAGGCCGCAAGTTCAACATGGCGCCCGACCAGCGCAGGGCGCTGCTCACGGGTCTCGCCTGCCAGCTGCTCGAGCACGAGAAGGTCAAGACGGGCGTGGCGCGCGCCAAAGAGGTGCGCCCGCTCGTCGAGGAGGCCATCACGCTCGGCAAGCGTGGCGATCTGCACGCGCGCCGGCAGGCTATCTCGCTGCTGCGCAACAAGAAGATCGTCTATAAGCTGTTCAACGACGTGGCGCCTCGTTACGTCGACCGCAAGGGTGGCTACACACGCATCATCAAGCTCGGGCCACGCCCTGGCGACGGCAGCGAGCAGGCCTACATCGAGCTGGTGTAGGCACACGCAGTCCACTGAGGCGCGAGGGGCGGGTGGCCGAAGGGCCACCCGCCCCTCGCGCCGTACGGAGACGGCGCATCGTGCCGGGACGCGTCTTTCGCGCTCGGCGAGCACAGAAGGGTCGCTGCCGGCCCTGTCGGCGACGTTGCGCGGGGGAACCCTGCGTCGATGCGGTAGGCTTCGCCGGGTATGAGCTCCAGCCCAGACGAGACGGCGCCGCTCTTCGACATCTCCGGCCTGCACTACCGCTATGCGGGGGCGCAGGCCGATGCCCTCGCCGACCTCGATCTGGAGGTCTACGAGGGCGAGTTCGTGGCCGTCGTCGGCGCCAACGGCTCCGGCAAGTCCACGCTCGCGCGTCTGCTCGGCGGGCTGGAGAAGCCCGCCGCCGCGCGCCGCGCGCTGGCCTGCGGTCACGACCTGCTGGTCGAGGGCGGGCGCACAGCGGCTCGCCGCGATGTGGGTGTGCTCTTCCAGAACCCCGAGAACCAGCTCGTGGCGCAGTGCGTCGAAGACGATGTGGCGTTCGGCCTCGAGAACCTGGCGTGGCCGGCCGCGGACATCGGCCGCCGGGTCGACGAGATGCTGGCGCGCTTCGGGCTCGAGGAGCTGCGTCGGCGCGAGCCGCACATGCTCTCGGGAGGGCAGAAGCAGCGCACGGCGCTGGCCGGCGTGATCGCCGTACCGCGCCGTGTCCTGGTGCTCGATGAGCCCACGGCGATGCTCGACCCGGCCGGCCGCGACGAGGTGCTCACCGCGGTGCGCGAGCTGGGCGGCGAGGGCCTCGCCATCGTCTACATCACGCAGGAGATGGACGAGACGGTGGGCGCCGATCGCGTGGTGGCGCTCGAGCGCGGCACGGAGGCCTACGCGGGCAACGCGGGGGGCCTGTTCGCAGACGCCGCGCTGGTGCGCCGGCTCGGCCTCGGCCTGCCGGCGGCGGGGGAGCTGGCGCTCGCGCTTGCGGAGCGGGGTCGGGACCTCCCCGGCCTGCCGCTCACCATGGACGAGCTGCTCGACGCGTTGGGCGGCGCGACGTGAGCGGCCGCGAAGGGGTCGCCGGCGCAGCGCCTGACGACCCTCGCGGGCCGGGCGCGCCGCTCTCGGCCGGCATGAGTCTCACCTGCGGGGGCGTGTCGTTCAGCTACGAGGAAGCGAGAGCTGCGATCCCCGCGCTCCGCGACGTCTCGTTCGAGCTGCGTGCCGGCGGCTCCCTGGCGCTGATGGGCGCGTCGGGCTCCGGCAAATCGACGCTGCTCCAGGTGATCCGCGGCCTGGACGAGCCCGAGAGCGGCGCCGTGCTGCTCGACGCCGCGGGTCCTGTCGGCATCGGTCACGCGGTGCTGCAACGCGAGGTCGGCCTCGTCTTCCAGGCCCCCGAGCTGCAGCTGTTCGCCTCCACGGCGCGCGACGACGTGGCGTTCGGGCCCCGGCGGCTGGGATGGCCGGAGGCACAAGTGACGGCGGCCGTGGACACGGCCCTCGACGTGGTCGGACTGCCTCCGGCGCACTTCGCCGAGCGGCATCCCTACGCGCTCTCGGGTGGCGAGCAGCGCCGGCTGGCGCTCGCCGGGGTCCTCGCCATGCGGCCGCGGCTTCTGCTGCTGGACGAGCCGTTCGTCAGCCTCGACCCGGGCACGCGGCGTCAGCTCGTGGGCATCCTGGAGCGGCTCAAAGCCGCCGGGGTCACGCTGCTTCTGGCGACGCACGACGTGGATCTGGCCTGGGCGCTCTGCGACGAACTCCTGGTGCTCGGGGGAGGTCGGGTGGTGGCCGCCGGCTCCTGGGACTTCAGCACTGCCGGTCGCCGCTTGCTTGCGGCGAACCGCCTGCGCGAACCCTTCTTCGTCGAGCTGTGGCGGCGGCTCGGCCGCGATCCGCAGCGCGCCCCTCGCACCGCGGCCGAGGCGGCGGAGGCCCTCTCGTGAAGGCGACCATCGCCCAGTACTACGCCGGCGACTCGCTGCTGCACCGGCTCGACCCGCGCGCCAAGATCGTCGCCGTGAGCGCGCTCGCGGTGGCGCTCTTCGTGCGCGACTCGTTTGCCGGGCTGGCCGTGTACGCCGCTGCCGCCGTCCTGGCGTACGTGCTGAGCGGCGTGCCGCTGGCGTGGTTCTGGCGCGCCTTCAGGCCGCTCCTGTGGCTCGTCGCGCTCACCTTCCTGGCTCAGATCGTGTTCGCCCCGGGCGAACCGTTCTTCAGCTTCGGGTTCGTCCACCTGTCCTGGCGCGGTCTCGAACTGGCGACCTACCTGAGCCTGCGTCTCGTGGTGCTCGTGCTCGTCGGCTCGGTGCTGACGCTGACGACCCCGTCGATCGCGCTCACCGACGGCCTCGCCTGGCTCGGCCGGCCGCTCCGCCGTCTGCGCGTCCCCACCGACGAGCTGGCCCTGATGGTGACGATCGCCCTGCGCTTCATCCCCACGTTGTTCGTGGAGCTGGACACGATCATGCGCGCGCAGCGGGCCCGCGGCGCCGACTTCCGCCGCGGCGGGCTGCGCGAGCGTACGCGCTCGCTGGTGCCCGTCCTCGTGCCGCTGTTCGTCCTGAGCTTCAGGCGCGCCGACGAGCTCGCCCTCGCGATGGAGGCGCGCTGCTACCGGCCCGGCGCCGTGCGCACCCGCCTGCACCCCCTGCATGCGGGATGGGCTGACGCAGCCCTGCTCGTCGTGACGGCGGCCGTCATCGTCGCCGGGCTGCTCGTGTAGGATGCCGACCGTGAACGCTCGCGACGACACCGGGGAGGTCACGCAGGTCCACGCGGAGGACGCGCCGCCCGGGCGCGCCACCTGGCGTCTCGATCTCACCTACGAGGGCACGGCGTATCGCGGCTGGGCCCGGCAGCCGGGGCAGCGCACGGTCGAGGGGCTGCTCAGGGAGGCGCTGGCGACGGTGCTTCGCGAACCCGTGCGCTTGAGCGTGGCGGGGCGCACCGACGCCGGCGTGCACGCGTGGGGGCAGGTGGCGTCGTTCGTTTGCGCGCGCCCCGACCTGTGCCCGGACAGAGTGCGCCTGTCGCTGAACGCGCTGCTGCCGCCCGACATCGCCGTGACGGCCATCTCTCCGGCCACGCCCGGCTTCGTCGCGCGCAAGGCGGCGTCACGCACCTACCAGTATCGCCTTTTGATCTCGCCGGTGAAGCCGGTGCGTGATCGCGCCTACGTATGGAATGTCCGCGGCGCGCTTGATGTCGCGCTGCTCGCCGGGGCCGCAGCACTGCTGCCCGGCAAGCGCGACTTTGCAGCGCTCACGCCCTCCGCGAACATGTACCACAGCTGCGTGCGTGAGGTCGTGAGCGCGAGCTGGGCCGCCGCCGCAGGCGAGCCGCCGGGGACGCCTCGCTATGAGGCCGCGCCATCGCACGAGGCCGAGTGGGTCTTCACGATCACCGCCGGGAGCTTTCTGCACAACATGGTGCGCGTGGCCGTGGGGTCGATGGTCGACGTCGCCCAGGGGCGGATGACACTAGGGGGGCTCGCGGAGGGGCTGGCCTCTGGCGAACGCCGGCGCCTGGGGCAGACGGCGCCCGCCCGCGGCCTGGCGTTGGTGGCTGTGGCCTACTGACGGATGCGGGCCCTCCGGACGCAGGACCTACTTCGTCAGGAACTGGTGGACGAGCTTCTGTTTCTCCGCGTCTGACGGCGGGAAGACGTAGGCGACCCCGCCGTCCCAACCCGGGGTGCCGACCATCACCATCTTCTTGCCGCCGGTGGCGCGCCACTTGAGGTAGCCAAGCTCGATGATCTGGTTGGTCGTTAGGTCGGTGGCCACCCCGCTCATGAACTTCTTGCCGATCTCGGGCAACTTGGTGACGTTCGACGGCCGGGCGATCTTCTTCTGCAGGGCCTGTACGAACTGCTGCTGGCGCGCAGCGCGGTGGAAGTCGTCGTCAGCGTAGCGGATGCGTACGTAGAGCATCGCGTACTTGCCGTCGAAGTGGTGCATGCCCTCCTTGAAGACGACCGTGCGACCGTTGGCCCCGGCGATGGTGGTGATGGTCTTGGGCACCTTGAGGTCCACGCCGCCGACCGCGTTGACGACGCGCGGAAAGCCCTTGAAGTCGACCACCATGACGTGGTTCACGTCGATGCCAAGGAACTGCTTGACCGCCCGCACCGCCATGGACGGGCCGCCCCAGAACATCGCCGTGTTGATCTTGTCGTAGGTGCCGTTGGGCAGCTGCGCGCGTGTGTCGCGCGGGATCGAGAGCTGGTTGATCGTGTGCGTCTTCGGGTTGAAGCGCATGAGCATGATGGTGTCGGAGCGCGCCATCTCGCCGGCCTTGCTGTCGACGCCGAACAGCAGCAGCGTGGTGCCGTTTCGCCAGATCCAGCCGTCGTCGGGCGTGAGCTCGGCGCGGGTCTTCTTGTCGATGCGCTTGTTCGCCTTGTCGACCGCCCGATCGAACTTCTGGTAGCCCGGCCAGGCGAGGACGGTCAGAACGACTCCGGCGATGACCAGCAGGCAGAAGAGGCCGAGCGGCACATACCACCAGCGGAAGCGGCGGCGTTTGGGCGCCGTGCCGGCGCCCCCGGCCGCCGCCGACCCGTACCGCCGGTACTCACCATCCGAGCGCTCCGCGGAGACCGGATGTGCGCCCGCGCCTCGGTCGTCGTCGCGCGGCTCGCGAGGAGGCCGCGCCCCGGCCAGCTCGTCGTCGACGGAGCTGCGCCTGGCGCGGCCGGCCTTGTACCGTTTGTAGGGCTTGCGCCCGTTGTCGTCGTCGTCGTGTCGCATCTGTGGTGATCCCGCTCCTGACGCAGGCAGCGCCCAAGGCATGATGATGGCGGGGATCGGGGCGCCGGGCCTTGCACCTGACTACGCCCCAGGGAGGGCGTTTCCTCTAGTCCCGAGTCTACACCATGGTAAGCTGCGGGGGAGTCATGAGCCCGGAGCGCACAGTCATCGGCGTGGACATCGGCGGCACCAAGATCGCCGCCGCACTGCTGCGCGGACGGCTGCCGCGGGCCGCTCCGGGCACGCCCGCCGCTCGGGAGACGCCCGAGATCCTCGACCGGTTCACGGTGCTCACGGACCCCGGCTCGACGCAGGCGTGTCTGGACGGCATCGTGGCCTGCATCGCCGACCTGGAGCACGGCTCCGGGCGGGTCGAGGGCATCGGCGTAGGGGTCGCGTCGATGGTGGACTTCGCCGCCGGACACGTCGTGGAGTCCACGAACCTTCCGCTGAGCGATGTGCCGCTACGCGATCTGCTGCAGCAGCGTTTCGGCGTACCGGTGGTGATCGACAACGATGCCACCGCCGCCGCCATCGGCGAAAACGCCTTCGGCGCCGGCGCAGGCGCCCGCGAGATGCTCATGCTCACGCTGGGCACCGGCGTGGGGGGCGGCATCATCTGTGGCGGCCGCCCGTATCGGGGCTTCAGCGGGGCGGCCGCCGAGCTCGGCCACATCATCATCGACGTGAACGGGCCCAAGTGCCCGGCCAACTGCCCCAGCCGCGGGTGTCTGGAGGCTTACGTGGCCGGCCCGGCGATGGCGGCCGCGGCCGTCGCCGCGGCCGAAGCCGAGCCGGCCTGCGCCCTCGGCCGCGCCCTGGCGGCCGGTGAGCAGGTCGACGGCCGGCTTCTGACCCGGCTCGGGGAGGGTGGCGACGCCGGCGCCCTGGCCGTGCTCGCCCGTCTGGGCGAGTATCTCGGCGCCGGTCTCGTGACGCTCGTCAACATCTTCAACCCCGAGATGATCGTCATCGGCGGGGGCGCCGCCGCCGCCGGCGAGCTCCTGCTGGGGCCGGCCCGCGGCGTGCTGCAGGCGCGCGGCTCGCGGCCCGCCCGCGACCAGGTGCGCGTCGTGCCGGCGGTGCTGGGGCCGGACGCCGGCTTCATCGGCGCCGCCGCCCTGGCCCTCATCGAGCTCTTCCCGGACGACGCTCAGCGCTCGTCTTGACTTCGCCGCGGCCATATCGCTATATGGGAAGCTGGATCCCGCGCGTTCTGCGTCTGCAGCGCGCCAACAGGAGGTGACGAGAACCACATGGCTTACAAGATCACTGACGAGTGCCTCGCGTGCGGCGCTTGCATCGACGAGTGCCCCAATGAGGCGATCTCAGAAGACGACCCTATCTACATCATCGATGCCGAGAAGTGCGACGACTGCGCGACCTGTGTCGAGTCTTGCCCCACCGAGGCGATCGTCCCCGAGTGACCCCCGCGGAGAGCGCCTGACGCTTCGAGGGCCGGCTCCGCGAGGAGCCGGCCCCCTTCGTGGTTCAGGGCAGGATGCCCTCGCAGCCTACGAACTCGGGCTCGTCCCATGAGAGCCGCCGCGCCATGACCGCGATGGCCTCCGGATTGGCGTCGACGAGTAGGTAGCCGCGGCCGTGGCGGGCTGCGGCCTCGCCGGTGGTCCCGCTCCCCGCGAAGAAGTCGACCACCAGATCGCCGGGATCAGAGTGCACCCGCACGATGCGCTCGAGGATCTTGAAGGGCTTCTGGGTCGGGTACCCCGTCTTCTCCTTGCCCGTGGGACTCACGATGGTGTTCCACCACACGTCCGTGGGTGTCTTGCCGCGCGCGGCTTTCGTGGGGCCGACGAGGCTCGGAGCCATGTAGGGCACACGGTCGATATCGTCGTAGCGGAAGACGTAGAGGGCGGGGTCGACCGCGTACCAGAAGATGGTGTCGTGCTTGGCCGGCCAGCGTTTCCGCGGCCGGCCTCCGTAATCGTAGGCCCAGATGATCTCGTTGAGAAACGATGCGCGCCCGAAGACCTCGTCGAGGAGCACCTTGCAGTAGTGCGCCTCGCGGCTATCGATGTGGAAGAACAGCGAGCCGTCGGTAGTCAGGATGCGCCGCGCTTCTGCGAGTCGCGGCGCCAGGAACCCCAGGTAGTCGGCGAAATCGTCCGGCCAGGCGGCGCTCCCCAGGACCTCGGTCCGGTAGCGCCGCCCCTGGAAGCCGGTGCGGTCGCCACCCTCGTCGCGCGACGTGCGCAGGCGCGTGCGCTGCTGCGGGCGCCCGGTGTTGAACGGCGGGTCGATGTAGATAAGGCGTGCGCAGGCGTCCGGAAGCGCGCGCAGCACCTCGAGGTTGTCGCCGAAGACGATGCGCTTCACAGGGGGAACTCGTAGACGCGCTGGTCCTTGACCCGCCGGCAACCGACGGCCGGATAGAAGTCGTGCACCCCTTCGCGCGCGAGGTTCGCGCGGATCCACATGACCGTGAGGTCGTGCTCCCGCCCCCATTCGGCGGCGCCGGCCAGGAGAGCAGCGCCCAACCCCTCGCCGCGATGCCCGGCCATCACGACGAGACCACCGACCTCCGCGTACGGGTCCGCTTCGACCACGCGCTGAACGTGTACGTCGATGAAGCCGGCGAGGCTGCCCTCGGCCTGCGCGACCAGCAGAGTACGTTCGGGGTCGCCGAGGAGGCACAGCCGCTCGCGGATCTGCCTGACCGTGGACGGGTAGCCGAGCTCGCCGCAGAGACCGGCGAGCGCTTCTGCGTCGGTCGGGGACGCCGGCCGGACGCGTACGTCTGAGTCGCTCATGTCCGCAAGTCTACGCGCGGACCGGGCCTGCCGCTCGCCGCACGTCCCGCTGCGCGCGGGTTCTGGGCGAGCAACGCGCGGACTACTTCACGCCGAAAGGCGCGGGGCCTCCGGCCATACCTCCACCGGTGCCGCCGCAGGCATGCGGCAGTGGATGTGCAGGACGCGGTCCTCGATGGGCTCCGCATCAAGCGCGAGCGTGCCACACAACGGGCAGATGAACGTCTCGCTGGGGTTCTCGGCGAACAGGTCTTCGTCGAAGACCTCACCGCACTCACTGCAGACCATGTGTTCCAGCATCACGGCCCCCTCTCACACTACCAGCCTTCCTCATAGTACTCGAAAGAACGCACCCGGCCTGACAGAATGGGGTGAAAGACCTAGGGGGAGGCAGCATGGCCGACAGCGTGTGGCGCGAGTTCTTCGACAGCTATGCGCCGCACTACATGAACGAGGCGTTCACCGCCGACAGCGTGCGTGAGGTGGAGTTCCTGGTGGAGGTGCTCGGCCTCCCGGCCGGCGCCAGCATCCTCGATGTCGGTTGCGGCACCGGCCGGCACGCTGTGGAGCTCGCGCGGCGCGGGTATCGCGCGACGGGGCTCGACCTCTCGCCCGGCATGCTCGCCGAGGCGGCGAAGGCGGCGGGAGAGGCCGGCGTCGAGGTCGAGCTCGTCCAGGGCGACGCCACTGACTTCAGCTTCGCGCGTGGCTTCGACGCCGCTGCGTGCCTGTGCGAGGGAGCTTTCACGCTGGTCGGCGCCGACGACCCCTTCGACCACGACCTGGCGATCCTGCGCAACGTATTCGCGGCGCTGAAGCCGGGCGCCCCGTTCGTGCTCACAGCCAGCAACGGCATGAGGCTCATCCGCAGCGCGACGCCGGAGCAAGTCGAGGCCGGGCGCTTCGACCCGTTGACGCTCAGCGAGTCCTACGACATGGAGTGGCAGACGCCGGAGGGCCCGCGCAGCGTGCCGGTGCGGGAGCGCGGCTACGTCCCCAGCGAACTGAGGCTCCTCTGCCGCATGGCCGGGTTCGACGTGGAGCACGTCTGGGGAGGGACGGCCGGCGCCTGGGGGCGCCGGCCCGTCGACCTCGACGAGTGGGAGATCATGGTCGTCATGAGAAGGCCGGCGGCGTGAGCGCGCCGTCCGGCATCAGCATCAGACGGGCGACGCCGAACGACGCCGCCGGCGTGATGGGCTACGCGAAGATCTTCACCGAGCTGCGCGCCGACGATCTCGACTCGTTGGCCTACCATCTTGCGCTCGGTTTCACTATCGTGGGGGCCGCGCGCGGTCATGCGCGCGTGGCTGGGCGCGACATCGACGTCATCTTCATCGAGTGCTTTCTGAAGGGGTGAGCGGCATGCTGTACGTCTGCGCCACGCCGATCGGCAATCTCGGGGACGTGACTCCGCGCGTCCTCGACGCTCTGCGCGCGGTCGATCTCATCGCCGCCGAAGACACGCGGCACACGCGCAAGCTCCTCAGCCACTTCGACATCCACGTGGAAATGACGAGCCTCTTTCAGCACAACGAGGTGCAGAAGACCGAGGAAGTGCTGCGCCGTCTGCGCGACGGCAAGGACGTGGCCCTGGTCACCGACGCGGGGATGCCCGGCGTACAGGATCCCGGGATGCGCCTGGTGGTGCGCGCCGTGGCCGAAGGCCTCGACCTCACCGTGTTGCCAGGGCCCTCGGCGGTGCTGACGGCTCTCGTGGCAGCGGGCTTCGACGGCAACGGCTTCCGCTTCGTCGGCTACCTGCCGCGCAGGGCGCGCGAGCTCGAGACGATGCTGCACGCCTGGCGCCGCTGCGGCGGCCTGGTCGTGGCTTTCGAGACCGGGCAGCGGCTGGCGCGCAGCATCGCCGTGCTGGCCGCGTCCCTGCCTGAGGCTCGCGCGGCCGTGTGCCGCGAGCTCACCAAGGTGCACGAGGAGATCGTACGCGGCACGCTGCTGGAGCTCAGCGAGCGCTACGCCGTCCCCGGGCCGGATGCCGGGCCGAGAGGCGCCGTGCGCGGTGAGATCACGCTGGTCCTCGACCTCGGGCCGCCTCTGGACGAAGCGGCCGCCGCCCGGCCGCAGGCGAGGGCGGCCGCCACTGCCTTGCTCAGCCGCGGCCTGTCGCGGCGCGACACCGCCGCGGCCCTGCACGTGTGCCTCGGGCTCCCGGGGCGCGAGGCCGACCGTCTGGTGCGCGAGGTGGCGGCCGAAGGCTGAGCCCGCGTGCTCTCGGGCCGCGAGCGGGCCCGTCGTGCTCCGCCGTACGGCCGGGCCTCGTCGGAGGCTCTCCGCATGGCACAACGAGACCGTGGCTTCGCCACTGGGAGGTGCAGAATGAACATCTTGGCTATCGG
>Ga0315297_10002514_pt1 | contig 11616 bp, 9 predicted proteins | sample YL17G15_0_MG_FD_203628 | JGI IMG/M metagenome (GOLD analysis project Ga0315297, IMG submission 203628) | Sediment microbial communities from Yellowstone Lake, YNP, Wyoming, USA - YL17G15_0 | ecosystem: Environmental > Aquatic > Freshwater > Lake > Sediment | place: USA: Wyoming | collected... | reverse complement strand
CCGGATCATTCGAAACTGCTTGATTTTCCTATGGATTTAGGCGATTCGGTTTATAGTGTACATTTTTTAGGGTAAAGTCAGGTTATTTGATTATTCGGCGAAACATCATTTCCAACATAATATGCCGCGTCTAGGGCGAATCCGTGATCCCCACCGGTAAACTCAAGAACTACAAGAACGGGATATTTATCTGCATGCTGGGGTTTGCCGCAACTTTCTTTGCGTTTTACCCTGGGTTTATGTCCTGGGATTCGATGAACCAATATGAACAGGCGTTATCAGGTGAGTATAATGACTGGCAACCTCCCGTCATGGCCGCATTCTGGTCCATCCTAAACATGATATCCCGAGGCCCTCAACTGATGTTGGCCTTTCACCTGACGCTATATTGGGCTAGTTTTCTGGTTCTTTATGTTACTTACAAAAACCGCGGGTCGCGGCTGGCGGTTTATTTTCCGCTGGTGGCTTTTTCTCCTTGCCTGCTGAATACTTTTGGCGTCATTTGGAAAGATGTCGGGCTGGCCGTTTCGTGGACGTTCTGCATTGCATTGCTCGTATACTTTTCTTCAAGCAGGCGCCGTATAGGCCTTGTTTCCGGTGCTATGATATACACCTCCTTTCTTTACGGTTTCCTAGTTAGAAATAATTCGTTTGTAAGCGCTCCCATTATGCTGCTCCTGATAGTCTATGTGCAGATCACGACAAACAAGACAGAAGGCCTGAAGAAATGGACGGTGATTGCCGGGGTGAGTGCTGTCGCTCTTGTTTGCACAGTAGTACTTGCCAATACGTTCAACACAGCCATCTCCACGCGCACGTTTCCATCACAATATGTCATGCTGGATGATCTGGCTGCAATATACAGATCCACAGACAGTGAGTATTTTCCCGGCCATATAAGAAACACAGAAAAATATGCTGAGTTCCTTAGAGATGTCAAAAGAATTAAGATCGGCGCGCTTTTCTATCCCTCGAACGCATACTATGCTACTCGCAATCAAAATGAATATTGTACTCTCCGCTCTCGATGGATAAAGGCTATTAGGGAAAACCTGGGGGATTACATCAGGTATAGATGCGAGGTGTTCTTTGATTTGTTTCTGGCACCCGACTTCAACGCCGCTAATTCCGAATACTTTTCGATCATTGAAAACCAGCACAGTATAGTATTTGAGCCAACCTGGCTATTTATTGGGTATAGATCTGTGGTCCAGTCGATCAGGCATTTGCTCCCTTTCCTTTTCAGGCCGATCTTTTGGTTTTATTTGAATATCGTTGTCTTGCTCGCGATCATGGTCTGGAAACAGTTCAGAGAGGACGTTCTCATATGCTGCCTGTGGCTGGTGTCGTTTTCCTATTTCATCGGATACCTGGTGTATTTGACAAGCCTTAGCTTTCGGTTTATCTACTTGTCGATAATGGTTTCGCTGGTTCTGCTTGGTGTGATGGCAAATAAGGCATACCTTGACCTTGGTTCCGCTGTGTTCCGCAACGGGAAAAAACGGAAGGATTGAATAACGATTATTTGGGAAGGATTCTGATTCTCAGCAGACAGAGAATAAAACGGTTTAATTGAAGCTGAGGGCAGAACCGGAAAGTTATATTCATGCAATCGTTAGTATCCATCATTGTGCCGGTCTACAACGAGAAAATCAGTATTGCCGAAACTGTGCGCGGCATCCATAACACACTCTCGGCGGCTGGCGGGTCGTTCGAAATCATCGTCGTTGACGACGGTTCCGATGACGGCTCGGCACGGGTGCTTGATGCGGTCAAGGGCATTGCGCGCATTCTTCGACATCAGCAAAACCGGGGTTATGGAGCATCAATTAAATCCGGAATCGCCGCCTCTGTTGGCGATCTTATCGCGATTATTGACGCTGACGGCACCTATCGGTATGACCGCCTCCCCGAACTCGTGCGCGCGATGGCGGCGCACGATATGGTCGTCGCCGCGCGTACCGGGGCGGAGGTCTGCATCCCGTTCAGCCGCCGCCTAGCCAAGTGGTTCATCACAAGGCTGGCGGAATATCTCTGCGGCCAGCCCATCTCGGATTTGAACTCCGGTATGCGTGTGATGCGCAGGGATGTGATGAAACGATTTCAAGGACTGTTGCCCGATGGCTTTTCGTTCACGACGACAATTACCCTGGCCATGATTACCAATGGATACCGAGTCCATTTTGTGCCGGTCAATTACCGTGTCCGCCGGGGACGATCCAAATTCCGTCCAATCCGGGATACGTTGACTTTTATCCAGCTGATTATCCGCACCGTCATGTATTTTGAGCCGCTTAAGGTATTCCTGCCCATCAGCCTGATGCTGTTCGCGGCTGCCCTAGCCGCGCTGATCCACCGCGTGCTGGTTGGCAAGGGCTTGCTGGTTATCAGCGTCATGCTCTTTGTGGCCGCTGTGCAGGTCCTGGCCATCGGCATGCTGGCCGATTTGATTGACAAGCGCGGTCAGATGAATCATCTGCCGCCTGATGACCCGCGCGGGCCGTAAGCTAACTCATGAATGGGCCGCGTCAGGGCCATGGCATGATGGTGCTCGTGAAGGGATCATAGGAAAGTAGAACCTCATGGACGTATTACTGATTAATCCTCCCAGCGATCATGAACTCATCGGCAATAATCCGACGCTGATCGAGGAAGAGCGGGGCATCAATCCGCCCCTGGGTCTTTTATATCTGGCCGCTTATCTTCAGGAACGTACCAGCCACCGGGTGAGTGTGCTGGATTGCCAGGCGGAAGCAATGGGATATGAAACGTTGCGGAGCGTCCTTGTCCGGCGCGTGCCTGATGTCGTGGGCATTACGGCCATGACGATGACCCTGCTCGATGCGCTCAAAACGGCGCAACTGGTTAAAGCGGTCTGTCCCAAAGCGATTACCGTTTTAGGTGGGCCGCATGTGCATCTCTATCCCCGGGAAACGGTCAGCCAGCCGGGCGTGGATATGGCGGTGGTGGGTGAAGGGGAGGTCCCCTTTGCCCAATCGCTGGATCATCTCCATGATCCCGCCGCGCTAAAACTTATCAAGGGCCTGGCGTTCAAGGATAGCGGGCGTATCGTGTTGACAGGCTATCCGGATCTCATTACCGACCTGGATGCAATTCCATTCCCCGCCCGGACTCTAACGCCCATCGCAAACTATACTTCCATCCTGGCGCGGCGAGCGCCGGTAACCACGCTTTTTACCAGTCGGGGGTGTCCCTTTCAATGCGCCTTTTGCGACCGTCCCCATTTAGGCAAACGCTTCCGTTGCCGGTCGGCTCGCAACGTGGTGGACGAGATGGAGCAGTGCCAGTCCCTGGGCATTCATGAATTTCTGGTCTATGATGATACGTTCACGGTCAATGCCCAACGGGTTATGGACATCTGTGATGAAATAATCCGGCGCCGGCTGGATATCGGCTGGGATATCCGGACTCGTGTGGATTGTGTGACTGAACCCATGCTGCGGAAGCTGAAGACGGCGCGGTGCGAGCGGATTCATTACGGGGTGGAGGCCGGCACTGAAAGCGCATTGCGCGTGCTTCGCAAAGGTATTACCTTGGGGCAGGTCAGGTCGGTGTTCCGAATGACCCGCCGTGCGGGGATTCGAACATTGGCTTATTTCATGATCGGCATCCCATCCGAAACCAAGTCTGATATTATGCAAACGATTGCATTCATGCGCGCGCTGAATCCGGATTTTGCCCATATCACGATTCTATGTCCATTCCCCGGAACTGAGATTTATGACCAGGCGCTTCGCCGGGGAATTATCAAGACCGATGTCTGGCGTGACTTCGCCGTTCGGCCGACAGCCGATTTCCGTCCGCCTTACTGGGAAGAGCATCTGTCGAGAAATGAACTGGCCGACCTGTTGATGACGGCTTATCGGCAATTTTATTTAAGGCCCGGCTATGTCATACGGCAGGCTGTCCGGATGCGCTCACTTGGAGAATGGCGTCGCAAGTTCAAGGCGGGTCTTAAGCTGGCGCGCTGGCAATGACAAGCCGGCGATGGAAGTGTGATGCCGGATAGTAAGGATGCACTTTTATGGATGGTGTATTAGACAGTGCCTATGCGCAGGGGAGGTGCTCAATACCCTCTTTGGTATTCCGGTATCAAGTCAGGGCGTACCTGGCGGCCACAGCCGTAAAAACGTAACGTCACATACCGGACGCCTGCGCCTGCTTGATTTTGGAGCCGCCGATGGTCGTACACTTGCCGTTATGGCCAGCTTGCTGGGCGAGGGTGATTATACGGGGATTGAATATGACCGAAGCCTGGTCGCAGCCGCGCAGTTGCCGCCGACCGTGCGTCTGTTACAGGGGGATATTCACCGGCTTACCGGCTTTGGCGACAGCAGCGTGAACGTGGTCACGGCTCTGGCGGTCCTGGAGCATTTGGATGATTCGCACCCGGTTCTCGTAGATGCTTATCGTGTTTTACAGCCAGGCGGCCTTTTTATCATAACGGTTCCCCATCCGCGCTGGGACGCGCTGGCCGGTTGTGTGGCGCCCAATCCATTCGGTGCAGGCCATTGCAGCGGCGGCGTAGCGACGAGGGATTTGTGCGAATGGGGCCGTGCGGCTGGATTTGGTCTGGTTGCCGAGATTTCCTTTATGTGGGTGCCGGTCGTTGCGTTGTCCTATTTTCATCTGCGGGTGAGTACGGCCTGGGCCTGGCGTCTCGATCAACGTCTGGCCCACCTACCAAGCCTGCGCTGGACTTTTGCCAATCGAGGAGTTGTTTTTAGGAAGCTCACGCCATGAAGCAATGCCGATGGTTTCATGCCACAGCGCTTACGGCAATCACGGGGCTGGCGTTTTTTGGAATCACGGCGTCCCTTTTCCGCAATCGCTGGCGCAATAGAGATTGGCAAATTGGACCACGCAACACCTGGCGATGTGGTTGCTGCTTTCAGAGCCGGCCGGCCAGGCCGGAGTCGGATGGTGGTATATTCCGTATTTTGATCGGATATAGATGATTAGACAGAACATCATTGCCAACTTTATCGGCCGCGCCTGGGGGATTTTCTCCGTCTATCTGTTCGTCCCTCTCTACCTGAAGTTCCTCGGAATCGAAGCCTACGGCCTGGTCGGATTCTATTCCACGTTGCTGGGTGTCCTCGCGTTCGCGGACATGGGACTGACGGCGACTCTCAGCCGTGAGATGGCCCGTTTGTCGGTGCGCGGAGACACTGCCGGCAAGATGCCCGATTTGCTTCGCTCTTACGAATCCGTCTATCTATTCATTTCTCTGGCGTTGGCATCCATCCTTTGGGGTTTCGCTCCGCTCATTGCCGAGTACTGGCTGCGGGCCGACACACTTGCACCCGGTGAAATTGCCGCAGCTATCCGATTGATGGGCATCGCCATTGCGCTTCAATTGCCGTCGGGGTTGTATAACGGCGGACTAATGGGCTTGCAGAAACAAGTCCTGTCCAATTCGCTTCAGATTGCATGGGGCATGTTGCGCGGGGTTGGGGCGGTGCTGGTTTTGTGGCTCTTTTCCCCGACAATCTTTGCGTTCGCCTTCTGGCAACTATTCTCTAATGCCATATATTGTTTTGCCGTGCGCTTGAGTCTCTGGCGCGTCCTGCCTTCCGCCGATCCCAGGCCGCGGTTCAACCGGCTGTTATTTCGCGACACATGGCGGTATGCGGCGGGAATGGCCGGCATGGCTTTCTTTTCAACGCTTCTCACCCAGACCGATAAGCTGGCGGTCAGCAAAATGCTGTCACTGGAAATGCTCGGATACTATACGCTGGCTGGCGCTCTGGCATCGGCCCCCCTTATACTGGCCAGTTCCATCGGGGTTGCCATATTTCCCCGTCTGACGGGGCTTGTTTCAATGGGCGATAAGGATACTCTCAAACGGCTCTACCACAGGGCATGCGGGCTGGTTAGTGTTGCGGCGTTGCCGGGTGCCCTGACACTTGCCATGTATGCGGGTAATTTTATTTTTGCCTGGACCGGTTCCGCCGTAGCCGCCCAGAAAGCGGGAATAGTTGCATCGCTTTTACTGGTCGGGCAGATCATGCAGGCGATCACGGTTGTGCCATACTATTTAGCCCTTGCCCACGGTCATATTAAGCTAAACTTGCAGATTGGCATTGCTTCGGTTATATTAATTACACCCCTGTTAATTTTTCTGATCATGAAATTCGGTGTTGTGGGCGGGGGAATATCGTGGCTGGTTATGAATCTCTGCACTCTGCCCCCGTATATGTATTTCCTTCATCGCCGTTTCCTGCCCGGCGAACTTCCGAAATGGTGCCTGCGCGACGTGGGCCTCCCCCTGCTTGCCGCTCTGCCCATAATTTTGCTGAGCCGCTGGCTTTTACCCTTGACATCCACGCGCATGATGATCGTTGTCCTGATCGCACTGGTATGGGGCGTATCCGCCGTTGCCGCCGCTTTCACGATTCCCGATCTGCGCAGAGAGTTTATCAAGAAAACAAAAAATATATTTAGAGTGGATTATGGAACGTAACATGGAAGCACTCCCCTTGTTAAGTATTATGATTGCCACACGTAATCGAATCCCCTATGCCATTTCGGCCATCCAAAGTATTCTTGAAATCCCCGATCCAAGGCTGGAACTGGTTGTGCAGGATAACAGCGACTCACGGGACTTGGAATCGTATGTCCATAAAAACATCAAAGACCATCGTTTTCGTTACCGATACAACCCCCCGCCATTCTCCTCGATTGATAATTTCAACGCGGCGGTGGAACTGGCAACGGGAGAGTATTTGTGCTTGATAGGTGATGATGACGGTGTAAATCCCGAAATCATAGAGGCGGCCACTTGGGCCAAAGCTAACGACATTGATGCGCTTACATCAAGAATTATCTGCGGTTATCTGTGGCGCAACACGGGCATTTCATCCACCCTCTTTACAAAAGTGGAAGGGGGACAACTTTCTATAATGGAGTTCTCGGGTAAGATATTTGAGGTTGACGTGAGACGCGAGGTCACTAATCTGATCCGCAATGGCGGGGTTTATTATCTGACCTTTCATCTTCCAAAACTCTATCACGGATTGGTTCGCCGAAACTGCCTGAATGATATTCATAAGAAAGTTGGAGCTTATTTCGGGGGATTGAGTCCTGACATTTTCGCTGTCTTGGCGATCTCGGAAGCTGCCAACAAGGTTGTATTTATTGATTACCCGCTGACTATTCCGGGGGCGTGTAAAGTTAGCAGTTCGGTGGCTGAGGGCCAGATAAAAAAACACTCGAAACGTTTGGAGGATGCTCCCCAATTTCGCGACAGGGGCGAATACCATTGGTGCGAATTGGTTCCGCGTGTTTATTGTCCTGAGACGATCTGGGTTGATTCAGCTGTTGCCGCCCTTCGCGCGATGGGGCGCGATGATCTCGTTCAGGCACTCAACCTGCCCAAGCTGGCGGCATATTGCATTGGGGCCAATCGCGGCGTTAGGTGGCCTGTACTGCGTGATCTGTTCATGGGGCTACGAATCATGCGTAAAAATCCAGCAATCGGTGCGATTCAGTTTGCATGGAGTTTCCTCTCGGGGCCCGGAATGCTGTTGGTCCGGCGGGCATGGAATCGCTTCAAGATAATCTGTGGGATGAAATTCATCCACATAATTTATGGCCTTGACAACATGGTCGAGGCTACCCATGCTCTTACGTGTCATCTCAAGGAGAATGAACACAGTTTCTCTGATTGTGTGCGCCACCGGATCAAATGACTTTAACGTTTTGTTTGATTAGAAAGATATTCCGAAACGGGTCGTTTGCAAACGGTAGTGACTAAATGGCGAATAATGCTGCAGACTTGGGATGCCGAATTGGAACCCAGCAGTATTTATGAAGGCGCGAAAAAGGATTGATCACCGATGAAGCAACAATCAAGAGCAGAGAGGCAAGTCCTGCATAACAGGGACGTGCATGATTCAGTCGTATCTTCGTATGAGGATATTCACACGGAGATATTTAATCCCACTGAGCAGACAAGAACCGCGGGTATTTTTGAAGAGGCTATCTTAATGTTAAGAACCGAGTCAGAGATCCCTTTGATTCTCGATTTTGGTGCAGGGACTGGAAACTTGACCAAGCATCTATTGAAGCTTGGGGCACGGGTTCTCGCCGCAGATGTTTCACCGAAGAGTTTAGCCTCCCTGAAGGTAGCATTTGATGGAACAGGAAAGTTTGATACGACAGGGCTGAATGGCGTAGATTTGTCGAATCTGAAAGACAATTCTGTTGACATGGTGGCAACATATTCCGTGCTTCATCATGTTCCAGATTATCTTGGGATTGTCAGGGAGTTTGTAAGAGTCGTAAAGTCTGGTGGTGTTATCTATATCGATCATGAGAGTGCCCCGTGTGCTTGGCTCGAAGACTCCGATGATTTCAAGGCCTACAGGAAAGAATTGCAAAGTGTTTACGGACAGCCTTTCATGGGGCGACTTGTGCGCAAGCTATGGCTCATATTCTCTTACAATGCCTGGAGACGCTTGGTAAACAGAAAACTACGCGGGTTGAATGGGGAAGGCGATATCCACGTGTTCCCGGACGACCATATTGAATGGGACTTGATAGAGAAGATATTGCTGGAAAATTGCGAACTGATAAAATGCATGGATTATCTTGTATGCCGCGAATTGGAGCCCGTTCCTCCATTGTATGAAAAACATAAAGGGAAATGCACAGATATGCGCTTTGCGGGCTTAGAAGGCGATAGACTAAGGGGGGGAATGGCCTACCTTACGAGTTGTCTTGAAATCTCTTGTTATGAGTAATGCGTCCGGCAATTATTACAAAGAGCGATAAATTGATTGCGTGCACCACTATTTTTGCCCAAGAACCAATGCAAGATATTTATCGCTCTCCTTAATAAGATGTTCCGTCTATTCGCATTGTCCGGAAATTGAACCATGAGAATTGTTATTCCTATATTGAATCTCTCCATGTCGGGCGGTATACGGATCGCGCTTCAGTATGCGGCCGGATTAGCAGACCGCGGTCATCAAGTTACGATCCTTATTCCCGCCGGTTTCCGTCAGGACTATGTCACATTGCCCGGGAACGTTTTTTTTCGCCAGATGACCATTCCGCCTATTCTTCGGCGTTCGCTAGGTTATGTGGCTGTTATCATTGCCTTGGGGAGGGCTATCCCGGTGTGTGATGTCATTCTTGCCATTTACTGGCAGGCAATGTGGTCTGTGTTGGTCGGCAGGCGACAGGGAGTTCGCGTTTTTTATTTGGTCCAGGGCGATGATGCAGTGATAAATAAAGGTCGCTCATTCTTGGTTCGCCGGCGGAATGCCTTCTTGTACGGGCATATCTATCGTTTGCCCGTTAAAAAAATCGTTGTCTCCAGTTGGTTGCAGCGGCTTCTGGCAAGCAAGTATGGGCAGTCTTCGATTTGCATTCCAAATGGGGTGGACCCGAAGGTGTTTGCGGAGACACAGCCGAAGATTTGGACGCCACCATCCGAAAATTTTGACATCCTTTGCCTGGCGCGGTCTGTTCAGTGGAAAGGTTTTGGCGATGTCATCGCGGCTGTGCGGATATTATTGGCTGAGGATTCACGTGTGCGACTGATCGTCGCCACGCGCGAAAAGATTGACTTACCGTCCGACCTGCCAATCGTCCTATGCCATCCGGAGAGCGATACGCAATTGGGCGGTCTCTATCGGACTTGCAGTGTTTTTGTGTTTCCATCCTGGATGGAAGGATTTGGGTTGCCCCCCTTAGAGGCGATGGCCTGCGGCGCGCCGGTTGTAACGACGGACTGCGGGGGTGTCAACGACTTCGCGCGCCATGGCGAAAATTGCCTTATGGTCCCTCCTCGTCAACCGGACAAACTGGCGCAAGCCATTAACTGTCTTCGTCTGGATCACGCGCTGGCGCGACGTTTGGCTGTCGGCGGCCTTGAAACTGCCAGCAAGTTCACCATGAGCGTGGCAGTTGATAAACTTGAAAAAAAACTGTTGGAAAAAACGGAATGAACCTTTTATTGCTATTAACGCTTGTCGGCATAGGGGGCATTGTCCTGGTATTGGTGGTGCGCGCCCACCCCATCTTTTTCATCTGCCTGACGGGATACTCGTTGGTTCTAACTCAATCCTTTCCGATCACTTATATAGGCGACCGACCGGTGAACATCTCAACGGATTATATTCTTATACCATCTCTGCTTGCCGCATGGCTGCTATCGCGCATACAGAGAGCCGGCAGACGGGCTCTACCCCGCTTTGCACTACCTTATCTTTTCTTTTCAGTCTGGGCAGTGATTACATTGCTTTTATCTATTTTCCGCCACGGACTGACGGTGCATCTGCCAGCTCTTATTGAGACGTATAAGTGGTTCCTATACACCCTGCTTCTGCTCCCTTGCCTGGAGTTCATTCGCAGCGAAAAGCACGCCCGCACGGTGCTCAAACATCTGGCCGTTGCCGCGTTCATTGTTGTTATTGTTGGATATGTTCAATGGTATCTTTTACCTAGTCGTTGGCACGGAAACATAGTATCCACATTTGGTTCAATAGCCCGGCAAGACATAATCAGCACAAAAAACTCGTTTGCGGTATATATGGCAATGAGTTGGTTAATAGTTGTGGCGCTGTTCCTTAACCGTCGCCTTAACATGCGTTTGGGGTTGGTGTTATTGGGAGCGTTTGGTGTTCTCGTCCTGTGGAGTTTATCGCGCAGCGCATCGTTGGGAATACTGGTTGGCTTGACATGGCTCGCATTGACCTCTACGACAGCGCCGTTCCAATATTTCCGGGTTCCTAAACGTCTGGGCTGTCTGTTCACAGCCGTTGGGATCCTGGTAATAGCGGCATTCGTTCTTTCTGTTAAGGAAGGGTTCGAGGACCATACGCCTCTTGGCAGCATTATGAGCCTTTTCGGTGACCCGTCCATAAGTGAGGGCGCGAAAAGCGTAGCTATAAGGAAAAATATGTTTGTAGAAGGAGTGCGCACGTTTCTGGAACGTCCATTGGAAGGTTGCGGTTTTTATGCGCGAGCAATAGAGTATCCGGATCTAACTATTGTTGATAATTTTTACCTGGATGTGGCCTTGGACACCGGGTTTGTAGGCTTGCTATTGATGCTCTGGCTCCTTATGAGTGCGCTGGCTTTTGTTTGGCGTATAAGACAAGTAACTATGCGGCTTAATGCGCCGGAACTCAGCACCTGGGCCTGGGGTGCAGGCGGAGCGCTGGTTTGCCTATACTTCTCGGGAATATCGGGGAGCATCCCTTATGTCAGCCGTATTATGGGGACAGTGGTAATGGTCCTGGCTTGCCTGGCAATATGGCAGAAGCACGTTTTTCAGGAACGGCGCCAGGATAACCAACAGATACTTGGATCAAAACAACCTTCAGGTCTTGAATCCGGTCGAGATATTGGTATGTCAAAGGAGCTGTTAACGAAGGTGTAATATGCCGTTTATGGATGACGTTTTCGATGGCGTCTTAATAACAACCGTTTTGGAGCATGTGTTGTATGTTCAGACTGATTTTCGACAGTTGGGAAGCCACCAAAAAATTCCGCTCTCACAAAATCAACAACTTACGTCCAAAAAAAGAGATTTTTCCCTAAAGCGTAGTGCCTAAAGAGCTTTTTAATCGCTTGACATTT
>Ga0315297_10002513_pt1 | contig 11616 bp, 13 predicted proteins | sample YL17G15_0_MG_FD_203628 | JGI IMG/M metagenome (GOLD analysis project Ga0315297, IMG submission 203628) | Sediment microbial communities from Yellowstone Lake, YNP, Wyoming, USA - YL17G15_0 | ecosystem: Environmental > Aquatic > Freshwater > Lake > Sediment | place: USA: Wyoming | collected... | reverse complement strand
TATTCTCCTTCAGCAATATTGGTTTTTCGAATATAGTCTAAAAGAGTGGTTTTTCCGTGGTCGACATGGCCTAAAATAGTCACTATCGGTGGTCGAGGATTCATAGCTACTAATTATACATTAGTTTTTTCAGGCGCAGGAACTTCTTCTTTAGATTTAGTTTGTACGATGTCGATCTCAAATCCGGTGAGCTGTGAAGCCAGATTGACATTGATGCCGCCTTTTCCAATCGCCAAAGGCGCTTCTTTTTCTTCAACTGTGACTTTAGCTCTCTTAGTAGTTTCATCAATTTCAACATGAGTTATTTTGGCAGGCGATAGAGCCGCTGTCAAAAATAATTTTTCATCTTGATTCCATTGAATGATGTCTATCTTTTCCGTTCCACCCAATTCGTCGGTGACGGTCTGGACCCTGACGCCTTTTTGGCCGACGCAGGCGCCAACAGGGTCAACTCCACCTTGGGAAGAAAAAACAGCAATTTTAGCTCTTTCACCTGGAGCTCGGGCGACTTTTTTAATTTCGACCGTATTGTTGGCGACTTCAGGAACCTCGCGTTTGAAAAGTTCTTCAATTAAGCGGGGATCGGATCGGGAGACGATTATTCTCGGATTGCCAAATTTATCGTCGGTGATCTCTTTTAGGTAGACGATCAAACTGTCATTGACTTGATAGTGTTCATTCCTAATCTGTTCTTCTTTGGGAATGAGGGCTTCCGCTTTGCCAATATCGAGATAGGCGTTGTAACCGTCATAGCGGATGACTCGACCTTTGAGAATCGTGCCAATCTTGGATTTATAATGGCTGGCGACGGTTTTTTTCTCAACCTCTCTAATTTTTTGCAAAATGACCTGTTTGGCGGTTTGGGCGGCGATCCTGCCGAATCCAGGAGGAGTAATGTCTTTGCCATCTTTGAGGATTTTTGTTTCGCCGCTGTCTTTGTTTATTTTGGCGGTAATTTCGTCGTTAACTGATTGAGGATATTCTCTTTTATAAGCGGCAACGACAGCAGCCTCTATAGAAGCAATCACATCATCTGGCGAAATGCCTCTTTCGGTCGCCACCTGATTTAAGGCCAAAGCAAACTCGGTTTTAATAATCGTCATAGGACTTATTTTATCAAATTTTTATTTCTTTGGGGCAGGAGTTGTCGGTTTGTTTTGGGTTGGTTTTCCTTCCGGTTTTGAAGGTTTGCCTTTAGTTTCCGGTTTAGCTTCAGTCGGTTTGTCTTTTTCCTGGGTCGCGGCTGTTTCTTCTGTTTTAGCTGACGTTCCTTCTTCGCCCTCGACCGGAGCCTCAGTGATTACTTCAGGAGCCGCTGCGGCTGTTGTGTCTGGGGTAACACTTTCTTCTTTGTGTTCGACGACGGAAACGACTACTTTTTCAAGAGAAGTCTTGATTTCATACTGGTTAGATTTTTTTAGATCACCGACTTTTATTTCCTGACCGATGTCTTTAATAATATTTATATCAACTTCAATATGAGAGGGAATATTTTGCGGCAAAGCTTCGACCAAAACAGTTTTCGATTGGATAAGGAGAACCCCAGCTTTTTGAGAAACAGCTTCCGAGGCGCCAACGACTTTTATCGGGACTTCAGTTTGGATTTTCTTTTTAAGGTCAATTTTTCTAAAATCGACGTGTAAAATCATGTCGGTTACGGGGTGTTTTTGGACGTTTTTAATAAGAACCGGGACTTCGTCTTTATTCAATTTGAGATAGACTACGGCAGTTTCGCGGGCAGTCCTGTAGGTTTTAGCAAAAGCCTTTGAGTCAACGCTTACCGATTGAGATTTAAATTCAGGTCCGTAAATATTAGCCAACACCAATCCTTCTTTTCTCAACTTTTTAGCTTTCTTACCCGTCAATTCTCTATTTTTGACTTCAAGCGTCAGTTTATCCGATGTAGTTTTATTCATATTTAATCATTTAACAATTCCATAAAAAATATTTTATCAGTCGATAAACTGGTATTATAGAGAATCTGGTTGTCTTTGACAAGGGGAGAAAAATTTTGATTAACGAGAGAGATGTTTTTATTTAAACTAAAGTCTAAAACAAGGTCAGAATTATTGGAGCCGATTTGCTTTTGAAAGACTAATTGATATATGTTTCGATTCTTTTCTATTTTTTCTCCTAACTGATAATCGATTTTTATCTCAACGTTTTTTTTCGGAGGGACTTCGAAGAAAAAACCGATTAATTTGAAGAGGTCGTCTTTCTGGTCGACGTCTTCAACCAAGACGCCATCTTTAGTGACTTGCTTAACAAGGGAATTTTTCGGCAAAAGCGCTTGAAAATAATTTCTATAGGTGCCGGTGGGAAAGATTTCTGACGGAGAGCTATTTTGGTATTTGATAGAAAGTAAGTGATTTATTTTTCCTTCGGAGTCAATCGTGGTTTTTAAGTAAAGATAGCGATTGATGAAAAAATTGGCTTTGTTGGCACCGACATTAGCGTCATAAGGAAACAAATAATCTAGTAAACAAGAATATCCTGACAGACACTTAGGTTCGATTACCCGGCCAGACCAGAAAGAAGTATCAAAGAGAGTTTGGGCAGTTGGGTCGTCCAAATAAACGACGACTTGTTTTTCATCAAGGGATTTTTTCAAATTAAGAAAAAATTGTTCTGTAGAGATGTTGTCTAAATTAAGAAGAATCTGTTGGACGACCGAAGAAAGAAAGATTTTTTTTTGGATTGATCCGGGAAAAAAATTCTTTTCCGCATAGAATTGGGTTTTTAAGTAAAAATTCTTCGAGTTGATATTTTCTTTAAAGTCTGGCAAATAGAGATTATCAAAAGCGGTAAGAATATTTTCTACGGCAGTTGTTGTCAAAAGTATGCCTCCGGAGAAATCAGTTATACCCAATTCTTTTTCGAGAAAAAATAACCCTTTTTTATAATTTTCTACAAAATCAGGAGAAAAATTAGAATCGCGCAAAAACCAGTGGGGAATATTAAGATATTGTTCAATTGGCTTGGGAGGGTCAATATGGGTAGTTAATTGACCATCGGCGTCATAGACGTCTTGGACATTTATATCTTGAATTTCGTAGTCCTTAATAGTGACAATGGCGAATGAACCGATAAAACCACCGCCCGGCCGAAGCTCCATATTATTAACAAAAAAAACCAGATATTTTTTTTGATCAGTTTGAGACAAGATGGATTCAGAATAAACTAAAAGTTTTCTTGCTTTATCTAATAAATCCGAGGTTTCAAGTAAGTTAGTTTTTATTTTTTTTATGAAAGAGAACGGCAAGTCAAGTTTTTGATTGATAATAACCAAACTATCATTTATTTCACTCAGAGACCGATTGAGTGTTTGAAAACGAAGTTTCAAATTGTCTTTTTCCTGATCGGTTTTGTTTTTGGCAAAAACCAACCTTTGAATTTCTTTGGCGTTGCCAAGGATGACTCTCGTCTCCGAAAGTGTTTTTATAGCGTTTTTATTGACTTCAATTAGATTGTCTGACCATAGAGCGGCACTGAAAAGAAGATAGGTCGGCCGAACGATTGAATATAGTTTCTCCCCCGTTTGATTAAAGCTGCTGGCGATGGCAACATCCGATTGAACATTCGAGTAATGTTTTTTTCTTAGACCGGTATAGCCTTTGTAGACGAATAAAGTTGACGTCATAAGAAAGGGAATAAAAATAAAATGAAGGAAAGCGAAAATAGCAATAAAAGAATAAATAAGATTTTTTTTAGTTAGATGTTTTTTGAAATGAATCTTAATTATGTTTTTTGACCGATCAAGGTTTTTTGTTGGTTTAATAATCTTCAGTAAAGTTTCCTTTGTTTTGGAAAAGGAAAACCAAAGGATTTTGTCGATATCTTCTTCGTTAAGATTGCTAGTGTTAACCTCGATAATTTTAATATTTTTAAGACGAAAATTTAATAAAGTTGAAGATGCTTTGTTGTGAAAAAAAATAAGAACAAATTTTTTATCCTGATTTTCTGCGATCTTAGATAAAGATATATGTGAATCGATAATAAAGAGATAGTCAAAGATAGAAAGAGATTTGGGAAGAGCCGAGGAAAAGAAATAATCGACGGAAAATTTTTTTAAATGAGTTTTTAAAAGGTCAATAAACGAGTAGTTTATTTTGGAAACTATCAGGGCTTTTTGCTTTTCTTCAACAATTTCGGTTTCGAATTTCATAGATATATTGTATACTGTTGTCAGTGAGAAAGACTGCTCTAATTATTCCTTATTCCAAGATAAATTCATTCAGAAAGTTATTTAAAGATAAAAAAACAGTTTTAGTCGGCGGTTGTTTTGACCTAATTCATTTTGGTCATTTACAGTATCTAAAAAAATCCAAAGACGCCGGTAACTTTCTTATTGTTGCCTTAGAGTCGGATGAATTTATTAAGAAAAATAAAAGAGAAAACCCAATTCATAATCAAAAAGAACGAGCAGAGGTTTTGTCTTCATTAAACATTGTCGATTTAGTGGTTACTCTTCCTTATTTTTCAAGTAATAAGGAATACTTTAATATGGTAAAAGCAGTTCATCCTAAAATCGCAGCCGTGACCGAAGGCGATCCGCAGCTGGAAAACAAAAGAAAACAAGTTGAGGAAATTGGCGGTCAACTGAAAGTAGTCACACCCTTATTAAAAAAATTCTCAACGAAAAAAATTATCAATAATTTTAACTAATGAGATTATTTTTGGCGGTTGATTTGCCTGTAAAAGTCAAAAAGCAACTTGACGAACAGCTTGAAAAAATAAAAAAAGAATATCCCCAGTTCAATTGGGTGAGCGTCGAAAATTTTCATGTTACCATTCATTTTTTTGGAGAAACAGATCAAGTCGAGAAAATAAAAAAAAGAATTAAGGATATTATTTGGGATCAGACGAGATTCTTTCTTTATTCATTAGACGCGGATGTTTTTGTTAATCACAAATTAGTTGTCTATTTGACTTTTCGAAGAGAAAAGAAGATTGAAGAGTTGGCCGAAAGGATAAAATCTAATTTCAGCGCCAATTCTGTCAACGAAAGAAAGTTTGTTCCCCATCTTACTTTGGCTCGGGGACCGAGGTCTTCCAAACAGCAATATTTCGTTCTCAAAAAAAGATTGCAAAATCTTCAAGTTGATATTTCTTTTCCAGTAAAGAAGATTGTCCTTTTTGAAAGTATTCTTAATGGCAGAAAACCGATTTATAAAAAAGTAGCTTCTTTCAAACTTTTAAACAACTAACCCCGCACCACGTGGGATGCGGGGTTAATATTTTATTTAAACAAAATATTATGCCGATCCGATTCTATACATACCGGTTCCACAAGTTGGGCATTTGGCTTTCATTGCCGGTTTGCCATTTTTCATGGTCACTTTTTGAGGATTGGCAACATCTTTTTTTGCTCGACATTTTACACAGTACATTGATGCCATATATTCGTTTCACCCCCTCTCGTTAACAAAATAAACAAATAAATATACATTTGTCTACTTAATCAGCTTAGCAAAATATAAACCAATTTCAAGAGCAATGATAATAACGACCAAAATTAAACTTTTTCTCAAATCGGTAAAAAAATATTTAGGAGCAATTGCTTGTTCTGTTTTTTTAACCTCAGAGGTTTGCTTGACGTTTGTTCTTGGGCCAACCTCGGAGGTTAACGAGGAGGTTGGTTCTGACATTTTAATTAAAGGTTGTTTGCTTGCCTGTTCAAGCAAATGAAGTTTTTTTCGATAGACAGCTAAAAGTTTTTCTTTTTTAGTTTTTTTCGGCATGACTTTGTTATTATAATCACATTGACAGTCATATTGCAACTTTATAGAATGTATTTAATGGTTACTTATTTGGTTATCTTAGCGTTTGTCTGGCTTTTATTTTTGAGTTTTATTGTCTTTAAGCTCAGGAACCACTATTATAATTTGACCTCAAGGACAAAAAAAGAAAAGCTTGACGAAATTTTAGATTTGCTTTTGGATGAAGACAAGAAAATTTCTAACGAAGTTGCCTTAATCAAATCAGAATTGAAAAGACAGGCAGAGTTGTCCCAGTTGCATTTGCAGAAAGTCGGTTTAATTCGGTTTAATCCTTTTGAGAGAATGGGAGGAGAGCAAAGTTTTGTGATCGCTTTTCTTGATAAAGAAAATAGTGGTATAATTTTAAACTTTATCTATACGAGAGATGGATTGAGGGTTTATACTAAAAAAGTAAAGAAAGGTAAGGGTGAAGAATACGATCTGTCAGAAGAAGAGAAGAAAGCAATAGACAAAAGTAGTTAAAAATAGTTAATTGTTAATAGTTAATTGTTAATATGATTAGTAAGAAACTTGCTTTTATTTTTATCTTTTTAATATTTTTGCTTTCAGGTTTTACATCCTATTCAATTTTTTCAGGAAGCGTTGATCAGGGACTCTTGTCGCCGCTTTCAAACTATAAACCTCCCAAATTAAACGGTAATGGGCAAGCAGTTGCTGACAATGAGCCAAAAACTCAGGAATGTCCTTTAAACGGAGCCCTTTATTCAAAGCCACAAGAAGCCAAATGGCAAAAAAGACGACCAATGGGAATAATGATAGAAAATCATACTGATGCTCGACCACAATCAGGCTTATCTTCGGCTGACGTTGTTTTTGAAACAGTGGCTGAAGGCGGAATCACTAGATTTTTAGCTTTGTTTTATTGTCAAGATGCTTCTTATATCGGACCGATCCGTTCAGCGAGAATTTATTTCATAAGACTTTTAGAAGGTTTTGGAAAAAACCCGTTATATGTTCATGTCGGCGGCGCCAACACTCCTGGTCCGGCCGACGCCTTAGGGTACATAAAAGAACTAGAATGGTCTTCTTATAATGATATGAACCAATTTTCAGTTCCTTTTCCTTATTTTTGGCGCGACTATGAAAGACTTTCCAATAGGGTGACAGAACATACGGTTTATTCAGCTACAAGCAAACTCTGGCAGTATGCCGCTACGAAGAGAAAGTTGACCAACGTTGATGAAGACGGTATTGCTTGGGATAAAGACTATTCTTATTGGAAGTTCAAAGACGACGCCAAGCTGGAAAACCGAGGAACGACTGCAAAAATTGACTTTGGTTTTTGGGATAATTTGGCTTCTGATTTCAACGTCATCTGGAACTATGACAAAAACACCAACAGCTACAAGCGCGATAACGGCGGTTCACCTCATATTGACAAAAATACCGGTAAACAACTTGAATCAAAAAATGTTATAGTCATGTTTGCCAAAGAATCGCCGGCCAACGATGGTTATGAAGGCGGTCACATACTCTATCGGGTAACTGGCAGCGGCGACGCCTTGATTTTTCAGGACGGAAAAGCAATCAAAGGTACATGGACAAAAGAAAAAGAAGAAGACCAGATTAAGTTTTTTGACAATACTGACGAGGAAGTATCAATTGTGCGAGGACAAATATGGATTGAAGTATTGCCAGTTGGCAATAAGGTTAGTTATTAATATGTTACTGCACATTATTCCATCAAAAGCGAGAAGAAAAATTCTAGAGTTATTCTTTCATCATCCTAGTGAAAACTATTATTTACGGCGTGTGGTGAGAGAAACGGAAGAAGAAGTTAACGCGGTCAAAAGAGAACTAGATATTCTTGCTGACGAAAAACTGCTTCTTAGAGAAAAACGTCTGAATAAGGTTTATTATGCCCTCAATAAAAATTATCAGTTTTACGACGAATTTTTAAGAATATTTACCAAAACAGGATTTCTCCCGGCGTCTATTTATAAAAATCTGTCAAAAATCGGCAAGATAAAATTTATTACTCTTTCAATCAAATTTTCTAAAAATCTCCCGATCAAGGAAGACGAAATTTATCTTTTAATGGTGGGGGTGATTGTCGTTGCAGAAGTTGAGGCGATTATTTCTGATGCGGAAAAAAACTTTGGCAGGCCGATAAATTATACGGCGATGACAGAAGACGAATTTGTTTTTAGAAAGAAGAACAACGATCCTTTTATCTGGAGATTTCTTAAACAACCAAAAATAATGTTGGTTGGCACTGAGGATGAACTTCTAAAATAAAACTATGACGAAGTTTTTTAAGATCATTTTCCTTCTTTTTATAATCGCAGTAATTATCTGGATTGATTTACCAGAAACTATCAGAAATAAATATAATGTTAGTTCTTCAATGGATTTCAATCTTTTTGGTCTAAGAATAAAAAAAGATTTTAAGACCAGTCTCGGGCTTGACCTTAAAGGCGGCAGTCATTTGGTATTTGAGGCAGATACGAAAAAAGTAAAACCAGAAGATTTAAAAGATGCTTTATCTTCTGCTCGGGACATCATTGAGAAGAGAGTCAATTTTTTTGGCGTTTCCGAGCCAACGGTGCAAAATCTAAAATCAGGTAATAATTACCGGATCAGCGTTGATTTGCCCGGAATTGAAAAAGTTGACGAAGCGATTACCTTAATTGGAAGGACAGCTCAACTATCTTTTAAGGAAGAAAGAATTATTGATGACAAAGTTGCCAGTCCAACACCGGTACTAGTAGAAACAAAATTGACAGGAAAACATATTAAAAAAGCTATCATTGATTTTAACCAGCAAGACGGTAAACCCCAGGTGGCTTTATCTTTTAATACTGAAGGAGCGAAACTTTTTGGTGACATTACTAAAAGGAATGTTGGTAAACCGCTCGCCATCGTTGTTGACAATTTTCTTATCTCGGCTCCGACCGTCCAACAGGCGATTGTTGATGGCAGTGCTGTTATTACTGGAAATTTTACCGTCGACGAAGCCAAAAAATTAGCAATTGCCATAAATTCTGGAGCACTGCCCTTGTCGATAAAACTCGTCGAACAAAAGAATATCGGACCTACTTTAGGTGCAATTGAAGTGAAAAAAAGTGTTTATGCGGGAATAATCGGATTGGTAGCAGTTTTGTTATTCATGATATTTTATTATGGAAAGCTTGGACTGATTGCTTCGCTGGCTTTAATCATATACGGCCTAATTTCTTTTGCCATTTTCCGGATTATTCCAGTAGTTCTAACCTTACCTGGAGTTGCAGGATTTATTCTTTCTATCGGAATGGCAGTTGATTCGAATATTTTAATTTTTGAGAGGATAAAGGAAGAATTGAGAAAAGGAAAAGAATTTGATATTGCTGTTCGACTTGGATTTGGTCGCGCCATAGATGCAATTAAAGATGCTAATGTAACGACTCTGACGGTGGCTTTTATCTTGTTCAACCCTTTAAACTGGGAGTTCTTACCGCAGTTTGGCATGGTTAGGGGATTTGCTTTAACTTTAGCAATAGGAGTGGCAACCAGTTTATTTACGGGAGTAGTGATAACAAAAAGATTAATAGAAATTTTCTATAAGAAAAATGGTTAACTTTTTAAAGTATCGATTTCTTTATTTTATTATTTCCTTATTAGTGATAGGTTTAGGTTTGTTTTCTATTATCAGGTGGGGTTATCGTTATTCGATAGATTTTATCGGTGGTAGCAATTTTGAATATCAAGCCAATAAGATATTGGAAGTAAAATCCATCAATAAAGTACTTAAAGACAACAGGATTGAATTTGTTTATCTGGAAATCAAGGACAAAAACATTAATTTGAGAACTAAACCGTTAGAACAAGCGAAAGAAAATAATCTTAAAAATTCATTAGAAAAAAATCTTAAGGTAAAGATTACGGTTTTAAAATCAGAGACAGTTGGACCGACTTTAGGTCGGGAAACAATGATTAAGACCGGAGTAGCATCGATTTTGGCTGTATTTGGAATACTGATTTACATGAGTTTTGCATTCAAAGGTTTTAACTATGCGATAGCGGCGATTTTAGCTGCGATTCACGATTTCTTAGTGGTTATTGGTACCTACTCGCTTCTTTCCCATTTTTATCAAGCGGAAATCGACACAATGTTTGTTACGGCAGTGCTAACAACAATCTCGTTTTCGGTTCATGACACGATTGTTATTTTCGACAAAATTAGAGAGTACTTTCAAACTGAAGGCAGAGAAGACATAGAATATTTTGCCAATAAGGCGTTGACCGAAACTATGGTTAGGTCTCTAAATAATTCAATGACGATTATCTTTATGCTTTTGAGTTTGACTCTTTTGGGCGGATCGACAATCAGATTTTTCATTATTACTCTTCTTATTGGTACGATTACCGGTACTTATTCCTCGCCTTTTGTAGCGACGCCAATTTTGGTATGGTTAGAAAAAATGAAAAAGGAAAAATAAATTTGTATTAGGATATTATTAATTTATAAAAATAAATATGACAGATAAAAAACCTGATAAGGAAGCAAAGGTAAACGGTGAAATATGTCCCAAATGCGGATCGCCGCTTGGTGAAGTTTTTGAGACGAAGTCCGGTCGCAAACTACAACGATGCTCAAAGGGTAGTTGGAATTCGGAAACTCATACAATTGATGGATGCACTTATGTAAAATGGCTTGCGGTTGAGCCGGTTACACTGGACGAAAAGTGTCCAAAATGCGGCGCTCCTTTACTTTCCGTTGTTACCAGATTTGGAAAAAAAATGAAGAAATGCTCGACCGCCACTTGGGATCCAGCTACAAAAACAGCAGGTGGCTGCGATTATATTGAATGGATAAAAGGAATAACAGAACAGTTGGACGAGGACTGTCCGAAATGCGAATCAAAATTGGTTCTTTTTACAACGGCCGCCGGAAAGAAACTAAAAAAATGTTCGACGGCAACTTGGGATTACGAAACAAAGACAGCCGGGGGGTGCGACTATGTTGAGTGGTTAAAATCATAACAATGAAAATTGTTAAATATTCATTAGGTCAGCTGCAGGCTAACTGTTATTTTTTAGTTGAAGGAGACAAGTGTTTGATTATTGATCCCGCTGATGAAGCTTCGTTTATTCTTGAAGAACTGCAAAGAAAAAGACTAAATCTTGTTGGTATGTTAACAACTCATGGACACCTTGATCATATTATGGCAGTTGGTGAAATTCAATTATCACTTAAGGTTCCTTTATATATTAATAAGAAAGATCAGTTTTTAATTGATAGAGTAGAGCAAACAGCTGAACATTTTTTAGGTTTTAAACAAACAATTTTACCAATTAAAAACATTAAAAATTTAAATATTGAAAATTCATTGAATCCCGACTTAGTCGAGATAAAATTGAAAATTATTCATACTCCAGGACATACGCCAGGGAGCGTTTCTTATTATTTTCCAAACGATAAAGTAGTTTTTACCGGAGACAGTTTGTTTAAAGGCGCCATTGGACGGTTTGATTTTTCTTACTGCAGTAAAGAAGATTTGAAAAATTCCTTAATTGCTTTATTAAAACTTCCGGAAGAAACTAAAGTTTATCCTGGTCATGGAGAAGAAACAACCATTGAAGAAGAACAAAACAATCTACTACATTTTATTAATATATTGTAGTAGTGTTTTTTTATCGTTCGCTAATTTTTTTTCAACTACTTGGTCGAAGATTTTTTTTAGGATTTCGCCTATTTTTGGTCCAGGCTTAAGTTTTAAGATTTTCATAACATCATTGCCATTAATTTTTAAATCTTTAATTTGAAATGGTTGTTTTTGAACTTTTTCTAATCTTTTTCTGAAAAGGTCAAAGCGCCAAGAGGTTGGTCTGGCTCCAGAACCGATTCGGTCACCGA
>Ga0315297_10002510_pt1 | contig 11618 bp, 4 predicted proteins | sample YL17G15_0_MG_FD_203628 | JGI IMG/M metagenome (GOLD analysis project Ga0315297, IMG submission 203628) | Sediment microbial communities from Yellowstone Lake, YNP, Wyoming, USA - YL17G15_0 | ecosystem: Environmental > Aquatic > Freshwater > Lake > Sediment | place: USA: Wyoming | collected... | reverse complement strand
AATTCCCTGCTCCAGCAAGCGGTTGAATACGTACTGCTTGCCTTTTTCTGTCTGCATTTCTGCCGTTCTGAGATTGTACCTGACCTTGCAGTTGCATCCTGCTTTGGAGAGGATTTTCAGTTCTGATAACATTCCGTCGACCCATTGGATGTCCACGACAAATCCTCCCCGGGCGCATAGACCTTTGACGTGACCTGAGGTCCAAGCCTTCGGTATGGCCGGCAGGACATAGATTTCGCCGCCGTGGCTTTGCAGGAGCATCTCGGCTATACCTGCGGTGCCCCCGAAGTTGCCGTCGATCTGGAATGTGCGGCCGGGCCAGCATGCGTTGAACAGGTTTGGAAAAGCGTTCTTGCCGATGAGTCTCCGGAGGTAGGCGTGGGCCTGTTCATTGTCCAGCAGGCGGGCGTAGAGAGCTGTCTTCCAGGCATTTGCCCAGCCGACATCCCCGCTGAAGCCTCGCCTCTCGAGCGACTTGCCTGCCGCAGCAGCGAGTTCAGAGCTTATCTGGGGTGTCAGTTCGTAATAGGGATACAGCCCATACATGTGTGAGATATGACGATGGTGGGGGTCCTGTTCCTCGTAGGGTTCGAGCCACTCCTGGAGGCGACCGTCTGGGCCCACCTGATTGGGAGCCAGGCGGGCACGTTTGGCCGTCAGCTCCTCGCGAAATTCTTCATCTATGCCGAGAATACTGCTCGCCTCGATGCAGTTGCGGAAAAGCTCCCGGAGAATTTGCATATCCACGGTGGGCCCCATACAGGTGTGAGCGGTTTTTCCGTTTTTCATTCTAAAGGCGTTCTCGGGCGAATTGGACGGAGCGGTTACGAGCCAGCTCTCGTGGTCGATAAGCATATCGAGATAGAACTCGGCCGAGCCCTTCATGATCGGATAGGCCCATTCGAGGTACTCCCTGTTGCGTGCAAATTCGTAGTGCTCCCATAGATGTTCGCAAAGCCATGCCGAGCCGCTGACGGTCGAGCCCCAACTAGCGCTTTCGCCGGGCGCGGTAAAGCCCCAGGCATTTGTAATCACGTGTGCGACCCAGCCGTCGGCATTGTAGTAGGCTCTCGCGGTTGCGCTGCCTGGTTGCTGCAGTGATTCGATCAGCTTTAGCATGGGAATATGGCAATCGGCAAGGTTACAGACTTCGGCGGGCCAATAGTTCATCTGCACGTTGATGTCGAGGTGCCAATCGCCGTTCCATGGAGTCTGGATTTCCTGTGCCCAAATTCCTTGGAGGTTAGCAGCAAGCGTGCCGGGGCGGGAAGAGGCGATCAACAAGTATCGGCCGAAATTGAAATACAGAGAGACCAATTCGGGATCTTCACCTGTTTCAGCATAGGCCTTGATTCGCTTGTCGGTAGGCAGAAAAGCGTTTTGCCGGCTGGTTTCTTTACCGTCGAAAAGCTCAAGAGAGACGCGATCGAAGAGTCTGCGATATTCGGTAATGTGGTCAGCCAACAAGGCCTTATATGGTTTGCTGGATGCGGCGGCTATCACCTTGGCGGTCTTGGCTTCAGAGTCATCAATTCGGCGATCGCGCGGGACGGAGCCGTGATAATCGGTCTCGCCGGCAATGAGTATGGTAACCGCATCGGCTTGGCGGACTTCCAATTGGCTTTCATTTGCGGTGACTCTTCCGCCAGTTGCGATAACACGCACGCGTGCCGCATACCTGACTCCGCCACCACCGCGCCCGTCGTTCAGTTGGCCGGTCATCAGCAAATCGTCTTTTACAACCTTCGTTTCAAAACGCTCCGGCCGGTCCAATTTGACTGTGAAGGTTAATGCGCCGGCTCTGTCTGCGGTAAATCGAACCACCCCGACCTCATCCGGGGCGCTCGCAAAATATTCGCGACGATAAGTCACGCCTCCCTGCTTGTAGTGGATCTCGCCCACAGCAGCACTAAGGTCCAGTTGACGCCGGTAGTCTGTCTCCAAATCCGAACCGGCTTCAAGTTCAATCGACAGATTGCCGAGCACTTGGTAGCAGCCGAAAGGCACATTAGCGCCTTGGCCATGCCCAGAGCCATTGTCCTTACACGTAAACGTCTGGTTGACAAGCCGCTCGGCTTCATCGTTTTTGCCCTCCAGAAGCAGCCGACGGATCTCGGGCAGTTGCTTATAGGCGTCGCTGCGATTGTCGTCCGACGGCGAGCCCGACCAGACGGATTCCTCGTTCAATACGATACGATCTCGCTCGACGCCGCCGAAGACCATCATGCCAAGCCGCCCATTACCAAGAGGCAGGGACTGTGTGAAATTCCCAGCCTCTGTCTCATACCAAAGAACCGAGGAGTTGTCGCCGCAAAACGCCCTCGCGCAGATGACGGTGCTAACGGCCAGCAGTATCAGAGTTGTTCTTCCGAGGTTCTTCATGCAAGGTCGTCCTTTCCGACATTTCCCAGGTAACTTCATAAACAGTACTCTTGCGGACGCACTTCGAATCCGTTTGTGATAACGCATCCTGGAGCATGTCTTGTTCAAGCTCAGCGGCGCGGTATTCCGCGTACGCTGAATTTGTCTTGTTAGCCTTTATATTTACTCCTACGGGCACGTGCCCGCGAGGGCTAAAAAGGATTTCTTATCAATTCTGACGGCGCAAATGTGAAATGATACCGCCCTGATCCCAACCTGAGTTTTACGCGTCCATCCCGTTCGGAGACTTTTTCCACGCCCTTCGAGTCGGTCGCGGGACGACCGTTTTCGGTGATCACGCCCACCGTCGGGAGAATAAGCGTGGCGGACGTACTCACCGGAACATGGAGATTCATGGCCACACGGTCGCCTTCACGTTTCCAATCGCAGGTGATGGGACCGCGGACGGATCGATAGGTGCAACGCACCCAGTCCAGGCCCTCAAGGAATTGCGGCTGAAAGGTGAATTTATCGAACCCGACGGCATCGACGGCCGGTTCAATACCGCCCAGCCAGTTATAAAACCATTGGCTGACGGATCCGAACATCGGGTGGTTATGGCTGAAGGTGTTATCACTGAATTGCCAGTTTTCCCACAACGTGGTGGCGCCTTGCTCCAGCATATAACCCCAACCGGGAAAGCCCCGGAGATTGACCATGTCGTTGACAACCTCCGCGCGTCCCTCTCGGCTCAACACATCCAGCATGTACCTCGTGCCGAAGATACCTGTCGTGAGATGGCCGTTGTGTTTATCGGTGATGTCCTCCACCAGGTGCGCCAGGGCTGCCGGGCGTTCCTCCGCCGGCAGCATATTCAGGAACAGGGCAAGGGCCTGCACACTTTGTATCCCCGAGGCCACCACACCGGTTCCCGGGGCAAGGAAGTTTTCGATATACGCTTTGCGGATATTCTCGGCCAACCGATCGTATTCGTCCGCCTCTTTTTCTTTCCCGAGGATACGCGCCAAAAGGGACAGCGTGCGCACGGACTCGCAGTAGAGCGGGGTGATCATGGGCGGCGACTCTTCCTTCTCCAGGGCCTCGTGATCGTGAAGCCCGCGCCGGACGATGTGATCCTTGTTCTCACCGCGCACCAGTTCCAGCCATCGTTTGCTGGTGGCGTATTGCTCTTCGATGATTCGCCGGTCCGCGTAATAACGGTACAATTGCCCCTGGAGGTGCGGGTGGGCCATGGCCCATCCCACCCCGCAATACTGAATGCCCACCGAGGGCGCGGTGTCGGTGAGCATGCCGTCCGGCAAGGCGCTGTCGTGCCAGTCACGAACGGCCTTGGCGTAGAAATTCGCCATGTCATAGTTGAGCATGAAGGCGTCCGAGGTGGTGACCAGGTCGCCACCGTAACCGAAGCGTTCCCGGTGGGGGCAATCGGACTGTACGCCGAACAGATTGCTGAGAAACGTCCATTGACACATCGTCTGGATGCGGTTGAACCGGTCATTCGAACAGGAGAAAGATCCAACCGGTTCGACGGCGGAATTCATGCGAAGGCCCTCGATGTCATTCAGGGAGGGACGGGGGCCGAGGCCGGTGATCTCAACGTACCGGAAGGCATGGAACGTAAAACGGGGCGTGTATATTTCCGGACCGCCGCCTCTGGCTATGTAGGTATCAGCCTGCCAGGCAACGGCGGGAGACCCGTCCTCGCCCGATTTGTTGCGCTTGATCTGACCGCACACGCTGGTCATCGGATTGAGCGTACCGTCTTCGTACAGCAATTCACCATAGCGCATCGTGATCTCCGTCCCTTCGGGAACGTTAAAGGTAAAGCGAACCCAACCGGCAAAATTCTGGCCCATATCCACGATATACACGCCATCGGAAGGTTCCGTAATACGGACGGGTTTGACCGAAGCCGTCACCTTGATGGGCGGCAGGGGTTGGACATGGAGGAAGCCTTCGGGAGCCGGGGCAATCCGGGCAGAGTCCCATGCGCGATCGTTTAGACCTGGCTTGTCCCAATTCTTGATGTCTTTACGGGCATCGACCTTCTCACCCAGATAAATGCTGTTTCGCAGGATCGGACCCGGAGCGACTTTCCACGCCGAATCGCTGGCCAGTGATTCGCGGGAGCCGTCGGCGTATTCGATAATGAGCTGGGCAATGAACTGAGGACGTCCAACCGGCAGGCGTTCGCGCAAATTGACGCGTCCCCACATACGCAGGGGTAAGGGGTTGTACCAGCCGTTGCCCAGGGTGACGCCCAGGCAATTGTCATGCTGCTCAAGGTTTTTGCTCACATCGTAGAGACTGTAAAAGACGCGCTTATTCGGGAGGGTCCAGAGCGGATCCAGATGATGATCGCCGACGTCACGTCCGTTCAACGTCGCGCGGACGTATCCCAACGCGCTGATGTAGAGTCGCGCGCTTCGAACCGGTCCGGACAACTTGAATTCCCTACGGAACAGGGGGGCGGGATCATCCCGGTAGAAGTCCGCGTCCCTTTCCGGCAACGGTTTTCCATCGCTGATCCAGTGCCCCTTCCAGTCACTGGCCTTTAGTAATCCCATTTCCCAGGATGAAGGAGCGCTCCAATCGGAACTCGCGCTGTCTTTATCCCAGACCTTGACCTTCCAGAAACAACGTTGGCCGGAAACAAGCACATCCCCCGCGTACATGACATTCACGCTTTGGTTCGATTCTACTTTACCACTGTCCCAGAGATCGCCGCGACCCGCCTGCAGGGCTTGAGTACTCCGGGCAACCAAAACACGATAAGCGGTTTGCTTCTGTCCGCGGACGGAAGATTCAAGTGTCCAGCTCAACCGGGGCGCCGGATGATCAATGCCCAACGGCTGGTCGAGGTACTCACAGCGCAACCGGTCAACCCAGATGGGTTTTAATACACGGTCAGATGAATCTGATTCCCATTTGTATTCCGCTTGCTCAGCCGCAGTGGGAACCAAAACAGCGCCAAGCAGGAGCAACATGATTGAATGTGTGAAGAGTTGTTTCATAAGCTCCTTCCCGGAAGTAGTTTTATCAACAGCTCGCCATCCAATTCTGCCTGGGGAGCAAAGGCCGCGGAGTCAAGATATCGCAACAGGCTGTACAGTAGTTGGCGAGCCTCGGGCTTGTCCTGATGGCCGAGCAGATCGATTGCACAGATCAACATCTTGCCTTTGCCGACCTTCGTTTCAGCGATCAGCCCCAGCTTGTGATTGCGCTCGAAGTTATCGATCACCTGAACGGTCGGGCGATAGTTGTCCGGCGTGTCGTCCAGAATAATCGGCCGCGAGTTTTTCACTAGGTGCCACCACTGCCAGTTACTGTGGAACTCGGTGGGGAAATGGGCCAAGGCAGGTGTCGCCGGATCGCAGAGAATACCCAGCGTACCGGGTGCCACTTCGATGCCAAGTCGTTCGGCGCCCCGGCGGAACATGGGAAAACACCAAAAGTCGGTCTGGAACGCCCCCTTGATGCTGTGCGGCAACTCATCCAACTTTGGAAGCAGCAGGACCTTACCGCCGGCCGCGAGGTGCTCTTGGGTTGCTGCGGCCGTGAAACTGTCAGTGACCAGCACGCCCGATGGTGCACTGGTGTCGACTTTCAGCGGATAGACCCATATCTCGTAGTCGTTGCGATACCTGGTCCCCTCGACGGCCGCCGTGATCGTCAGCTTCTCCGGCGCCGTGATTCCGGAAAGGGGCAGCGCGAACATATCGACCTCGAAGACCCTGCCCTGATCGATGGTGACCGGATTGAAGGCGCCGGCCGCAATCTTCTGCCCGTCGCTGCCAGTGACAGTCCAAGTTACCCGCGCATCGGGCAGGTCGGCCGGGCCGTAGTGGGCAATCTGCACCCGGCCTATGAACGGCTCGTCGGTGGTCCATGTGTACTTCTTCATCCGCAACAGCGGGACGGTCTCGCAGCAGAACTGCCGCCACGCTTCGGGGGTGATCAGCCCCTTGGATTCCATGAACACATTCAGCATGCCGACCAGCGCCGTGCCCTGGCCGGGGAAGTCCTGCAGATCGAGCAGCTGAAACCCGCCCAGGCCGGGGGTCCTCAAGGCAGCCTCGATATCTTCGCGGTAACAGATGGCCGACAGGGCCCCCGAGGCGCGCACGAAATCCTGGGCCTGGTCGAGCATGCCGGCTTCCCGGAGCCGCTCGCGGAAGGCCTCCAGGTTTCTCGCCTTCAACACGCCGGTGTACTTGGGGATCTCCCGGTAGTCGGGGTAGACCTGGAACTGCCCGGTCTCGTGGCCGATCAGCGGAACCGGAATGCCGCTGATCGACTCGCTGAAATCGGCCATCGTCGAGGGCGAACGGTGCTCGATGTGCGGGTTTGCAAAGTCGAGCGTCGAGAAGGACCCGCGAAGCGGGAGTGTCTTGCTTGTCTTGCCGGTCACCCAGAAATCGTCGCCCTCAGCCAGGTTTGGATTCCAGTGCACGTTGTTGGTACCCTGGGCGTAGAGGTGGCGCGGGTCGATCTTCTGGAAGTGGGAGACTATCTCGAACATGCCCTGGCTGCGTCCCAGCTCGTTGCCGAGAGTGAACATGACGAACGACGGGTGATTGCCGAAGGCCTTGAAGATGACTTCTCCCTCGCGCTCGGCGTATTCGTAGAGTGACTTATTCTTTAAGGTTCTTTCCACGTCGAGGCGATCGATGTTGTGTTCCGCCGCCTCATTGCTTACAGGTACCCCAAAAGCGCTGCTTTTGTTTGGGATCTCCGCCTGGAAATACATTCCCAATTCGTCGGCCGCCTCGAACGCCGCTTCCGGCGGACACCATGAATGGAAGCGGTAGTGGTTGATCCCGTACGATTTGGCGATGGACAAAACGCGCAACCAACCGGCCTTGTCCATGGGTGGATAGCCTGTCAGAGGGAACAAGCAGGCATCGTTTTTGCCCCGCAGGAAGACCGGGCGGCCGTTGATGGTTAGACGGTTCCGCTCCTTTGTGAAATCGCGCATGCCGAAGTTGACGGACCGCTGGTCGCCAAACGGCTCTCCGCCGGCCGTTGATTTGAGATTGAGATTCAAGCGCAGCATGGCCGGTTGGAATTCGTCCCATAATGGCACTTCGTCGCCTGGTTCATAGGTGAACTCGACGACGTTCCCCCGCTCGGGGGCTTTGACCTCGAACGATTGCGTCATGAAAGTTGATGGTTTGGCGACATTGTAGCTCTCGCACCCCACCGTGATTCGGCCCGAGGCCGCCTTACCCGTGATGTTACCAATCACCGCGCGAACAACCGCCCGCTTTTTCATGGCGTCCGGATAGACTTGCACATCATCCAGCCAAACCGGGGCGGTGGCGCGGAGTTCCATCTTGCCAACGATGCCGTTCCAGTTGGTCTGTGTCCGTTCGTCCACCGCATGGGACGGACCGACCGGCGGCAGCTTGGCGTTGTCGACCAGCACGGTAAGCGTGTGTTCGCCCGGCGTCATCGCCGCGGTCACGTCGAAGAATTGCGGGGCGCTGAGCGTATCCTCCCCGCCGCAAAACGTTTGATCTACCCACACCCGAGTATTTTTGGAACGCTCCAGGAGCAGCGTAATCCGCTTACCGTCCCAGGCGTCGGGAATCGTCACTCGGTGCTGGTACCACACCGCCCCTTTCCAAAACCAGACACGGGAGAGCCGATCAATACATTGTTCGTCCTTTTTGATTCCCTTGTGGTTTTCGTCGGTGGTGCCGGGCAGTTGGACGGTGCCGTCAAACTCCAGGGCAAACCACTTTTCCGCGACGCCGACGTCGTCAGCGTCGAGACGGAATTTCCAGGTGCCGGCCAACGGGAGCGTCGTCTCCTCCGCCATGGTGGAATCTACATGGCCAGCAAGAAGCGTCGCAAGCAGGAGCAATTGCGGAAATTGCTTTTTCATAATGATATGCCTTTGATTAAAACAGATTTTCCATCTTATGTATATACTGGGATTTCCCATATAACACTATATATTACTATGAAACTGATGCCTCTTGACAGTTCAAGGCGTATTTTGTAAGATTATTGGTGTCGTATGGGTGAATATATTTGTTAACCGTGTCAGGGGGAAATGTCGGATGAATGAATGCACCTTACAAGAATGGGCGTGCCCATTCTTGTAAGTGATTCACACCGTTCGGCATAGCAACAACTTGATGAAGGAAAAATATCCTTGAATATCGTACTTATCATTCCCACAGGAATCGGATGTGAAATCGGAGGGCACGCGGGAGATGCCAATCCGGTTGCCAAGCTCATGGGGGCGTGCTGCGACAACCTGATCCTGCACCCGAACGTGGTAAACGCATCTGATGTGAACGAAATGCCGGAGAACAGCTGGTACGTTGAGGGTAGCTGTCTGAACCGGTTTCTAAGGGGTGAGATCTATCTGGAGAGGCCCCGTCTCAACAAGATTCTCATCGCCGTTAATAAGGCCGATTGGCAGTCGGTCAATGCTGTTTCCGCTGCCAGGGCAACTATCGGCTCAAACGTCGAAATCGTTGAGTTGGAAAAGCCGCTGGGACTGATCGCAAAGATGAAGAACGGACTGGCCAGCGGGGAAGTGATCAACTGGGAGCCGCTCGTGGAGCAGGTGAAGCAGTACGAGTTCGACGCACTGGGGATCGCCACACCGATCACTATCGATGAAGCCACGCTCAGGAAGTACTTTGAAGTCGGCGGCGTGAATCCGGTCGGGGGTGTCGAGGCCGTGGCCTCCAAGCTGATCTCCTCGGCTCTCAACAAGCCCGTGGCGCATGGGCCTGTCGATTACGCGATACCGGGATTTCAGGAGATCGTGGAGCCCAGAATGGCTGTGGAAATCGTCACCTTGAACTTCATCCACTGCTTGCTGAAGGGGCTCAACAAAGCGCCAAGGCTCAGCAATACCAAGAAGAACGGATCGTTGGGCGCCGAGGACGTCGATGTCCTAATCAGCCCGATGGGCTGTCTCGGGGAGCCTCACGAAGCCTGTCTGGAGCGAGGGATTCCCATCGTGGTGGTAAGAGAGAACAAGTCCGTCCTGCACGAATACCAGGACTGCGATGAGCGATTCATCTTCGTGGAGAACTATGTGGAGGCGGCCGGTCTGATGATGGCGATGAAAGCGGGGATTCACCCCTCATCAGTTTGCAGACCGTTGGGCCCGACAACCGTTCTTCCCGGCAGGGATTGACGGATTACGGGACGTCCGGGGTCAGACCTCGAATCTGGCAACACACTCGGGCTCGCAGAGAAGATGCCGAACAAGGCATGGGGTACAAGTATTCATATCTGGCCACAGTCCTGGCGAGCAGTCAGCAATTACCAACATCCCTGGTGACAGCGAGTCGCCAGAGCGTAAGCTTCCTAACCATGGAAACAGTCTTCCACAAGCGATCTCCGCTCATCATCCGTGAAAGGGATACGGCCTGCGATCTTGCATCCTTGACTCCCAGACGATATCATACGTCCTTAGTTTGCCAAAGGTTAATCAACCGTCTTTGCCGCTGAGATGAATAGGTGCACCGTACAGGGTATGAGCGGGGGTTTTCAGTAGCGGGTGGAACCCCATACTGCTTTGGTGACTCTGAGCAGGTCGGGGTTGCCCGCCTGTACGGACTCGGGATAGGACCTGGCTTCTGGGGTGCTGGCATCGTAACACTTAATCGCCAGATCAATTGTTCGCTGGTCTTTCCACTTCCAGTATTCCGAATGACCGTCGGCGAAGGAGAAGACGTTGCCGTATCCATGCCTGATGGGAGTGGTGTTCCACCACTTGGGCTGGCTCCAGTAGAGCATCCAGCATGCGTCCCAGTCACGAATGAAATCCTCGAGAAAGACAATTCTGTCTGCGTGATGTTTGAATTCGGTGCGCCGCCTGATTATTCTGCCGCCATCGGAAGCATAGCCATTCATGGCGTGCGTGATGCTGTATGTGCGCAATTCGTCTATTGGCGCGACGGGGCAGCGGAACATTTTTGTTGTTTTCAGATAACCTCCATAATCCGGGACTTGCCATTTAACATCGTAATCGGTGCTCCTGCACGCCACACTGTCAATAATACCACAAAAGGGGGTATCCACTTAACGCAAGCGACCCCTACATATAGTATCTTGGGGCGTGGAAACCTTTCCCGGACCCACATCTGCGATGTGGCCGAGCCAGGCCGCCGAGATTCTTACGGACGGGTGGGGCGGCTACAACAGCTTGAGCAAACACAACTACATGCACAGCAGGACGTTGCTACGACCGCCGTACCGTACCGGCAGCTTGTCGATGGAAATCACAAGATATAGGGGCTGCTTGCGTTAAGTGGATATCCCCCTTACCACAATAATGGGCGATCAGGGAACGATTTTTTCTATCTTTTTCGGGGGGGGGGTCTAATCGTTGTAAGTGCTTGCCTGTCAATTACTTACCCCCCCTCTCCCACACATCAAGACAAAAAACGCCTTTTGGGCCTTCGGGTGGAGATTTTTTCCTTGACAATCCCCATTGAGCTCTGTTAATATAGCCTATATAGGTGGTTTGCGTAATCTGCCGCCAAGCAGGAATGGGTGTGAAAATGTCTACTGATGGAGGCAGCAACTCTTTTTTGCCCGAGTTCTTTGGCGTCGGCAATTCAGTGGTTTATTAATCTCTTTGAGGAGGTTAGTGTGATGAACAGAACATTTTTGACAGTCGTAGCAGGCCTATTCACCCTGTCTGTGTCGATCGGTGCAATGACCGGATCGGCCTCCGCCGCATTGCTCGTCCACGAACCGTTCGCCTACCCGGACGGAAGCCTCACCGGGCAGGGTGGCGCCTTGGGCACGACAGGTACTTGGGCGAGTTACGAAAGTCTCCACCCATCAGACGGTTGGCGTGTCCACCAGCAAGGCGACACTTCGGGGATAGTCGTCAACCCCGTTCCGGCACTTGCCCGCAATATGTTCGACGGTAAGGTTGCCAACTTGGCGACCTTGGGCGGATATGTTGGACTTCCCGGCCCGGAGGATGTAGGCGAGCCGGATCCGGACAGAGATTTTGAGGTCGGCCGCTATATGGATGCTTCCATTGCGCTGGATTCCAGCGTGACTGCGACGTTCCAATCGGGCACCACGACTTGGTTCAGCTACGTGGCGGTTCATGGCTGGGACCGCAACCAGGAAACACCGAACTTGACAATCGGAACTGACCCGACTGTACTTGGTAACCGCGCCTTCTCGATGCAAAACGCGGGCAGCGGAATCAGCGCTGGAGGTGGCCCGCCGAGCAACAATAG
>Ga0315297_10002509_pt1 | contig 11621 bp, 13 predicted proteins | sample YL17G15_0_MG_FD_203628 | JGI IMG/M metagenome (GOLD analysis project Ga0315297, IMG submission 203628) | Sediment microbial communities from Yellowstone Lake, YNP, Wyoming, USA - YL17G15_0 | ecosystem: Environmental > Aquatic > Freshwater > Lake > Sediment | place: USA: Wyoming | collected... | reverse complement strand
CATTTTTGAGATGTCTAAACCGAATGAACGACATTGTGGAAGGAACACGTGCAGAAGGAAAGATCCTTCTTGACGGAATGGATATCTACGCTGCGGACGTGGACGTTGTCCAGGTCCGTCGCCGGGTCGGTATGGTTTTTCAGAAATCGAACCCTTTTCCGAAAAGCATTTTCGACAATGTCGCTTATGGTCTTCGGATCGATGACGATTATCCCAGATCTGAAATTGCCTCCCGTGTCGAGAGGAGCCTCAAAGATGCTGCCTTATGGAACGAGGTCGCAGATCGTCTTCATGATTCGGCCATGGAACTCTCCGGCGGGCAGCAACAACGACTCTGCATTGCCCGGGCCCTGGCTGTAGAACCGGAGGTCCTGCTCATGGACGAGCCTGCTTCGGCCCTTGACCCGATCGCCACTCAAAAGATCGAGGAACTGATCCAGGAGCTAAAAGAAAAATATACCATTGTCATCGTGACCCATAATATGCAGCAGGCAGCCCGTGTCTCGGACCATACGGCTTTCTTTTATTTGGGAGAACTCATTGAATTCGACCGCACGGATACGATTTTTACAAAACCAAGTAAAAAACGGACAGAGGATTATGTCACGGGAAGATTTGGATGATGGGCTTCCCCCTTCCCCTCTTCTTGATTCCACAGCCATAATCTGATAACGTTACAGGAGTGAAATGAGAGAAATTTGACTCTAAAAGAAATAGCCCGATGACCGAATCGAATCCTGCCGTTAAGATGGAAGCCAAAGGTCTCAATTTCTATTACGGCTCCAACCCGGCGCTCAAGGATATCACCATTGCCATAAGAGACCGCCAGATCACTGCCCTGATCGGTCCATCGGGTTGTGGAAAATCAACCTTTCTCCGTACCCTCAACCGCATGAACGATCTCATTCCCAATACCCGCGTGGAAGGGATGATCACGCTGGATGGCGAGGATATTTATCGACACGAATCCGATGTCGTCTCTCTCAGGCAGAGGGTGGGCATGGTTTTCCAGCGTCCCAACCCGTTTCCGAAGAGCATTTTCGAGAATGTGGCCTTCGGCCCAAGGGTATTGGGGGCCTCCTCGAAGGAGGAGATTGAAGATACCGTGGAGCAGAGCCTTAAAGGGATTGGCCTCTGGCCGGAAATCTCAAACCACCTCCATGCCAATGCCCTGGGACTGACCCTCGGACAGCAGCAGCGTCTGTGCATCGCCCGCGTCTTAGCGGTCCGGCCGGAGGTCATTTTGATGGATGAACCCTGTTCGGCCCTTGATCCTCTGGCCACGCTCAAGATTGAGGAGCTGATGCAGGATTTAAAGGTGAATTATACCATTGTCATCGTCACCCACAACATGCAGCAGGCGGCCCGGACGTCTGACTGGACGGGGTTCTTTCTGATGGGAGAACTGCTCGAATATGGTTCGACGGGAAACATCTTCACGCGGCCCAGGGACCGACGGACTGAAAATTATATTACGGGAAGATATGGATAAAAAAGCAGAAGGCAGATGGCAGATCGCAGATCGCAGATTAAAAAATCAGAAATCTTTTGATAAAATTTTTATCATCCTGCTGATAGGGTTTTTATCTTTGATCTCTATCATTGTGCTTCTTACGGGTTGTCAGCGATCGAAGGTGGGAATTACGGTGGCAGGGTCGACTTCAGTTGAGTCTTTTGCCGAACTTCTGGCTGAGGAATATATGCGACTCCATCCCGACTCGCATGTCTACGTCCAAGGGGGCGGATCTAGCGCTGGAATGATGGCAGCCAGAACCGGCGTCGCAAACATCGGAATGGCCTCCCGTTCCCTCCTGTCGAACGAGGAAGACCTCCATGCGGCCACGATTGCCAAGGACGCAATTGTCGTGATCGTCCATCCGACAAATCGCGTGAGCAATCTGTCTCTGGACCACGTCAGCCAGATCTTCTCCGGCAAGATAAAGAATTGGAAAGAGGTAGGAGGATATTCCCATCCGATTGTTCTCGTTACCCGCGAAGAAGGGTCGGGGACTCGGGAGGCCTTTCAGAAGTTTGTGATGAAGAGGGAGGAGATCAGCCTCGGATCTCTGGTCCAGGATTCTAACGGCGCCATCCGTCAGGTAGTCTCTGGTGACCCGAATGCCATTGGCTATATCTCACTCGGATTAGTCAACAACAAGGTCAAGGCCTTAAAGATCGCTGGTGTCGAGCCCGACCCTGCAACGATTGAGAATGGAACCTACACGTTGGTCAGGCCTTTCTTATTCGTTTTTAACGGAAAGCCCGAGGGAAAGGCCAAGGCCTTTCTGGAATTCGTTTTAAGCCCGGAAGCTCAAAATCTGCTTCAGAAGGAAGGCCTGGTCCCGGTCCTTCGGAGACCCGCCCAATAATCATGGAAATCAAAGAGAAAGGGATTGAAAAGATTCTTCTTCTCGTAGCCCTCTCATCGATTGCGGTGCTCGGTTTGATCACCCTATTCATCTTTGAAGAGGGACTTCCTCTGATCTGGAAGTTTGGGCTTCGGGCCTTTATCCTCGGCGAGCGGTGGGTGCCAAGCCAGGGATCGTTTGGCATCTTTCCGATGATTCTTAGCTCTTTTTGGGTCACCCTTGGGGCCCTCTCCTTCGGAATCCCTCTGGGGTTGGCCTGCACCGTCTTTCTCTCCGAATTGATCCCATCTTCAGCCGCCGTCCTGCTCAGGCCTGCCATCCATCTGCTGGCAGCCATCCCTTCAGTGATCTACGGCTTCTGGGGACTTGTCGTCATCGTCCCTCTCGTTCGGAATTATCTTGGCGGGCCCGGCCTGAGCATTCTCTCGGGTTCTCTGATCCTCGGCTTCATGATCCTGCCAACCATTATCAGCATCTCCGAAGATTCCCTCAGGGCCCTGCCCCCTTACTACAAGCAAGGCGCCCTTGCCCTGGGGGCAACACACTGGCAGACCATCTGGCGGGTGTTGATTCCCGCTGCCAGATCAGGGATTGTAGCCAGCATCATTTTAGGAATGGGCCGGGCCATTGGCGAAACCATGGCCATGATCATGATCCTTGGAAATGCGGTGAAAATGCCGACCTCCTTTCTCGACTCCGCGAGGACCCTGACGACGAACATCGGCATTGAAATGGCTTATGCCTCGGGAGACCACCGACAGGCCCTTTTCGCCACGGGGGCCGTCCTATTTGTCATCATCATGATCCTCAACTCCCTGGCGATTTTTCTTTCCCGAAGGAGGACCGGATGAGGGCTCGCGGTTCCCGATATCTCACGCAGGCCATTGCAAAAGTCCTGATCTGGATCGCTGCTCTGTCCACGATCGGGGTGATGGTCATCATCCTCTTTCAAGTCCTCCGGGAAGGTCTTCCCGTTCTCAGTCACCACTTCTTCCTCGATTCCCCTAAAGATATGGGGCGGGCGGGCGGCATCCTCCCCATGATCATTGGAACCTTTGCCCTAACGGCCGTCGCCATCCTCTTTGCTGCGCCTTTGGGAATCGGAACGGCCATCTTCCTGAGGGAATATACTGCAGAGAGCCGGATTAGCCATATGATCCGGTTTGGAACCGACTGCCTTTCAGGGGTGCCATCGATTATCTTCGGATTGTTCGGCTTCGTCTTTTTTGTCATTTACCTCAACCTGGGCTGGTCCATCCTATCCGGTGGTTTGACCCTGGCTGCGATGATCCTGCCCACCATCATCTCAACAGCGGAAGAAGCCATCAAGTCGATCCCCAAGTCCTATCGTGAGGTAAGCTATTCGCTGGGAGGAACAAAGTGGCAAACGGTGACACGGGCCATCCTGCCGAGCGCACTCCCTGGGATCTTCACCGGAATCATCCTGAGCGTTGGAAGGAGCATCGGAGAAACCGCGGCCGTCATCCTCACTGCTGGCTCTACTCTGCTGATGCCCACCTCCCTCTTCTCCCCGGTCCGAACCCTTTCCGTCCACTTTTATATCCTCGCCCGGGAAGGCATCTCTATGGAAATGGCTTATGGTACAGGGGCCGCCCTGATCCTGCTCGTCCTCTTCATCAATACGATAGCTCACGTCTTAATTAACCGATATATCCGACACAGGGTCTGAAGGGGGTTTATGTCTCTGGCAAATAAATTATCGATCAAGGATTTCAGTTTCTTTTATGGCTCTTCCCAGGCCCTTCGGGACATCACCCTCGACATTCAACCGAACGAGATCTTTGCAATCTTCGGACCCTCTCAGAGTGGAAAAACGACTTTTTTGAAGAATCTCAACCGTCTGATCGATCTCGCTCCGGGAGTGAGACATACGGGGAACATCTTTTTAGATGGGAGTGATATTTATGACCCGAAGGTCAATCTCACTCATCTGAGGAGGCGAATTGGAATGGTTTTCGACCTTCCGACACCGCTTCCCATGTCGATCTTTGACAACGTCGCTTACGGCCCAAGACTCAGCGGCGTCGGGAAGAATCGCCTCTCTGAGATCGTCGAAAAGGCCCTACGATCCTCTGTGCTCTGGGAGGAGGTGAGGGACCGACTCCACGATTTAGCCCTTCGCCTTTCGGGCGGGCAGCAGCAGCGCCTCTGCATTGCACGGGTTTTAGCGTTAGAGCCAGAGGTTCTTCTGCTCGATGAACCGTGCTCGGGATTGGACCCTATCTCAACAGCCAGCATCGAGGAGACACTGCGCCAGCTAAAAAAAGACTATACCATCATCCTGGTGCCCCATAATATTCAGGAGGCCTCGCGGGTCGCCGATCGGGCGGGATTTTTTTTGAATGGGGAACTGATTGAAGAGGGACCCGCCTTCCAAATTTTTACCCATCCCAGAGATAAACGGACCGAAGATTATGTCACCGGGAAATTTGGATAATCCGGCAAGGAGGGAGACACCATGAACAAAGAGACTCATTTCCAGAAGGAATTGGAGAGCTTGAAGGAGCATCTCCTCAAAATGGCATCCCTGGTAGAGAGGGTGATCGCCGATTCGGTTCAGTCGCTGATCAAGAGGGATTCGGAACTCGCCCAGAAAACCATTCTCTCAGACGATGCGATTAATGATCTTGAAATCGCTATTGATGAGATGTGCCTCAAATTGCTCGCTCTTAGGCAGCCGATGGCCATCGATCTCCGGTTTATCACGGCATCCATGAAGATCGTAACAGACCTCGAACGGATGGGAGACCAGGCCGTTAATATTGCAGAGCGGGCCCTTTCCTTGAATCAGGAGCCTCAGCTTAAACCCTACATCGATATCCCCAGGATGGCAGAAATCACCCAGACGATGGTCAAGGATGTCCTCGATGCCTTTGTGAAACAGGACTCTCCGTTGGCCCGCTCCGTCTGTGTCAGGGATGATCTCGTGGATGGGCTGAACAATCAGGTCTTCCGGGAACTTCTCACGTATATGATTTCGGATTCCAAGACCATTCCGAGGTGTGTCCACCTGATGATCGTCAGCCGCTGCCTGGAAAGGATTGCAGACCACGCGACAAACATTGCCGAGGATGTTATCTTCATGGTCGATGCCCGGATCATTAAACACCACGCCGAGGAGAAGAAAAAAGGGGATTAACGCTCAGGTTCAGGCTGAGGTTAAGGTTATAGGCAGGCAAATGAAATGACAGATCAGGCTCGACAAAAATCTTCTACGGATCTCGAAACCCTTAAGAAACAGGTCGTCATTGAGACATATCGTTCTTCGGGCCCGGGAGGCCAGCGGAAGAATAAGACAGAAACCTCGGTTCGCTTGAAACACCTCCAGACGGGGATAACGGCCTCCGCCACGGAACACCGCCTCCAGTCCCACAATCTGAAACTCGCCTTTGAAAGACTGAGGGAACGTCTCCACCGATTAAATCAGAAAAAGCGCCGAAGAATACCGACCCGAGTGCCATTAAAGGCAGTGGAAAAGAGAATTGAAGAAAAGAAACAGAAATCCTCCAGGAAGCAGCTCAGAGGGAAGGTCATGAACCGGCACGATCCTCTGGGCGAATGAGAAACAGGAGGGGAATGACGCTTAAAACGAGCAGTCCCAGGATTGAAAAACTCCACGAAAAAGAGAGCTTTTCTGCAACGTAACCTATGCCTGCAGGAATGACCCCGCCTCCGAGAAGATAACCAATCGTAACAACCAGCGACATGGCCAAGTTCCGACGTGAAGGGTCAAACATCACTGCCAACATGACAAAACCTACGGGAAAGATGCAGACGGATGCTGAAGTCTGAAGAACGAATAATAGAGGGGTCAGGGGTGGATAAGAAATGAGGCCGATCAGAAGAATCAGTCCGCCCGTCATTCCGACAAAGATCACTGCAGCCTGCTTATGCCCTGCCCTGTCCATCATCCACCCCGAAAAGAAGAGCGTAATAAACCCGGCCATCCTCGAAAAGCTTGTGAGCATATTTGCAGATTCCCGGCTCATCCCGCGTTCGCTCATTAAAAAGAGAGGCATCATACTGTAGACACCGATGCTGGAACCGATTGCAGCGATAAAAAAAGCGGCCATGACCCAGAATGAAGGCAGTACAAGAATGCTCCGCGTCACACGGAGTCGGGGTGCCTCTCCCTTTTCGTCTCCGCCTTTGCCCAAAAACATGAAGATCAGGCCCATCAGAATTGACCATATCCCCAGGGTGACCAGGATACCCCGCCAGGAGAAGATCTTAAAGAGTGCCTCGGTGATTAACGGGGCGGTCACAAAACCCAGATTGGGGGCCAGTTCATGGATCGACACCGCTTTCCCCAGATGTTCAGGAGATACCAGGCCGCTCAACAGGGCGATTCCGGAAGGGAGGTAAAGGCCGGCCGAGAGACCTGAAAAGATCAGCGACACATACAAAACAACCGTCGAGGAGGCTTGCGAGAGGACAAGCATCCCTGCTCCCATCCCTACGACTGACAAAAGGATCGTTTTGCGGTGGCTTAACCGGGCTGTAACGAACCCCGACATGAGGAGCCCTGCACAGTAACCCGACGCCATCCAGAAAAAGAGTGATCCTGCCCCTGCAAGCCCCAGTCCAAGATCGACCTTCATCGCCGGGAGGAGGGGAGCGATGGCAACCCTGCAGACAAAAGTAACGTAGAAGATCCCCACAAGAAGGAAGAGGGGGAGCAATGGAAATGGGAAAATATCTTTAATGAGGCCGTGAAGCCGGTTGGAGGTCACGGATTAAAATCCCTTTTTGTTTCAGAAAGTTAGCCATCTCAAAAAAATGTATAGCTCACTCATTTTTTAACATCTTTTACCCCTGGAGTCAAAGAGGGACGGACAGATTCGGTTGATGGCAGGATCAGGATAAAGGCTGGTTTATTGGATACGCACAAGCCGATTTTCGAGGATGACCCGGTCGATGATCTCCCCACAGACCACACACCGCCATCCGAAAAAATGCTCGCAATCTCCATAAAATTTCTCGTAATTCATTATCCCCCCACATCGAGTGCACCTCAGGGTATTTCCCTCCTTGTAGAAATGGATTCTAACTCCGATTTCTTGCTGCGCCTTATGATTCCCTGGTCCCATTGCCTCCATAACCATGGGGTGACTTGTTCAGACATCTTCTTGTTGACAAGAGAAGGACTTTTTTGGATAATGGTTTTGCAACTCAGGGAAATTTCGAATTGATCTCACTAAAGGAGGGACATCGTGGACTACAAAACTTTTGTGGAGGAGCAGATTTCCTTTATCAAGGAATCGGTAGGGAAAAATACGGCGATTAATGCCCTATCCGGAGGTGTCGATAGCTCGGTCGTAACCGTTCTCGGTCATAGAGCCATCGGCGAAAGATTGAAAACGGTCTTTGTTGAAAACGGGCTCATGCGCCAGGGAGAACCGGAACGGGTTGTAAAGGCCTTTGCCGGCCTTGGAATCCCTGTCCGACTTGTGGATGCCCGGGCCGAGTTTTTGAAAGCCCTTAAAGGGTTAACCGATCCCGAAGAGAAGCGGAATGCCATTACGAGAACCTTCTATTCCACCGTTTTCGGCAGGCTCATCCGTGAAACCGGCGCAAAATATCTCTTTCATGGAACGATCCTTACCGATATTGAAGAGACCGTTGCCGGTATCAAGCGTCAGCACAATATCCTTGCACAGATCGGCATCGATCCCGAAAAGGAATACGGTTATCAAGTCCTCGAGCCCCTTAAAACGCTCCGCAAGGACGGGGTAAGAGAAGTGGCCAGAATTCTGGGACTTCCACCTGAAATCACTGAAAGGATCCCCTTTCCTGGCCCGGCTCTGGCGACAAGAATTGTCGGAGAGGTAACAGAAGAACGGCTTGCCACGGTCCGGACAGCGACAACGATCGTTGAGGAGGAGCTTTGTGATACGGAGGCATTCCAGTACATGGCCGTTCTCTTGAATGACAGGGCCACCGGAATCGTCAATAACAAGCGGGAATTCGGGCAGATCATTGTCGTGCGCTGTATCCACAGTGTTGATGCACGAACAGCCACAGCCGTTGAGATACCCTGGAAGAAACTTCACGGAATCTGTGAACGCATCGTCGCCATTCAGGGGGTCAACCGTTGCCTTTACGACCTTACGCCTAAGCCCCCGGCAACGATCGAGTATATTTGATTGAAATTAAGAGATCTAAGGGCATGGGGAAAATAGACTATGGGGGTATTCCGCTCGAATACCCCCATAGGGTTCCCAACCTATTACTTTATCCTTTCTGCCTGACTCACGAAAATCACTCTTTGATTAACTCAACCTCAATATAAATATCGACATCATCCCCTACCACCAAGCCACCGCTATCCAGAACCCTGTTCCAGAGGATTCCGAAATCCTTGCGGTTAATCCTGGAGGTGCCCGTTGCTCCTCGCCGAATATTTCCCCGGGGATCCTTCACCTCCGGGGTGGGACCTTCCACATCCACTGTTATTTCCTTTGTCACCCCCCTGATGGCAAGGTCTCCCACAACCTTCAACCGATTTCCCTCGCCCCTGATTATCTTCTTCGAAACAAATGTGATGTTCGGATACTTCGCCACATAGAAAAAGTCTTCGTTCCGAAGATGTTCGTCCCTCTTGGCATGACCCGTGTTGACAGAGGCAGCATCTGCGGTCAGCTCAACCTTGAGGCTCGTCATATCATTCTCATCGATGGTTACCGTACCCTTAAACTTACTGAAATCACCCTTAACCTTGGAAACCGTCAGGTGGCTGACTTTGAATTGAAGGCTCGAATGATCAGGATCCATTTGCCACGTTGCCCCAAATGCAAGCACAGGGACAACCGCGACCGATAACAAAACCGATAAAAGAAGACGTTTCATGCCAAATCCCTCCTTCATCCTCACGAACCAATGCAAATTGCAGAATTACCAGTGAAAAATGAACAGTGGATTCGACAGATCATTACAAATGGCTAATTGTTAATTGCTAATTTTGCAGTGTTTATTTTGCACAGCTTTTTTCCCGAGGGTGTAAGCCTCTCTTTTCAGCTTCTCATTACCTTCAATCTCGCCCTTCTTGGAGGCAGAGGCCTTCACCACGCCGTAAAGGTTGAGTCCTGTAAACTCACAGGTATTCTTGAAGCTGAGGACGATCGGGTCCGAGGTAGATGGATTCGGATCTCCACAGACTGTGATGAGGCCGATCTTCTTTCCCTTCATCCTGGGAGCATAAACCTTTTGCCACTCCCAATTGGCATCAAAAAATGCGCACCACCGGTCGAGGTATGCCTTCATTTGGGCTGTCATGGCCCAGAAGTAGAGGGGAACGCTGTGAATAATCGCGTCGGCCTCAAGCATCTTCTTCTGGATCTTCTGCATGTCATCCTTAATCACGCAGATCCCTTCTTCATTGCACTTTCCGCAGTCAAGACACCCTGCAATCTTCTTCCTTGAGAGAACGATCTTCTCCACAACGGCTCCAGCCTCTTTGGCTCCGGTCAGGGCCTGATCCAGAAGGATGTCACTGTTCCCTCCCACTCTTGGGCTTCCAAGGATTCCCAATACTTTCATATTCAACCTCCTTTAATAATAATTGCAAAGGGCATAGCGTAACCCAAATAAAAAAGGACCCGTTCAACTGACCAACCCGCTGTATAAAATAGATTCCAAACCAACATGAAAGTAATGGAATCAGACAGGACGCTCACAGGGGTCCCAGGGAGCAACTTCTTCAGAGATGCCAAGGAGATAGAGGATGTTTTTGAGGCGGGCTCGGCCCACGCTCATGCTGGCGGCTTTTCGGAGTCGCTCTTTCGCATTGTAGGCAATCCCCAGGCCGGCCTGTCCCAGCATCAATACATCATTCGCTCCATCTCCGATGGCAACGGTCTGATCGAGGAGGATCCCTTCTGCATCTGAAACCTCATGGACGACCTTTGCCTTGTAGGCATTGTCAACCACCTTTCCAAGGAGCTTTCCGGTAACGACTCCCTTCTTGATTTCGAGCTGGTTCGCAAAGGCAAAATCGAGGTCCAACCTCTTCTTCAAGAGGTCAGCAAAATAATGGAACCCTCCACTCACCACACCCAGCTTGAACCCCAAACCCTTAAGTGTGGAGACCAGCTCCTCGGCGCCCTCAGAAAGCTTCATTCCTTTCCGGATCTCTTCCAGATCCTTGACCCTTAAGCCCTTGAGCAGGGCGACCCTCTGCCGGAGCGCCTCCTCAAAATCAAGGTCGCCCCGCATGGCCTTCTCCGTAATCCTTGAAACCTCCTTCAACACCCCCGCCCTTTTCGCCATCTCGTCGATAATCTCCATATCCACCAGGGTGCTGTCCATGTCAAAGAAGACGAGACGTTTGCTCTTGCGGTAGGCCTCCAGCTTCTGGAGGGCCAAATCGATATTCAGCTCGCTGCTTTTTGCCAGCACCCGTTCCTTAAACTGGCTGAGGCTCAACACACCATTCACATTAATCGTGAGCTCTACACAGGTCGCACAGTGGCGGGTCAGGTTGGTGATCATTTCGATGTTGGCGCCTTCCTCTCCCAGGATACCGGAGATCTCGGCCAGGGCCCGGGTATCTCCGAAATAGGTAAGGACGAAGAGGTTTTTACTGTTTCTCGCCTTCATCTCTTTTTCGGAGAAGAGCCTGAAGTTCATGGTCAGGCGAAGCTTGCTCGCTTCAAAAAGAAGGTCTTTAAGGACGCCATCCTTTGACTGTTTCGCTCCGCTCATATCGAGGAGAAAAGAGAGGCCGAGGAAATCCTGCAGGGAGGCCTGTTCGATATCAACGATTTCCACCTGGTTATCCACCAGGATCTTACTGAAAGCAGCCGTAATCCCGGGCTGATCCGGACCGGAGACAGTCACCATCACAAAATCTCTTTTTTCATCCATTTCTTAGCACCTGGGGCCCATTTTCTCGCGTTTCCTGACAATGTCCAACAGTTTTTTATCTGAAGCCCCCTTTCATTTCCACACTATTATAACTTCCCCTTAACGACTTAATCCACAACCGGGACCCATAATCCTTTCTTGGATGACAATAATACTACAGCGACAGATCATCAAGAACCCCACCCCCACCCTAACCCTCCCCCTGAAGGGGAGGGGATTTTATTGGGTTTTCTCACTTTCATGGAAGGTTTTCCAATCCCTCCCCCTGAAGGGGAGGGGATTTTATGGGGTTTTCTCACTTTCATGGAAGGTTTTCCAATCCCTCCCCTTTCAAGGGGGAGGTCAGGAGGGGGATGGGGTATATAT
>Ga0315297_10002508_pt1 | contig 11622 bp, 10 predicted proteins | sample YL17G15_0_MG_FD_203628 | JGI IMG/M metagenome (GOLD analysis project Ga0315297, IMG submission 203628) | Sediment microbial communities from Yellowstone Lake, YNP, Wyoming, USA - YL17G15_0 | ecosystem: Environmental > Aquatic > Freshwater > Lake > Sediment | place: USA: Wyoming | collected... | reverse complement strand
CGCGGAATCCCCGGCGCCACGCGTTCTGCAGTGAGTCGACCAACCGCTCCCAAGTCATGTCGGGACGGCCGGTGTTAGAGACGTGACAGCCCTTACATGCAAGGTTGCAGCGGTCAGTCAAGGCAATGCCGTAGATCAGCGGTTCCGGATGCCGCAGAACGAGGAAACGCCATGTGTACGGAATGTAGAAACGGAGCCTATCCCACAGGATTCTGATTCTTCCAAACCCGTTGGAATGGCCGCGCCCCTGGTCTGGCTGGATCTTCATGAAATACACCGGAGAGAGGGTCAGCGGATAGTGCGGAACCTCTTTGTAAGGACAGTATACGCCCAGCAACCTAGCTGGCGGAAGGCGCTGGCGACGAACCTGGACGGGCGTGACCGCACGCCCCTCTTGGCTGGCCGCGGGCGCGGCGGCCCTACACGACGAGGGGCCTGCACAGGCTCGTGGCCACAGCGGCCAAACTGGCCGGCATCGACAAGCCCGTCTCGCCACACTGGTTTCGCCACACCTTTGCGACCTGGGCCATCGAGAACGAGGCAAGGGAGCTGGACGTGCAGTACCTGTTGGGACACAGCACGCCGGCGATGGTGCGGCGGTACTCCCTGCGCTGGAACAGTGGTCGCCTTCCTGCTATAATCTGCGGCTAGAAAAGACGTTCGCACATTCATACAGCGCTGGTTCGGAGATACCACCGTGCTGAAGCTCTACGTTGACCCCTGGGCCACCGAATACGAGGGGTCGTTGTTTGTGGACGAGGCGGCCCCGGATCCACCTGTGCCGGTGGACCCCTTCGTGGAGACCGAGGACTGGCGCCCTGTCTGGCCCGAGCCCGTGGAGCGCCCGCACCACATAGTCTTCGTGGATGGCGTGCAGCGGGTGGAGGTTCGGGTCATCGGCGAGCACGAAGGCGCGCTGGTCTACGGGGCCTTCGCCTCCTTGGCCGTCGGCGCTGCAGTGACCCAGCCGGGCTCCCCCACCGTGGCGGCCGAGCCTCCCCAGCGGGCCCTCGCCCTGGCCGACGGCGCGTCCACGGAGCCCGTTTCCATTCCTTGTGGCAGTCTGGTGCTGGAGTTCCAGGTCCAGTCAAACCCGATGCGCGGCCACGCCGGCGTCCGCGAAGCGCTGGGCAACATGCGTCGGGACGCCGAAACTAGCCTGGGCCAGGCTATGGTGGATCGCGGATACCCTCTGGTGGTCATGGATGGGCGGCTACGTTTCCAGCCGACTCGGCGCAGCATGGTCGTGGGCCTGGCGAAGACCTTGCACACCCTCTACCTGTCCGCGCCGCAATCCGACATCTTAGGCGAGCTGCCGGCAGGGAGCCGGACGCCCGTATTCGCCATCCAGTACGACACGCCCGTCTATTCCTGGTACATTCGGCTGACCGACCGCCGCCGCATCGACCACCTTCTGGCGGGCGTGGTGCGCCTGGAGACCATGGCTGGCATCGGCCTGGAGGCGGCGGCTCGCCTGGCCGACCTGACCGCCCTGCATCTGCCGGGCTTCGCTTCGAGCCCGGCCTGGGATCCGCGGGCGCCGCAGAATCTCTACCCTGTCGCGGCCCTGGAGAACCATTTGCGCCACCTCCTGGGCGACCACGAGTGGATTCGGCGAGCCATCGAGGGCTATCTCTATCGCGGAGGTGCGCAATGACCGAAGTGGGCCGAGTGCTGGGGCACGAGGACGCCCGCCCGCTGGCATTCTGGGTGGGCGTTGCGGAGGACCAGTACCTGCAGCTGGACGACGTAGTGGCAGTGACGACGCCTCTCCCCCCGAGCCAGGACGTAAACCTGTACGGCATCGTCGATGAGGTGCGCGCTCGCTATGAGGGCGACCGCTTCGACTCCGACGTGTTCCGCGTTATGGAAGGCGTCTTGCCCGTAGGGGTGTCTACCTCTGCGCACGTCTCCGTGACCCGGATCGACCCCGAAGTGTTCATCCCACCACGGCCGGGGCAGCCGGTCTGCCGCGCCACCGACCGACAGCGGGACATCGCGCTCTACTTCGACCGCATGACGCGCCGCTTCCCGGCCGGCCTCTCCCGCGACGGCCAGCCGATATACGCCAACCTGGAGTTCCTGGACGGTACGCGTGGCGCTCACGTCAACATCTCGGGCATCTCCGGGGTGGCCACTAAGACCACCTACGCTCTCTTTCTGGTCTACAGTCTCTTCCGGTCGGGGGCGCTGGAAGCGCAGGCCGCCAACACCCACGCCCTCGTCTTCAACGTGAAGGGCGAGGACCTGCTCTGGCTGGACAAGCCCAACTCCAAGCTCGGCGATGGAGATCGCGCCCAGTACGAGACCCTGGGCCTGCCGGCGGAACCCTTCGCCGACGTTGGACTGTGGGCGCCAGTGGTTCGCCACGCTGGAGCTGCCCTGCCCGACACCGGCAGCCGCCAGGCGGGCGTCGAGGCCTACTACTGGACGCTGCGTGAGTTCTGCGCCGAACGACTCCTGCGCTTCCTGTTCGCCGAGGCCGACACGGAGGCCAGCCAGATCGCCTTCATGGTCACGCAGGTGGAGCGCTTCCTGGAGGCAGAGGAGCGCAAGCAGCCGAAAGACCGCGGCTGGCTAGAGATATTCGATCAGCGCGTGGAGTCGTTCGATGACCTGGTGAACTTCATCAACGACAACTTGGAGAACATTGCTCCCAGAGCGGCCACCGGCACGCAGCAGGCCTTCGCCCGCCGCCTGGAGGCGGCGGCAGCCCACGTGGCCCACCTGATCCGCGCCGTGCCTCCCACCGAGGCTGAGGCGCACCGCATCGACTGGCGGGCCCGCCAGGTGAGTGTCATCGACATCCACAACCTGCACGATAGGGCCAAGCGCTTCGTCGTCGGCGTGGTCATCAAGCGCCTCATGGAGGACAAGGAGGCGATGGGCCGCCGCGAGCCCCTGGTCTTCCTGGTCTTGGACGAACTGAACAAGTACGCGCCGCGCGAAGGCTGGAGCCCCATCAAGGAGGTCGTCCTGGACATCGCCGAGCGCGGGAGAAGCCTCGGAGTGGTGCTCATCGGCGCCCAGCAGACGGCCAGTGAGATCGAGCGGCGGGTCGCGGCCAACGCCTCCTTTCGGGTGGCGGGGCGCCTGGACAGCGCCGAGGCCCAGCGCGACGAGTACGGCTTCCTGACGGCAGCGGCGCGGGTGCGGGCGGCCATCCTGACGCCGGGGTCGATGTTCCTCCACCAGCCCGACCTCCCCGTGCCGTTGCTGGTGCGGTTCCCCTTCCCTGCCTGGGCGACGCGCCGCGACGAAGTGGCGGATGAAGGCGGCGGCGCGCCCATGGGCTTCGAGCCATGAGGTTCCTCCACACCGGCGATTGGCATGTAGGCAAGACGCTGCGAGGCCGGCACCGCGACGACGAGTACGCGGCTGCGCTGGCCGAGGTGCTGGACATCGCCAGGCGGGAGCAGGTTGATTGCTTGCTGGTGGCCGGCGACGTCTTCGACTCGGCGGCTCCCTCAGCGGAGGCGGAGCGTCTCGTTTACGACTTCTTCCGTGAGCTGTGGGGTGCCCTCATCCCGGCCGTGGTCATCGGCGGCAACCATGACCATCCCCGTCGATTAGCCGCCGTCGCCGGTCTCCTGGAGGTCGTCGGCGTACACGTCCGAGGCGAGCCGCGGCCGCCCGAGACCGGGGGCCTGGTGGAAGTGCCTTCCCGCGATGGACGCGAGACCGCCCTCGTTGCCACCTTGCCGTGGGTGCCCGAGCGACGCGTCGTACTGTTCGACGACCTGCTGCAGAACGAAGGGGAGCCGTTCAAGCAGTATTCTGACCGCACCGCCGACATGCTCGACTACCTGAGCCAGGCCTTCCGAGCGAACACCGTGAACGTCCTGCTGGCTCACGTTCTCATTGACGGCGCAGTGATCGGGGCTGGCGGCGGCGAACGCCCGCTGCACCTGGGCCAAGCCTACGCCGTCAAGTCCGAACGCCTGCCCGCGACAGCCCAGTACATAGCCCTCGGCCATGTGCACCGACCGCAGGAGGTTGTGGCGGCGGCGCCAACGCACTATGCTGGCTCGCTTCTGCAGTTGGACTTCGGGGAGCGGGAGCAGACCAAGAGCGTAGTGCTGGCTGAAGTCCATCCCGGCGTGCCGGCGCAGGTTCAGCATCTGACGCTCGCCGCTGGGAGGGAGCTTCGGGATGTCAGCGGCAACCTGGCCGAGCTCGGGTCCCTGGCGGACGACGTGGGCGATGCGTTTCTGCGGGTATTCGTCAGGGCCGATGGGGCAGTGGCCAACCTCGCCGAGCAGGTGCGGGCCATACTGCCGAACGCAGTGGACGTTCGCTGCATCCGCCCGGGGGAGCCAGCGCAGGAAAAGCAGCGAGAGCTCCTGGCTATGGGGCCCGACGAGCTGTTCGCTACCTTCCACCAGCAGGCGCGCGGGCATCAAGCCCCAGAGGCCGTGCTGGCCCTCTTCCGTCGCCTCTACGAGGAGGAAGCCCTTGCGGCCCCTTAGGCTGGAGCTGGAAGGCTTCACCTCCTACCGCGAGCGCGTAGAGATCGACTTCGACGAGCTGGACCTCTTCGTCATCTGCGGGCCCACTGGCTCCGGCAAGTCGTCCATCGTGGACGCCATCGCCTACGCCTTGTATGGACGGGTGCCGCGTGTCGGTTCCGAGATCAAGGCCTGCATCGCTCAGGGGCTGGACCGCATGTGGGTGGCGCTGGAGTTCGCCGTCGGCAACGAGCGATACCGGGTCTTCCGCTCTACCTCCCACCGTGGCCAGTCCACAGTCCAGTTGGAGCGACAGCGCGATGGCGCATGGGGCGGCCTGGAGGGAAAGGCTCAAGCAGTCAACGAATGCGTCAAGGAACTGGTCGGCCTGGACTACGACGCCTTCACCCGCTCCGTGCTCCTTCCTCAGGGGCAGTTCCAGGTGTTCTTGGCTGGCGAGCCGGAGCAGCGACGGCGCGTGTTGCATGAACTGCTTCGCCTGGACATCTACGCCCGCATCTCTACCCGCGCCGGACAGATAGCGACTGTGGCTCGCAGCCGGGCGGAAGACATCGCGCGGCGCTTGCAGGAGGACTACGCCGAAGCAACCCCTGAGGCGCTCAAGGGCAAGCGGCGAATGCAGCGAGAGCTCACCAGCCAACTGAGGGGTCTCCAGGAGGATCTGGACCAAGCTACGGAGGGCCGGCGCCTGGCCGAACGCTTGGCCGACGCGCGGCGAGAAGAGGTCTCTCGGCGTGACGAACTCCGAAAGGCGGGCGAAAGCTACGAGGGGGCCAGCCAGCTCGTGGAGAAGGGGGAGGAGGAGCTCTCCAACATCAAAGATCAGCTGGCGGCAGTGCAAGAAGCCTTGGACGCCAATCCCTTTGACCCCTCGCTTCTGGCCAGCCTCAAGGTGGCGCTGGCTGCCGCGAGGGATCTAAGACGCCTGGACGAGAGCCTAACGCGGCTGGCTGAGGAAGAAACCGAGATGCATTCCCAACTTGCGCTGGCTGGCGAAACGTCAGCTCAGGCGCAGGGCGAGCAGGCGGCAGCCGAGGGGGAGACGCGCCTGGCCCGGCAGGAGTTGGAGAGACTGAGGCGCCAGTACGCCGCGGACTACCTTCGTCGCGATCTTCGGCCTGGCGACTCCTGCCCCGTCTGTCTCCAGACCATCGGCAAGGTACCACCCGAGGTTCATCCACCGCTGGACAGGGCAGACGCCCGACTAAAGCAAGCGGAGCGGACGGAAAAGGAGGCGAGAGCAGCGGCGACTAAGGCTGACAAGGGCCTGTCGGTTCTCCGACAGTCGTTGGCTGGCCTCCAACGGCAAGCTGACATCGCCCGCCAAGAGCGCGACCGAAAGGAGGCCGAGCTCGCCCAGCACCTGCCCGCCGGCCAGGACAGCTCCGTGCCCGCGCTGGAGGCCGCCGCGGGGCATCAGGAATCCGCCCAGGAGGAGCAGAAGCGGCTGCAAAAGGACCACCAGCGGCTGGAAGGCAGTCTCAGAGAAAGGGAACAGGCGGTAAACGAGGCGAAGCAGCAGCTAGCTGGCCTCGAGGCCAGGGCCCAGGCGGCCGCGGAGGCGCTCGACAAGGCGCGAGCGGGGGCTGCAGGCCTGTCCCACGAACTGCTGGACCGCGCCCAGGCCCGCGGCTGGGCTGAGGTGTGCGATAGGCTGGCGGAGGGGCAGGATCCCCTCCCCGCAGTAGCCGCTCTCGTTCAGATCTCCCGTCAGGCGTGCGACAATGCCGCTGCTGAGCTGGCGGTTCTACAGGAGAGGGTCGCGCAGCTAGAGAGGGACATCGAGCGAGCCAAGGAGCTACGAGAAGAGGAGCGGGCACGGCGTCAGGAAGCGGCTGTGGCTCGGGAGCTAGCCGACCTCCTGCGGGCCGATCGCTTCCAGGCCTTCGTGCAGGAGGAGGCGCTTCGTCTTTTGGCAGAGGATGGCACGCGCCACTTGGAAGAGCTCTCTGGCGGACGGTATGCCTTCGATGTGGAAGGACAGGACTTCCTGGTAGTCGACCACTGGAACGCCGACGCAGCGCGCTCAGTGAAAACCCTGAGCGGTGGAGAGACCTTCCTTGCTTCGCTGGCGCTGGCCCTGGCCCTCGCCGAGCGCCTTCCGGGGCTCGCTGGAGCCCAAGGGCAGGTAACGCTGGAAAGCTTGTTTCTGGACGAAGGATTCGGCACCCTGGATGCCGAAACCCTGGAAGTGGTCGCACAGGCGCTGGAGGCCTTGCGCTCGGGGAACCGCATGGTCTGCCTCATCACCCACGTTCGGGAGCTGGCGGAGCGGATGCCCGTGCGCATTGAAGTGGTCAAGACGCAGACCGGTAGCCATATCGCTGTCAGCTAGGCGATCCGGAATGGCACGCCACGTTGGAATCTCCAGCCGGCATTGATAGCTGCGGCCACGAAGCGTCGGCAACGTCATCCACGGTGGCCAGCACGTTCACATCCCGCGGGTTCTTCTTGTTTGAGCGCTTTCGCATGGATTCATTATGTCACACTAAGGAGACGGGTCGATGGACTTGATGTTGCTCCGGAACTTCCAGCGCCAGGTGTTGCTGCAGTGCGAGTTCATACTTCTAGCTGCTGCCGATATCAACGAAACCCTGAAGATGGGGCAGGAAGGCAAAGACACGATCAACAGAGTCTTCTACGCCATCCAAAATCTGTTGGTTGCAGCGGCTAACGTTTCAAAGGCACTCTGGGGCCTGAGTGGAGCGCAATCCGCGCAGCGCCAGGCTCTGAGGGCCAGCATCGGGATATCAGACGCTTCACCGCTCCGCGAGGTTGATATGCGAAACCACTTCGAACACTTCGACGAGCGGCTCGAACGATGGTGGAGTGATTCGTCTCGTCACAATATCGCCGATCTTTGCATTGGACCGCCTGAGATGATCAAAGGTCTCGACGACAGCGAAATGTTCCGGTTCTTCGATCCGAGGACGACAGAAATAGTATTCTGGGGACAGCGATTCAACCTTCAGGAACTCGTCGATGAGGTTTCTCGAATCATTCCTGCGCTGAGGACGGAAGCCGCAAAACCTCATTGGGAGCCTTAAGCCCAAATAGAAGTATCTTCGGCATCGGCCATTGGCACTTGTCGTGCGGGAACGTATGGCCACAGTGTTCAGCGTGGTTATATTCCCACTGCCTGAGCAATTCTGCCCGGAGTTCTTTGATTTCCTCCTCTAATGTCACAACGTCAGCGTCGCCCTTCGATTGCAGTTGGCATTCTATCATGATATAGACACCTTTCCAGTATCGGATCTCAAATACTGAGACGGGCAAAATGTCACACTGTTACAAGACGCTCACCTTCAAATTGACCCACTACCCATTTCCCCCCGAGTTTGCCCTCCGCACGATAATCGGTTACACTAGCAGTGACATCTTTACTTCAAGTGCTTCCGCTCTGAATCCCCGCCTGGTTGTCTCCAATGTGGCCTCCGGGAAGAAAGGAACTCTGTTGACGTCTTTTCATAGCTTTGGCCTCCGCGCATCTAGTCGGGAGGCCCTGACAGCCATGACCATCGAGACCCCGACGCCTATCCAGGAGCAAGCTATCCCGTTGCTCCTCGCAGGACGCGACGTGATCGGCCAAGCGTACACCGGCTCCGGCAAGACGCTGGCCTTCGGCTTGCCACTCATGGAGCGCTGCGATCCGCACCAGCGCCAAGTTCAAGCGCTGGTCCTGACGCCCACGCGGGAGCTGGCCCGCCAGGTGGGCGGCGTTCTTGCCGAACTGGGCAGCCGCGCCGGGCTGAACGTCGCGCTTCTCTACGGGGGACGCGCCTTCGGGCCGCAGGAGATGATGCTCAATAGAGGCGCCCAGATCGTCGTCGGCACGCCCGGTCGTGTGCTAGACCACCTCCGGCGGCGTACTCTGCGCCTCGAACAGCTACGCATGCTGGTGCTAGACGAAGCCGACGAAATGCTCGACCTGGGGTTCGCGCCGGATGTCGAGCGCATCCTCGCGATGACGCCTCGGAGCCGGCAGACCGCGCTCTTTTCGGCAACGACGCCGCCGTGGGTGCACACCATCGCCGCCCGCCACCTCGTGGAGCCCGCTGTCATCACATCTGCTGTGTCCGAAGAAGCGGAACCGGACATCGACCACGTGGTGATTGAGGTTTGGCAGGGCGACAAGTTCCAGGTGCTCCGGCAGTTATTGGATGAATCGACGAACGGCGCGACCCTCGTTTTCGGCCGTACCAAACACGGCGTGCGCAACCTAGGCGGCCGCCTGGAGGCAGCAGGATACGGGGTGGCCGTGCTCCAGGGGAACCTCAGTCAGGAAGAGCGAGACCGCGCCCTGGACCGCTTTCGCTCCGGCCGGGTGGCGATCCTCGTGGCGACGAATGTGGCCGCCCGCGGGCTCGACGTGCTGAACATCGAGCGCGTGATCAACTACGAGTTGCCGGAGACTGCTGACCTTTTCACCCATCGCGTCGGCCGGACCGGGCGGATGGGGCGATCTGGTCGCGCCATCACCCTCATCAGCGCTGCTGATCTGCCCAAGTGGCACGAGATCGAGCGGGGCCTGGGGCGGCGCCTGCCGCGCATCAGCCTTACTGGCGAGGCGGTGCCCGTCCAACCCGTTTCCACCCCGGCGTCCCGCAGGGCGGCGGGCGGTTGGCGGCGGCGACGCTGGTCGCGGACGCGAATGTCAGCTTAGGGCACGCGAGCATGAAGAGTCTATACGTCGGCAATCTAGCTTACGACACAACCGTAGCAGATCTTCGAGCGGTATTCTCGCCGTTTGGCAAACTTGTGTCGGTGCGGATCGCGAGCGACCGGGGCGGCAGGCCAAAGGGTTTCGCCTTCGTCGAGATGGCCGACGAATCGGCGGCGTCGGCCGCGACGGAGTCGCTGAAGGGGACGCAACTCCACGGCCACACGATGGATATCGTCGAGTCTGAGCCTCCGGGCAAGCGGCGCAGTAATTGGAGCCGCGGCCGGTCTGGCGGGCGCCGCCGCTAGCAGGGCGTCGGGGTGCCCGCGCGCGTCGATCCCTTCGAGGTCGTCGCAGAGAGAGAAGCGAAGCCTGCCATGAGTCGCAAGCTGTATGTAGGGGGGCTCTCGTTCGAGACGACGGATGCCGAACTCAGAACGTTGTTCGAGCAGGCGGGCACCGTCGAGTCGGCGACCGTCATCACCGACAGGCTCTCCGGCCGCTCCAAGGGATTCGGTTTCGTCGAGATGGCCTAAGAATCGGCGGCGGCCCGCGGGGTCGCTCAGATCAGCGTGGCCGGTGGTAGACATAGGGGGCAACACCACCATCTCCTCCGTCGTCAAGGCGCAATGCTCCAGCGGTGCCCACCAGCCATCGCCTACAATGGGTGCGGTGCCCCTGTCGTCTAGAGGCCCTAAGACGCGGCCCTTTCAAGACCGAACCTAGAGGTTCGAATCCTTTCAAGAGCACCCCAACTAGAGATTATTCGGGATATGACCCTCACTGACGACTTCACCCGGCAGCGGCCCATGCTGCGGGGCGTGTCCCATGTTAGCGCGGCCATCGCCGCGATGCTTGGGGCACCATTGCTTTTGCTGGCTGCGGACTCCCCACGGGCGTACGTTGGCGGGGCGATCTTTGCGACGAGCCTCATTCTGCTATACGGCACGAGCGCGGCCTATCACCGGATTGCCTGGACGCCCCTCTTCCGGGCGATCATCAGCCGGATGGACGATTCGATGGTTCTGGTGCTGATCGGCGGCACCTACACGCCGTTTTGCCTCGTTGTGCTGAACAACGCGTGGGGGATCACCATGCTGTCCGTGGTCTGGGGAGTGGCAGGTGCCGGAGTCATCACGAACCTGACCCGGCCGGCGAGGCCGAGATGGCTCCGGGTGGCCTTCTACGTCATCCTCGGCTGGCTCGCGCTGGTGTCGGCGGGGGAACTGGCGGCGCGGCTTTCGCCCAGCCCGCTGGCGCTTCTCGTGCTGGGTGGGGTACTGTACACGCTGGGTGGAGTCGTCTACGCGGTTAGGAAGCCGGACCCGTGGCCGAGAGTGTTCGGGTACCTGGAGGTCTTCCACCTACTGGTTGTCGCTGGAAGCGCCTTGCACTACTCACTGGTCGCGATCTACGTGCTACCGAGCTAAGGTGCTGCCCAGGGGTAAGGCCTGGCGATCCTGGACAATCGCTCTCACGTCCCCCCGATGATGTCTTTCAGCCAATCCGCAGACAAAGGGCCTAGCGCTCTGGAGATAGAGGGCTAGGATGGGCCAAAAGCGGCCTTTGCGGGTTCCGGCAGATACGACGGGGCACCCAGAATCTTCCCAAGCAGTAGCTCATGCCCCGACCTGTCGGGACGCCACCGCTGAATGAAAACGGCTTGCTGGCCGGGGGAGTGAGCGGCCAAAGTGTTGTGGTGGCACATCTCCCTTCCAAAGAGAGAGCGTGGGTTCGAATCCCACCCGGCCCTCCACGTCCAGACCCGGCGGCCTCCTTCGTCGATTTCCACAACCACGGCCACTGCCACGAGGCGCTGGCGAACGTGACGTCTGCCCGCGTCCACAATGGCCGACGGGAGGCCGCCCTCACCCGAAGGAAAGAGTTGGAGCGACGCACCATCGAGGAGCGAGAAAGATTCAAGCGCTGCTCAGTCAACCACGAGGCATCGTGGCGCAGCCCTAGAGGATCTTGCCCAGGAAGAGCTTGGTACGTTCGTGGCGGGGATTGTCGAAGAACTGCGCGGGAGGGCCTTCTTCGACGATGACGCCTTCGTCCATCAGCACCATACGGTCGGCCACCTCGCGGGCGAAGCCCATCTCATGGCTGACCACGATCATGGTCATTCCCTCCCGCGCCAGCGACTTCATCACCTCCAGCACCTCGCCGACGAGCTCCGGGTCCAGGGCGGATGTGGGCTCGTCGAAGAGCATCACCTTGGGCTCCATGGCCAGGGCGCGGGCAATGGCCACCCGCTGCTGCTGACCGCCTGAAAGCTGGGCCGGATAAGCGTCGAGCTTGTCGCCCAGGCCCACCTTTTCCAGCATGGCTCTGCCGGCTTTCAAGCCCTGGCTTCGCCCCAATTTCCGCACGTGGATCGGCGCATCAACAACGTTGCCCAAGGCCGTAAGGTGAGGGAACAGGTTGAACCGCTGGAAGACCATGCCAATGGATGCACGCATCCTGGCCACTTCCCGCTCGCTCTTCTCCACG
>Ga0315297_10002507_pt1 | contig 11625 bp, 9 predicted proteins | sample YL17G15_0_MG_FD_203628 | JGI IMG/M metagenome (GOLD analysis project Ga0315297, IMG submission 203628) | Sediment microbial communities from Yellowstone Lake, YNP, Wyoming, USA - YL17G15_0 | ecosystem: Environmental > Aquatic > Freshwater > Lake > Sediment | place: USA: Wyoming | collected... | reverse complement strand
ACATCTCTGCAACTTCTCAAGCCATGCTTCACATTACAACAGCTGTCACTTATCAAATCTTTGGAGGAAATTCAAGTCTCTATGATTTTACAATAATGTTTCCTGTAATTTTTGGTTCATTAACTGTTGTAATAATTTTTGCACTAGTTAGAGTGATAGGGGGAACAACAGCCGGTCTTTTTGCAGCGTTATTTTATTCCGTTTCCATCCCAATTATCCTCAGGGGTACAATTGGGTGGTTCAAATCTGAGCCCTTAGGACTTTTTTACGGTCTTTTAGGTCTATATTTTTTCCTGAGTGGAATCAAATCCGAAAATAAAAAAATTGCACTTTCCAAAATAATTGGTGGAGGAATAATGCTGGGATTTGGCCTTGCATCATGGGGGGGAATACAATATTTTATCATCCCCATTGGTATTTTCATTCTAGCATTACCATTTATCAGAAAAGATCACGAATTCCTCATTTGGAGTATTCCTGTTTTTGTGACATCGTTACTATTAACTACAATAATGTTTGAAAGACCAGGAATTGGATTTGTACTTGGTTTGGGAGGACTGTCAATAATTGTACCGACAGGATTTTTGATTGGGTGTATATTTATTCAAAAACTCAGCAAAAAAAACCAAATCCGAAACGGACTAGTATTTTTATTTTCCATTGTTATTATTGGTTCGCTTTTAATTGTAGTCAATGAAGGGTCTAACTTTTTACCGATGCCTAGTTTTCGTTATCTAAATGCTATAAACCCATTTCTCACTACAACAAATCCTCTAGTTGATTCAGTTTCTGAACATGCTACTACAACCATATCGCAATCATTTTTCTTTCATTCCATCTTGATGATATTTGCAGGATTGGGAATATGGCTAATTCTTGGCAAAAAATCCCCCCAAAGCATCACAATAATAAAAAATGATATGGTAGCATTTGCCCTAATTATTGGCTTAACGGGAATTTATGTTAGTTCTGCTTTTGTAAGATTGGAGCTCTTTGCATCTATTTCATTAATAATTCTCGCATCTATTGGGCTGTCAATTTTAATTAGAGAAATTTTTTCTGGAAAATCTATTGTAAATAAAATCAATACAACTGGAAATAAAATTAATATTTCTGGAAATCTTTTAAGAGTTTTTTGTTTTGTAGGAATTGGGGTCTTACTTCTTGTACCTTTAATTTATCCTGTAAATGGAAATTGGGTAAATATTATAGATTCTCCGCCTACAATTTTGAATGGAGGAACAAGTTTTCCCATTGTAACTAATGACTGGAAAGAATCCTTGGAATGGATAAAAGCAAACACACCTAAAGACTCTGTAGTTGCTGCGTGGTGGGATTATGGTTACTGGATTACTACATTATCTGAAAGAACTACCTTGGCAGATAATGCTACCATAGATTCAATTCAAATTGAAAATATTGCAAAAACATTCCTTAGCTCCCCTGATGAGGGATGGAAAATGTTGCAAGGAATGGATGCCGACTATGTGGTTATCTTTGTTTCTGGCGAAAAATTAGATGCAGGAAATAAGGAATCTCTCTATATGTTAGGTGGAGGGGGAGATGAGTCAAAAAAACAATGGTTTATGCGAATTGCAGGAGTAGATACTTCAAAATATCTTTATTCTGATGGAATTAGTGGTACTGATTATTTTTGGAATGATTCATTATTAGGAAAAATGATTCCATTTACAACTTTGTTATACGATGATTACCAAAATAACAAACAATCTCAAATATATCAAGAAGGTGCTATACCAATTTATGTTAAAGACATAAAATACTCTTCTGATGATGGACCATTAAAATTAGTTCATGCATCACCTGGATTTATGGAAGAAAAAGTTGGTCCAATGATTGGCGTATTTGTATATCAAATCAATCATAATTATGTACCTTTATCATAACCAAATAAAATTGTTCAATATTAGATTAAAATAAATAATTTCTTTGTTTTTACATTTAAAATATATTTAAATTCTATTACATATTATCTGAAATTTTTTCACTTATTTTAATGTGTTATTTATTTTAGGACTATCGATTTAAAGTATTATTTTTTCACAAAAATCATTTTGAATTTACAATTAATTTATTTGTTGAAGATTTTAAAATTTCTATTCTTAAAAATCAACCCCAATTTTTACTCCACACATATTGATATTGTACTTACTTACCAATTTTATATTTCCAAACCCTTCTTCTTGGAACCATTTCATAATCTCATCCTCAGTCCAACTCCAATTGTATTTAGGATTAAATGCATCAAACCAGCCATGTACATCTCCTCCAAACTTTTTTACTGCATCATTACAATAATCGACTTTTTGCTCTACGGTTAAATTATTCCATAATCTTCTTCCTTGTTCATATATGCCCTGTGTATCTTTATGATAAACCATAATATGCAAAATTCCATTTTTTTTAACCTGTGATACAATCTTTCTAAATCCTTCCCTTGGATTTTCTATGTGATTAAGAACTCCCCAACATAAAACAAAATCATACTTACTTTCATTTGGTAAATCAAAAATACTCAAAACTCTTGAATTAGGGTTGATTATTTTACACTTGTTAATTGCCTCTTCACTCAGATCTATACTATATACCTGCTTTGCACCTAGTTGAAGCATTACATAGGAATATCTCCCATTTCCACATCCTGCGTCTAGACATATCTTATTCTTTATTTGAGGAACTTCTCGTTTGATAATTGACTTCTTGAAATTGGTAAATTTTAAAAATTCTTTAATTCTTTCTTTATTATATTGTATATTTTTACTGTCTAGGTTTTTCCACTGATAATCAAATTCTTTCATTTTTTAGGAATATTCGATTCCCATATCTAAATATATTTTTGATCTTTAAATGGAGAATAACTAAATACGTGTTTTATCTATTTTTTAAATCAAACAAGACATATAATTCGATTAATTTGAGTAATAATATGGCAAATTACCTCGTTACTGGCGGATTTGGATTTGTAGGCTCACATCTTATAGAAAAACTTGTAGATAGTAAACATCAGGTAACAGTTCTTGATAATTTGAGTAATGGTAAATTAAAAAATTTAGGACACTTACAGAACTTAATCAAATACATATCTAATGTAGAAAAATTACAAGCTACCTATTTTGATGAAAAATTTGATGGAATATTTCATTTAGCTACGGCACCAAGATCTTCAAGTCTTTCTGATCCAATGACAGACATCGAATCTAATTGTAAAGGAATGATAGCCGTACTTGAACTTGCTAGAAAACATGATTCTAAAGTAGTTTTCACTAGTAACTCTGGAATTTACGGTGCAACAACAGATGGTTCTCCAATCAACGAAAATTCTGTCAATAATCCTACTACACCATACGATGCGGATAAACTAGTGTCAGAATACTATGCAAAAATATATCATAACATCTATGGAGTAAAAAGTACGATAGTTCGATTTGCTACCGTTTATGGTGAACGACAAGTTGTAAACGAGAAACTAAATTGGAGACCTCTAGTAGCCACATTTGTTAAAAATGTCCTTAATAACGAAAATGTAGTGATTAATGGAGATGGAGAACAAACACGAGACTTAATCTATGTAAAAGATGCTGTACAAGGAGTAGTAAAAGCAATGAACAGCTCTATAAATAATGCTGATATTCATCTTTTATCTACAAATACTGAAACAAGTGTAAATCAAGTATTAGGTATAGTTGAAGAAATAATCAATAAAAAATCAAATGTCAAATATACTGACCCTTTGAAAGGGGACATTCGCAGAATGAGATATGATTATTCTAAAGCAAAAAGCAATCTAGGTTTTGAACCTAAATACTCACTTTATGATGGAATTAAAAATCTAGTTAATTATAACAATAATGTGTAGAATCCAAGAATCATTAAACAATATAATAAAATAATCTAGTTTTTGCATCATAAAGTGTTTGAGATACTTAATTCTAGGAAACATGGCTAACGATGGATATGCCGTAGCAAAGGAACTTCGAAAAATGAACGTTGATGTGGATTTAGCTATCAATGTTTCAGATTTTGGTATGGCTCTCCCACAATGGGAAGAAACGGAGATCACCAATACTTTGGATCCTTTTTCTCTGAATCTATCTGACATTAAAGACAAATGGAACTCTCCATCGTGGATAAGATATTTTGATTTTCTTAACAAAGTTCCCCGGAAAAAACACCTGCTCGCAAAAATCAATTCACGAATAAACATTATCAAAATGATACGAGAATATGATATAGTTGAAACTCATGTTCCATGGGCTATCTATTCACAGTTTTCTGGGGTACCATATGTTGTCTATGATGCGGGGTGGATCCGTTATTTCCCTTATGGCAAAGGTCTAAGAGATAAGCTTGCAAGAAGAGGTTACAATAAAGCTAGAAAAGTAATAATTACAAACCCTGATACATTTGAAATTGCCGACAAATTACCCTATTTAAATAAAGATCAAACTGTTTTTGTACCATTTGCCATCGATCCTGATAAATACAAAATTTCAGATGAAACAAATCTTCGTAATCAATATTCTAATGGAAATGAATTCCTAATTTTTTGTCCTGCACGACAAATCTGGAACGAAAAAGGTAATGACAAAATGATTAGAGCATTTACAAAATTCCAAAAATTGATTCCAAATTCAAAATTTATTATGGTAGCATGGAGTTTGGATGAACACAAAAGTAAAGAATTAGTAAATTCCTTAGGTGTATCTGATAAAATAATTTGGATAAAACCTGTTCCAAAAAATCAACTAATTAAATATTATAATGCCGTAGATGTTGTACTTGATCAGTTCACTTTAGGAAGCTGGGGTACAAGTACTCCAGAAGCCATGTCGTGTGGGAAACCTGTAATTATGTATTACAAAGAAAATTTCATCTTACGTGCTTTTGGTGAAAAACCTCCAATTCTAAATTCTTTTCATGAAGATGAAATTTGTTCAAATTTACTCATCTTAGCAAAGGATCCAGATCTAAAAAAGGAAATTGGATATGAATCAAGAGAATGGGTCAAAAGAACTCACGGTCCCAGAGTTGTAGCACAAAAACATCTTGAAATTTTACAGAATGCAATAAAAAATTAGGGAGTAGATGCAATCATTTCATAATTCTTAATTTCAGAAATGTCTAATGATTAATTTTTAGCTTAAAATAAAGTCGATTTTTTTGAAAGGTTCTTACAAAATGACGTAGATCTGGTTCAAAATATTTAAAATAAGGATCATCGGTCCATTTTTCCTTATTCAAATAATCAAAAATCATCTGTACACTTGCTCTTTTTGATATTCCTGAATTATTAGAAAGAATATTTTTTAAAACTCTCACCATAACAAAAATTGGATGATATCCAAGGCATCTCATTGCAGCCCCATATTCTACAAAATTATGTTTTATCCCAAAAGCTCTTTTATGTTCATATTTTATACTGTCAATTTTTTTAATTTTGTATCCTAATTGAAGAGCTTTGAATAAAATCCATGGTTCATATCCATAATATGGAGGGTGTCTTAATCCAATGGTGCTAAAAAATTTCATATCTATGATTCTACCTGCACCTTCTGGGAGGGAAATATCATCAGAGGATTTTAGTCCCCTACTCCCAGACACTATAACTAATTTTGAGTCTTTTTTCATTTCTAGACATAATTTTTCTACGTACTCACTAGGCAAAATAATGTCATCTGCAATAATAACTAAATAATCAAATTCAACATTTAGGCTTTTTACATAATTACACCCCTCATTCCAATTATGAACTATTCTTCTTATGTCATATCCTCTATCAGGGAAACTTATTATGTGCAAGATAGGTTCATTTTCTTTTCGTAATTTATCTAATATCGCAGAAGTAGAATCTACTGATCCATCATCAATAATACAAATCAAGGTAGGCTTAACACTCTGATTCAAAACAGAATTTATTGAATCCTCTATAGTTTTTTCTCCATTTTTTACTGTCATCATTACCCAGTAGGAAAATCTCTCAGACATTTTACTTGCTATTTTATTGAACTAGATATAATAGATTAGTTAAAATTCGATTATCTTAATAACCATAATTAATAATTTGTAGAATTGACTTCCCCTACTGATAAAATCGAAATACGTAATATTCTTACTATGAGATATGATCCAAGAAAAAAATCATCTCTAAATCTTGCTCTACCTTCAGATTTTTCCCCACCTATACATGATTTCAATGGATCAAAAATTGAGAAACTAATGATAAATTCATTTACTAAACAGTTCTGTGAACCTCCTAAATCAATAAGTGTCTCTATGAGTGGAGGAATTGATTCTACACTAGCTTTGGGAATTCTTAGAAAATCTTTACCGTCTACAAAAATTATTGTACTGTGTGGTGTTTTTGATGGAGCTTTTGATGAATCAATTGTGGCAAAAAAAATAGCTGATACCTTTGATGCAGATTTTAAAATAATTGAAATGCCTTCAATTTTTACTGATCTTCCTAAAATCATATCTATTACAAAAAAACCTAAATGGAATTCTTATATTTACACTATAGCACAAAGTGCTAAAAAATATTCAAACTATTTAATTACCGGAGATGGTGCTGATGAGGTTTTTGGGGGATATAATTTTAGATATAATAAATTTCTAAATTTATTGCAACCACATGATACATGGAAAAATAAGGTAATAAATTATTTAGAATGTCATAACAAAGACTGGGTTCCAGATCAACCTCAAATGTTTGGTTCGGCGATCAAGTTCCATTGGGAAGATATATTCAATTATTTCAAACCATATTTTCAAAATTCACTTAAACCCTTGCAGCAGGTAATGTTAGCTGATTTTAATGGAAAACTAGTTCATGACTTTGTTCCGCTAGGAAAATTAACTTCTGATTATTATAATATTAAAAATTTTTCTCCATATCTTGATTCTGATGTAGTAAAGACAGGTCTTAGACTACCTCTAAACCAAAAATATGATAGAAATACCAATAAAGGAAAAATTGTATTGAGAAAAATCTCTAAGAGATTAGGAATAAATTATATTGATGAAAAACTAGGTTTTTCTCCAGGTCTTCTATATGCTTGGAAGAAAAACGGACGAGACATCTGTCAAGAGTACATTATGAAAAAAAATAGCTACATATTCAAAAAAAAATTGATTAATCATAATTGGGTATTACGTGCATACGAAGCTGTGGAGAGCGACGGTAACACTCGATACCTTACCCGTTTAATATCACTAATTGCATTGGAAATATGGTATAGAATGTACATATCTAATGAAATAAAGCCTCATCATAAATTATAAAATACTTGATTTAATTCACTTATCATTCAATAATCATATAGAAAAACAGTTTACTTATGAAATTAATATTATGAATATGCTTATTTCAAAAGATCTACTTCCCAATGGAACCTCCATCAATTAATGTGTTAAGATCTTTTCGAACCATTTCAATCCTATTTTGATCCTCCACAGTTAATTTTTCTCCTTTAGATATTTTCTCTAACATTTCCAACATTAAGAGATTCAAGGGAGCGATCACTCCTCTTTGATGTCCCTTTGGAAGTTTAAAGTAATATGGACTACTTTCAACAGTAATATCCTGCTCAGATGTAAATGCCGAACTTTTTTTGTAATGAAACCATCCAAATAAAACCAAAAAGGGGATTCCTATTGAAACCATTATCAAAGCATAGATCCAAAATGAAGAAAAAACTTCCTTTAGGGCTGGAACCTTGTCTATAGCTAAATAATATGTTACAACTAGTGTATTTATTGCACTAAAAATAAATGCAAAATAGGTTGACCACCCCATCCTAAAATAAAACCAAACACGAAACGGTAATCGTTTTGACAATCGCTTCTTCACTTTTAACTCGTTAAATTATACAACACTTGACATAATAATATTGTTATTTCATTTCTAACCAAAAACCAAAATCTACTATTTAGTGTCTAAGGCCAAAATAAATGAAAATATTACTTATGAATTATCCAGTTTTAAATATCACAAGATTAAAGATAATCCCTCTCAACAATCAATCATTAAAATTTGAAAAGTTTAATTAAATTATAAATAACAAAAACATATCATTTTGGCAGAAAAAACCCTAATTTCCATCATCAGACAGCATAAAACAATCATATCTGTTTATGGTCTAGGCAACGTAGGTGGACCTATTGCTGCAGTATGGCTAAGAGCAGGTGCAAAAGTTATTGGGGTAGATATCTCTGAAAAACTTCTTTTAGATATTAGAAATGGCATTTCTCACAATAAAGAACCTTTTCTTTCAGAAACTTTTTCGAAATCGTTTCAAAACGGTTCCTTCTCTATTACAGACAATGGAATAGAAGCTTCCAAAAAATCAGATATTAAAATTGTTGCTGTTCCTGTAGGTCTAAAAAACAAAAAAATTGAACTCAAATCGTTAATTGCAGTAACTACTTCTATCTCTAAAGGTCTAAAGAAAGGAGATGCAGTTATAATTTGCCCATCTCTTCCGCCTGGCACAACGCAAAATGTAGTTCTAAAGATCCTAGAAAAAAATAGTAACCTAAAAGGTGATAGAGATTTTTACTTAATTTATAATCCTGAGAGAATCTATGAGGGACGAGCACTTCAAGATATTGAAGAAAATTATCCTGCTATAGTGTCAGGTCTTGGACAAAAAAGTCTTGACTTTGCAGACGAATTGCTAAAAATTATCTCAAAAAAAGGAACAATTCCAATGTCATCAATTGCTAATGCAGAAGCTGAAAAATTATTTGAAGGTGTATACCGAGATGTTAACATTGCACTAGCAAATGAACTCGCTGATTATTGTGAACAAGTAGGAGTAGATTTCTGGGAAGCAAGAAAAGGATCAAATTCGCAACCATTCTGTCATTTACACTATCCAGGAACTGGAGTAGGTGGACTCTGTATACCAGTGTATCCAAGATTTGTAATTGATTCAGCTAGTAAAGTTGGAAAATCACTAAAAATCGTTCGAAACTCTAGGACAACTAATGACATTATGCCAAAAAAATGTGTAATGGATTCACTTGATTTACTGAAAAAACACAAAATTAAACCCAAAAATGCAAAAATTGCTATTTTAGGACTTGGTTTTAGGGGGGAGGTTACTGATTCTCGTCTTTCACCAACATATACAGTTGTTAAAGAATTTTTGAAAATGGGTTGTCGTGTAGCAATTCATGATCCATTCATTAAGAAAGATCCACAAATTCCAAAAAATGTATTACTTTCTTCCAATCTGACTAATGTTATTTTTGATTCATCTCTAGTTTTTATCTCATCAGATCATAAAATGTATTCTAAATTAAATAAAAATTCATTATCCAAGGTAAAAAAACCACTCTTAATTTACGATGGAAGAAATATCATTAATAGAGATAATTTTTCGCCTTCATCAATTCTTACTATTGGAATAAGGTAGATCCATTCATTTTTACAACAGTAACGATAATTTATTTTTGATAGGATCTAGAATTTGTAGAAAAAATATTTATTTTAAATAATTTATTTTGATGCTAGTTCACTCCGATAAAATCAACTTATAAAATAAATTATGAATTTTATATATTCGTTGAGAATCAATTTCTTAGTCTTGTAATGTTTTAATCAAACATGTATATTTCAAAGAAATATGCTATTCATATTTCCTAGTATTGATTTTAATAATGCCTATTTATTTTCACAATTATGGCTGATAATACTTTTACTTCCTTAAGAACGGTAGAATGGAAAAACAACAAAGTAATCATGATTGATCAAACCAAATTACCAAATCAACTTGTTTTTGTAGAATATGATGATTTTAATCAAGTTGCAGATGCTATAAAAAATCTGGTTGTTAGAGGTGCGCCTGCAATTGGAGTCTCTGGAGCATTTGGACTTGCCTTAGCTGCTCTTCAAAGCAAAGCAACTACAAAAGATCAACTTATTTCTGATCTAGAAAAAGCAAAAAAGATTCTATTTGAAACCAGACCTACTGCAGTAAACTTGGGATGGGGGTTGGAAAAAATAATGAAAGTTGCAATTTCTGGAATTACAGTTGAGCAAATCAAGCAATCAATAATTAGTGAATCAAAAAAAATGGCAGAAGAAGACATTGAAATAAACAAAACGATGGGAAAAAACGGTTCTGTACTTTTTGACAACAATGATACCATAATGACTCACTGCAATGCAGGTGCATTAGCTACTGTAGCTTATGGAACGGCGTTAGGTGTAATTAGAGCAACAAGGGAAAGTGGAAAAAATATCAAAGTTATAGCCACTGAAACAAGACCTGTACAACAAGGCTCCCGGTTAACTGCATTTGAGCTAAAACACGATGGATTTGATGTCAGTCTAATTCCAGATACTGCAGTAGGATATTCCATGGCAAATGGTCTAGTTGACAAAGTAATAGTAGGAGCAGATAGAATTGTAAAAACTGGTCACGTCTTTAACAAAATCGGAACATATCAAGTGGCTATAATGGCAAAGCAACATGGAATCCCATTTTATGTTGCAGCACCACTATCTACCTTTGATATGAAAAGTAACCATGAGGATGTAATCATTGAGATGAGAAAAGGAACAGAGGTAACTGGAATTGGCGATAAAAAAACTGCTCCAGATGACATTAATGTCATAAATCCTGCATTTGACATGACCCCCCCTGAACTAATCTCAGGAATTATTACTGAAAAAGGCGTGGCTAAACCCCCATACGAAGAATCTATAAAAAAATTATTTGAAGCTAATTAATAGAAAGTTTTTATTGATTTTAAAACTGCATTTAACAATATGAGTACTGTCACTGCACAAGCCATAAAAGATTCCCTAAAGCAATGCATGGATCCCGAAGTTCCACTAAATATTGTTGAAATGGGATTAATCTATGGAATTGATGTTGTAGAAAACAATGATGTTAATATCAAAATGACAATGACTACACAAGGATGTCCATTACATGAGACACTGGTTCAAGATGTTACAAGATTTGCAAAAAAAGTTCCTGGAGTAAACAATGTCAAAGTCGATATTGTTTGGGAACCAAAATGGACAATGAACAGCATGACTGAAGAAGGAAAAGCAAAAATCAAAAACATGAGTACCGGAATAACTACACCTGCTCCAATTAATTATGAAACTGCATTGCCACAAGGAACTGGTAAACTAGTACAACAAGAAGATGGTTCAATGGTACTAGCTAACGAACATGAGCAAGGATTTATGGTTAATCAAGCAATTGTTGACTTTTGGAAATCATGCAATGGACAGCGTAAAGTTACTGAGCTAGTTGAGATATTTGCCCAGCAAACCGGACTACAAAGAAAACAAGTAGAAAAAGAAGTAATGCAATTATTACAACAATTACGTGAAGGTGGATTGATTGCAATTCCAAATCAACCGGATGCACCAAATGTTCAATTCAAAAAATAAATTCAAAAAATATAGTTTGAATTTGCGCCGTCAAAATTAATCACAACACCTGAAAGATATTTGATATTGTTTTGAATGATTGATTTTACAAAATTTCCAATCTCTTCTGGTTCCCCAAGTCTTTTCATTGGCAACGATTTTTCATATTCTTTAATATTTTCAATTAATTCTCTAGTTCTATCTGTATT
>Ga0315297_10002506_pt1 | contig 11625 bp, 10 predicted proteins | sample YL17G15_0_MG_FD_203628 | JGI IMG/M metagenome (GOLD analysis project Ga0315297, IMG submission 203628) | Sediment microbial communities from Yellowstone Lake, YNP, Wyoming, USA - YL17G15_0 | ecosystem: Environmental > Aquatic > Freshwater > Lake > Sediment | place: USA: Wyoming | collected... | reverse complement strand
GGATCAAGCAGCACTTCATGCACCCTTTTAATTTCTTTTATGACCGCTTTTTCAGGCTTTGTGTCTCTTCTTTTGCAGGAGTCGCAGAGGGCTACGTCAGGGGCGAGGACCGTGCCCTTTTCAGGGAGATTGCCTGACAGGATAGCTTCCACGGCCTTCATGATAAGGTCGGGCGGAGGCGCACAGCCGGGGAGATAATAATCCACATCGATTACCTGATCAAGCGTGTATACGGTATCATAAAATTCCGGCAGAGTTAATTCGCCTTCCTCCACCATTGTTTTTTGCTGCGGCAATATTCCGTCCGGATTAAAGACGGAAGGGGCATTCAGATAAACCCAGTCGAAAATCGTTTTCCGGTCTATAAAGTTGGCAAGTCCCGGAGTGCCGCCCAGATGCGCACAGGCGCCGAAGGCCACGACCAGGCCTGATTTTTTCCTGAGGAGCTTCGCCATATGCTCCTGCTCGCCGGTCCTTATTGCTCCGTTAATGAAGCTGACCGCAATCTCTCCGTCCTGCAAGGCTTCAACATCTTTTACCTTGAAATCCATGGCTACCGGCCAGAAGACAAATTCAACCGCCTCTACAACCTTCAGGATGTCTTCGGCAAGATCAACTACTGCCTCCTCACAACCGCCGCAGGAAGCGCACCAGTAAAAAGCCACCTTTGGTTTAGACATGGGTGTCCTCCTGAAAATCCGCACTTGCCCCTTTTGCTAAAGCGGGGTCAGAAAGAGCCAACGGTCCTAATGCCTTTATGGTCGCGACCATATCATTTATCGTGTCCACAAATTTATCCGCTTCAGTTGCCGATACCCAGTCGAGCCTCAAACGTTCTTCTTCTATTCCGAACTGGCTGAGCACCTTTTTTAAAAGATAATATCGCCTCAAAGCTTTATAATTACCTTCTTTGTAATGGCAATCTCCGGGATGACATCCGAGAATCAGCACCCCTTCGGCGCCGGACTGAAAGGCCTTCAGAACAAACTCCGGTTCGACCCTTCCGGTGCACATCACCCGGATAACTCTTACATTGGGAGCATAGATTTTCCGCTGACTGCCTGCGGCGTCGGCGCCGCCATAGGAACACCAGTTGCACAGAAAACCCACGATTTTCGGTTCAAAGTTCTCTATTTCAAGACCTCCTCTATCTCGGCAAAAATCTGTTGATCGGTGAAATGCTTACCCTTGATCGATCCGCTTGGGCAGGCTGCCACACAGGTCCCGCACCCTTTGCACAAAGCTGCATTGATAACGGAGACCTTCTTCTCTTTATCAAAAGTGATCGCCTTATACGGACAGAGACCTATGCAGGTCATACATCCTGAACAGGAGTTTTCATCTATTTCCGCCGAGGCTGCTTCAAGCTCCAGTTTTCTTCCGGGCACAAGGATGGACAAAACCTGTCCGGCGGCTGCAGCTCCCTGAGCAACAGACCCCTGTATATCCTTGGGCCCCTGAGCACATCCGGCAATGTATATGCCTTCGATGTTTGATGATACCGGCGCAAGCTTTGTGTGGCCTTCAGCGAAAAAGCCGTCGGTACTTTTTGTTATACCCAAAAGATTCGACAATGCAGGCGTGTCTTTTGACGGGACCATTGCCGGACAGAGTATCACCATGTCCGCAAATATTTCCTGTTTTTTACCCGAGACGTCGGTGCAAAGGATATTGATATTTGCATCTTCCTGCATTATATCCGCGCGCATGGGAAGCGAAGTGTGAATGAACCGTATATTGCCTTCAGCCTTTACGGAATCAAGAAATGCCTGATTGTCCTTCCCGGGCACGCACCAGTCCGCATATATGTGATAAATACTTATCGAAGGCAGGTGCTTCTTTATCAGGCGGGCGAATTTTAACGCATAAAGACAACATACGCCCGAACAGTATTCATGATGGTTCTTGTCGCGGCTGCCTACGCAATGGACTATGGCAACGGATTCAGGTTCCCTGGAATCTTTCATGAGGAGTTTGCCGGCTGTCGGGCCGGTCTGCGACAGGATCCTCTCAAATTCAAGACTTGTATAAACCTCGGGAATCTTTCCGTACCCGAATTGGAAAAGCACCGCGGGATCAAAAAGTTCAAAGCCCGTTGCAACGATAATCCCTCCGGCATCTTTTAGAACGATTTCTTCTTTGTCATCATAATTGACCGCATCGAACATGCAAGCCTCTTTGCAAAGACTGCATTCCCGCGTTTTATTTTTTTCATATTCTTCCTGCGTGATCAATCCCAGGTCAAAGGCTTCCCTGCATATGACGTCTTCACCTTTCATTCGCAGGCAATTCATTTCATCGATTACAGGCACATTCGGCAAAGCGCCCGTATATGGGACGTATATCGCCTTCCGTTCGCTCAGGTTATAGTCGAATTCGTTTTTAACTTTGATCGGACAAACGTCAAAGCAGGCGCCGCAGCCGATGCATTTTTCCTTATCCACATACGTAGCTTTCTTCTTTATCTTTACCGAAAAATTTCCGAGAAACCCGGTAATATCACTGACTTCGCTGCAGGTAAACAATTCTATATGTTCATTATGCAGGACCTCATCCATTCCGGGTTCCAGCATACATGATGCGCACTCCATCTTGGGGAAGACGTCTTCATATCTTGCAGGTCTGCCGCCGATAAAGGAGTTCTTTTCGACAAGATAAACCTTTCTGCCTGCCTTTGCGAGCAAGAGGGCGGACTCCATACCTGCCGGGCCGGCGCCGATAACAACCGCGTCGGTGTTACAGGCGATCTCCTTCTTTTCAAGAGGTTCATTCAGGCTTACCCTCCTTACCGCAGCCCTTATATAGGCTTCTGCCTTTTCAGTAGCAGCGGCTTTGTCGGCAGTCACCCATGCAACCTGCTCTCTGATATTCACCATCTGAAAGAGATAGGGATTTACGCCCGCCTTCTGCAAGACATCTCTGAAGGTTTTTTCGTGTTCTTTCGGCGAGCATGCTGCGATGACGACGCGGTCGGGACTTTCTTTTATGATATCATCTGCAAGAAAATTCTTGCCGTCTTCGGAGCAGAAAAGGCTGTGGACTTTTGCATAGGCTACGTCTTCAAGGCTTGAGGTAACAGATACCAGTTCATCAAAATCTAAATTATCAGAGATATTCGTCCCACAACTGCATATATAAACTCCGACCTTACTTTTCATGTCCTCTGTTTATTTCTTTGTTCATAGGACCATCTTATTGATTTCTCTCTCTGATACCTTTTTATGCATAATTATACCCTTAATATCAGCAAATATGTCAATAAAATATGAAAGTTATAAATAAACTTTCAATAGTTTATTTAAGAAATAATCCGGATTCCGAACACGGGTTGTTACAGCTTTTTTCTTTTGGGAATCTTTTAAAATGAAGATACCGTTAGAATTCCTGACGCATATTAGGTTAAAATAGACCTGTTGTTTTTATTTCAGACATAATGGGCGGTTAGCTCAGTTGGGAGAGCGCCACGTTCGCAACGTGGAAGTCGAGGGTTCGAATCCCTTACCGTCCACCATCTTTCCCTTTATTTATCAATGGGTTCCGTTTTTCGAAGAGCGTCAACAGAGCGTCAACAAGTTATCCCTTACAAATTCAGCACTTTATATTCACTTCGATCATAAGATATAATTTTTAGAAGTTTATAAATACCTTAAGGCAAGAAATTATGAAAGACATCGAAGAAATTAAAAGAGCACTAACAACACATAGGCAAATCCTTGCATTAAAATATAAGGTCAAAACCGTTGGAGTTTTCGGCTCCTATGTCAGAGGGAACCCAAAGAAAAAAAGTGATGTTGATATTCTTGTCGAGTTCAAAAGGACTGTGGATTTTTTTGAGTTTCTTGACTTGGAAGAATATCTTGAGCAGATACTCGGCATTAAGGTTGACCTTGTTACCAAGCAAGCATTGAAACCATACATTGGGAAGCGTATCCTTGAGGAAGTTGTATATCTGTGAAGAAACGGGAATACAGAGACTATCTGCAAGATATTTATAGGAGAAAGTAATGAATGCAATTGAGCTATTAAAGAAAAATGGAAATGTTATCAAAGAAAAATATCATATTAAAAAGATAGGCATTTTCGGCTCCTTTGCACGGAGCGAAGCAAGGGAAGACAGTGACATTGATGTCCTTGTGGAGTTTGAGTCAGGGTGCAAGACCTTCGATAACTTTATGGATCTGAAATTCTATCTTGAAGACGTATTTTCTCGGAAAGTGGATCTGGTAACCACTGACGCACTGAGACCACAATTGAAAGAAAATATTCTCAGAGAAGTAAGCTATGCATAGAAGCCATATCCTATACCTTGAGGACATCCTTGAATCGGCAAACAACATTCAGAACTATGTAGGGAATCTGTCTTATCAGGAGCTTGTTGGAGACAGAATGAGACTGGATGCTATAGTAAGGAATTTCGAGATAATAGGTGAGGCATCGGGAAAAATCCCTCAAGATATACAGGAGCAATACTCTTTCATAGAATGGCGTAAAATAGCTGCTTTCAGAAATGTCCTCGCCCATGAATACTTTGGAATAGACCATGAAATTATGTGGCAGATAATAAAAGAGAAACTTCCCGAACTCCAGAAAGGTATAAAAACCATTCTCAAACACGAAAGCTTGTAAATATCCCGTAAAGAACCTTTGACACAAAAGGTCTATGAGAATCATCCACTGTACCCGAAAACTCCTTAAAGAACTTGATGTCCCCCTTATCGAACCTGACAAGTCTAAATAGCCCTTCTGAGCAACCCAAAAGCCTGTACCCCCTTTGGGGACCCTGCTAAAGGAGAATTCTATCCCCTTCCCCAAAGTCCCCTAAAACTGTGTCAAAATAAAACCGAACAAATCAGGGGTAATCTGCCTCTAACAGTCCTTAAAAAGAAAGATATTATTTGTGAAATTGTTTATAATTATGCTAATTTGACAATGATGTATACAAAGGAGGTTTTATGAAAAAATATAGTATTTCCCTTTTGTTATTATTTTTGTTGGTCCCTCTTGTTTGTAGTGCGGAAATCTTTGTCGCGGATTACTCTAATGATGCTGTCTATGTCTTTAATAATAACGGCAGTGGCAATGTATCACCTAAAAGAACAATCTCAGGTGCTCAACCAAACTTTGATCGTCCTGAATCAATATTTGTGGATGTAGTAAATAATGAAATATTTGTAGCTGATTACGGCAATAATGAAGTAAAAGTCTTTGGGATAAATGCGAATGGAAATGAAATTCCTTTAAGAACGATTACCGGACTTAGCAGTCCTTCCGAAGTTTTTGTAGACACAACGAATAACGAACTGTTTGTGTCTAATTATGGCGGTAATAGTATCACAGTATATAACAGGACAGATTTTGGAAATGCACCTCCTATTCGAACTATTTCGGGTGGTTTGACAGGATTAAATGTTCCTTATAAGCTTTTTGTCGATACAATAAATAATCAACTATTTGTAGGTAACTATAACAATGAGAGTATCACCGTTTATAACAGAACAGACGATGGAAATGCACCTCCTTTACGCACCCTTATTGGTGGTTCAACTGGGCTTGACTACATAGGAGGCATATTTGTAGACACGACGAATAACGAACTGTTTGTGTCTAACTATGATGGTGATAGTATCACAGTATATAACAGAATAGATTTTGGAGATGCACCTCCTATTCGAACTATTTCGGGAGGAACTTCAGGAGTCAACGGACCTGGCGGGCTTCAAGTAAATTTGATTGCAAATGAGTTAATTATAGCTAATTATTCAGATGGAAACATCCTCGTATTTTCTCGTACTGCCAATGGGGGTGTTAGTCCTCTGAGAACAATATCCGGCTCTGCGACAGATCTAAATGGCCCTTGGGGGCTTTATCAAACTCAACAACAAGATATTCCTACTATGACCGAATGGGGAATGATAATCTTTACATCGCTTGCAGGTCTCGGTTCTGTTTATTATTTGAGGAGACAAAAAAGAATTCTAAGTTAGGACATTTTTGAAAGTGAATTTACTGGGGCGAGGTTAAATATCTCGCCCTTTTTTATTATGTATTTCAACTGGTATTGCTCGTTCGTTCTATCTGCCCTCAAGGGTTTGCTTGTAGGTGTCATCGACAATTTGCGCTCTTCGGATTCAACCGAGAGACCAGCATAGTACAGTTTGAAACAAACGCTATCTATGGATTTGTGCCTTCTTCCATTTATTCCCGGAAGAAACAAATGCCGGAATCCGAAGACAGCTATTTATTTCGATTTGAAAGACTCTCTATACACAAATCCCGGCGTATTTAGTCCCGGATGTACTCTTCAAGGATTTTGATTTTTGCCTGGTGCGTATAAGCAGGTGTTTGCCGCATACCCTCTAAAGCCCGATTTCCTTAATAAGAAATAATTGACAATCAACCTGAGAAGTAATAATCTTTTAATCAAATATAGAATATGCTTAAAAATAAATGTTATACATAAATAATGAATTTAAATAAAGCCATAGAAATCGTTAATGTGTTCGGTAAAGCTTTAGAAGGAAAGGACACAACATCAATAGTTCGCAGGAAATCTGATTTAAAAGGGTTTACTCTATCCGAAATCGATACAGCTCATAAACTCATAATTGCGAGAAATTTTGAACTCACTGGAACACCGGAAGGTGATCATATATTTGAAAAAACTGTGGGAAACTTTGGAGGTAGCATTCATTCTTATTTTATCCTTTTTGTGGACGATAAGGAATTTAATGAATTGGAAAAAATGGATAGAAGTTCCAATAATTATAAGAAACAGCTTAGTATCTCTGCGACAAAAGGAGCAAATGAAAACAATCCGGAATATCGAAAGTTCCTTCAGTTAGAATCTATGGAATCCTTCAGTAACTTTTGTCGCAATGTTGGACGAAACGACCCATTATATTGGCAGAAAATATATACTCATCTTGGGCTGAGATATGATACTGATTTGCTAATAGAAAACGTAGATAACCAGTTAAGGAATCTTGAAACAGATCATTCTATAGCAAAGAAAAAACACGACAGTAAGAGATGGAGTAAAGCACAAATTTGGATTTGCGTCATTATAATAGCAATTAGTCTATATTTCATCTTTAAAGAATGGTAAGCCTAACAAATAAATCCAGCTGATGGCCTTCCGTTACCGCATAGTTCAGGCGTTAAACAATTCTGTTGTAAACCATCACTTTTTTAGGCTTATAGATATCGTTTCTTCGTAGGTGTTACAAATAACCGGCGTTATTCAGATTCAATCTTAAACATCCCCGAGAGACCAGCGTAGTACAGTTTGAAACAAACGCTATCTATGGATTTGTGCCTTCTTCCATTTATGCCGGGAAGAAACAAAGACCGGTATTCAAAGGGCAGCTGTTTATTTCGATTTGAAGGACTCTCTATAAACAAATCCCGGTGTATTTAGTACCGGATGTCTTTTTCAACGATTTTGATTTTTCAAGCACGTTTAGTAGCAGGGGTTAGAAACGTTTTTGTCTTTTCAAAGGGAGGGGAGGGGCCTTCGGGGGGGAAGGCCCCTCTTTGGAGGGAAAACTTAAACTTCTTTTTGGGGTTGGGGAACTTTTCTTAAAAACGTCGGCACATCAATATGGTCTTCATAAGAAGACATGATGTCCGTCGTAACAAGATCTATGCCGTAATCGGATTTCAGATTTTTTGACAGGACCCTCTCGGAGCCTCGCAGATTCATCGCCTGTTTAAGCGCCGGCGTCCATTTTTTGACCTGCGGGAGTTCCACCTTTTCTTTCTGGTCGTTAAACCCGGTAGCTATTACCGTTACCCGCACCTCATCAGCTATATCGGGGTCTATCACTGCGCCGAATATTAGATGTACTTCTTCGTGGGCGGAGTCATAAACGTAAGAGACCGCGTCCTGCACATCGTTCAGCGCAAGCTCAAGCCCGCCGGTGATATTTACAAGAATGCCTTTGGCCCCTTCTATTGAGGATTCTTCAAGGAGCGGATTCGATATGGCTTTTTTGGCTGCATCAAGGGCGCCGGCGTCTCCTCTTCCTACTCCAGATCCCATTACTCCCCTGCCCTGATTTTGTATGATTGTCTTTACATCGGCAAAGTCCACATTAATGAGTCCCGGAATCAGGATGATATCGGAAATTCCCTGAACAGCCTGCTTCAGGACGTCATTGGCCACTGCAAAAGATTTCAGCAAAGGCGTTCCCTTTTCAACAACGAGTCCTATCTTGTCATTCGGTATTATAATAAGGGTGTCCACATATTTCCTGAGTTCTTTAATCCCTTCTTCCGCGTTGGTATATCTGACCTTGCCTTCATAAAAAAACGGCTTGGTGATGACCGCAACGGTTATTGCGCCGAGTTCCCGGGCAATTCCGGCAATAACAGGGCCTGCGCCCGTGCCTGTGCCGCCTCCCATGCCTGCAGTGATAAAGACCATGTCGGAACCTTCAAGGTGTTCGCTGATCAGCGCACTGTCTTCAAGCGCCGCTTCTCTGCCGATCTGGGGGTTAGAGCCTGCGCCAAGCCCTCTTGTCAGGTTGGCGCCGATCTGCACTTTTACCGATGCCAGAGATGTTTCAAGCGCCTGCATGTCAGTGTTTACGGCGATGAACTCGACGCCGTGCAGGTTCGACGCTATCATAGTATTAATGGCGTTGCTTCCCGCGCCTCCGACGCCGATGACCTTAATCTTTGCTCCATGTCCTCTTGCTTCATCAATAATTTCAAACATAATCTTTCCCTCCTCCTTCTATCCGATTTTTATCTGAAAATTCCTTTGACCCATTCTTTCATCTTTCCGAATATCCCGTTAAATGTTGCAGGGTACAATTCTCTGCCTGATTCGGCATGAAAACCGTACAGCACAAGACCCGTGCCTGTGGCATACATGGGATTTTTCACGATTTCACCTGAACCCCGTATTCCTGCGGGGGCCCCTATTCTCACCGGGAGTTCCAATATCGATTCCGCCAACCTGTCAAGCCCTGCGAGCAGCGAACCTCCGCCGGTAAGGACAACCCCTGTTGATGCTATATCGTATCCGGAACAGGTTGTCAGTTCATTCTTTATCAAGTCAATGAGTTCTTCGGTCCTTGGTTGTATGATCTCCGACAGATGCCTGCGTAATATCTTCCTGTCCTGTCCTGCCTGGATAATCTCCACCTCTTCCAAATCGTCAATCGAATCAGCTATCGCATGACCGTACTGTTTCTTGACCCTTTCAGCTTCGGTTACGGACATCCTGAGACCCACTGCTATATCATTGGTAAAATGGTTTCCTCCTATTGCAAGGACGGATGTATGCCGCAGCCAGCCATCCTTGTAAAGTATAATATCGGTCGTGCCGCCGCCGATATCTACAACGGCGACGCCGAGTTCTTTTTCATCATCGGTCAGTATGGCCTCCGCAGATGCAAGCGGCTCGAACACGATATCAATAACCTCAAGGCCTGCTTTCTCACAGCACTTGAGGAGATTCTGTACGGAAGTAACGGCGCCGGTAAGGATATATACCTTTGCCTCAAGCCGCGCCCCGATCATTCCTTCAGGGTCCTTGATGCCGTTCTGTCCGTCAATGGTATATCCTGTCGGTATTGCATGGAGCACCTCTCTGTCCAGGGGCACATACACCGCTTTCGCGGAATCTATGACCCGGTCGACATCGGTAAATGCAACTTCTTTGCCCCTTATGCCTATGGCGCCATGACTGTTGAAGCCCTTAATATGCCCTCCGGAAATACCTACATAAACGGAATTTATTTCCACTCCGGTGGAAGACTCTGCATTCTTTACGGCATTCCTTATCGATTCAACAGTGGCCTCAATATTTACGACCACCCCTTTTCTGAGGCCGGACGATGACGATGTGCTGACCCCTTTGATCTCTATCTCGCCGTCAATGACTTCCCCTACAACGGCGCAGATCTTCGTGGTCCCTACATCAAGTCCTACAATAATATTCCCCGGATTCGGATTGAGAAGCATTATCTGATCACCTTATCGGCGGCAGGCTTTACGATAGCCCTGCCGGCAAATCTTAAATCTATATAATCAACCCGGATTTCCATATGCTTTATGTCTTCTTCAAGCTTGAGAAGTTGGGCAAGCTTTTCCTCGTATCTTCCCGACCCTATTTTCACAACAAGTCCGTCTATTGTTACGGCAAGTTCATGGGGCTTATGAGCTAAGATCTCAATATGGTCCCGTTCGGCTAAAAATCCTTTTTCATTCATCGTCTTTGCAAGGCTCAGGGCCTCTGAAAAGCCCTCTTTCTCCTTGTAGGGATCGCCGGTTATCACCGGGAGAAAAGGGACCGAGCCTTCCCTAAGTTCTTCGAGCAGTTTCCCTTTTTCATCTACGAGAAAAAGATGTTCCTTCATTTCAAGAAGGGCAAACGGTTCGGCTTCTTTTATTGCTATAGATAAGGTGCCGGGCAGCCCTTTCCGTATATTCACGGACCTTACCCAGGGTGACCGTAGCATCTGCCTGCCGACCTGCTCATTGGAAAGAATCATAAGGCTTTCTTCGGAGCGGATGCCGGCAAGGGATTTTAATTCATCGTCCGTGAGATGTCTGTTCCCCGAAAATACGACATGCATCAAAGGGAACATTGATTTTACGGGATTATAGTAAACGACCAGATAAACAATAATGGCGCCGGAAAAAATAAATATCAGGACGGTAATATTCCTTACTATGCTCAATATATTCAAGCGTGCGCCGGTCTTCTTATTTCTGTTGGCCTTCACTCTCGACACCTCTCAGCATTTCTTCTATCAAACCCGGAAAATCAAACCCGGCATGTTGTGCTATCTTCGGCATAAGACTCGTCTCAGTCATGCCCGGGATAGTATTGACCTCAAGCACAAAGGGATTTCCTTCCTTGTCGATCCTCAAATCAACCCTCGTTGCGCCTTTGCAGCCGAGGGCCATATGTGCGTCAAGGGCCTTGCTGCAGGCTTCTTTATAAACCCCTGATTCTAATGCGGGAGGAAGCATATATTCCGTAAGCCCTGCCGTATATTTTGCTTCGTAACTGTAAAATTCAAGGGATGGTCTCACTTCCACCCCGCCTAATATTTTGTCGTTCAGTATCCCTATCTGGACTTCCTGCCCTTCTATATATTTTTCTACAAGCGCCCTTGGTCCAAAGGTAAATGCCTTTTCCAGCGCCTGCGTAAAGTCATTCCTGTGCTTTACGATACTCACTCCTATGCTCGACCCCTCTGTTGCAGGTTTGACAACCCAAGGCAAACTGAAAGAAAGCTCCGTCTCTCCTTCTCTGCCTGCCGATCTTTTATCAATAACCACAAAGGGCGGGACAGGAACGCCGTGATAGAGGAATGCTTTCTTGGATGCCTCCTTGTCCATTGCAAGGGCTGAAGCAAGAACCCCGGAGCCTGTATACGGAATGCCCAACACCTCGAGCATACCCTGGATGGAACCGTCTTCTCCCCAGCCTCCGTGCAGTACAAGAAATGCTATCTCTATAGCCTCTTTTTGCAGTACACTGCAGATATCGGCGCCCGCATCTATGGGAACTGCATTATAGCCCAGGACCTTCAGCGCGTTATAGACGGCCGTTCCGCTCCTGAGAGACACGTCTCTCTCGGATGAAGCGCCGCCCAATAAAACGCC
>Ga0315297_10002505_pt1 | contig 11627 bp, 20 predicted proteins | sample YL17G15_0_MG_FD_203628 | JGI IMG/M metagenome (GOLD analysis project Ga0315297, IMG submission 203628) | Sediment microbial communities from Yellowstone Lake, YNP, Wyoming, USA - YL17G15_0 | ecosystem: Environmental > Aquatic > Freshwater > Lake > Sediment | place: USA: Wyoming | collected... | reverse complement strand
CGACCCCGAGGTTCGCCGTCGTGGTGATCTCCTCCTGGAAGTGAACGTCCATCGGGTAGTCCCTCTCCTGCTTAACTCCGAGTGCGGTCTTGACCCCACCCATAACCATCGCCCACTCCCGATCATTCGTGGGGTTGATGCTGTCCTTCACCTTATTCCACACCTTCTCCGCGTGATCCAGGGAGACCCCCGCTTGCTGTGCCAGGGCCTTCAATGCGGGTGTTGGCATCGTCGCACCTTGCTGGCAGTTGAACCAGCCCCGCGTGGACCTTGCGATGGCAATTCTCGCACAGGCACACACACCCCTTGAGTTCCCGCATCACGGCCGCCAGGCTCCTTTGAGCCGCCATCGCAACCGTGATCCCACCCCGCCGGGGATTGACGTGATGGAAGGAAAGGCAACACTCGGTCTTCTCCCCGCAGATGAGGCACCCCGCCTTCCGAGCTTCAACCATTAGCGCCTTCCGAGGGTCATCTCCCGCTTGACGCCGACGCTTGATGTAGTCCGTGTGGTACTTGGAGAGCTTGTCCCGATTGCGCTCTCGGTACTGCCGGTAGTACGCCTGTCCCTTGGGGGATGCTCGGCGGGCCTTCGCCTTCTCCCGCTCCATCTCCCGGTACGCCAGTTCCTTCCGCTTGTTCCTTCGGTACTCCCGTTGGCGTGCCTTCTGTGCCTCGTAATCCCTGTTCCGTCCTGGCATACAACGGTTATATCATGAAGCTAGAACCGTTGTCTATCAGTACCGCCGGAGGATGATGAGGGCCGGCTTGCACGCCTTCTCGATCTCCACGAGGTCCCGGCGGAGGGCCAGGGGATCGGTCGGGTGCAAGGCGATGCGCCGGGCCGCCTCGGTGATGATCTTGACCTGGACCTCCAGGGCCTCCCGGTCGCCCGGGTAGAACTTGACGGCCGGGGCCGGCGGGGCCTGGGGCTTGACCGGGGGGGCCGGGGGCGGGGAGAAGACCTCGGTCACCGGGACCACCTCGGCCGGGCCGGGCATGTGGGCCGTGGCCGGCATCGGAGCTTCGTGGACCGGAACCCCCGGCTCCGGGTCCTTGTACTTGGGCTTGCGTGCGAACGCCATGAGGTTCTCCTTCCCCCAGATGGAGCCTAGCCGAGTTCGAGCGCCCGGAGGGCGTGGACCACCTTCACGATGGCGTCCGCCGCCTTGCCCCCGTTCTCGATGACCTCTCGACCGAGCTTCGTGTGCGCCCCCACGAGGTTGAAGGTGTCCCCTCCCCCGTGCTTCTGGTAGTCGTCCAGGTCGGCCAGGTAGCGGCGGGCCCCCTGGTAGGCGTCCATGAGGACCTTGTGTGCCGCCTCCAGCTTGGCGAGGTTCGCCTTCTGGAGCCCGGGGTAGTCCTTGGGGTCCAGTTGGGCCACCGACTCCCCCAGGCCCCGCATCGCCATCATCCCGCTCGGGATGGACGGGAGGACCCGGCCCTCGACGTTCCGCCCCTCGAAGCCCATGTAGCCGTGCTCCTGGAAGTGGATGTCGAGCTTGTCCTTGTTGATGGCCGCCAGGGCCTTCTGGGCCGCCGGGGAGTCCTTCGACCCCTTCACGTCGATCCGGTTCCCACCCGATGCCGTGTAGTTCACCCCGGCGGCGTCCAGGTGGTCCTTGATCTTCTCCATGTCCGTGCCCCGGGCCTGGATGCTGAATCCGCCGACCTCGATGAGTCCCTCAGTCACATCCTGGGGACGGGCACCTTGGGCTACCTGCTCGATCAATTCACGGGCGTTGGGCATCGTGGGCTCCTACCGCTTGGACGAACCGAAGTGGATGAGGGAGGTCTTGACCTGCTCCAGGCGGGTCTCGATGTCCCCGTACCCGATCCCGAGTTCCTGGCAGATGTTCCTGACCGTCTGGACGATCTGCGCCAGGTCCGGGCAGAGGTCCTGGGGCCACCGCTCACCGGACTGCGGGCCCCGCCCCACCGCCCCGTCCAGCATGTGCGCGGCCGAGGCCAGGAGACCGGACTCCCGGTGGACCCGCTTGAGGTCCGGGGTGAAGGGGGTGGCTTCGACCACCGCCCGGGGCTCCTGCCCCTGGGCCACCCGCTCGATGAGCCGGTGAGCGGTCTCGGCGTAGCTCTCCTGGGGATGGATGTCCTTGGGGTCCTGCCCGTGGGCCCGGACCAGCTTCTCCCCCTCGGGGGTGAGCTTGCCGGCGATGTGGGCATGACCGGCGGCGAACTGGTGGCGAACCCAGTCGTCCACCTTGCCGTCATTCGACTGCTTCCCAGTCGAGTGATTCACGTACCAGACGTGACCATCGGACCCGAGATACCAGGCCCCGATGCCCTCCCCGCCCCGGTGGAGGGCCAGCTTGTCCCCCAGGTGGACGGCCGGACCCGGCTCGTGGGTCCGCCAGAGCTTGTCGATGTAGAACTCGATCTTGCTGGCATCACCGCTGTAGGCCGGCATCCCGCTGGCCTCGGGCTTGGGGCGGTCGCCCTTCTTCCCGCCGGCCACCCAGTCCGCGTAAGCCTTGGCGTACTTCTTCTTCGCCGGGGTGGGGAGCAGGGCGATGTAGTCCTCGATGCCGTACTGGAGATTCCAGTTGGTCTCACGAAGGCCCATGTCAGAACCCCCGCTTCGCCTTCTCGGCGGCGAACTTGAGCATCTTCACGAGCCCCTGGAGGTCTCCGTCGAGGATCTTCCGATGTTGCTCGATCCGCTCGGCCGTGTGCGTGATGAGGCGATCCTCGTGGTCACGCAGGTCATCCTTGATGTCCTTGAAGATCAGTTCGAGGGTATGGATGGCGTCCCCAGTCCGCGTGAGCGCCATCACGATCTGGGAGAACTCGTGTGTCCCAGGGCCCACAAGTCCCTGGGGCTCCGTGGGTCCGGTCTCCTGGAGCTTCGACTCGATGAGCTTCCGTGCCTGGTCTCGCATGGTCCCCATTGTACCATTCCGCTTTACGGTGTCAAGCAGATTGCGACCTAGTAAGGCTTGTCCCCCCGCTTGGCCCGCATGTGCTCCTGGTGGACGACCTGTTGGATGAGGTCGCCGATCCCTTGAAGCTCCCGGAGCTTGATGATGATGTCGGGGATGACCGTCCGGGCGTGGTCGTAGACCTTGAGCAGGTCCCCCGAGGTGTCCCGCCGCCGGAACATCTCCAGGTACTTGCTCAGGATGTGCTGGTTGTCCGCCGCCAGGGCCACGAGGTCCACCCCGATGTCCTCGGGGGAGGAGGCCGTCGTGTAGCCCGTGACCTTCTCGGTCACCGACTCCTGGCGGAGGTGCCCATAAGGGCTGGTCTTGCTGAACCCGGCATGTTGAAGCGGGGTCAGAGCCTCCTGGGCCATGATGACCCCCTGAACGATGTGGGGGGCCGCCAGCTCCCCCTTCTTCGCATCGGCGTAGGGGGTTGCCACCCGCAGATGATACTGGGCCCGCTTCAAGCGATTGGAGACCAGAGCCCAGTCCACGTCCGCTTCCGCAAGGGATTCGGTCACCGTGGCCGGGGTCTCACCCTGGAGGACCTTCTCGATCAACGTGCGGGCCTGGGACATCGGAAACACCTCCCTAAGTAGCTTTACGATACGAATAATGACAATGTATCATCAAACTATGAAGCGTTGCTCGAAGTGCAAGCAGGAGAAACCGCTTACTGAGTTCGGCCCCAACAAACAGTACAGTCAGGGGTTACGGCCGGAATGCCGAGAATGCACACAAGCCTACTCCAGAGCGTACCACCAAGCCCACCGGAATCTTCACCTAGCTCGTGCCCGGGAGAACTACCAGAAGAACCGAGAACGCCGTAAGGTGGACTTTCAAGCCTACCGCCAGAAGAACGCCGACAAGATTCACGCGGCCCACTTGCGGCGGAAGTATGGGATCTCGAAGGACCAGTACCGTACCCTCATGACCGAACAGGAAGGACGGTGTGCTATCTGTCGCCGGTCCTTTATGGACATCCACCGAGTTCGACTCCATGTGGATCACGACCACGCCACGGGACAGGTTCGAGGACTACTCTGTAATCGTTGCAACCTGCTCCTGGGGATGGTGCAAGACATCCCGGCTCTACTCATGCAAGCCGTCAACTACCTAACGAGGTAGCCCGGCATCTTCAAGCTCCTGTAGGACCTGAGCCCGAGCTTCCGGGCTCAGGGCGTCGATCCTGGCGTAGAGGGCGATGCGGTGATCGGGCTCCCGGACCCCCTCCAACTGGGGGTCGGCGGAGGTAGACCCCTGGGGATAGCTCACGTAGAGCAGATCGGGGGGCTCGGGGTGGAGTACCACAAGGGCCCGATGCGCCAGGAGGTGCCGCATGTAGTTCACAGGGGCGCACGACTAGGGACGTTGCTCCCGCCGGACCTCGCCCACCGTGAACGAGACCCCCTTCTCCCGAAGCTCGTGGATGAGGGCCTGGAGGTCCCCCATCTCCTCCGAGCGGACCCAGACCTTCCGCTCGCCGGCCATCTCGCCGGGCTCGGCCGCCTTGAACTGGACGGCCGGGAGGTCCCGGGCCGCCATCTCGACCGCGTGGTAGAGTTCGTCGATGTCCGGTTGCGTCGTGGAGAGGTAGAGTTCCTTCGTGTTGTCGGTGATGGAGGTTCCGAGGCTCCCCTCCAGGGCCCGCTCGACCACCTTGCGGGGGGAGAGCCCGTTCATGACAAGCTCGATGAGTTCCCGGGCCCCGGGGACAAACTCCCGAAGGGGCTCGGGGGTCACCGAGCCGAACTTGAAGGGGGCGTAGCCCCCGAAGCCGCCCGAGCCCGTCACGTATACATCTCCGGCCCCGGGTGCGAAGGCAGGTCATCCGAGATGTAGATCCATCCCGACTTGAGCACGAGGGGCCACCGCTTCGACTTGATGAGGGTCGCCAGTTGCTTGATCCTCATCCCCCACTCGTGGGGGTCTCGGTTGTTGCGGAGCGTGACCCAGATGGACTCCTTGTGGGGAATCGTGTCGTGGCCGTACTCGCACACGAGGTCCGGGTAGTCCGCCTTGCCCCAGTACCGCCAGATGAGGTCCTGGGCTCGCTCGGGGTGGGCCACCCGCCAGGGGAGGAGCTTCTTGTCGGCCGGGGTCGCCCAGTCGAAGGGCCGATGCCCCGGGAGTTCCGTATCCCAGAGGCTCCGGGGGAACTGGCCGATTCCGGGGATGCCCGGTCCACTGTGCTCGGCCATCTGCTCTCCCCGCCGGCCGGGAAGCCCCATCGCCTGTGCTTGGGCGATGAGCGCCTTGAGGGACTGGGCCATCGGGGCGACCTCCTGGGCCACGGCCAGGAGGTCCTCATCCGAGAGGTCCTCCAAGGTGTCCGACTGGTAGGGGGTCTTGCCGAGCTTGTGGCCCAGGGAGCCGGTCCACATGACCTTGTGCTTCCCGCCCCGGAGGTCCTTGTTGCCGATGGGGAAGGCGTTGTAGATGCCCATGACCAGCTTCTTCCGGGCACCGGGGTCCAGGCCCTCGACCTGGAGGGCTTCACGTAGCACAGACCTCGGGCTCTCGCCCCGGGCCACCCGTTCGATGAGGTCGTGGATGCTCATGGTCTACTTGACCCCAGCCAAGGTCTTGGCATACGAAACAAGACCCGGTACCGAGATGTCCTTGACCTCATCCAACTCCAGAAGCAAAGACGGCCAGTTGTGCGAGTTGAAAGCGTGCTCCATCCGGCTCATCCGGTCTTTCAGAAGATGGAAGTAGTGAGAGAACTCACGTTTTGCATCATCCATCTGCTGGGGGGTTGGGGTGCTCGACTTTCCTGCCTCCTGGAGAGGCTTCGACCGGGTGGCCCGGCGGGCCTCCTGGTAGGCTTTCAGTTCGCTCACGATGGACATGACTTCTCCCTACAACAAGGGGAACCCAACTGTTTGGGGGTTTGTCCCAAGCCTAGCTATCTCAACCCCCCGTAGATAGTTCAAGGCTCGCCGAATACCCGATTCGTTGTCTCCGAGCATCCACGCTCGTTACTCCCAGCGATTCGGGTCGGCAAGCAACGAGTGAAAGCTGGTGGGCTGGTTTGCTGGTTCGGTGGATGAGGGAACATCCCGGCGGGTGCCCTGGTCGAGCGTGTGAACGTGGCCGTCCTTGCCGTCAGGCTGGACCTCGAAGCGGAGGACGGAGTGCTGCGAGTCCATCTCCTCGTCCGTGGTCCCGTTGCCGGTCTCGTCGAGCATGGCGATGTGGGCGTGGGGTCCGCTGCCCCCCGAGTCGAAGCTCGTGCGGTACATGAAGCACGGGTCCTCGGGCATGGGGGGTACGTCCGCCGCCGGGTGCGTCCCGACCATCGGGCCGGTCGGAACGGGGTCGGGGCCGATGTCCTCCAGGACTCGGCTCGGGCTTGCACCCTGGACTACGGCCTCGATAAGCTTGCGGACGGTGGACATGGTGACGGCCTCCTGGAGCCGGAGTTCATCTGGGCGAACCGAGTCCACAGACCCGTCCGCCCACCGGACCTGGAGGATGCGGTCCTCCCCGTCCGTGCCGAGGTCGATGACCACACCCCGGGCTCGGTCGTTGCCGAACCGAGTCCAAGTCCCCGGCCGGGGGGCGACTTGATCGCCAACCTCGAACCGGGGACCTCGAAGGGGTGGGCCGGGCCTAGCGGCGAAAGAGACCCTCGACGATGCGATGCGGGTCCTTGCCCTGGACCACCGCCTCGATCATCGCCTCGGTCTTCGCCCGGAGCCGGCTCTCGTCCTCGGGCTCCTCGTCATCGTCCGGGTCCGGCTCGTCCTCGCCGTCTTCCCGCTTCTTGCCGCCCTTGCGGGCCTCGTCCTTCTCAGCGTCCTTCTTCGCGTCGATCTTGGCCTGGATGAAGGCCGGGGGCTTGTCGTCATCGTCCCCCTCCCGCTTCTTCCCGCCCCGCCGCTCGCCGAGTTCCTTGTTCGTGGTCGTGGCGTCCGGGGAGTTCGGGTCGGCGGCCGGCTCGCCGGGCTCCATCCCGTCCTCCTTCATCTTCTCCATCCGCGACTTCACGAACTCGCGGACGTACTCGAAGTGCCGAGCGGAGCCGATCTTGTGGCCCTCCCGCTTGGCCTCGTCCGAGCCGATCTTGGTCAGGATGTCGGTCGCCACATCCTCGTACCGCTTCCCGCCCTTGCGCTCGTTCTTGCGCTCGCTCGGGTTGACCGGGTGGCCGACCACGGTGGCGGGCTCGCCCGAGGGCTCCTCGCCCGTGTTCTCCTTGAGGCCGAACTTGAAACGGCTGAGATGGTCGTACATGGGTCCTCTCCTCTTTCGAGCTTCGTCGGTCCTGGGGTTGATGGTCTCGGCCTGGCCTACAGACCGCCGAGGCTCTGGGCGTCACCCGCCACGATGATGTCGGTGTGAATGAGCGTGCTCATGCACGCCTTCGAGTCGATGTCGGTCCCCTTGCAGGCCCCGCCGATCACCATCACGTCCTGGGGGGACAGGCTCGGCCAGGTGTACGCCTTCCGGCCGTAGGGCTTGAGGACCTCGGCCTCGTAGAGGTACGCGGCCGTGATCGCGCCGGCTCCCGGGGCCTTGCCCACCGGGTACGCCAGGGCCAGGGCTCCGGTGAAGTAGTCGATGGAGCCGGCCACCTGCTTGTCCACGTCCACGGTGTAGAGGACGCCATCGCCGCCGTCCTGGAGCACGGTCCCGGAGGCCGGGTTGATCGTGACCGAGCGGGGGACGACGGGGAGGTGGTCGAGGACCTGGCCGGAGAAGCTCCGGTCGGCCCCGTTGCCGGTGTAGCCGGTGGCCTCGGCGGTGACCGCCGTGGCCGTCGTGCTCTGCATCGCCCGGCCCGGGAGGCCGGTCGTGGGGTTGATCTTCCAGGCCGCCACGATGGCGTCGGCGCGGCCGAGCTTGTCCGGCTCGGTCACGTCCTGCATGGCGATGGCGATGACCGGCCCGAGACCGCCCACCTTCATCAGTTCGACCGCGTTGTTCTTGAGGTAGCCCTTCGTGGTCCCGTAGAGGGTCGTCCGTCCTGCGCTCATGGTCCTGTCTCCTTGTAGCTGCGAGGGGGTTCGTTACTGGACCTCCCTCGCAACCGAGGGGGCCGTCAAAGCGTTCTTGTGCAAGTCTCCACCCGGCTCCCACCGCTTGATCTCGTTGCAGTTGGCGCAGAGCAGTTGAACTGGATAGCTGCACGTCCCATCCAGAATGGTCATCCGATCAAGCTCCTGCCCGCCATCGTGTCACTGATCCACTTGGGTATCTCGGCCGCCTGGGGCTCCAGGACCGGGTACTGCTTGATGACCTGCTTCACCGTGACACCCGGCGTGTTCTTGATGAAGGCGAAGACCTGAGCCATGAAGCTCAGGGGTTGATTCCCAATGAGGACCTTCTCCAGGACGGAGTCGGGGCTTTCCCCCGACTCCACCATCCCCACGAGGTCTTCGACCGTGTAGTAGCTCATGGGGGCCTAGCCCCGGTCCACGTCCACGAGGAATCTCAGTTCCGGGTAACTTCGCTCGTAGATGTCCACCACGGCGTCCGCTGCGAAGCTCCGCTCCTCCAGGAGGACGTAGACCACGTTCGCCTCCCGCTTCGAGGCGTGAACCTGGCAGGTCAGACCCCGGGCGGTAAGCTCCCGATGCACGTCCCGGGCGATGTCCTGGACGGACGGAAGCTCCTCCAGGAGGGCGTCGAGGGTTTCCCTCGGGCCGCGTCCCTGGACCACCTGCTCGATGAGCTTCGAGGTACTCATGGGCTTAGACCTTGTGCGGTAGGGCCCCTTGCCGGCTCCGAAGGGTTGCCAGTTCCTTCTGGAGGTTCTGGTAGTTCTGCTTGCGGAGGGCCAGTTGCCGGCGGAAGTAGGTGATCTCCTCCTGGGCCATCCGCATCTGGAGGTTCAAGCCCCGGACCTGATCTTCGTAGTTGTCCTCACGGAGGACGGCCCGGGGGTCTTTCCCCTGGGTCACCTGCTCGATGAGGGCCTGGGCCGTCTTCATGTGATTCACGTTACGGCTTCGTGGGAGGGCCGTCAAGCAGAAGGTCACCTTCGTCCATGACCCCCTCCATGACGGGTACGCTCCGCTCCAGGAGGAGGCCCATCTGCTTGCCCTGCTCCTGGTAGGCTTCCCGGATGAGCCGCTGATCGACCTCCAGGTTCGAGAGGCGGGCCTCCAGGGCCGTCAACCGCTCGGACTGCTCCCGGAGGAGGTCCAGTACCGTGTCCAGCTTGGCGTTCTCGGCCGGGCTCATGCCATCCCCTACAGGTGGATGCTCTTGAGGAGTGCTACGTGGTCCTGGGGCAACCGCTCACGATTGGATCGGAGGGTGGCGAGTAGCTTTGCGAAGTACCCCTCGATGTGCTTCACGATCTGCTCCGGCGTCCCGGTCTTCTTGGAGAGACCCACCCGAACGGAGTCGTAGGCCATGTAGGAGCCGGGCCCCGGGTTGACTATGACCTTGCCCCCCAGGCTCGGGTCGAAGGTCAATGGCCCAGGGATGTTGCCGTCCTTGTCCAGACCGTAGATGAAGAAGATCGTGTGGCCGAGGTCGTTGTGCTCGATGCCGTTGACCAGTTCGTGCGAGTTGGCGGCGATGGTGAACCGCCCCGAGATGGCGGGACTGCCGAAGCTGTTACTGAACCGCAGTTGCAGTTGACCGTGCGGGAAGGACCGCCGGATCGCCGCTTCGACGGCGGATTGCAGTTCGGCAACGGTCTGGATGGCTTCGTCCAGGGCCCGGGTGATGACCCCTCGGGGGCTTCCCCCCTGGAGGACGGACTCCACGAGCCGGCTCGCTTCGCTCATGACTCCCTCGTAGTGCCACCGAGAGGACGGGTCCCCGTAGTCCCCCTTGTCCTTGGGGGCATCACGGTAGTAGATGATCCACTGGCCCCCGGCTCCGCTCACGGAGGACCCCGCCCCTAACTCCTTGCGGATGGCGTCCGAAGCCTTGCGTACCCCCTCATGGTCGTGGGGGTCCTTCGGCCAGACCGTCACGGTCTTCGAGTCGATCTCGACCTCGTACCCCTTGGCCTGCCAGGGGGCCGCCACCTTCTTCGCCTGGGAGATGTTCGCCGGCATGGGACTACCAGCCGGCCGTGCCGCTCTGCCCACCCGCCAGGTTCCCCGCCAGTCCGTCCGGGGCCGAGGCCAGCTTCACCACGGCGTAGTCGTTCGTGTTGATCGACCGGAGCCCGTGCTCGCTCTCCAGGTGGACCTCCCCGAACGCCACGTTGACGTAGTGGACCAGGCCGTACATCAAGGCCCGCTCCGCCGTCCCCCGCTTGTAGACATCCACCCGGTCCCCCTTCTCGATCTGGTCGAGCGGGGTCTCCGCCGGGATGGCCGTGGCGTACTGCGGGCTCTGGGGGCTCATGGCTTTCGCCACGTCCAGACCCTTGATGCTCCCACCCGGGGTTCCCCCCAGGTCGGTGTCCTGCTCGCGGAGGGGGCCGTCGTTGTGGTTCGAGGGCTCCGTGTAGTAGCCCCTGCTCTTGGCGATGTCGTGCGCTCGCGTGTCCATAGGCCCGCCTTTCAGGTACAAGAACCCCTACCCCATCGGGGGATGGAGTGCCTACAAGATACCTCATAGGGGTAGGCGTGGGCAAGATAGCTAGGTTGCCTAGCTATCTACCTGGGGGGTTTAGGGGTAGGGGGGTTTAGCCCTTGGAGGGGGGTTTACGGGTCAGGGCGTCCCGCCCGGCCGGGAGGATCTGATACCCCCCGTGGACGTACTCCTCGCAGAGCCCGAGCTTGCAGAGCCGGACCATCATCCGCTCCCAGGCCGCCCGGGCCAGACCCTTCGGCCAGTGGCAGACCGCTACCCCGAGAAGGCTCCGAGCCGCAAGCTCCAGGCCCTTCACCTGGGCGGAGGTCAGGGTCCACCGCTTGCCGGTGCGGGGGTCCATCCGGCCCCCGTTCACGATGCACGCATCGCAGTCCACCTTGTCCGCGTGGGCGTAGTCGCAGGTCCAGTCGTAGCCGTCCAGGGGGTTGCCTTCTTCCCGCCCGGCGCATGGGATGGGGGACACCAGGAGCTTCACCTTCGCCCCCTCTGGGTCTTCCGGTAGGACTCCAGGAGACCCCGGACGCTGGCCGCCTCCAGTTCCGCCTCCTCCAGGACCTTGCGGATGGCCTTCCGCCAGGTCTTGTCCGATGCGGCCCACCTTCCCCCAGGCCCCGGCTCCCCAAAGTAGGCCGTGTAGCCCACGATCTCGTCCTTGATGCGGTCGATGCTCGGGCTCACCTTCATGGTCTTGTCCAGAGAGACCGCCTCGTAGTGCCACCCCAGGTTCTCCCACACCCGGGGCTTGAACCCCGGGCCCAGTTCCTCGACCAGAAGCCGGGCCCCCTCCTGGGCCTGCTCGAAGGCTTCCCGGGTGCAGCCGTACCCACAAGCCGGGGAGCAGTAAATATCCCCCCACACATAGCGGTGGGGCTTCCAGGACAACGTGCGCTTCAACGTGCGCTTCGTGGTCGTCTTCATCGGTAGACCTCCGGGTGCTCGATGGCAAGCTGGACGGCCCTCCCCGCGAGCTTGGTCGTGGCCTCGTGGTACTTGGCGCTCAGGTGGTCGGACACCGCATCGTGGGCGAACTCGTGGAGGAGCAGGTCCAGGACCGCCTCGTGGTGATGGGGAAGCTCGAACCAGTCGTGGCCCAGGGCCGCCAGGTTCAGGGTCAGGAGCCCCTGGAAGCCGTAGGTCGCCCGGAACCCCCACCACTCGGCATCCACGATGCGGACC
>Ga0315297_10002504_pt1 | contig 11627 bp, 8 predicted proteins | sample YL17G15_0_MG_FD_203628 | JGI IMG/M metagenome (GOLD analysis project Ga0315297, IMG submission 203628) | Sediment microbial communities from Yellowstone Lake, YNP, Wyoming, USA - YL17G15_0 | ecosystem: Environmental > Aquatic > Freshwater > Lake > Sediment | place: USA: Wyoming | collected... | reverse complement strand
TTTTGTAATGAATTTTAGACCTTGTTCGAAAGTTACGTGATGGTTCCAGACCAGAAATAAGAGGCCTGAACCGAGATTAAATGGATTTTTACTATTTTTTTGGTTTCTTGCCATTGGAGGTTCCAAAGCTCAGGTTTAAATATCTTGTAGAAAGCTATCTGTAGCCAATTCAAAAGGCCTTTTTCGGACCAGCGCCGGCCCACTCGTTTGATCCGGTTGCAGACTTGGCTAAAGGCGCTCTCGATGGCATTGGTATTCAGCGGGATGACCTCCCCTTTCTTCAACCACCAGGAAAGGAACGTTGTCACTGGCTGGATTAGGTTCTGGATATAAGTGCGGGCCCGAGGATAGGTTTCTTCATCCAAAACCTCCAGGAGTTTTCGGAACCCCTCTTTGGTTTGATCGGCGATCTGTTCGACCCGGGGACGATCTTCCGGACGGAGTTGCTCCAACTGGGCCTTAGTCAGATTCATCGCCGGAATCGCTTGCAGCTGCTCCACCAAGGGAGCCTGTTCGTCTTTTTTGAAACCGTCCGCATACAGGAGATAAGGAAAATCTCGCTTCCCATGCCACAAACAACGCTGAGGCTTCATTCCCTTACGCAGCAAATTCTCTTCAATGCCCGGACCGCCATCCGAGAAGAGAAGCTCAAGCTTTCTGTAATTGAGCCGCTTTCCGAGGTCTTTGCGGACTTCCCCCCAGCCCTTGTCAATCCAGAACCCCACGGGATCAAACGGACGGCCAGCCCCCAACGAAGCCAGTGCCCAGCGCATCTCCACTTGCCCCAGATCCTTTCCCCCAGGACCTTGCAGGTGAACCTTCGTGCCGTCGGCGAGCAGAAAACGAAAGGGAATATGCTTCATCTCTCCAAAGGGACTATGGGCCTTAGCAAACTCCTGCAGCCGGCTATGCACGGTCGTGTGGCTCATCGTGGTCCCCTGAATGCGTTCCACTTCGCTCTGGGCCCGACGGAAGGAGACATGCATGACCAGTCCGACGGAAGGCTCCATCGCTTCCTCCATAATATGATCATGCGCCGGGATCGAAAGTGCTTTCACCAAAGGCATAAAGGTATGCCCCGTCTTCCGATCCACCATCTGCGCAAAGCGAAAGGAGATCTCCCCCAGCGAAGATCGGAGGCAACGGGGCTTGCTTTGATGTCCATTTCTCCGATAGCGCTTCGGATCCTTCTCCTGCAAACGCTCGATGGCCTTTTCTTCCAGGGCTTGCATGAGGGTCGAGAGGATCGCTCCTTGAATCTGAGGAAGACCCTCTTTCAACCCTCGAATCAATCCATTGATTGTCAACCGCGATTCTGGTATTTTAAAAACCAAGCGCAGGTCCAATGTGATCTCGCCCAACGGATTCCTCCTTCTTTTTGGTCGGTAAACCTAAAGTTAGAAGGAATCCGTTCTCTTTTTCAAGGTATATTTTTAGAGGCAAAAAGTACGTGAACATAAGCCTCATGGAGTTATCCACAGGGCGCTACGAGCGCTCCGAGATTTTACCCTTCGGGCCGCCGACATCTTTGGGCTGCCGGCTAAAATCTCTCCGCGCCCGTACCCCCCTATGGATAACTCCTGAAAAGTCGTCAATCACGTACTTTTCGAACAAAGCCAAATTTTATAAAGAATCCTCCCCCACCCTCTCCCTCCCCCTCGAGGGGGGAGGGTAGGGAGGGGGTGATTTCTTTTGGTTGCGGCTCTGCCGCGCTGTGGAGACAGGCATCGATCCGATCGAGATATCGTCGGTCGCATGTGGCCACGACCATCTGGCACCCGATCTGGGTCATGATGGGCGAATTCCTTTCCGTAGGGACCGTCCTGAGGCGGCCGGGCTTATATCTTTTGCTTCCTGCCCAGAGGGATCGATTTGAATTGGGTGACCACATCTTTTATGGCTCTCTCAATGGGGATGCGCTCAATACTCGACGCCCCGACAAAACCAACGGCATTGGTGTGCTCATAAAGATATTGGGTGTCTTCTGGCGTGGCAAAGGGCCCTCCGTGAGCGAGACAAATGATGTGGGGATCAACGGCTTTCGTCAAGTCGATAATCTTCTGGGCCCACTCGGCACCTTCTTGCAAAGCCATCGCCTTAAAACCAGCCAGTCCACCCGCCGTAGACCCAACGTGGGCCACAAGGCAGTCCACATGGGCTTGCGCCATGAGTTTGGCATCCTCGGCGTTAAAGGTATAGGCGACGGTGAAGAGGTCCTTTTCCCTGGCGACCCGCATCATCTCCACTTCCCGGCCAAATCCCAAGCCCACCGATTCCCTCACCAAACGCCTTTCATGCCCCAGCAATGGGCTGAGGGTAGGATAGTTCAAAACGCCAGAATATCCAACATTGGCCACCTGCTCCATGAGGAGAGTGAGATCCATCCATCTGGGATCGGAAGCATCCAGGCTGGCGATGATCGGTGTATTCCTGACCACGTTGGCAATTTCAGGGAAAAGTTTCATCATGTCTTCATTGATGTTGCCCATCGGTGTGGTCGGAAGCCCCATCAGGCGAGATTTGCTGGTGCAGGCCGTCATGATGATGTCCGCCCCGGCCAGCTCCGCGCATTTGGCAATGATGCCGGCACCGCAGCAGGCCACCAAGATGGGTTTTCCTTCGGCATTCGCCTTTCTCAACCTCTCGATCACTTCTTTTCTTGTAAACCTCTTAGCCATGATGAAACCCCCCCTTTTTGGCAATCTCATCATACACTCTGGCCACTTCGGTCAGGAAATCCTCATCAAACAAATGGGCATCCACTTCGATGACCTCGACCCCCGCTTTTAAATTCTCTTGCAGCCCTTCCAGAAAGGCCCTGTTGGTCTCGGGTTCATAGAAAGCCCGGCCTTCCCGATCGATGGCCGAAAATCCCCCCCGAGGGAAGACCACGGCCAAAGGGCCCGTAGCGCGATTTGCTTTCTCCGAGACAACCTCGGCGAGCCGCATTAACTCTTCCCGGCTGGTCCTCACGCCCGTAACATGAGGGCCGTGCAAGTAGATTTTTCTATTGCGGTAACGATCGGGAATGGCGTCCTTAGCCATTCTCAAGACGATCATATCCAAGCTTCCGGGAACAATGACTTGAGGGAGCCCTTTGCGCCCTGCGGGCTCCAGCCTTGACGCCCGGTGGGGCGTTTCTTCAAGGATGAAGATTCTGATAAGCTCATTCGGGGAGAAGTCCAGTACGCCATCGATCAAGCCCTCATCAATCAATTGATCCATGGCCTCGGAGTTGCCATGGAAAACCACGGTATCATATCCTTTCTCTTCCAGAAGTTTCTGCAACGACATAACCGCAGGGGTGGTAACACCCAGGCCGGTCATCGCGACCAGAGGCCTGGTTTTTTCCATGGGTCCGCTCTCTTCCGTCATGGCGCAAATCGCCCCCGCGGCCTGGGCCAGGGCTAAATTCGTAACCGGATTGAGGCCCATGATATCCGTGGGGCTCTGCATGATCGTCAAGTCCGCCTCGCCTAAATATTGAGGGTAAAAATGGGTACCCAGAATCAGCTTGGGAACGCCCACGGGAAGCCCCTTGGCAGCCCCCGCTCCAATCGCCATCCCCATTGAACCGCCGACGGAGAGGAGGCCGTCCAATTTCCCCCGCTGATAGAGGTTTTTGACGGTTTGGGCAGCACCGGCAATCATCACCTGAATGATGGGCATTCGGTCGGAGCTCTCTTGGGCCTCCCGCAGCAGTTCTTCAAGGCTCTTCCCTCCGGCCTGAGCCACATCTTCCCTGCTGATATCCGCCTTTACCTGCGGCTGGCCCAGAACCCCGGCATCCACTACGATCGTTTTGTGCCCTCTGGCCTGAATCTTCTCCCGAACAAACCCGATCTCCAGCCCTTTCGTGTCCAGAGTGCCGAGAAGAACAATGATTTTCGTTTTCTCTTTTTTCATGCTGGGAACTTTACTTTTTATCCGCCTTCCGCAATCTTCAATGAAATGGTTATCCCCACAGGTCGTGGGCCACACTGGTCAGCCCGAATCGCTCCAGGGTTTTTCTCCAGGGTTTTCCGCTCTTCGGGTCCCACCCCATGAGCCGGTAGTACTCTTCCACCATGCCTTTGAGATGAGGCTCGATGGAGATGCCCTTGGCTCGCCCGTCATTGGGCGCCTGGGTTATCCTTTTCGGGACCTTCCAGTCATCCTCCGGTGTAAGTCCGTGCCGGATATTAAAGGCCCGCTCCAGGTGCATGACCCGCTCCCCCACATCCAGTAGCTCTTCCGGGGAATAATCCCATCCGGTCGCAGCCGAGATGGCCTCTGCGGTGAGGCGCAGAACGCCTTCCAGGCCCCAGGTGACAAACCAGCAAATCCCCGTGCAGTCGTTCATGAACTTAAGGATACCGGTCTTCCTGGCTTCCATGGGCTTGGAGCGGGGATCGAATCGATCCGCGAGCTGCGGATAGCCGGCGTCCGGCTCCGTGGTCCAGCAGTCTGCTCCAGGGGCCGGCCACCCTGCTCCACTTCCGACAATCTGCCCGAAGAGAACCCCCCAGGCAGACCGCCAGTCGTGCAGGTTGATTCCGGAGCCTTTGATATGGGCTGCAAAATCAGGGGCATCGCCGCCGATCGCCGCCGCCGCTTCTTTCACCCCCCTGGCCAGGATGTCCCCGAAGCCTTCCCGATAAATCATCTTGCGGAGCAGCTTCTCCGCCGTCTCGGCATCCCCCCAGAGGAGCTCCAGGCCATCCGTGTCACTCCCTTTGATTAACCCTTTCTCGAAGGCTTCCATGGCCATGGCAATGGTGCAACCCGCCACACTCCCCTCGATTCCCAGCCGGTCATACTGGTCCGTTAGGTAAAAGATGGTTCCGGGTTCGACCACGTTCAGGATGGAGCCGGCCCCTTCCATGGCTTCTCCTCCCCCGCTTAGGGTGGCCACATAGCCCTTATGCGGCCCCTCGGTCACTTCCACATCATAGGAACAGCCGATGGGGCAGGTGGGACACGGCCGGGGGGTAAACTTCTGCCGGGACCATCCCCGGCCAAAATCTGCGAGTTGATTGATCTGGAAATTTTTTCCCACGAAACCGATGAGGTCCAGCATGTATCGATACTCAGCAATCTTAGTCTTGGCCTGCCCGACCTTCATGCCAAAATGCCCCGGACGGTTGAGAGCCTCCATCCATTGCTTGCGGACGCTTTCCAGCCTCTCGCCGTCCGCCACCGGGATGGGAGCAGTCCCAAAGACGGCAATCGCTTTCAGCTTCTTTGCTCCCATGACGGCCCCGACCCCGCTGTGGGAGAAGGAGTGATTCCTGTCGTTGGCGATCATCGCCCCTGCACACAGGTTTTCTCCTGCCGGGCCGATGGCGGCTACGCTCGCTTTGGCCTCTCCGATCTCCTTCTTGATAAGGTCCTCCGAATCATGGGTATCCTTTCCCCACACCCCGGCTGCATCCCGCAACTCGGCCTGCCCCTCGTGGACCCAGAGATAGATCGGCTTCTCCGAATGGCCCGTAATGATCATCCCGTCGTACCCGGCCCTCTTCAGCAGAATTCCAAAATGTCCATGCGTATGGGAGCGGCCGACGGTAAAACCCGTGTCAAAATTCTTTGTCGCCAGCGTGATGTTTGTCGCGCCGGGAAGCCTTAGCCCGGTGAGAGGCCCGTTGAAGAAGACGAGAGGGTTCTCCGGATCCTTCGCTTTGTAACCCGGAGGAAGAAGATCATAGAGATACCGGAGCCCGAGCCCCCAGCAGCCCAGGTACTGCCGCAGCACATCATCCCCAGGAATGGGGGCTTCAGTGACTTTTTGGTCGGTCAAGTCCACTCTCAAAATTTTTCCGCAATAGCCGCCTTTCATTTTTCTCCTTTCGTTCCCTTCCTTTGCTCGGGCAGGCCCGCCAAGGCCGATTCTGTTTCTCCTCAAGCCCGATGCGTCACCCGAGCTTCTGCATCACATGGCCCAACGGGGTAACCAAAGAGAAAGAGATGGAAAGAGGGTAAACAGAATCAGGGCCGCAATAATGGCGAGCGTAAAGGGCAAAGACCCCATGATCACATCCTCAATTTTCCCCCCGCTGACATTGCGAATGATATACAGATTCATCCCTACCGGGGGAGTAAGCTGAGAAAGCTCCACCAGGACAACCATGATGACCCCAAACCAGATCAGGTCAAACCCCATCGCCTTGATGATCGGAATGACGAGGGGCAGAGTGATAATCATCATGCTCAACCCGTCGATCAAACACCCCATGATGAAGTAAATGAAGTAAATCAACGCCAGAACAGCCCAGTGGGGGAGACCTAAGGAAAAGGTAAAATTCATGATTCGTGCCGGAATATCTTGCTGGAGCAGATAATTGGAAAGAATGAGACCCCCCAGAATGAGAAACATTACCATGCAGGTTACTTCAGCCGTTCCCAGCAGGGATCGTTTGAAATCCTGCCAGGTAATCTTTCTCCGGATCAGCGCCATGACCAGGCTCCCAACGGCCCCCAGAGCGGCCGCTTCCGTTGGGGTGGCGATGCCCACGAAGATCGTCCCCAGGCACAATATCATGAGCAGGGCAAAAGTCCAGACTCTCATTAACACCCGAACTCTTTCCCGCCAGCTCATGACCCAGGCCTGCAAGGGAGCCGCTTTCGGATCCATTCGCGCCCAGGCCCAGATGACCACAATGAAGAAGAAGGCAAGAATGAACCCTGGAATAAAACCCGCCAGGTAGAGCTTGCCAATGGACTGCTCGGTGAAGGAGCCGTAGACAATCATGATCACGCTGGGGGGGATCAGGATGTCCAGACTTCCTCCGGAAGTCATCGTGCCGTAAATTAACCTGCGGTCATATTTATACCGCTCCATTTCGGGGATGGCCACCAGCCCGATTGTGGCGCAGGCTGCGGCGCTTGACCCGGAGACCGCCGAAAAAACGCCCGCAGCCACGATGGTCGCCATGCCCAGGCCACCCCGCATCTTTCCAAAAAATGCTGCGGCGGCATCGAAAAGCTCCTTGCCAAATCCAGCCCGCAGAATAATTTCCCCCATGAAGATAAAAAGGGGAATGGCGGTGAGGAGGAAACTATTCGTGGTAGCCCAGGCCACGATACCCACGGGATCCAGGTTGGAGAAACCCCCCGCGAGGAACATCCCCGCCACTCCCAAAAGACCCATGCTAAACGATACGGACATTCCTGCGGTCAGCAATAACAAGAAAGCCACGATCAGAATCAAAAGCTCCATGGGGATGGCCGTTCCTTTCTATCCTTTTTTTCCTTTCGTTGCCCTGCCAGCGGATGGGGCACGAACCCAGGAAATTTTTCGACCGGTTCTTCGAATCATGACCCGGCTACTTCTTTAGAAGAATCCGAATGTCGCTCGCAAGAGATACGACCATTTGCAGGGTCAAAATGGCTGCTCCGATGGGGATGATGGTGGCTGGGATCCAGGTAGAAGTCTCGAGGACAGAGAGAGACTTATGGCCGATTTGCTGATAGTAGACGGCCAGCCTTGCGGATTGCCAGGTGAGGACGATGCAAAAAAGAAGGGCAAAGCAGGAAGTAAGCGCCCGCAAAAAAACCCTGATCCCTTCCGGCAGGCGAATGGCGATCAAATCGACCCGGACGTGGGCGTCCTTGAGCAGAGTGAACGCTCCGCCCAAAAAAACGCAAAAAACCATCATGTAGGCCGAGTATTCATCTTCGAAATGTAAAGGGTTATGGAGCAGGCGACGGGCGATAACGGCCACCGTCTCCAGCACGGCCATGCCCAAGATGATCCAGCCCGATAAATAACCGTTGAAGGTGCTCAGCCGGTTAATGGAGGACTCCAAAAACCGGCCGATTGTTTTCATCTCCATGATCGGCCCAATCCTCTTAAATCATTTAAGGGGAAGGAACCTAACCGGATCGGAATCCCTTTTGCACTTGGTTCTCCCCAAACCTTGGGTCGAGGAGAGAGCGCTCTTGCTCCAGCTAAGTTCCTTCAAAGAATCTCTTGTCGTTTTTTCGCCTTCCCGCCGAACGCCCTTATTCTTTCATTTCGGTTTTCGGCCTGGATTCACCTTATAATAGATCTCCAGCGCTTCCATCGCCACCGGGCCTATTTTCTTGGCTTCGTCTTCCCAGATATGCCGGACCTTAGCCACCCATCGGTCTCGTTCGGCATCCGGCAGAATATAAATGGTGCATCCTTCATCTTTAAAAGCCTTCCATTTCTTGTCCGAGAACTCTTCAACGACAGCCCAACCATCCCGCATGTAACTCAGGCCCGCTTTGACCACAATATCTTGCAAGTCGGGAGCAAGGCTTTCAAAGGCCTTCTGGTTGGCAAAAACTCCCGTGGGCGGCAATCCAAAATCTACCTTGGCTACGTATTTGGCCACCTCATGCCATTTGTAGGCATACGCCCAGGTCACGCCGCCAAAGGCCGCATCCATGACCCCGCGCTGCAAAGCCTGGTAGGTCTCGGGAAAGCCCATCGTGACCGGAGCAGCGCCGAGGGCTTGAACCGCCGCCGCCGTTGTAGGATTGTAAACCCGCCATTTACGTCCTTGAGCGTCTTCCAGCTTGTGGACGGGATAAATGGAAAAACAGGTCAAGCCATTCCACCCGCTCATGCCGAGGGCCTTTAAGCCCACTTTATCAGCCTCTCTCTGCCAAATCTGCCACAGGCCCCCCTCTAACCAAGCTCGCCACTCCGAATTGTCTTTGAGTAAAAAAGGAGTGTCGGGTAACTTGTAAAGAGGTATCGAACCCCCCCAATAGCCTGTAGGAAGCTCACACATCTGGATGAGACCCTTCTGCAAGGCCCCGAATATCTCCTGGCTTCCATACAATTGCCCACCCGGATAGGTAATGACTTTCAGCCGCCCGCCACTCTTCTCGGTAATGTCTTTGGCGACTTTTTCGGGCAGGTAGGCTGCATCCCCAGGCCCCCAGGCACCCGCCATCTTCCAGGTAATGACTTTCTCCTGGGCAAGGCATGTGCTTGCCAGGACAAAAGTTAACATTACGATTGCCCAACCCGCTATCCATCTACTTTTGGCTTTCATCGTTCAGACCTCCTTTCGTTCCGGACATCCAGGTGTTCCATCTCAATCCCCTCCAAACCTAATTCGACTTTTCCTTGCATCCCTCCCTTCTCTTTGGCAAGCGCCTCTCTTTAACACCCTTACAGATCCTAACGCTCCTCTAAAAATGTTTGGCAATCTCTTCCTCGGGCGTCCAGAAATTATTGGGATAAGGATACCAGACGCTGCGGTAGCCGGGTAATCTCGGGTCGATGGCTACATCAATGACGCAAGAAGCCCCGGATTGCAGAGCTTCTCTCATCGCCGGAGCCAATTCCGCAGGGGTCTTCACTTCCTTCCCTTCCGCGCCCATCGCCCTGGCCATGGCGATCAGGTCTGGGTTCCACGGTTCCTGGGTTGAGTGTTTGACGAAATCGCAAAAAGATACACGCCCATAGAGTTTGTTCATCAATTCCCGCTCGATCTGGAGGGTCCGGTTATTCATCACTACCGCGATGATCGGGATGTCATATTCGTAAGCCGTTGCCAGGGTCGTGCAGGTGAAAAGAAAAGAGCCATCCCCAATCAGCGCCACGACTGGATGCTCCGGCCGGGCTACCCGGGTCCCGAAGGCAGCGGGCAGACTCCAGCCCATGCGGTGGAAAAAGCCGCAATGCTGGAAGGTGGGCCTGAGGACCCGATAGAAGGGCGGCGCAAAAGAGAGGAGGTGCCCGGTATCCACACACACGGAGGCCTCCGGGTAGGATTCATTTAGTAACCGGGATACTTCATGGCAAACCCGGGCATAATTCAAAGGGGCCTGCCCCGAATGCCTCAGGGGGGCCACACTTTGTTCCCACTCTCCTCGCCATTGATTCAACTGCCCCCTCCAGCCTGCCCAGCGGTCAGCCTTCAGGTCGAGGGATTTCAGCTCTTCTACCAAGCGGACCAGAGCGAGTTTCGCGTCCGAAATGATGCCAACCTCGGGCGGGTAGACTCTGGAGATCTCCGAGGGGTCGATGTCGATATGAATTAAGCGAGTCTTTCCCGGGATGTTAAAGAGCGTCCAGCCGCCGGTATCGATATCGGAAAAATGAGTTCCCACGGCAATCAGCAAATCACATTCGCCGGCGGCCCGATTTCCGTGCCCGGTCCCCGATCTCCCGATCGCGCCCAGGCAGAGGGGTTTATCTTCCGGATAAGCCCCCTTTCCCATTGTGGTTGTACAGAGGGGAAGACCGAAGGTCTCCAGGAGAGCGGCCAATTCTTCATGAGCCCCGGCATGGTGGATTCCGCTGCTCACCAAGACGAGGGGGTGTTCAGATTTGGCGATTTGCCGGGCCGCATCGCGGATTCCGGCTCCGTCTGGTCCCGGGGGATGGATTTTCACCCATTGTTTCACGTTGGGGAGTCCTTTAAACTCAATGTTCGAATGCTGGATGTCAAAAGGGACTTGCAAGACAACCGGTCCGGGTCGGCCAGTAACCGCTGTTTTGTAGGCCCTAAGGAGCATTTCCACTGCGGTATCCGGCCTGCTGATTACTAAGGCCTTCTTGGTGTAAGTCTTTACGGTCTGAATCCACTCATCCGGCGCATAGCGGTAAAATTCTTCGATTCCCCCCCGATCATACCAGTGGGTGGCTCCGGCGCCGGCCAGAACCAACAGGGCCGAGGATTCATAGAAGGCATTGGCCAGGGCCGGGGCGATATTCATGTTCCCGGGGCCGACGGAGGTGCAGACCACGGAAAGAGGGCCCTGCCGCTTTGACCGGTAGTACCCATCGGCCATATGGACCGCCTGGTCTTCGGCCCGGCAGGTAAACCCCCGGATACGGCTTTCATGGGCAATAGCGTCCAAGAGCGCCCAGTTCCCATGCCCGTTATACACGAAGGCGACCTCTGTCCCGATCGCTTCTAAAGCCTTAATCATGGCGCTGGCGCATCTCATTTTCGCCATCTTTTCCTCCTTCTTGCGACCGCCGCCCGCGAAGGGCGCAAGGGGTATCAAGGTTCTGTATCTTCTCCGACGCCTTCGGCAATGATGCCCGGTTGATTTTGAGGCATAGAGCAGGAGCGATGGGGAGCGGCCCGCGGTGGACAGGCCCTGATGAAAAGGACTGGGTCGGGGCTCATAGAAATAGTTAGATTACGGGAGAAAAATACGAACTCATCAAGAATGGCCAGACGACGAGTCATGATGACCTCCACTGGTTTGGAAGGGGCAGGCCGCAACTCCCGGAAGAAAATTCAGCCCCCGGCCCGGGAGATAGCCGCATCCTTTACCCGTGCAGGGCATCGCCCAAGCTTTTTTCTATGTTGGCGCGATGGGAGGTAGATTAAAACAAAATCTCCTCTCTTGTCAATAAGAAAATCCTTATGAGAAAATCCTTATGATGGCCAAGATTGATGGATTTGTAAAAAGTCCTTTCCACCTCATCTTGGTCATCCCCGCGAAGCTTGTCCTCGCGAAAGCGGGGAGCGAGAATCCATTTCATTCAGGCAGTTCTGTCCCGCCATCGGCGGGACTGCGTTCGCAGGAGTGGCGGCTTTTCAGACTTTTTACGAGTTCATCAAGATTGACTCTGAACAAATGATGTGGTAACTAAACCCTATTGTTGCAAAAACTTTTTCAAAAATATTCTTTGTGTCCTTTAATTCAAG
>Ga0315297_10002502_pt1 | contig 11629 bp, 11 predicted proteins | sample YL17G15_0_MG_FD_203628 | JGI IMG/M metagenome (GOLD analysis project Ga0315297, IMG submission 203628) | Sediment microbial communities from Yellowstone Lake, YNP, Wyoming, USA - YL17G15_0 | ecosystem: Environmental > Aquatic > Freshwater > Lake > Sediment | place: USA: Wyoming | collected... | reverse complement strand
GACGGTGTGGGCGATGTCCGACATCGTCTCGAGTGGTAAGGCCCTCTACTGGGGTACGTCGGAGTGGACGGCCCACGAGATTCGCACCGCGTGGGACGTCGCCGAGCGGCACCACCTCCACAAGCCGGTGATGGAGCAGCCCCAGTACCACCTCTTCGAGCGGGAGCGAGTCGAGCGCGAGTACGCGCCGCTCTACGACGACCTCGGGCTCGGCCTCACCACGTGGAGCCCGCTCGCGTCGGGGCTGCTCACCGGCAAGTACCTCGACGGTGTGCCCGACGGGAGCCGAGCGTCACTGCCCGGCTATGAGTGGCTCCGCGACACGCTCACCGACCCGGCCGCGAACGAGAAGGTCCGCAACCTCAAGGCAATCGCCGACGACCTCGGGTGTGAGCTCGGTCAGCTCGCGCTCGCATGGTGCGCGAAGAACCCGCACGTCTCGACGGTCATCACCGGGGCGAGCCGGGCCGACCAGGTGCGGGAGAACCTGGGAGCGCTGGACGTGCTCGACCGCCTCGACAACGACGTGATGGCACGCATCGACGCCGCGGCAAAGGACTGAAGCTCACGCATCGGGCACGAGCCGCGCCGGGAACCCTCCGCGACTCACCGGACCCCACCGGTCGATGGCGACCCGCACCAACGACTTGCCCTGTCGTTGCATCGCGGAGCGGTACTCGTCCCAGTCGGAGTGCTCACCGCTGATCGAGCGGAAGTACTCGACGAGGGGCTCCAGCGCGTCGGGGAGATCGAGCACCTCGGCACCGCCGTAGACCTGCACCCACTCGCCCCCGAAGTCGTCGGACAGCACGAGCACCGAAGCGCGTGGATCGCGGCGGGCGTTCTTCGTCTTCGCCCGTTCCGGGTACGTCGCGATCACGATGTGACCATCGCCGTCCACCCCCATGGTGACGGGCGAGAGCTGCGGTGAGCCGTCGGCACGGGTGGTCGCGAGAATCCCGTGATGACGAGGGCGGATGAACTCGAGCAGTCCGACACGGTCGACGGTGGTGTCGCGCGCGGCAGTGGGGGCCATCCCGGCTCAGGACCCCACGCCGGCCGGAACCTCGCCGGCGACCGTCGTTCGGTGCATCGACCGCCGGTACCCGGTGAAGTCGGCCATCGCCATGTGCTGCACGGACCGGTTGTCCCAGAACGCGACGTCGCCCACCTCCCACCGCCAGCGGCACGAGAACTCCGGCCGCACTGCGCGCTCGAAGAGCAGGTCGAGGATCGGCTTGGCGTCGTGCGGCGCGAACCCGTCGAGGCCGATGGTGTACTGCGCGTTCACGAAGAGTGCCTTCTGACCGGTCTCGCCGTGCACACGCACGACCGGGTGCCGTTGGGTGGCGTTGGCTCGCTCGCTGGTCTGCACCGTCATCCCCGAGAACGTGTCGTGGATCGCTTGCATCTTGGGCGAGTACGCGTTGACGGCGCTGTGGATGCCGGTGAGCCCCTCGAGCATCGTCTGCATCCCCGGCGAGAGGGACCGGAACGCAAGGATCTGGTTCGTCCACAAGGTGTCACCTCCTGAAGGAGGCACTTCGAGCGCATGGAGGATCGACCCGAACGGGGGTTGCGGGAGGAACGAGAAGTCGGAGTGCCAGAGACTCCCGAAGGTGAACTCCTGGCGCTCCTCGGCTTCGCGCACCACGGCGATCACCTCGGGGTGACCGGCCACCGGCTCGATGAATGGCACCGGGCTGAACGGCCCGAACCGGCGGCTGAACGCCACCTGCTTTTCGGGGGCGAGGTGCTGGGCGCGGAAGAACACCACCTGGTGATCGAGGACGGCCCGGCGGATCTCGGCGACGACGGCATCAGGGAGATCGCCGGCAAGATCGACCCCGCCGACCACGGCGCCGCACGCGCCCGCGATCGGGGCCACGGTCACCGCCCGGTACGGCTCCCCCGCAGGGACAGCCGGGACGGGGACGAGGGGCTCGGCCGCAACGCTCATGCCGGGGAGCATAGGGAGGACGCGTAGCCTCTCGTCGCGATGGAACCAGCCGCTGCTCCCGATCGACGTGACCGCATCGGCTTCACCTCCGAGTTGGGCTGCCGCGTCTCGCCCGACGGGGACACGCTGGTCGGCAGGGGGCCGGTCGTGCCGGAGTTGTGCATCCCGGGGGTCGGCGTCGCCCGACCGTCGGTCCTGCTCGCCTGGGCCGACATCCTCACCGGCTCCCTCGCCAACGAGTTCACACTGCCCCGCGTGTGCATGACCGTCGACCTGAGCGTGCGCATCGTGCGGCCCATCCCGGCGGGGGCCGAGCTCGTGGCCGTGGGCCGCATCCTCAAGACGGGTGCGACACTGACGTTCGGCGAGACCACCTTCTCCATCGCCGGCGATGACGACGTGATCGCCGAATCGCTCGCGACGTTCGTCGCGTCGCCGCGACCCCAGGATCTCGGCGGTTCCCGCGGCGAGATGGCCGCGCAGGCCCCGGGCCGCATGAGTGCACCGCCGGCTCCGCTCGCCGAGCTGCTCGGGAGCCGGGTGGTCGCCCCCGGCGTCGTCGAGGCCGACCGCCACGAACGCATCCTGAACTGGGCCCAGACGGTGCAGGGCGGCGCGGTCGCCTCGCTGGCCGAGGAGGCCGTCCTCGCGCTCGACGATCCGCCTGTGCCTTCCGAGCTCGAGGTGCGCTACCTCGCCGCGGTGCGGGTCGGACCCATGCGGGCGACGGCGCGACGCCTCGGCGCGTGGGTGCGCATCGAGGTCGTCGACGTGGGCAACGACGGCCGGATCGCGGCCGTCGCCGTGGCGCGCGGCGACTGACGACGGCGGGACGGCCGGTCCAGTCGGCGAGCGACGTCACCGCGATGCATCGTACGAGCGGCCGGAACCTAGGGTGGCTGGCATGACCGACGGGATCCCGGGAATCCCAGACGCCTCCCATCTCTCGGACGCGGCCGAAGAAGCCGACGAGGAGACCTGGGAGCGTCCGGTCGACCGCTTCCGCAAGACCGCGACCGGGAGCATCGTCGCGGCGGGGCTGCTCGGCCTGCGCGACGTGATGGAGGGTCGACCGGAGAAGGAAGAGGTCACGATCGTCACCGAAGCGCCGACACGACCTGTCGGCGATCTCGACCTGGTGATCGACCCCGAGCACCCGGAGCGCACGGTCGCGGTCGTCCGCCGACCCCAACCCGACCAGGCTGACCGACCAGGCTGACCGACCAGGCTGACCGGGGTCGTAGCATCAGCGGCCGTGACTGCGACCGCGATCCTCGCCGACGAGCTGGTCAAGTGCTTCGGCGACGTCGAGGCACTCAAGGGTGTCTCCTTCGACGTGCCGACGGGGACAGTGCTCGGCCTCCTCGGGCCGAACGGGGCCGGCAAGACCACCGCGGTGCGGATCCTCACGACTTTGCTGCGCCCCGACCGGGGCCGGGCCGAGGTGCTCGGGGTCGACGTGACCGCCGATCCGATGGGGACACGGATGTCCATCGGGCTCGCCGGCCAGAACGCGGCCGTCGACGAGAACCTCACCGGCCGCGAGAACCTGCGCCTGGTCGGTCGCCTCACGCACCTTCCGGCGGCCGAGATCACGCGGCGCAGCGACACGCTCCTCGAGCAGTTCGAGCTCACCCGGGCCGAGGACCGCCTCGTGCGCACGTACTCGGGCGGGATGCGACGACGCATCGACCTCGCCGCGGCGCTCGTGCACCGTCCGCCGGTGCTATTCCTCGATGAGCCGACCACCGGCCTCGACCCACGCAGCCGCACCGACCTCTGGGGCACCATCGAGGATCTCGTCTCCGACGGCACCACCGTCCTCCTCACGACGCAGTACCTCGAGGAGGCCGACCGCCTCGCGGATCGCATCGTGGTGATCGACCACGGCGCGGTGATCGCCGAGGGCACTGCCACCGAGCTCAAGGCCCGCCTCGGCAGCACCGTCATCGAAGTGGGCCTCGCCGACGCGAGCGACGTCACCCGCGCGCACGAGCAGCTCGCCCGGCTCGGTGCGATCACCACCGACGGGCACCTGCTCCGGCTCAGCGTCACCGACGGCGCCGCCGCGATGCTCGAGACGGTCCGCGCGCTCGACGCAGCATCGCTCGCCCCGGTCACGCTGGCGCTGCGCGAGCCGACGCTCGACGACGTGTTCCTCTCGCTCACCGGGCACACGGCCGAGGAGCCGACGCCCACCGATGACGACGAGACGCCGTCCGCGAGTCGACGGGGCCGTCGCGGTCGCTCCGCGGAGCAACGGCCGTGAGCGCGCCGAGCGCCGCGCTCCCGGCACCCGCGTCCGTGCGGATGGGCAAGCCGCGGTGGTTCGGCGATGCGATGACGATCGCGTGGCGCAACATCCTCAACATCCGGCGCAACCCCGAGCTGCTGGTCTTCGCCACCATCCAGCCCGTCATCTTCGTGCTGATGTTCACCTACGTGTTCGGCGGCGCGATCAAGGTGCCGGGGACCAATTACATCGACTACCTCATGCCCGGGATCTTCGTGCAGACCGTCGTGTTCGGCTCGCTCACCACCGGCGTCGGGCTCGCCGAAGACCTCCAGACCGGGCTCATCGACCGGTTCCGCTCGTTGCCGATGGCCCGCTCAGCGGTCCTCGTGGGCCGGACCTTCGCCGACCTGCTCCGCAACGTGTTCGTCGTCGCGCTCATGGCCGTGGTCGGGTACCTGGTGGGGTGGCGCCCCGACCAGAGCACACTGTCGATCCTCGCCGGTCTCGGTCTCGTGCTCGCGTTCTCGTACTCACTCTCGTGGCTGTTCGCGATCGTGGGGCTCTACGCGCGCAACAGTGAGACCGCGCAAGCGATCTCGTTCCCAATCCTCGCTCCCCTGGTCTTCGCGTCGTCGGCGTTCGTGCCGGTCGCGACCATGCCCGACTGGCTGCAGACCTTCGCCGAGTACCAACCGGTCTCGGTGGTCGTCGACGCGGTACGCGGCCTCACCTACGGCGGCTCCACGCCCGAGAAGGTGCTTGCGGCACTCGCGTGGATCGTGGGCATCGTCGCGGTGTGCGTGCCCATCGCGGTGGCCCGTTACCGCCGGGTGGCCTGACCCGCGATCCAACGCCGGATCGGACAGTGCACTCGACGTTCCTACGGCAACGGATTCGGTGGAAGCGTCGGGATTGTCGGGGTAGTCGGGATTGTCGGGGTAGTCGGGGTAGTCGGGGTAGTCGGGACCGTGGGTGGCGCAGTCGCCGGCGTCGTGACCGGCGCGCTCGGGGTCGTGGTCACGGTGGTCTCGGTCGTGCCCGACGACTTGCCCGGGACGCCACGTCCGTTCTCCGAGATGGACGCACCCGGTCGGTCACAGGTGGGTCCGGGCGCAGGGAAGTCGACCAAGGGCTGGCCGAAGAGCGCTGAGTCCATGAACTTCTTGAAGATGCGCGCCGGGAGCTGCCCACCGAAGCCGGCGCCGGGCACCCGCGCCAGCGCGTTGCCGTGCCAGATGAAGGTAGCGAGCTGGGGAGTGAACCCGAGGAAGTTGGCGTCGGTCTTGTTGTCGGTCGTCCCCGTCTTTCCGGCGACCGGCCGGTTCCCCGCCAGACGAGCGGCGGTACCGGTCCCGCCAGTGATCACCCCGCGCAGCATGTCGGTCTCGCACGCGGCGGTGTCGGCGGAGATCACGCGCTTGCCGTTGACGTCCTTCGTCGCGTCGAAGATGACGTCGCCCGTCGATGTCACGATCTTCGACGCGAACACCGGCGGATGGTGCACGCCCCCGTTGGCGATCGTCGATGTGACCGTCGCCATCTCGACCGGTGTCGACTCGACCGCGCCGAGCGTCAGCGTCAAGACGGGTTTGAGTGTCTCCTGGGTGATCCCGAGCGCGTGCGCGGTGTCGATGACCTTCGGGAATCCGACGGCCAGCTCCGTGCGAGCGAAGGCGCAGTTGACCGAGTGGGCGGTCGCCGAGCGCAGTGACATCGTCCCGCCGCCGCCCTCGGCGTTCTGGGTCCGGCCCCACTCCTTGAACGCGCACGGCGAGCTTCCGCTCACGCTGTCCTTCGGGGAGAAGCCGCGCTCGAGTGCCGCCGCCAACGTGATCACCTTCCACGTCGACCCGGCCTGACGCCCCGGGTAGCTCGTCGCGATGTTGTACTGGCTCGACTCGAAGCCCGGTCCCGCCACCATCGCCTTCACCTGACCCGTCGCCGGCTCCATCGCGATCAACGCGCCGGTGAAGCCGGGCTTCTCGGGGAGGATCTCGTCCATCGCGGTCTGTGCGAGCTGCTGCAGGTTCGGATCGAGCGTCGAGTAGATCTTCAACCCACCGGTGAGGACGCGCTGCTGGCGCTCCTTCGGCGTCGCCCCCAGGACGCGGTACACGTCGTCGTGGAACAGCCGGTCCTGGACCTCCTCGGCCCACGAGTTGCGCGGCCGGAGCTCTGCCTGTGGCTTGATCGACGGCAGCGGCTCCTTCTCCGCCGCGTCGGCCTCGGCCTGGGTGATGTACCCCTGCGTCACCATGCGTCCCAACGCCACGGTTCGGCGGCGACGGGCGCCATCAGGATTCGTGAACGGGTTGTTGCCCTCGGGATTCGAGATCAGGCCGGCGAGGAGGGCCGCCTCGCCCAGGGTCACCTCATCGAGGCGCTTGCTGCGAAGGAACACTGCACCCGGATCACCGGTCAAGAAGAAGCGCTCGACTGCCGACTGCACGCCGTACGAGCCCTGACCGAAGTACACGGTGTTCAGGTACTGCTCGAGAATCTCGTGCTTCGAGTACTTCTTGTTCAGGCGGAGCGCGAACAGGACCTCGCGCACCTTCCGGTCGAGATCGCGAGCGCTCGTGAGGATCCGGTTCTTCACCAGCTGTTGGGTGATTGTCGAACCGCCCTGCTCGATCTGACCCTGATTGAAGTTCTCGATCGCGGCTCGGAGCAGCGCGTTGAGGTCGATCCCGTCGTTGGTCCAGAACGTCTTGTCCTCCACGGCGATCACTGCTTGACGGATGATCTTCGGCACGCCGTCGAGCGGCACGTCTTCGCGATTGATCGTGCCGATCTGCGCGATCTGGGTCCCGGCCTGGTCGAAGATCGTTGACCGCTGTGCGAGGTCACGCAACGGAGGTATCCGAGCACGGTACTCGTGGGCATCAGCCAGGACTTCGGCGCTCGGGAGCAGTGCGGCGACGAGGAAGCCGATCACGAGTCCGCCGGCACAGAGCGTGACGAGGAATGCTCGCTTCGGCGGGAGTTCCTGGAACGACGAGATGAATCGTTCGGCCCGGCTCACCCGGCGATCCTACTGACGCGTGCCGCCGATTCCGGCGCGGGGCCCCGAAAGGCCGGCACCTCTCGTACCCTACGACGCATGGAGATCGACGCGGTCCTGTGGGACTACGGCGGGGTGTTCACACCCTCGCCCTTCAACGCCGCACACACCTACGCGCGCGCCCAGGGGACCGATCCTGATGAGTTCGTTCGCATCGTGTTCGGTGCCTACGACGCCGACACCGAGCACCCATGGCATCGTCTCGAGCGGGGCGAACTGTCGTTCGCGGACGCGCTCAGCGAGATCGGAGCCGATGCCGAGGCCGCGGGCGTTCGCTTCGACATCGGTGAGATGTTCGGGAGCATGGCCGGCGACGATGCCGATCGAACGGTGGTCATCGACTACGTGCGCACGCTTCGTGCCGAAGGAGTGCGCACCGCGATCGTCACGAACAACATCCGTGAGTACGGCGATACCTGGCGTGAGCATCTCGACGCCGACACGCTGTTCGACACCATCGTCGACTCGTGCCTCGAGGGTGTTCGCAAGCCGAACCCGGCGATCTATCGGACGGCCCTCGAGCGCGTAGGGGTCTCGGACCCATCGCGCGCCGTGTTCCTCGACGACTTCGAGCACAACGTGGTCACCGCGCGTGGCCTCGGCCTGCACGGGATCGTCGTCGGGCCGGATCCGCGCTCCGCGCTGGCCGAGCTCGATGTGCTCCTCGAGCGCGCCTGACCCGCCTGGGATCAGGCGCCGGACGCCGCTGCGTCGGTCGAAGCGGTCTCGTCGGTCGCAGCCGTCTCGTCGGTCGCAGCCGTCTCGCTGACCGAAGCGGTCTCGTTGTCCTTCTCGATCTCGTCGGCATAGCGCCAGGTCGACGGATCGTTGATGTCGACCGGCGGTGCGTCTTCGATGACGGGCTCCGGTGCCATGCCCTGGCGCCGGGCACGCTTGGCCGCCTGCTTCTCCTGGCGGGCGCGCTCCTTCTGGAGCTTCGCGAACGTGGTGCGCTGTCTCCCAGCCATGGGGATCCCCTTTCGTTGTCGTCCTGCTCGTTGTCGTCCTGCTTGTGCTCGTGTTGGTTCGCGTCAGCGCCGCGGCGGCTTGGCCTTGCCGCGCTCGCGTCCGCGTGTGGTCGCATCCAGCACCGTCTTGCGGAGCCGGACGTTCTGGGGTGTGACTTCCGCGCACTCGTCGGAGGCGACGAACTCGAGCGCCTGCTCGAGCGACATCGGGCGGGGCGGCACGAGCCGCACCATCTCGTCGGCCGACGATGCACGGTGGTTCGTGAGCTTCTTCTCCTTCGTGGGGTTCACGTCCATGTCGTCGGAGCGGGAGTTCTCGCCGACGATCATCCCCTCGTAGACCTCGATGCCCGGCCCGACGAGCAGCTGGCCGCGCTCCTGGAGGTTCATGAGGGCGTACGAGTTGGTCTGCCCGCGGCGATCCGAGACCATGCTCCCCGTGGGCCGCGTCCGCAACTCACCGTGCCAGGGCTCGTAGCGCTCGAACACATGGTGCAGGAGCCCGGTGCCGCGCGTCTCGGTCATGAACTCGGTGCGGAACCCGACAAGGCCCCGCGCGGCGACGAGGTACTCCATGCGAACCCAGCCCGTGCCGTGGTTCACCATCTGCTCGAGCCGACCCTTGCGCATGGAGAGCAGCTGGGTAACGACCCCGAGAAAGTCCTCGGGCACGTCGATCGCTACGCGCTCCACCGGCTCGTGGACCTTCCCATTCACCTCTTTCGTGACGACCTCGGGCTTGCCGACCGTGAGCTCGAAGCCCTCACGGCGCATCATCTCGACGAGTACCGCGAGTTGGAGCTCACCGCGGCCCTGCACCTCCCAGGCGTCGGGACGGTCGGTGTCGAGCACGCGCAGCGAGACGTTGCCGACGAGCTCGGCATCGAGGCGGTTCTTCACGAGACGAGCGGTGAGCTTCTTGCCTTCCTGGCCGGCGAGCGGTGACGTGTTGATCCCGATCGTCATCGAGAGGCTGGGATCGTCGACGTGGATGACCGGGAGCGGGCGCGGGTCGTCGGGGTCGGCGAGGGTCTCACCGATCGTGACCTCAGCGAGCCCGGCGATCGCGCAGATCTCGCCGGGGCCGGCCTCGTCGGCGTCGACACGATCCAGCGCCTCGGTCAGGTACAGCTCGGTGATCTTGACGTTCTCGATGGTCCCATCGGCGCGGCACCACGCGACCGGCGCTCCCTTGCGCAGCACACCGTGGCGAACCCGGCAGAGGGCGATGCGGCCGACGTAGGGGGAAGCGTCGAGGTTGGTGACGAGCGCTTGGAGCGGGTGCTCGGGGTCGTGCTCCGGTGCCGGGATGTGCTCGAGCAGCAGCTCGAACAGCGGCTTGAGACCATCCTCGCCGGCAGAGCCAGGGAGCAGGAGATCGGGATCGGAGGCATCGAGCGACGCGCGACCGCTGCGGGCGTTGCAGTACACGATGGGGAAGCTGATCTGGTGCTCGTCGGCGTCGAGGTCGAGGAAGAGCTCCTCCACCTCGTGGACGACCTCCTCGACTCGCGCGTCGGGACGGTCGACCTTGTTGACCACGAGAATGACCGGGAGCTGGGCCTCGAGCGCCTTGCGGAGCACGAAGCGCGTCTGGGGCAAAGGCCCCTCGCTGGCGTCGACGAGCAGGAGGATCCCGTCGACCATGGTGAGACCCCGCTCCACCTCACCGCCGAAGTCGGCATGGCCCGGGGTGTCGACCACGTTGATCTTGACGCCGCTGTAACGAACCGTGGTGTTCTTGGCGAGGATCGTGATGCCCTTCTCGCGCTCGAGGTCGGTCGAGTCCATGACTCGGTCGACGACCTCCTCGTGGGCGCGAAACGCCCCGGTCTGACGCAGCATGGCGTCGACGAGAGTGGTCTTTCCGTGGTCGACGTGGGCGACAATCGCCACGTTCCGCAGGTCGGCACGCGCGCGCACAGCAGGGCCTTTCCGGTGGAGCCGGGGAATGACCAGTTTACCGCCCCGGCGGGGTGGTTCTGGGAGCGGAGCCGGGCCCCGGGGTCCGAGCCCGATCCAGCAGGGCGCCGGCGCCGGGAGCGCCCTACACCAGCGAGCGCAGCAGTTCGCGGGTCCGGTTCCGCTCCTCGGAGGAGCCGAACGGGTTGGCCACGAAGTCGGAGGTTCCGATGCCGGCGAGGTGCTCGACCTGGGCCCGCACCGCGTCCTCGTCCCCGACGATCGCCACGTCGGCGGGGCCACCGGCACCCTCCTTGTCGAGCATCGCCCGGTACGACGGCAGCGTCCCGTACATCTCGAAGAGCGAGGCCGCGCGTTCGCGGGCGCCGGTGACGTCGTCGGTGACGCAGACCGGGAGGCCGACGCCGACCCGCGGCGCCCCGCGTCCGGCCTGCTCGGCCGCGGCGGTGATCGTCGGGACGATGTGCGACTCGATGGTCGCAGGACCAGTCATCCACGTGACCGTTCCGTCGGCGACGCTGCCCGCGAGCTCGAGCATCTTCGTTCCCAGTGCCGCAACCAGCACCGGGAACGGGGTCGCACCTCTCACGTCGAGGCCGATACGGCCGGTCAGCATCTCGCCCGCGAACGACACCGAACCGGTCTGCACGAGCGGCATCAGGATCTCGAGGTACTCGCGCATGTGCCGCGCCGGCTTGTCGAACGAGAGACCGAACATCGACTCGATGACCACCTTGTGCGACAGGCCGATCCCCAGCGCCAACCGGCCGCCGATGGCGGCCTGGGTGGTGAGCGCCTGGCCCGCCAACATGGCCGGATGGCGCGGATAGGTAGGCACCACTGCGGTGCCGAGCTCGATGCCCGGCACCTCGCGCCCGGCGACCGCGAGCGCGGTGAGCGCGTCCATGCCGAAGATCTGCGGGAGCCAGAACGACGCGAAGCCGTCGTCGGCCGCGGCACGTGCCGCGTCGATGATCCTGTCGATCGGACCGTTTGCCGAGTCGCCGCCGAAGATCCCGATGCGCATGTCCGCCAGACTACGTCGTGACCCCGAAGCGCTTTGGCGTCGCCCGGGGCGTTGCAGCGACACTTAGAATCCGCCGTGGCTCAGACACCGGCCAATACCGACGCCAAAGCTGCACGCCGACGGGCGGCGATAGCGTTCGCACCGAGGATCCCGGGCGACGAGGAGGACTGCATGGCGCTGGCAGTGATCGGAGCCGGGTTCGGACGCACCGGCACGCTGTCGTTCAAGCTCGCGCTCGAACAGCTCGGGCTCGGGCCGTGCTACCACATGCTCGAGGTGTTCGGGAAGGCCGAACACCTCCAGGCCTGGGACACCGCGATCGCGGGTGCAACGGTCGACTGGGACCTGGTACTCGGGGGCTACCGCTCGACATGCGACTGGCCGGCGTGCACCTTCTGGCGTGAACTCAAGCGCGCGAACCCGGGCGCGAAGGTCGTGCTCACCCGCCGTG
>Ga0315297_10002501_pt1 | contig 11629 bp, 18 predicted proteins | sample YL17G15_0_MG_FD_203628 | JGI IMG/M metagenome (GOLD analysis project Ga0315297, IMG submission 203628) | Sediment microbial communities from Yellowstone Lake, YNP, Wyoming, USA - YL17G15_0 | ecosystem: Environmental > Aquatic > Freshwater > Lake > Sediment | place: USA: Wyoming | collected... | reverse complement strand
TAATCGGCAGAGGGCATTCCAACCCTCTGCAATCTACGAGAAGGATATCAGCCATTGAGGAGTTGCCTTGTGTCTGCAACATTCTCGTTGGTGTAGGATGCCCGGCGCTTCAGAGCCTCTAGGGTTTTCTGTGCCAACATCAGAGATTCCTCTGCTTGCTTATAGACAAGTTTGGCAGCGGTGACCGCGCATTCTGCGTTGAAAATTTCCTGTCTTACATCAGCCATTGGTATCATCCTCCCACATAAATAAGGTTATGTCAACTATTTATCGTGCAACAAACATCGTCAATGGTAAATCCTATATAGGATTTGATTCTTCCTGGCCACGCAGAAAACGAGAACATCTACGAATTTCGCGCAATCCTGCACATAAAGCATTTCATAACATCTTCCATCGCGCCATCAGAAAATATGGTACTGGCAATTTCAAATGGGAAATTATCTATGAATCGGAAAACTCCAAACATACTCTTGATGTCATGGAGAGTAGACTTATCCAAGAGATTAACACACATTTTATTTACGGAAATGGCTACAACATGACTCTTGGTGGAGAGGGGACTTTGGGAAGGACCTACAAACCCCATTCCAAGAAAACCAAATCAATACGATCCATAGCCATGAAGAATAGTCCCACTGCCATCGCTCATAGAGCTAAACTTAATTCCACAAAGATATCGTGTCCTCATTGTCGGAAAACCGGCGATTTGGGGAACATGAAGAGACATCATTTCGAGAACTGCTCATCGTCATCCAACCACATATCATAGCCCCGACTATCCAGCGACATTTGTTTCTGTTGCTGCTTCTTCTTTTGCTTGTCTCTCACTTCCTCTTCTGCTTGCTTACGGAACTTGGTTTTCTGCACTGGCTTCTCTAACTGTCTCGACTGAAACATGACTTCCTCCTAAAGGATTACGTTGAGCACACTATCCGCTAACTTAAATTTGATCGCTTCTTTCGCGGTTAGCCACACGTCAGAGGATTGTAACAACTTCTCTTTGATCTTCTTTTCTGTAATCCCACAATGCGTCACCAACAACTCATTCACACGGTCCCGACAGTATGCCATTTCAATCATAGAGGCTTTGATCTCATGCTCTTTGCCGCCCATGTCCGTGTAGAATTCGTGCATCATAATTCCCGTATGGGGAGCGATATACCGATGCCCCGTCGCACCACATGCCAATATATAGACGGCCGCGGACATAATCTTCCCAATGCCGACTGTGTAAATAGGAATCTGCGACAACTTCATCATGTCTACCAAGGCGAAGGCATTATATAAGTCCCCACCCTCTGAGTTGATATACAAGGTCATATGGTCGGGGCGTTCCGCAACTGTGTGTTCAAACACGATCCACTGAATTGCCCTGGCTGTAATCTCATTGCCAAGGTCCCCCATGAGGAAATGGGTATGATGCCCCAGTAACCCCTGCCCGATCACATCGTTTTCAGGTTCCTGTATAATTATCGTGGGCAAGGATTCGTCGTCTGATACGTGAACTGTGTCTGAAGTTTTTTCCGGTTTCTTAGTACGTGCCACGGGTAATTCCTCTCACCAGTGTAGGTTCGCTCAGAGATTTTGTTGCCTTCTAAAAACATATCAACTGAAGCCCGACTGGTCTCACTCCCCATCCTATAATTCATCGTATGCTTCATCGTGCATCCAAACTCCGGTGCATACGCTTTCACGGCTGCAAAAAACTGACGATCTGCTCCCCATTGCCCATACCAATGATGTCCGACTTTCACCGCTATTTCTCGCGGTATGGCGAAACAACCGGTGTCAATGTGATTTCTCGTTTGATCGAATGCTACAGGCCAATGCCCCAGGCTCTCACAGTTATCCTGGCAAACCATGACTCCTGCATCATCCATGATGGTTCGCAACGTATATGCCCAGGAGTATTTATCTTCCTCAAACACCTTCTGAAATTCCTCAATATAATTGGGGGACACTGAGTTATCTTCGTCCAGGTAACAGAGGACATCTTCGTTGACCAGGAAGGACGCCGCAGCGTAAACCCTATGTCCATACCAGCCTTTACCGACATTGACATCTAAGGAAATGAATTTCTCTTGTCGTGACAGTCCAACACCACCAGGCCCAATGAGCATAGTGTTCAACGCAGACCAATGTTCTTTGCCATCCACCACAATATAGTGGGTGCAATCCTGCCCCCGAAGCGACTCAATGTTCCGCTTCAGATGCTTGGAGCCAATCGTCGGAGTAATCACAGCAAACGATTTCATCGCATCATTTCCACTAGAAAGGTGGACAGTTTATACATTGGACGATCATCCGTTGGGACGCTGTAGTATCCTTCCATGTTCCAGAGCCATGTCGGGGTCTTTGGATACTTCAACACGATGGTTCCATCTGTGAGTCTGATTCTCTTGACAACAATTGTTTCCATGATTACACCTTTGTCATTGCGACTGTGGGCTTGATCTTCTTGATCTTCTTCGCTTCCTCAACCTGGGCTTGTGCCACTTCTGGCTTCTTCGCTTCCTCAACCTGGGCTTGTGCCACTTCAAATGGCAAGCCAGGAAAGGCTTCCTTGACGAGCGAGGGGGTGAGATATCTGATCTCCAAGTCCTTCTTGAAACACTTGACCAGCAATGCCGCTTCTTCCTTATGAACTGCGCCAAGCAAGGCATTGAGGATTCGTGCTTCTTTCAATGGGGGCAACTTAACTGTGCGCTTCGGATGCCCCACAATGAAAATATAGAGCCTCCGCATTTCGTTGCTGAGATTGGAGTAACACACACCAGCGGGTTCTACCGCAGGCTTGTAGTTGGGAATCTGAGCAATGTCGAATACGATCTTGGGATTGAACGCATAGTTCAGAAATTCCTTGAACCAGATATTCGCTGCATACTTACGCAGCACGGCAATCCGATTCTCGCGGTTCTTCTGCTTGTCAAATTCATCAAAAATCTCGTTGAACAATACGCTTGCAAAATTCATAGTGACCTCATTGGTTAAAAATCCTCTACGGTGGCTGTCAATTCTCTCAATCCGCTCGCAATCAAATACTTCCAGAAATGGTTACGACCATGCGCCGCTGACGATTCATACGCTACCGCAATCTTGGTCTTGACTGCTTCGGGAATCTGCTTCAGATCAATGAGCATTTCATTGCGCTTGAAGTTTCGCAGCATGTCTGCGGTGCAGAAGGCTTCCGCTTCCATATTTAGCCAGGTGATTATCTTCTTTTCCATGATAGGCTTCTGTCTGCCACCCGTCACAAATACGTCATCAGGTGAGAGAATGTTGGGCACCCCATCTCCTGAGTCACCACGAATAATGTGTTGCTTCAATGCAGCGGTTGGAAACTGCTCAACAATCATCTTCTTCAACAAGGGCGAATACTGATAGACATTGGCATATACTTGGAGTTGGTTGAAATCCTTGTCACCAGAGACAATCATGATCTTCTGACTTGGTGCATAGGTATGGGCTAGGACTCCGATAATATCATCAGCCTCACAGCCTTCAACACTCACGATCTTATACATCAGGTTTGCCTGAAGTTCCGCCTTGAGTGTATCAAGGCAGGTGAAGATGCTGGTCCAATTGAACGGAGATTTGTCGCGGTTCTTCTTACGGTTGGCTTTATAGTGGGCAAAATACTCCCGGCGCCAATAGTTCCGATCATCCATCGCAATAACCACTTCGCCATACTCACGCTTGAACTTCTTGACGTTAGATCGGAGCGAATTGAGAATCACATGTCTGACCATATCAATGTCCGCCTCAACCACCTTTGTTGAGGCTAAGTGCTCAAGGATGCAAGAATACGCGATCTGTGAAAAGTCAACAATAATCATGATATAATCGTCACAGGTGATGCTGTCAGAACGGCGACCCGCGCTCCGCACGGCAATAATGGTCTTTCATTTCCAGAATAGATCACGTCGGAGGGACCCTCAATATGGACTTGGTGGCAGTATGTATTCTTTCCACCGCGCCTGACCGTAATCACAGGTTCATTCGTGCCATTCCTTTTGTTGGCTCTGATTTTATGCTGATTCACATGTATCCACGTCATCATAATTATACCGTGACCCTCACCAATATGGTGTCCTTATTTATTCGCCCTGTGACCTTGGCATTCTTGGTGGTCAACGAATCTAACAGATTCTTGAGAACCACTTTCCCACCTGAAAGGACCTTGGGCATCACTTCTTCAGGCTTCCGCAACTTCTTGGCTGAGGACTTCTGCTTGGAGTAATTCAGGAGCGTGCTGCCCTTGACCTGCAATCCCGCTGCATCATCGGCGGCATAGTAACTCAGAAGGCGAGTCTTAGAGTTGTAGACCCACACCCCTTCAGAGCCAACGATACGCTGTGGGGGAATGGATTTGACCTTGAGGGTTTTATCTTCCAGGGAATACTTGAGGGATTTGACTTGTTTCTCAGGAGACTTGGCTTTCTTCTTGCGGGGGGACTTGGCAACCTCACCCATGATGGTGAGCGTGTCGGAAATAATCTGATCGTAGAGGGCTTCCATCTTTTTCAGTTGTGGGGTAGTATAATTGTCATAGCCTTCTTCAATCTGCGGATCAGTGCCAGCAATGGCAACATGGATTTCATCACGATACTTTTTGAAAAAGTTCACGATGTTGGGACCATGCGACCCCTTGACTTCGTTCTCACGCATGAGTTGGAGGGTATTGGGAATCGTCTTGAAATCTGACAGGATGAATTCATCCACTGCGCCTTCAAGGATACCAATACTTTGACTTGATTTTTCCTTCAGGCGATCTTGAATGGTGGGAGGCTTGGGCTTGATACTGGTTTCGGAGGGTGTCTTATCATCAAACACAATGGCTTGCATGCACTTGATATGCTTAGAAAGCCACGCGAGCGACTTATCATCAAGCATTGCACCCCGACTCAGCATACGGCACACAAATCCGACTGTGCTGACCGTATGTTCAATCTGCGCGACCTTGACTTTTATGCCGTTGGCTTTGCAGTAATCTGTCAGATACTTTTGCGCGGTATCCCTCTCTTTGTTCTGGTTATACCAGTTCAATGCGAGGTTTAGTTCATTAGGGGAAAGTTCCATAATCCCAAAGGTCGGTTCGTCCTTAGAGAGGAGATCGTTCACCCGCGATTGTGTTGATTGACGTTTAATTTTCATAATACCTTTCCAGTGATACCGCTATTTAGCCTTTAGTATAACACAGCGGTATGAGAAAAGCAACAACTTTTCTCATACCGGCAGATCACCTATCCCTTCACACACAAGACCGCACGCAACTGGGCTACGATCTTGACCAAATCCTTCTGGTTCTCCATGACTACATCAAGGTCCTTGTAGGCTTCCTTCAATTCGTCAATGATACCAGCGTCCTTACGGCACATGAGTCCCGCAGTCTGCGTTTCAACATCTGCTAAGGTAAACTTCTTCTTGGCTTTGCCGCGTGATAAGACACGACCCGCGCCGTGTGAGCAAGAACAATACGAGTCAGCATTTCCCAAACCTTCGATGATATAAGACTTGGCACCCATCGCTCCAGGGATAATACCAAAGTCACCAACGCGAGCACGCACAGCCCCCTTACGAGTAACAATGACCTCTTCACCAAAATGCTCCTCTCGCTCTGCATAGTTGTGGTGACAGTTCACCATCAGTTCAATAGGAACCGGTCCGTTTCCACCACCCAATACTGTTTCAGTGAATGACTCCAAAACCAACTTCATCATGACTTCGCGGTTCTGCATCGCGTATCGTTGCGCCCACTGAAGGTCGCGCCAATAGTCATCAAACATCTGCGTGCCTTCTACCAAGTAGGCTAAATCAGGGTCCGTCAACTTGATTTCTTGCACCTTCATGATCTTCTTGGCTTCATCAATGTAGTAGTTCCCGATTCGGTTGCCGATGCCACGCGAACCAGAATGCAACATGACCCACACATTGTCCTCAGTGTCCAAACAGATTTCAATGAAGTGGTTTCCCCCACCGAGGGTACCTATTTGCTTACGTACACGCTCCTCATCATCCTGAAGTTTCTTGGGTAAGAGCAAGTAACCCAAGTCAAGATCATTCGTGGCATACTTGTTGTGCATGTCCTGCCCCACAGGAACCGCCTTCATGATCGCATCAAATAATCCCTGAAGGTTATCAGGCAACCAGTCTGCTTTGACTGAACGAAGTTTCGCAGCCATCATACCACACCCAATATCTACGCCCACACCACCAGGAACAACTGCCTTGACCGTAGGCAAGACAGACCCCACCGTGACTCCGTAGCCTTGGTGAACATCAGGCATGACTGCCATTCCATGCTTGAACATGAACGGCAACTCAGCGCAGTTCCGTAACTGCGTCAACGCTCCCGATTCAACATCATGTATCGGCGCCCAAACCTTGATTGGGCATTCTTTTCCCTGTATCGTGTTATACATGCTAACTCCTAGAAAACGAACTTCTTTCGCTTACGGTTATAATCTTCCAAAATCCACTTCACTTGACGATCTGACAGCAACGGTGAAATATCCCCCGTCACACTATTGAACACCAGCGTTCCCTCTGAGGTATGCGCCTTTAGATGTTCCCCTGTCCGATTCCAATGCAGCAGAATATCCAAATCCGAAATTTTCTCTTCCATGACTTCTCTCCCCTCACAAATGTAAAACCCAGATTCCCCGAATGACGGAGGCGCGAAGTGCGCCCCTGGCTTGTGGCAATTGGGGCAATTACTCATAATCCCTCACGGCAATTCCCACAGGGAATATCGGAATGAATTCATCCGACAAGACCTGATAGCGAACCGTCAATTCCTTGCCGACATAATCCTTCCGATTCTCCCACTGTTCCCGACGAATCGCGTTCTCCCCTTCGCACCGCACGCCAAAGTCTCCAATGCCTGTGCGACCACCAATTCCTTGCGGAGTCACGCAAATGAGAATCGCTTGACCTTCATCTTTGCCAGTGCCTTGTTCCGCACCAATGATCTCAAATTCAGCATCCTCAAAATCCTTATACTTCTGAAGTTGTTTATCCCGATGCTGATACTTATACTCCTCATTTCCACCAGAGCGAACCATCGTGCCTTCATACTTCTGCTTGGTGAATCCCTCATGGAATTTCAACATCTCCGCTTCGTCCTTCGCCTTATAGGTGGGAACCAGCGTGAAGTATTCAAGGTCCTTCGGTGCGGTATGCTGCCAGTTTACAAAGCGATCTTTGAAACCACCGGAACCCGTAGGATGGTCGTAACAATGGAACTGCACCAACTCTTTCAGCCGTGCAATATCCGGTTTCTTCTCGTTCTTTATCAACTTCATGAGTTGCTGAAACGTCACCTGTCCATGATTGTAAATTTCCCCATCAAGGATATCGCCATCCCTCATGAAACTGAGAAATTCCTGTTCCATGAATAGGCTGAGGTTCTTATAGACCTTGGACTTACGTGACCAAAACGTGACCTTGCCATTCTTCCGTTCAACAAGGCAACGAACCCCGTTCAGCTTGGCTTGCACAAAGGCAGGCCAGACGATCTTGTGCTTGCGTTCTTTATACTTCTGCGCCAACATGGGCAAGAGTTTTGGTGAGGTCTTGGTTGCCTCAGAATCCGCTTTCGGCTCATGCTCCGTATAGTTGTTGTCGTGCTTTTTCTTCCACTTAGATTCAGCCTCTAGAACGGCTTGTTCAAAGGGAGAGGTCTCATTGGATTTTCCAATGTTCTTCCCGTTGCGGATACTCTCAGGGGAGAGTTGTTTCTTGCCATGCAATTGCCCATGCTCAATGAAGATCGTGGATTCCAACGCATACCTTACAACCCAAATTTTCCAGACCTTGGGTGTGCCGTTGGATGAGATACCGTATAATGTGGGGAAACGCTTTTCCATAATAACTCCAGATTAGTAAACTTCTACCCTATAAGTATAGCAGTCTTATGGGCGTTTGTCAAGTGCTCTAAGTCCTTGATTCTACTTCAATTTCAAGCAAGTGTAAGAGCAATTCGTCCACCTTGTCACTGTCTACCGCTTCAGGAAGTGTAGACTTGGCTGATAATGTCTCAACTTCATCCATCAGGGCATCAAGCTTTGGTCCGACTTCATTCTTGAAGTGTAGCGAACCAGACTTCACCGCACGAAGAAAATCTGTCTCAGGCAGCGGATAGGTAAAACTACCATCCATCAAAATGCCCTTCACTTGAAAGGCAGCACGAAACGCATGGCTCACGGCTTTCCAGTCCACACCCTCATTCGTTTCCGCTTGCCTCGCTCTCGCACCATACTCCTCTATGAACTTTTCCACCATAGGAATATAATGATCTACGTAGGCATTCAGCGTCAACTTTCTTCCACACACTTGATAGAACGTCACACCCTCAGCGGTCATCAATCCACAATGTTCACCCGTAGGCAATGTGTGTAGGATATCTGCTACCCGCAAGGTGATCTTTGCGTCTCGCATCGCATTCAATACCAGTCTCGCTTCAGCGAGTCTGCTCCCCTTCACGCCGTACTTAGACGCTTGGCGCCGAGCATAGCCAACGAGCGAGGACAAATTCTTCGTGTAGAACAGACTGCGATTTTTTACTAGGATTTCCCATTCCCATGTATGTGACACCCACGCAGATTCGGGTGCATGAAGCATGTCAAGGGCTACGGTCTCCCCCTTCTTGGCTAACTCCAAGAAATAGTGCAGAGAGTAGATTTCCTTGTCTGTATCCTCAGACGTATTCTTCACGGAGGAATTCAACTTTGTATTTTCGTTGATGGACTTGGGGAATCTACCTAGAAGCATTTGGTTCATCGTTGGCAGGTATACGCCCTTGAAATCCTTATCGGACGAAGGACTCGCCGTGCCGTATAGGTGGGAACCGAAAACCATGTCTACTATTTGTGTGTTTTTCATACTATGAGTATAGCAGAGTGGTTGGAGGTTGTCAAGGGGTCTAAGTGATTGAATTCTTAGAAGATTTCAAGGGTCAACATCCCAAATGGCGAGTTATCCACTGTTTCGCAGTCACTAAAACGCTGCATTCTCTCTGTTGCAATCTTCGCGTCACCCTTCACGAACACAAACACATTCTGGTGGGCTTTAGCAATCTTGCGAGAAGCATTCATGTAATTAAAGGCACGCATCGCGGCAGTTGCGGGTTCCTGTAGCAGCACCATGTCATTATACAAACGGCATCCCACATCTTCAAAATACTGAACGGTCTTTTGTGGAAGATGTTGGTAGTATCCATCTGCGCCTCTTACGTCACCAACCACGATCACGGCAAAACGATTGTCCCTCAATCCCCGCATGCTTCGTGCGATGATGGACGCGTACAACGAATCAAAATCCGCATGGTTCATGTTTGACAAGTCTTGCGGATCGTCTGAGTATTTCTCTAGATCGTAGTAAGGTGGGCAAGTAAACAACAAATCACATTCGGGAATAGGACTCGTTGCGGAACTGCCACAACTCCAAATCGGAAGGTGGGTGTTGCAAATTGTTTTTGCTTGAATTTCATTATGCGCGACTTGCTCTTTCCGAAGATCAATCCCCACATAATTTCTCTGTAACTTTGACGCAACAATCCCCCGCACTGAACCTCCGGCGAAGGGGTCGAAAATCATGTCGTTCGTTGCACTGAACCACCGATAGATTACTTCACACAATACAGGGTCAAAGATTGAGGTCGCTTTTTGTTTCTTTTTGAGCAGGGTTGATAATTTTAGAAGATTCTTCTCCCGACCCAATTCACTCTCAATCTTCAGGTTCAGCCATTGATTTCTGCGAACCTTCCAATACTGTTGCTTGACATCAAGCACGGAGATTGGGGGCGCGATGAAAATATCTGACAACTTACGATCTGCCATGATTACACCACCACAGGGATTGGATATGCCCACTTCCGATTGACCTGCAACTCACCAACCACGATCACGATACGCTTGCGATCTGCACGATGAATTTTGAGAGCAGACCCATTCCAGGTCTTTGACTTCTTTGACCACCGACTTTTAGATACATCCAAGTCCAAAAACGCGACAAATGCTTTGGTGATTTTACCATTTTCATCATAATGAAACTTGAACAACAAGTGCATCGGAACCTTTGCGAAACCATTGCCAAGCCATGAGTTGCAAGTTCCGAAAGACATTTTCCCCTCGATCAATAAATCCCCAAAACGAAAATCTGACCCGCGCTCTTTGTATTCTATAAAATCAGGGCATTCATACTCCATGAATTCTATAAAAACAGGTCCAACAATTTCCGATAACATCTTTGAGGCTTGTGCGCCTTTGTTTTTCTCGCCCTTCATATACTCTTTGAATGGCTTTCTATACAGAAGGGGGAACCCTTTCTCAATGCTCACCTCATTGACTTCGCGGATTACTTTCGGAAGCACTGTCTTGATAGCCTTGGTAAGAATCTCAACTTGTTTCTGCTTGTTCATGATAAATTCCCTGGACAAAATTGTCCACCGACTCTATAAGTATAGCATTCCTGGGGGTGTTTGTCAAGTGGTGTAAGTGGTGGATTTGGAAGAGGTTTTGGTGCACCGCCACGGTACTTCCCCGTGTTCTCATGGTTAAAAGCCAAGAGCTTCAATGTTAAAGCTTGCGGTGCATAAAATGGTGGACCCTACAGGTTACGCTCCTGTCTCTCAGCAATGTCAATGCCGTATCTTGCTAATGGACGAAGGGTCCGTTTTGGTCTCCCTGGAGGGATTTGAACCCCCATCCTCCTGGTTCGAAGCCAGGTAGTCTTCCAGTTGACGTACAGGGAGTTATTCTAAAAATTCTTTCCAAGACTGCTCAAACATACAATTGTCCGGTGCGCCACGAAACATAGGGGCAATGTCTGGATTACTGTATCCCGCATAACCGCATCCGATTCGTGTCACGAAAAATTCTTTATCTGGATGTCTGCCAGCATAACTCAAAAAATCTAATACATGTCGTGATATGTGTCTCAGAGGAAGCACATCCATATTTGCATCCTTCGTAGGAATCGCATACGACTGTCCCGTGCGTCCAACACCAATACGCAATTGTGCTCCATACCAATAGCGAGCGAATAGGGCGGCTCCTGCGCCATGCCTTCCCGCTAAGTTAGACCCAAACACAAAGATGATATCCTGATGTTCTCTAGGGTCCCTGCGTTCTCGCTCATCAAAAAATTTCATGATATCCTTTGGTGCCACTGGTGGGATTCTAACCCACAATTTCCCCTTTAGGAGAGGGGTGTCTTATACAATTGGACTACAGCGGCGTTATTCCTCAGAGGCTAATTCTTCTCTGACAATGTTCTCAACCAACTCCGGTGCCTGGGCAAAATGAGGGTTCTTCTTGAGAATCCCCTTCGCAATAACCTTTTGGTTGCGTGACTTCGATGCCGCGAATTGTTCGCGGACTGCTTCCCGAAGTTCTCCAAGATACTTTGCTTCTGCGCTGGCATTGCCGAATAGTAACATACCTCTCCTTATGGACTCGCTGGTGGGATTCTCACCCACAACCTTCCAGGTAGAAACTGGAAATGCAAATAATTACACCTCAGCGAGATATATTGGTGCTCCCACTGGGTATCGATCCCAGTTTTTCTGATTGAGAATCAGATGAACTAGCCAGTATTCGATGGGAGCGTATAATGCTGGAACCCC
>Ga0315297_10002499_pt1 | contig 11631 bp, 6 predicted proteins | sample YL17G15_0_MG_FD_203628 | JGI IMG/M metagenome (GOLD analysis project Ga0315297, IMG submission 203628) | Sediment microbial communities from Yellowstone Lake, YNP, Wyoming, USA - YL17G15_0 | ecosystem: Environmental > Aquatic > Freshwater > Lake > Sediment | place: USA: Wyoming | collected... | reverse complement strand
TGATCCTGGTTGGCGGACAGAAAGCCTCTGACCTTCGGGACAAGATGCTTCTCGTCCCTATCGGACTGACTATGGGTCTAACCCTGGAAAGCCTTTGTCACACCGCGGAGCTCCGCCGCCGCACCGATGAGTACATCGCTACTACCAACCTGACTGGCGATGTCATTTGCAAGCTGGACAAGCGCGGCAACTGGACATTCCTCAACGACGCCGCCTGCCAATTCTTCGGAAAGCCCAGAGAGGAACTCCTCGGTACCAACTCCAGAGACTTCCTCCATCCCGACGAGGTGGAGGCGACTGCTCACGCCATCCGACAGATGAGAGCAAACAAGAAGCCATTTAGCGGCTTTGTGACCCGCCACGTCACACCGATGGGAACGCGGATGGTCGAATGGAACGGCTATCCCCTACTCGGTGACGACGGCCAGTACGCCGGAACCCAGATCACGGGCCGCGACATCAGCGAGCGCAAGCAGATGGAGGAGGAGCGCGAGAGGCTGCACGCCGAGATGACGGAGAGAGCCATCACTGATAGCCTCACCGGCCTCTACAACCACGCCCACTTCTACCAGCGCCTGGTTGAGGAGATAGAGCGCTCCAAGCGGCACGGCTACCCCTTGGCCGTGCTGATGATGGACACCGACAACTTCAAGCACTACAACGACTCCCGCGGACACCAGGCAGGTGACGAAATGCTGCACCTCATTGCTGGCTGCGTCCGGAAGGCAATACGCCGCTCAGACATCGCCTTCCGCTATGGCGGCGATGAGTTTGCGGCGATACTGCCGCATGCCGACTCAGCAAGGGCGCAGACTGTCGTCAACCGCATAAACAGGCGCATCGCCGCAACACTCAAGGAGATGAACGACCCCGCTTCCGCATGGCTAGGCCTTAGCGCCGGCGTAGCCTCCTACCCCAGCGACGCAGCAACCGCAAACGACCTTGTGACAATAGCAGACACTGCCCTGTACGATGCTAAGGGGATACCACTGACTCGCACGGTGATGGGGCAGGGGCAGCCGATCGAGTCAAGAGCCTCCCCGCCAGGGGTTCTGCAGGAGACGCAAACAAGAGTGCTCTCTACTGCTGCCAGGGAACTGGCCGCGGCTCTCCAAGATGTTGGTGCGCCTGACGTCTTCGCAGACCTGAACGTGCACACTGTTGCCGCCATAGGAGCGGCAGCCGAGATCAAGGACCGATACATCCGCGGACACCAGCAACGCGCCAGCCGCTGGGCGGCGGCCCTCGCGGAGGGAATGGGGCTCTCGCTCGAACAGGTGCGGAACATCAGGATTGCCGGCCTCTTGCATGACCTTGGCAAGGTCGGCGTCAGCGAGCAGATCCTCAACAAGCCCGGCAAGCTCACCGAAGAAGAATACGCCAAGATCAAAGAGCACCCCGCGCTGGGGGCCATGATGATCATCTCCGAGGTCGAGAGCCTGCAACGGCTGGTGCCAATAGTCCGCCACCACCACGAGCGCTTTGACGGCAAGGGCTACCCCGACGGCCTGGCTGGCGAAGGTATCCCCCTGGAGGCTCGGATCATGAGCGTGGTAGATGTGTTTGACGCCATGACGCACGACCGTGCCTACCGCAAGGCCCTGAGCAGAGAGGAAACCATGGCTGAGCTAGAGCGTGGTGCTGGCACTCAGTTTGATCCAGCAGTGGTTAAGGCATTCCTGGTGTTAATCAAAGGACGAGGCGAGGAGCCGCCAGCCCCCGCACAAGCAGCGGGCGAAGACAGCCAGCTCACCGCTGCCAGAGCAGGCGGGCAGCGCAAAGGTTGACGCAAACGGCCAGTTGCTGACTACCCACACTCCCTTGCACTCTGGCTCCCCACACTACTCCCGTTCATCCCCCAACAAAGGGGGAACACCTGTAACCGACTTTCCGCCTAAGCGTCCTACATAGTGGAGCTAAAGGCAAACAAATCGCGGCTTCTGGCTGAAGGCGTGCAGCCGGCCTTACGCCGGGCCTGCTGGGCACTCGCCCAGCTCGTCCTGCCAAGGCCAGACGCCATCTCGAAGGAAGAGCAGTGCCAAGAGTGTTTAGCCTGAGATCAGCGCGAGGCCGAGCCGCCCTAGCGGGTGCGGTGCTCATTATGCTTCTGGCAGCCGTCGCCAGTTTGGCATCCTGGAGTGGCTAGATGCGACAACATATCGCGGCGCTCCACCAACTGGCCGGAATCGCTACCCAGGGCTTCGCCGACGAACAAACGCTCGCCCAGGCGGCCACCATCATCCGCCAGGCCACAGGCGCGGCCGAGGCGATGGTCGTCTATGCCCAGGACAAGAACTTCCTCACCTGCGGCGATGGCCCCCCTACCGAGCTGACGTTGGCTGCCCTCGCCTGGATCCAGCGTCACGCCGCCCAGACGAACGCGCCCGTCGCCTTCAACCTCGTGGGCCCGCGAGTGCAGGACTTCACCAGTGCCCTCAACGCCGATGGCCGCCAGTTCTTGGCCTTCACCGTCCCTACCTCTGAGAGCGCCGCCGAGATGTGCATCCTCCGGGGAGTCTGGGACCACAAGACCCGCCCTCGCATCCTGCGCTTCATGCAATCGGTAACGCCTGCCCTCACCATCATCTTGGAGCGACTCCTCAACGCCAATCGCAGCCAGCGCCTGGGCGAGCAACTGCGCACCCTCGCCAACGCCGCCCAGATGCTCACCCGTTCAGAGGATGTGGAAACCGCTCTAAGAGACCTGGCAACCGCTATCTCCGCCTCCACGGGTTTCGAGTATATTGTGAACATCGACCTCTACGACGCCTCCACCAACCGCTTCTTCCTCCGCGTCCTCAGCGAACAACGCTATACCGGCGGGTCCCTGGGTCAGATCTGGGAGGCTGGCTTGAACCCGGACCGACTAGACCCCTGGAACGCCGATGTGATGACCACCTTACGACCCGCCCTCAGACCCGACATGCAGAACGACCCTGTCTATCCGGAACACGTGCGGAAGTTCTTCGCTCAGAGCCTCCTGAGGTCTGCGGCGGACTTTCCTCTCCTCTTTCAGGACGAATTCCTGGGGACGATGGCCTTCGTCTCTTTCAAGCCCCGCACCTTCCCGCCGGACGAGGTTAACCTGCTCCAGGGCTTTGTCGCCCAAGCGGCGACGGCCGTCAAGGCGCTGCAGATGCACAAGGAAGTGGAGCGGTATGCGCAGGAGCTCAAGAGATCCGCCGATGAATACAGCGCTACCACCAACATGACGGGGGACATAATCGTCAGGCTGGATAAGCATGGCAGGTGGGTCCTCCTCAATGACGCGGCCTGCCAATTCTTTGGTAGGCCGAGAGACGAACTGCTGGGCGCCCAATCCATGGACTATGTGCACCCCGAGGACGTAGCCTCGACTACTCAGGCGATCCGAGAGACGAGAGCGAGAAAGGAACTGGTAAGAGGCTTTGTGCACCGCTTTCTCACAGCGATGGGGCCGAGAGTCGTGGAATGGAACGGCTATGCCCTCTTCGCTGAGGACGGCCAGTATGCCGGAACCCAGATTACCGGCCGTGACATCAGCGAGCGCAAGCAGATGGAGGAGGCCCTGCGACAGAGTGAACAACGCTACCGTCTACTTACCGAGAACACGTCGGACGTCATCTGGACCATGGATCTAGGCCTGAGATATACCTATATGAGCCCCGCCGTCACGCGCATGCGCGGCTACACCCCTGAGGAAGTGATGAGCGCCTCGGCGGCAGATCAGATGACTCCCGCCTCTCTTGAGCTTGTCAGGAAGACTCTAGCAGAACACCTGGCCATGGAAAGGATGGAGGGCGCTGACCCGAACCGGGTGGTGCCCGTGGAACTCGAGATGTACTGCAAGGACGGTCCCACTATCTGGGCCGAGATGACCAACGTGTTCCTGCGCGACTCAGATGGCAAGCCTGTCGGCATCCTGGGCGTCACACGCAACATCAGCGAGCGCAAGCAGATGGAGGCGGAGCGAGAGAGACTGCACGCCGAGTTGGAGGAGCGAGCGATCACCGACGGCCTCACCGGCCTCTACAACCACGCCCACTTCTACCAACGCCTGGACGAGGAGATAGAGCGCTCCAGGCGCTACAAGCGGCGCTTCGCCGTCGTCATGATGGACGTCGACGCCTTCAAGCACTACAACGACTCCCGCGGCCACCAGGCCGGTGACGTCGCTCTGCGCCTCATTGCCGACTGCATCCAGGCGGGTCTGCGCCGCTCAGACCTCCCCTTCCGCTACGGCGGCGACGAGTTTGCGACGATACTGCTCAATGCCGACTCATCAAGAGCCCAGACTGTCGTCAACCGCATAAACAGGCGCATCGCCACAAGGCTGAAGGACATAGACGACCCCGCTGCAGCCTGGCTAGGCCTTAGCGCCGGCGTAGCCTCCTTCCCCCAAGACGGCATCACCCCCGACGACCTCGTGAGAGTCGCAGACTCTGCCCTGTACGACGCCAAGCGTGTAGCATGGGCCCGCGGCGTGACGGGCCAGGGCCCGCCTACCGAGTCGCTGGCCTACCCGTCCGGACTCGTCCACGAGACACAATCAGTAATGCTCTCTACCGCAGCCAGCTCCCTGGCCACCGTTCTCCAAGATATCGGTGCGTGTGAGCTTGCTCCAGGCCTCGACGTGCGCGCCATCGCCACCGTGGGGGCAGCGTCCGAGATCAAAGACGTATACCTCCATGGACACCAAGAACGCACCAGCCTCTGGGCCGCCGCCCTCGCCGAGGAGATGGGGCTCCCCCCCGAACGAGTGCGGAACATCAGGATTGCCAGCCTCTTGCACGACATTGGCAAGGTCAGCGTCAGCGAGCGCCTCCTCAACAAGCCCGGCAAGCTGACCTATGAAGAGTTCGCCAAGGTCAAGCAGCACGCCCCACTCGGGGCCGAGATAATCGTCTCCGAGGCCGAGACCTTACAACAGCTCGCACCAATAGTTCGCCACCACCACGAGCACTTCGGCGGCAAGGGCTACCCCGACGGCCTCACCGGCGAAGAAATCCCCCTGGAGGCCCGCATCCTGGCCGTGGCGGACGTGTTTGACGCCATGACCCACGAACGTGCCTACCGCAAGGCCCTGAGCAGAGAGGAAGCCATAGCTGAGCTAGAGGGCGGTGCTGGCACCCACTTTGATCCCGCCGTGGTAAAGGCATTCCTAGCGTTGGCCAGAAGGCGAGACGAGGAGCCGGCAGCCCCCCCTCAAGCAGCAAGCGAAGTCAGGCGGCTGGCGGCTGCCAAAGTAGCGGGGCGGACGAACGGATAAGGGCGGGCGACGCCTCAGGCTACGCCGCCCTTGTTTCTGCCCTCTCGAAGCTGCTGAGGAAAAAGTGCAGGGTATCGAGCATCAAGAACATTCGCATGGCATAAGCACGCCGTCCGAATCCTAAGTCGACGCCGTGGAGGATGGAATCCCTTTGAATCGGAAAAGGCCTCCTCTGAGGAGCGCGTCGACCAGTTGGAAGGGCGTCATGGTATAGGGAGGCCCAGGCGTCGAAGAACGCATCCGTGAAGGACCTCATATAATCTGGCTGCTCTTCTCTGATGTCTCTTCCGACCCGTTTCCAAGCGCTCTGAGCAAACCCCTGTCGCTCCGCAAAGTTCCTCAGAATCCCCTCGATCTGCGGAAGCCAGTGCGTGACCGCCAGGCCATATTTCTTTCTCCGGTGCGCCCACAGCCCATCCTCAAGAATCCGCCGTCGTACACCAAACTCGGGTAGACTCATCCACCGACCGATAGCTTGTCGCATCGGACGAGCCCTATTGGCTTCATAGGATTCACAGATTTCCCTATCGAGTTGTCGAATTCGGCCCTCGCGCTTCAACCGGACGACTTGATGGAGAACCATCACTGGCCACTTAGGATGAGGCCACCACCCTCTCGCGGTGAGGATCTTCGTGGCCTCCCCTTCGGTTCTTGCCCACGCCTCGAAGTCCGGAAGCCTTATTTGCCGTAGCTGTGTCGCATACGCGTCCTGAACCTGGTCCAGCACTGCGAGGATCGCTTGTCTGGGAAAGACGACCGAATCAAGCGCCTGCTGAAAACCACGAATTTGCTCGAAGACGCCATCAAATTGCATCTGCTGCAGCTTGCGCACCACTGTGTGCAAGTACTTCTGAGATTCCGTTGTCGATTTCTCAATTACGTCCAAATACTCCTGAACCTGCCTTCTTGATTCCTCCGTAGAATCAAACACCGGCCTCTCCTCCGTAGCGATTGAGGCTGCCCACGATGGGCGACAAGCGGGCGACAAGCCTTCGCCCGCCTTAGCAATAGATGAAGGGCGCAAATCTCACGATCTGCGCCCTTTTTGCATAGATTTCGTATTTGGCGGGAGTGCATGGGAGTCGAACCCACCCGGGACGGGTCAACCGCCCCACATCGGTTTTGAAGACCGAGAGGCCCACCGGGGCCCATCCACTCCCGCGTCCAACTGCCATTAGCCAGGCCCCGCTCTATGAGGACAGGGCCTGATCGATAACCTTCTTCAGGTCGCTCTTGGGGCGAAAGCCGACGACCTGCCCCACCGGCTGGCCGCCCTTGAACACAAGAAGAGTGGGGATGGCGCGAATGCCGTATTGGGTGGCGGTCTTCGCGTTGTCGTCGGTGTTCAGCTTGAGGAATTTGACCCGGTCGCCGTATTCCTCCGCCAACTCCTCCACAATGGGTGCCACCATCCGACAGGGGCCGCACCAGGGCGCCCAGAAGTCCACCAGCACTGGCACTTTCGCCTTCAACACTTCGCTTTCGAACTGCGAGTCATTGACCTCTGCAGGCTTTGCCATCGGTCACTCCTTCCCCAACCTCCTCGATCTGTAAGAAAGCTCCCGTCTAACCGGGCCGGGCGCCCCTTCCAGGCGCTTCGGCCAGAGGCTGTCCCGCCTCCAGCGGCGGGCGCATAGCCTCCAGCATGCCGGACACGACTGCCTCGCGAGCCACCCTCAGGGCGCTCCTGATGGCCACGGCATCGCTATGGCCGTGCCCCACAAACACCAGCCCGTTCACCCCCAGGAGAGGCCCCGCGCCGTACTCCCGAGGGTCGGTACGCTTCTGCACACCGCGAAAGGCACCTTTTAAGACCAGGCCCGGCAGCAGGTAGTACCACCTGCTCCTGATGGCTCCCTCGAGCTGGCCCCTGATGAAAGCAGCGATCCCCTCCATCGTCTTGACCACCACGTTGCCGGTGAAACCGTCGGTGACGATGACATCCGCCACATCGCTGACGATGTCCCTCCCCTCCACGTTGCCGATGAAGTTGAGATGGCTCGCCTTCTTCAGGAGAGCATAAGCCTCCCGGGTCAACAGACTGCCCTTAGTCTCCTCCTCGCCGATGTTCAGGAGAGCCACCCGCGGCTTCTCCACCTTCCACACCCGCTCCATGTAGGCGCTGCCCATCTCGGCGAACTGCAGCAGGTACTTCGGTTTGCAGTCGGCGTTGGCCCCTATATCGAGAAGAAGGGTCAGGCGACCGGACAGAGGGAGCAACGCCACCAGAGACGGCCTCTCGATTCCACGCAGGCGTCCCAGGTACATGATGGAGCCCGCCAGGACTGCCCCCGTATTGCCAGCGGAGACGAAAGCGTCGGCCTCGCCCTGCTTCAGCAGCCTCAGCCCCACGACGATGGAGGAATCCTTCTTGTGACGAGCGGCCTGGGCGGGTTGCTCGTCCATGGCGATGACCTCGCTGGCCGCCACCAGGCGAATGCCCTGCGGCCGCGGCCCGGCCTTTGCCAATTCCTCCTCCACCAGGGCAGGCGGCCCCACCAGGGCGACCTGTATCCCCAGCTCGCGCGCGGCCATGACCGCTCCCTTCACGATCTCCTGAGGGGCGTGGTCGCCGCCCATGGCGTCCAGGGCGATCAGCGGCTCATTCGCCGCCACGGAACTCCTCCTCGATCCGGCGGCGGAGGTCGGCGTCAAGCAGCACGTCCACCGCCGTCATGGCCATGGCCTTGGCGGCGTCCAGAAGGCCGCGGTGACCGGCCTCCGACGCCGAAACATCGCAGAATTCGGGAGTGTGGATGGAGACATCCGGCGGGGCGATGGCCACCGTAGGGTGAATGGCCGGCACCAAGGCGCTGACGTTCCCCATGTCGGTGCTGCCCATCGAGCGACCGCTGTCGCGCTCCTCCACCTGGCGGCCCAGCGCCTCCATGTTGCGGCGATAGGCCTCGGCCAGGGCGCGATTGCTGCGCATGGCCCGATAGCGGGCCTCCTCGCCCCAGCGATACTCCAGGCGGGCGCCGGTGGCCTCCGCCCCCGCCCGAAAGCATGCCAGCACCTTCTCCTTCAGCTCCTCCATGTAGTCGTCATCCTCGGCCCTGAGCAGGAAGACGCCTGCCGCGCGTTCCGGCACCACGTTCACTGCCTGGCCACCGTCGGTGATGATACCGTGAATGCGGGCGGAATCGCGAATGTGCTGCCGGAGGGCACTGACGCTATTGTAGGCAATGACCAGGGCATCCAGAGCGTTGATGCCCGCCTCGGGGCGAGCGGCCGCGTGAGCCGCCCTCCCAAAGTACTGCACGTCCAGCTCGAGGCAGGCCAGGGCATAGGTCACCGCCACGTCGCGGTTGGCCGGATGGACCAGCATGGCCACGTCCAGGTCATCGAAGGCGCCCCGGTTAGCCATCAGCACCTTGCCCCCGGCCGCTTCCTCAGCCGGGGTGCCGATGGCCAGGGCCGTCCCCCCTGTCTCTGAGACGATAGCCTTGGTGGCGATAGCCGCCCCCAGCGAAGCCATAGCAATGATGTTGTGGCCGCAGCCGTGACCGATGCCCGCCAAGGCATCGTACTCGGCGAGGAAGGCCACTCGCGGCCGCCCGCTGCCGTAGCTGGCGCGGAAGGCGGTGTCTATCTGGCAGATGCCTCGCTCCACAGCAAAGCCCTCGGCTTCCAGGTAATCACTCAGCCAGCCAGCCGCCTTCGTCTCTCGAAAGGCCGTCTCGGGGTTGGCATGGATGCGTAGGCTGAGCTCGATGAGCTGGTCGCGATGGGCCTCTATCTCGTCCACCGCCCTCTTCTTCAAGTCATCAAGGCGACTCATATCTGGGGTTGCCCTCTGAAAAACAGCTTCGGAAGAAGCACGGCTCCATTGTAGTTGCCGCCAACAAAGGCGGTCAAGGACAGCCCCGCCTGGCAGGTCTGCCGGCTGGCAGGGGCCCCACTCCCCTCAGCCTTCGCTCTCGGCTATACTAGATTCCTAGAGTCTCCCAGTCAGGGATAGTCCGACAATAGCGGAGCAACGGCTCGGTGCCCATGCACGGAAAGACGCTAGCAGCCCTTCTTCTCCTGGCCCTCGCCGCCACCCCTGCGGCCTGCCAGGGCGAGGAAGAAAAGCCGACGCCAACGCCTACCCCGCCGCTGGAGGCCCAGACCCGCCAGCACCTGGAGGAGCTATCTACCGACGCCCTCCTCAGCCTGACCTTTCCCGGCGTCGCCCTGACGCCGCCCCCCAGCGAGCCACCCGTCCTCTACGCCCTCCAGGACGAACCCCCCTGGCGCATCGAGATGCTGGGGCGCCTCATCGATCACTTCACCCGCCGCGACCAGCCCCAGTTGGCAGCCTTCCTCTACCTGGACGGCCCAGCCACGGACGACGAAGCGCCGCCTCAGTCGCAACTCCTGAAGCTGCCCGCGGGGCTGTTCATGGCCCTCATCGAGCTGGACAGCCGAGATCAGCCCGCCCTGGCTGGCCTGAGCCTCCTCGATTCCTCAGCGGCCGAATTCCTGGAGGCGGCACCAGCTTTGGCGCAGAACCGCCGCCCCTTCCGCCAGGGCTTGGACAACCTGGCGCCCGATGGTCTGATCTCGCCCGCCCTGGCCGTGGACACCGACAACGACGGCCTGGAGGAACTAGTTCTCCTAGACACAGGCCTCAGCGATGGCATTGGCGCCACCTTCTACCTCACCTTTCGCTGGACTGGCTCCGACCTGCACTGGCAGCGAGTAGCGCCGCCCCTGGAGGGCACTTCTGCCGATCTGCCCACCCAGGCCGTCCTGGACTATCTGGCGGCTGTGGCAGCCGCCACCGCCACCGCCGAGCCCTGGCAAGACCCCCAGCGTCTTCTCGTTTGGCAGTGGCTAACAAGCAGCGACGAGCCGATCTCTGAAGAACTCCTGCACGCGGTCGCCGCTGACGACAGCACCGCCGCCCTGGCGGCCGCTCGCCAAAAGCTGGAAGCCACTCACGCGCTGTTCAGCGACGCATATGGCCTCCTGTCGCCCGACCGGCAGAAGCTCCACCCCTGGCCGGATTTCGTGAACGGCTTTCGTAACGCCATCGGCACCGAGGTGGAAGAGATGCTGCCGCCCACCCTAGAAGACGAGCAGGCCTCCGTGCAGGCAGTGATCATCGCCTTCAGCCGCGAGGGGCCGGACCTGGTCCAGCGGCGGTTTCGGGTGACCTACGAGCTCGTCCGGGGCGAAGAGGGCTGGCGCCTGAACGATTTCGATGCCAAGGAGGAGCATCCGTCAGAATAGCTTGACATCGCTTAACGCCCTGGGCTAACATCAATTAGAAAATCGAATAGGGTCCGCAGACGCTCTTATCCAGAGTGGTGGAGGGAACGGCCCAAGGAAACCCGGCAACCGATCCGTCCCTAAGTGGCTTGCTCAAGGCCGGACGCGGTGCCAAGTCCGACCCTTCGGTCTGGCCGAAGGGAAAGATGAGAGCGGGTAGATGAAAAAAACTTCTCACACCACGAGAAGTTTTTTGTTATGCCCCACCAACGGTGAGGTCATAGTTGGAAGGCGTAAAGGCTATCGAGTGGGTGAACGGTAGGGTCCGCCTCCTGGACCAGACTCGCCTCCCCCAGCAGGAGGTGTACCTAGAGCTGGAGGACCACCACCAGATGGCGGCGGCCATCCGCGAGATGCGGGTGCGAGGCGCCCCCCTCATCGGCATCGCCGCCGCCTACGGGATGGCCCTGGGGGCCCAGCATATCGAAACCTCGAACATGAATGACTTCCTGGCCCAACTGCGGCCGATCGCTGAGGCCCTAGCGGCCACCCGCCCCACTGCCATCAATCTCTCCTGGGCCCTCAAGCGCATGACCCTGGCCGCGGAGGCGGCTGCCGACCCTCCGGCCGCCCACGAAGCGCTGGTGGCGGAGGCCCTGCGCATCCATCAGGAGAACGCCGACGCCGACCGCAGTCTGGGCCAACACGGCGCTCAGCTCATCCCCGTCGGCTCCGCCGTCCTCACCCACTGCAACACCGGCTCCCTGGCCACCGGCGGCTACGGCACTGCCCTGGGCGTCATCCGCACCGCCTGGGAGCAGGGCAGGCTCTCCCGCGTCTACTTCAGCGAGACGCGCCCCCTCCTCCAGGGAGCGCGCCTTACCGCCTGGGAGCTGGCTCGCGACGGCATTCCCGCCACCATCATCGCCGACAGCGCCGCCGGCTTCCTCATGCACCGCGAAGCCATTGCCTGCGTCATCGTGGGAGCCGACCGCATCGCTGCCAACGGCGACGTAGCTAACAAGATCGGCACCTACACCCTGGCCGTCCTGGCCAGGGTGCACGCCATCCCCCTCTACGTGGCGGCGCCCACCAGCACCATCGACCTGGCCACCGCCAGCGGCGACCAGATACCGATCGAGGAGCGCCCGGCGGAAGAGGTGACGACCTTCGCCGGCGTGACGGTG
>Ga0315297_10002497_pt1 | contig 11633 bp, 11 predicted proteins | sample YL17G15_0_MG_FD_203628 | JGI IMG/M metagenome (GOLD analysis project Ga0315297, IMG submission 203628) | Sediment microbial communities from Yellowstone Lake, YNP, Wyoming, USA - YL17G15_0 | ecosystem: Environmental > Aquatic > Freshwater > Lake > Sediment | place: USA: Wyoming | collected... | reverse complement strand
TCCCCGCGGGATTCTTCCGGACCCGGCCGTCCAGCGCCAGGAAGCGATAGAAGGCCCGCACCGACGAGATGAGCCGGGCGAGCGAACGGGCGGACAGCCCCTGCCGGCTCTGCTGATGGATAAATTTGATCAAGGCGTCCTCGCCGGCCCGGCCGAAAGGGATTTTGTCTTTATCCAAGAATTCAACGAGCTTGCCGATGTCCCGGCCGTAGGCCTGGACGGTGTTAACCGCCAGGCTCCTTTCCGCCTCGAGGTGGATGAGGAAAAAACGGAGCGCGGACTCGGCCTCCGAGGGAACGGTATTCATGAGATGAAGGGGTTGGTGTCTTTTTCCTGTCCGATCGTCGTGCGGGGCCCGTGTCCGGGCAGGACCAGAAGGTCGTCGCTCAAGGTCAACAGCTTCCGCTTGATGGAATCCTCAAGGTCCCTAAACGAGCCGCCGGGAAGGTCGGTCCGCCCCACGCCCCCGCAGAACAGCGTGTCGCCCGACAGGAGGAACGAATCGGCCAGCAGGCTGACGCTCCCGGGACTATGGCCGGGGGTGTGGATGACCGCCAGGGAGCAGCGGCCGATCGTCACGGCCTCGCCCTCTTTCAGGTACGAATCGGCCGGCGGCGATTCCTCGGCGCCCAGGAGCAGGCTGAGCTCAATGCTCTGGATATGGGCCAGCATCGGGCCGTCGGCTTTGTGGATCCGGAGCGGGACGCGGTATTTGTTTTTCATCTCCCGGTTCGAGCCGATGTGGTCGATGTGGCCGTGGGTGTTGAGGATCGCGATCGGCTTGAGCTCGCGCTCGGCCACGGCGGCGATGATGCGCTCGGGGGCGGCGCCGGGGTCCACGATGGCGCAGTCGAGGGTCTCCGGGCAATAGACGAGGTAGCAGTTGGTTTCCAAAGCCCCTACGACCACAACGTCATACTTCATCCCTTCCTCGTTTTTTTCATCATAATTCGAACCTAGCGAGGAGTCAATAACAAGCGGCCGCCATTCTTCGATTATAGGGCCGGACGGCCCTCCTGTGATATAATCCGGAGCCGATGGACGCCAAGCCCTGGCAGCTGCAAATCATCGACAAATCCCTCAAAAAAAAGGAAAAGCTGAAGTATCTCACGGCCGGGCTCTCCCTCGGGCCGCGCGATACGGCCCTGGACCTGGGCTGCGCTCAGGGCATGCTGAGCTATTACTTGCGGCGGCGCGGCGGCCGCTGGGTGAGCGCCGACCAGGATTTCGTGAACCTCAAGACGACGCAAAAACTCGTGAGCTCCGGCCTGGTCCGGGTCGAGCCCGTCCGGCTTCCCTTCCAAAGCGGACGGTTCGACCTCGCGGCGCTCCCCGATTACCTGGAGCACGTCGAGGACGACGGCGCGCTCCTCTCGGAGATCCGGCGCGTGCTGAAGCCCGGCGGAAGGCTCATCGTCGTTGTCCCTCAGACGGGGAAATTCCACGTCCTCCAAAGGCTGAAGCCGGCGCTCGGTATGCGGCTCGAATTCTACGGACACAAACGCGAGGGCTACAGCCTCGAGGGCCTGTCGGCTAAGCTCGCGGACGCCGGCTTCGCGCCGACCGCGCACAAATCCTACGCCAAGTTTTTTTCGGAGTTCTTCGAGCTCGTCCTTAACGCGCTTTATACAAAGCTCTTGAAGCCGCCCGCGGCCGAGGCCCTGCGCGACGGCCATATCCGGCCCACCACGGCCGGCGAGTTCGGCGCCCGCCGCGGCGCCTTCAAGCTCTACTCGGCCGTCTATCCCTTCGTCTGGCTCGCGTCCCAACTCGACCGCCTGCTTTTCTTCCTCAAGGGCAACAGCCTCATCCTCTGGGCTAAAAAGGCCGCCTAAATAATCACACCTTGTTCTTGACAATGGTTCTAAATTATAGTACTTTATATTTATGCGCCTTTCAAACGAAAAGATGAAAATTCTGTGCCGGGCGCGAGGGCTTTCGCAGAAAGATCTGTTGGAACAATCGGGAGTCAGCAAAACAGCCTATTTCCATCTTCTGTCCAAACGTTCGGTCCTGCCCCGTTCCATTCAGGCCCTGGCTGATACGCTGGGCGTGAAAGCGTCGTCTTTTCTTGTGGAGGAAACTGAAGAGGAGAGAGTTCGCAACATCGCGCATTTAACCAAGGCCATTGTCGCTCACAGGCCGAGCCTGGACCGTGACGACGTCCGTCACACACTTCTGCTTCTGGAAGAGGAACCGATAGAAAGACTCCGAAGGGCCTTAATCCGTGGACGCAAAAACAATCTTCGCTGACCGGGAAATCGCCTTTTTGAAAGAACTTGAAAAACGGAAGATCCCTTTCATGATCGTCGGCGCGGCCGCGGCCACCCTTCAGGGAGCGCCGGTCGTGACCCAGGACATCGACCTCTGGTTTAAGGACTTGAATGACCCCGGAATCAAAGAGGCCGTCCAGGCTGTCGGCGGGGCGTGGGTGGCTCCCGTCGGCCTTAATCCACCGATGCTGGCCGGAGAAGGATTAAAGCTCTTCGATATCGTCCCGACCATGCACGGCCTCGCCGATTTTTCCGATGAGGTCCGCCAGTCGCTCGTCATGTCTCTGGGCTCAGCGAGAGTCAGGGTCCTGAAGCTGGAAAGGATCATAAAAAGCAAAGAAACCCTGAAGAGGCCTAAAGACCTCCTTATTCTTCCCGCCCTCCGGAATGCATTGTCCGCAATCAAGACAAAAAGAAAGCGCGTACAATCGCGCACAGACTGATCTTATCCTCAAGAATTGACAATTCTGAAAAAATCCAGGCGCCCTTCGCCGTCGGCAAGATCTTCCTGGACGCCTCACCCCCGGCTTCGAAGCGAGGCGTGTTCGTGACCCTTCAACAATAAACATGGACTATCTGGCTCATATCTTGCTCGGCGCTCGACTTTTTGACTTTGTCTGCGGATCTGCGATATTCTGAATTACGCGGCGGATCAGATCCGTCAAAACCACTTCAGGAGATAAAACATCCAAGCCATGACACCGTCGCCCAAAGATGCAGCTCCGCTCTGGCACACCCTATCCACCGAAACGGTATTCGCTCGCCTCAAATCCACGCCCGCCGGATTGACCGAGGCTGAGGCGGTTCAACGCCTGGCCGAACACGGCCCGAACGAACTGCAAGCCGCCCGCCGCATTTCGCCGTGGACGCTGCTCTTCGAGCAGTTCAAGAATGTGCTTATCGTCATTCTTCTCATCGCCACGGCGCTCTCGGCCTTCTTGGGGCATGGCGTCGAAGCCGTCGCCATTGCCGTCATTGTGTTGTTTGCCGTGTTGTTGGGTTTTGTGCAGGAATACCGCGCCGAACGCGCCATCGAGGCCTTGCGCCAAATGGCCGCGCCGACGGCCACCGCCCTCCGCGATGGAGAGGAAGTTGAAATCCCGGCGCGCGACCTCGTGCCGGGCGATGTCGTTCTCTTGCGCGCCGGCGACAAAATCCCCGCCGATGTCCGACTGGTGGAAGCCGTCAATTTGCAGATTGAAGAGGCCGCGCTCACGGGCGAGTCGGTTCCGGTGGAAAAGCACGCCGCACCTCTCGGCAACGGCGAATTGACCTTGGGCGACCGCAAAAATCTGGCTTATGCGGGCACGGCGGCCACCTATGGCCGGGGCCGCGCGGTGGTCGTCGCCACCGCCATGAACACCGAGTTCGGCAAGATTGCCCAAATGCTCCAGACGGTAGAAACCGGAAAAACCCCGCTGCAGGAAAATCTGGATAAGGTCGGTCGCCTGTTGGCCCGGGCCGCTTTCGTGATCGTGGCGATCATCGTCGCTTTCGGCCTGTTCCGCGGGCAACCCTTTATTGAGATGTTGATTTTCGGCATTGCCTTGGCGGTCGCTGCTGTGCCGGAGGCCCTGCCCGCGGTGGTCACCATCTCTCTCGCCCTCGGCGTGCAGAGGATGGTCAAGCGCCACGCGCTGATGCGCCGCCTCCCGGCGGTCGAAACGCTGGGCAGCACCTCGGTCATTTGCTCCGACAAGACCGGCACACTGACCAAAGACGAGATGACCGCCCGTAAAATCTTCGTGGCCGGGCAAGTGCTGGATGTGTCCGGGTCCGGCTATGAGCCGCACGGCCAGTTCTCGCGCGCCGGTGCGGCCGTTGAACCCTCCTCCGCGTTGAAACTGCTGTTGCGGGGCGCGACGCTGGCCTCCGACGCGCACATCGTCCGCAGCGAGCCGGATGGCCGCTGGCATGTTAAAGGCGACCCGACGGAGGGCGCCTTGGTAGTGGCCGCCGCCAAAGCCGGGCTGCACAAAGCCGACCTCGACACGCAGTTCCCGCGCGTTAACGAGATCCCGTTCACCTCCGAAACCAAGCGCATGACCACGCTCCACGCCGGGCCGGAGGGCGTCGTGGCCTATTCCAAAGGCGCGCCGGAAATCATCCTCGCCTCCTGTGCCCGGCAGTTGACGGCAGAGGGAGAAGCGGCCCTCGATGCCGCGAGTCGCGAGGCGATTCTGGAAACGGCCCACCGGATGGCCAGCGGGGCCTTGCGGCTGCTGGCCGTGGCCTCTAAATCAGGCGCGACCATTGAAAACGCCGAACACGAAATGACATTCCTGGGATTGGTGGGGATGATCGACCCGCCGCGCCCCGAGGCCAAAGCCGCGATTCAGACATGCGAGCAGGCGGGAATCAAGGTGGTCATGATTACGGGTGACCATCCCCTGACCGCGCAAGCCGTCGCCCGTGAACTGGGTTTGCTCAAATCGGGCCGCGTGATCACCGGAGCGGAACTGGAGGCGATGAGCGAGGCCGAGTTTGAGCGGGAAGTGGAAAGCATAGAGGTCTATGCCCGCGTCTCCCCGGCGCACAAACTGCGCGTGGTCACCGCCCTGCAAAAGAACGGCCACATTGTGGCCATGACGGGCGACGGGGTGAACGACGCCCCCGCGCTCAAGAAGGCCGACATCGGCATCGCCATGGGCATCACCGGCACGGACGTGACCAAAGAGGCCGCCGCCATGACGCTCACCGACGACAACTTTGCTTCCATTGTGGCGGCGGTCAAAGAAGGCCGGGGCGTCTTCGGCAACATCAAAAAATATCTGATGTACCTGCTCTCGTCCAACATCGGCGAGATCGGCCTGATGGCCGGGGCCACCCTGCTGGGCATGCCGTTGCCATTGACCGCGGTGCAAATCCTGTACGTCAATCTCGCCACTGACGGCTTGCCGGCTCTGGCTTTAGCCTTAGACCCATCCGAACCCGACCTCATGCGCCGCAAACCCCGCAATCCGCGCACCGGCATCTTCACCCGGCCGGTCGTTACCTTGATGGTGGTGGGCGGGCTGTGGTCAACGGCGGTCAACGTGAGCCTTTTCGCTTGGGCGTGGAATTCCGGCCGCAGCCACAAAGAGGCCGTCACCATGACTTTCGTCTCGCTGGTGCTGATTCAGTTCTTCAAAGCTTATAACTTCCGCTCTGACCGCCATTCGGTGCTCAACCGCCCGTTCGCCAATAAGTGGCTGAACATAGCGATTGTGTGGGAACTGACGTTGTTGGCCCTAATCATTTATTTGCCTTTCCTGCACAAGCCGTTCGGCACGTTTAGCCTGCCGCTGGGGGATTGGGTTATTGTTATCGCGCTGGCTTTCAGCGTTTCTCCGGTGCTGGAACTGGCCAAGTGGATGGAGCGGCGCGGATGGTTTGGGAAGATGAGTTAGGGGCATTGGCCGCGATCAAGGCCAAAAGAAAACGCACGCGGTCGCGCCCAGACTGATCTTATCCTCAAAAATTGACAATTCTGCTATAATGCGCCCCATGGACGCCTACCTCACCCGCGGCGCGATGCAAACCCTGCGCGTCCTCGCGCTCGTTTCCGGCGCCGGCGCCGAAGGCTTCCTCCTCGGCCACCGCCGCGGCGCTCGCCGCCTCGTCGAGGACGTCCTGCCCACGCGGCCGGGTTTCTTTCCTTCGCTCGAGTCCTTCATCGAATCGGACCGGCTCCTCCGCGGCCGCGTCATCGGATTTTTTTCCTTCAAGCCCGCACGGGAGCGCCTGAAAAAGATCCTGGCGCCCTTCGCCGTGGGCAAGATCTTCCTGGACGCCTCTCCCCTCGCGTCGAAGCGCGGCGCGCCCCGCGCCTTCCTCGTCGACTTCGACCGCGTCTTCCGGCTCCGTCCCCTGCCCTGCGTCCGTGAAAAGGAAATTCGCCATGCCTAATAAAGCCGATAAGTTGACCGCTGAGCAGGGAGCATACCTGCTCGGGCTGGCCCGGCAGGCCATCCGCCATCACCTGGAAGACGGGTCGAAGCCTAAAATCGACACCAAGGACAAAATCCTGGCCGAGAAGCGCGGCGCGTTCGTGACCCTGACCCTGGGCCACACGCTCCGCGGCTGCATCGGCTATCCCCTGCCGGTCAAGCCCCTGGCCGAGTCCGTGGTGGACATGGCCGTGGCCGCCGCGACCGCGGACCCCCGCTTCGAGCCCCTGGGCGTCGAGGAGCTGGATTCGATCCGGGTCGAGGTCTCGGTCCTCGGCCTGCCGCACAAGGTCAGGGGCCCGGCGGACGTCGAGGTCGGCAAGCACGGGATCATCATCTCCAAGGGATTCCACAAGGGCCTGCTCCTGCCGCAGGTCCCCGTGGAATATCATTGGGATCGCGACACATACCTCAGCCACGGCTGCCTCAAGGCCGGGATGGACGAGGACGAATGGAAGCGGGGCGTGACGATCGAGGTCTTCACCGCCCAAGTTTTTCACGAAGAACGCGCGGAGGAGAAACCGGAATGAAAAGACGATCGTTCATCCAGACGAGCGTGGCCGGCCTGGCCGGGATCGGGGCCAAGGGCGCGACGGGCGCCGGGCGCCGCCTGTTCGGCATGTCCGAAGAATCGGCGGGCGGGAAGAAGTTCATCACCCGCAAGCTCGGGAAAACGGGCTATGTCCTGCCCGTCGTGTCGATGGGCGTCATGAACTCCGACAACCCGGACCTGGTGAGGGCGGCGCTCGACGGCGGCCTCATCCACCTCGACACGGCCAACGGATACCAGCGCGGCACGAACGAGGCCATGATCGGCAAGGTGCTGGTGGGGCGGCCGCGCGACTCCTACGTCATCGCCACCAAGGTGCCGGGCGTCCCCCGCGACCGCAAAACCGGGCTCTTCTCGCCCGAGACCACGGCCGAGACGTTCCTTACGATGTTCGACACGTCCCTCAAGCGGCTGGGCCTCGAATACGTGGACATCCTCTACCTCCACAACGTCCAGAAGCGGGAGTCGGTCCTGTTCGAGCCTCTCCTCCAGGCCCTGCAGAAGGTCAAGAAGGAAGGCAAGGCCCGGTTCATCGGCGTGTCCACCCATGCCGGCGAGCCCGAGGTCATCCGGGCCGTCCTCGAGGGCAAGGTTCACGACGTGGTGCTCACCGGCTATAACTTCCGCAAGAATAACCTCGCGGAACTCGACGCAGCCATCGCCGACGCGGTCAAGGCCGGAATAGGGATCGTGGCCATGAAAACCCTGGCCGGCGGGTACTGGGACGAGGAACGCCAGCGGCCGATCAACGTCAAGGCGGCCTTGAAGTGGGCGCTCAACAACCCCAACATCACGACAGCCATCCCCGGCATGACGGCCTTCGAGCAGCTGACCATGGATTTGGAAGTGGCCCGGGACATCACCCTGACCCCGCAGGAAATCACCGACCTGAAGCAGGACACCAAGACGGGCGGATTGTATTGCCAGCAGTGCAGCCGGTGCCTGCCGCAGTGCCCGCAGGGACTGCCCATTCCGACGCTCATGCGCGGCTATATGTACGCCCAAGGCTACAGGAACATCGAGCTGGCCAAGGACGTGGTGGCCGAGGCGGGCGTGGCGGGGAATCCTTGCGGGAATTGTGAAGGTTGCGCCGTAACCTGCGCGATGCGCTTCGACATCAAGTCGCGCGTGACCTCGCTCTCCGCTTTGGCTTGATTTTTTCTTGTCATCACGAGGAAGGCTGCTTTGCAGCCTGACGTGGTGATCTCACCGCCTTTTCTTCCTTGTCATTGCGGCCCTTGCCCTAATTGTCATTGCGAAGCCCTCTGGGGCTGAAGCAATCTCACCTCACCTAACGCGCCTAATCCGCCGCCGAATGCGCGCGGACTTCGCCGCCCGCTTTGAGCCTGTCCATTTCTCTTTTCGCCCTCTCTTTGAAATGGGCGCACATCGAAGTCAGGTCCGGGCAGGCGAGCGCGGCCTCGTACTCCTTCGCCGCCAAATCCTTCTTCTTCAGGCGAATATACGTCCGGGCGAGCTCGATATGATTATTGCAATAGTCGGGGTTGAGGGCGATGGCCTTCTGGAAGCTCTTGACCGCCTCGTCGTAGCTTCCTTTGGGAATGCGGCCGAATAAAATGCTTCCGAAAAAGCGCTTGGCGCCGCCGACCTCCGCCAGGGTCTTGTGCCAATAGGCCAGGGCGTGCCAGGCCATGTCGTTATTGGGGTCGAGCGCCAGGGCCCGGTCGATTTCGGCCTTGGTCGTATAGGCCAGGGCGACCTGCTTCCTGCGGCTCAGGGCGCGTCCCTGCCGGCCCAGGATGGCCGCATTCAGGAAACGCGTCCGGCTGTCATTGGGATTGATGGCCAGGGCTTTCTTGAGGTATTGCTCGGCGATAATAATATTGCCGAGCATCTTCTGTTCGTGATCTTTGTCCCTGTAGTTGACGCGGTCCCCGGCATTCATGTAAGCCCGGGCTGTTTTCCACAGCGCCTCGTAGTTCGTGGGCTCGAGCTTGGCCGCCTGTTCGTATTGGGCCATTGCTCCCGCGTCATCGAACTTAGCGTAGAACTCGTCCCCGGCCTTGAGATGATCCCCGGCCGTTTGGGCGAGGCCCCCCGCCGCCGCCAATAGCAGTAGGCTGAAAAAAAGGAACCCTTTCATTATTTCGCGTAAGCTCATCAATGATCAGTCCTTTTTCCTTTCCTCTTGGGCCATGGCTGTCAAAAACTCCCCAATTTTCTTCTTCCCGTCCCAGACCATATTCCCCTTATCGTCCGTTATGGTCGCAGCCACCGTCTCCATGAAAATGAGCATCCGGCGTTCTTCTGGCCGCTTTGTTTCGGCTTCCTTTTCTTCCGGGATCAAATCTTTCTCCATATTCCTCAAACCACCTCACCGCCCTTTTTCCCTTGTCATCACGAGGAGCCCCACTCCAGTGGAGTGACGTGGTGATCTCACCGCCATTTAAGCGCTGTCATCGCGAACGGCCCTTGTCCCCATTGTCATTGCGAGCCCCGCCCGGCGGGGCGCGGCCATCTCACCGCACTATAAAAAAGGGGACGCGAAGCCCTTCTCCGCGTCCCCTTGATTTCTTTCTTCCGGCCTTAGCCGCCCCTTATTTCTTCTTCAGCTTCGCCAGCTCCGCCTTCGCCTCTTCAATATAATCCGCGCACTTCGAGGTCAGAATCGGCGCATCGATCGCGATCTGAAATTCCTTGGCCGCCAGGTCCTTTTTCTTCATGAGCAAATACGTCCGGCCCAGCTCCAGGTGGTGATTGCTGTAGTTCGGCTTGATCTCGATGGCCTTCTGGAAATCCTTCACGGCCTCTTCAAAGCTTCCCTTGGGAATCTTCCCGTAGATGATGCCTCCGAAGAACCGGGTCACGCCGCCGATCTCAGCCATCCGCCTCTGCCACCGTCCCATAGCGTGCAGGGCCAGGTCATTCTTGGGGTCGAGCTCGATGGCCTTGTCGATCTCTGTCTTGATCTCCTTGGACATGGCGATCTGCTGCTTCTTGCCCAACTGGAGGGCGTGCATGCCCATGGCGGCCGAATTGCAGAAATGCGCCCACGTGTCGTTGGGGTTCACCTTGATGGCTTTCTTGGCGTAATCCTCGGCCGTGAGATAGAGCTTGATCTGCTTGGCTTCCTCGTCCTTGTTCTTGGGATTCATCCGGTCGCCCGCGTCGAGATACGCCCGCGACGTCTTCCACAGGGCCTCGTAATTCGTGGGCTCGAGCTTGGCCGCCTGCTCGTATTGAACCAGCGCCCCCGCGTCGTCGAACTTGACGTAGAGGTCGTCCCCGGCCTTGATCAGGTCCGCCGCCGTTTTGGGCGTTTCGGCCTGCGGCGCCGCCGCGGTCGCCTGGGCGTACAGGCCCCCCGCCGCCGCGATCACCAAAACCGCGAGTAATGTCAGTGCTTTCTTCACATTTCCCTCCTGGGTATTGGATAAAGGATGTATTCCTTTTACATCTTATGAAATAATAATGTCAATACTTCTTTGTTAACATGAGCATTATCATGAAAATTTTTTATCAAATATGGCAGGCCGACCCGCATGCCCGGCAATTTTATAGCTCGGTCCGACCCCCAATCTAATACAGGCAATGCCGAGTGGATGAATATCGGATATTCCCCTAGAATGCACTTGGTGCTATATCAATGAGGAGGCTTCAACCATGAGACATTCTTCCTTGTGCGCGGCGATCGTCCTGACCATCGTGGCCGTCGGCTTGTCTCTTGGTGCGGGGGAACCCCCGGCCGGAGTGTTTCGGATTGGAAGCCTGACGGTCAACCCGGGCCAATCGCTGTCAGGCTATCTGGATATTCCCCCAAGGCAGGACGAGGGGACCACCATCCCCCTGACCGTCATTCACGGCCTGCTGCCGGGGCCTGTGGTGGCCTGTGTGGCCGGAGTGCACGGTTGCGAGTATCCGCCCATCCTGGCCCTCTATCGCCTCCGAACCCTGATCGACCCCCTCAAGCTGGCCGGGACAGTGATCCTGGTTCATATCGCCAACGTCCCGTCATTCGCTCGGCGAACCGTCTACTATACGCCCGCGGACTGGAAGAACCTCAACCGGGTTTTTCCCGGCAGTCCCGACGGCACGCTGTCCCAGCGCATCGCTTTTGTCCTGAACGAGGAGGTGGTCGGCCGCTGCGACGTCCTCCTGGATTTGCACGGCGGAGACGCCAACGAGGCCCTCATGCCTTACACCTACTGGATGATCGGCGATGACCCCGCGCTCAACGCCAAGAGCCGGGACTTGGCCCTGGCCTTCGGCCTCAGGCACATCATCATCGATGCCACCCGGACGCGGGACCTGACCGATTCCAAGTACCTGGGGAACACGGCCATCCTGCGCGGCAAGGCGGCCATCACCACGGAAACCGGCGCCCTGGGGAGGACCGACGTCGAGTACATCGACATGGCCGAACGCGGCATCCTGGGAGTCATGCGGCACCTGGGAATGATCGAGGGCCGGGCCGAACCGGTCGCGAATCCGGTCTGGATCGATGACTACATCGTCCTGAACTCGGGCACCACGGGGCTGTTCACCTCCCTGGTCAAGATGGGCCAGAACGTAGCCGCCGGAGACAGGGTGGGGTTTGTCAGCGATTATCTGGGCACTCCCCGGGAAGACATTCGCGCGCCGTTCGCCGGCTTGGTCCTGTACGTCATCGGCACGCCGCCCACTTCCCGCGGCGAGCCGCTCATCGAAATCGGCCATATCAAGGAATAGCCGCCAACTCCTGGGTCTATCCTGGGGAATATCTAACGAGAATTGACGCCGCCCTTCGGCCCGCGCCGCATTCGGCATGGGGAAGGACCGCCCCGACCTCAAAGACGTCAAGGCCGCGGTCGAAAGACTGCGCGGAGGCCGGTTCAATGCTCTTTGACACGGACGTCCTGCGCCCTGATCGCGGCGACCGCC
>Ga0315297_10002496_pt1 | contig 11634 bp, 8 predicted proteins | sample YL17G15_0_MG_FD_203628 | JGI IMG/M metagenome (GOLD analysis project Ga0315297, IMG submission 203628) | Sediment microbial communities from Yellowstone Lake, YNP, Wyoming, USA - YL17G15_0 | ecosystem: Environmental > Aquatic > Freshwater > Lake > Sediment | place: USA: Wyoming | collected... | reverse complement strand
GAGAGACCCGGGAAAAGATTTGGAAGAGGACAGAAAAAGGGGGGTCATCCGGGAAGGGGAGGAGGGTGTCTGAACCTTCGGGATGATCCCCCTGTTATTGTTATGGTTTACCAGTTACCGCGGAATCCGGGGCCGCCTCCGGAGCAGCACGGACCGCCCAACGCGCCGGGACCGAAACCTCGCCTCTGGCCGAATCCGCGACCGGGCGCGGAGGATTTGACCTTTTCCTGCTGTTCCGGTGTAAGGATCTTCAGGGCATCCAGACGGTAGGCCGTCATCTTGTCCTCCATCTGATCCCGTACGGCTCTCATCTCCTTCTGGGCTGCCGCGATCTTCCCCTGATCCGGACTCTTCTCCAGCCAGAGATTCCGCAGCTCATCGCGCTTCGTGAACATTTTCTCCTGGAGCGATTTGATGTCCTTGAACCAGGCGTCGCGCAGTCCATTGAGCTTTGCCTTCTGATCCGTTGTCAGATCAACCCCGGCCGGGCCGTGAAAATCGCCCCGTGCACAAGGCCCGTAACCGACTCCCGGCCCTCTCCCCCAGCCGAACCCGAAGGCCGAAGTCGCAATCGCCGCCACAAAGAACAACCCCATGACTGTCAAAGTTACTTTCTTCATTTTCCGTTCTCCTTTACGAGAAATTTTTTTCGTTTTGCACTCCTTTGTAGCAATAGCCGTGCCATAATGAATATAAAAATTCAACATACGGAAATCACGGGATATTTATTTGATAATCCCCGTGACGCCGATTTGGTTCTCCGCCTCGCAAAGAAAAAGATGGATAATAAGTATCCACCTGTGCTATCAATCTGATTAAGAAATATCCACGTAAATGCCGTGTTTTCTCTTCTATTATCCGGGAGAGGTAACGGGAAGCCTTTTACCGTTTCCGGCATCGACGGGAGCCATATATGACCATGACCAGTGAGAAGATCCGGAGACGGCGTTTCTGGGCGGCGATCCCGCCTTGGATCATCATCGGAGCGGTCGTCATCCTCGTGCCGCTCTTCATCTTCATGACTCTGGAGAACATCAACCGGCAGAAGGAGCAGACGACCCGCCTCCTCGTGGAGAAGGGGGCGGCCTTGATCCGCTCCTTCGAGGCGGGCGCCCGGACGGCCATCTGGATGCACTGGGGGGGATTCCAGCTCCAGAAGCTGCTCGTGGAGACGGGCCAGCAGCCGGACATCGACTACCTGATCGTCACCGACACCCGGGGAACGATCCTGGCCGACAGCGATCCGGCCCGGATCGGCGAGATATACGGGACTGATCTCGATCTGGCGAAGATCGCCAGGTCGGAAAAGCTCGCCTGGCGCCAGGTCCCCAACAGCGAAGGCGCCGACACCTTCGAGCTCTACAGACAGTTCGCGCCGACGGCCGAGCCTCTCCCGGGATTCCCCGATCCGATGATAGTGGGGCCGGGCGGGCCGGGGCAGGAGACGGAGGAAGCCCCTCCCGGACTGGTCATTTTCGTCGGTCTGGACATGGGGCCGATCGTGGCCGCCCACGAGGAGGACAAACGCCACACGATCTGGATGGCGGTGATCTTCCTCCTCATCGGCTGCTCCGGGATCATTTCGCTGCTCCTGGCCCAGGGATACCGCAACGCGCGGAGCTCGCTCTCCCGGATCAAGGCCTTCTCCGACAGCCTCGTGGAGAACATGCCCATCGGTCTCGTCGCCGCGGACGCCGGGGGCTTGCTGATCGCCTTCAACCAGACGGCGGAGGCGATCCTCGGAAGGAAAGCCGGAGAGGTCCTCGGAAAACAGGCGGAGGATATCCTCCCGGGGAACTGCCGGGAGCTTTTCCGGAAGCTCGCGGCGGGAAAGGGGATCATCGAGCGGGAGATCAACTGCAACGCGGCGGAGGGGCGGACGATCCCGCTGGAGGTGATCGCGACGACGCTCCACGAGGATGACGGCCCCTTCCTCGGTTACATTATCCTCTTCAGGGACATGACGGAGGTGAAGCGCCTCAAGCAGGAAGTGGCCCGAAGCCAGCGTCTCGCCTCACTCGGAAGTCTCGCCGCCGGCGTCGCCCACGAGATCCGGAATCCGCTCAGTTCGATCAAGGGGTTCGCCACCTACTTCCGGGAACGCTACCGGGACAACACCGACGACCGGGAAACGGCGGAAGTGATGATCCGCGAGGTGGATCGTCTGAACCGCGTCATCACCCAGCTCCTGGAATTCGCCCGGCCGATGACGATGAACAAAGCCCCGACCTCCCTCCAGACGGTGATCCGCCATGCCCTGAAGACCGTCGAAGGCCAGGCGCGGGAAAAAGGGATCGCCTTCGAGACGGATCTTCCCCCGGAGATCGGAGCGGTCACGGCGGACTCCGACCGGATCGGCCAGGTCTTGCTGAATCTGTTTCTGAACGCCCTCGCGGCGATGGAGATAGGAGGCGTCCTCCGCGTGTCCCTCGCACGGCAGGACGGGCAAACCGTCCGGATCGACGTCGCTGATACCGGGACCGGCATCCGGAAGGAGGACCTTCCCCATGTCTTCGATCCCTACTTCACGACGAAATCGTCGGGAACCGGCCTCGGCCTCGCCATCGTCTTCAGGATCGTCGAAGCCCACGGCGGCGAAGTCCTTGTGGCGAGCGAGCCGGCCCGGGGCACGACCGTGACCATTCTCCTGCCCGCAATGCAGGAAGAGACGCCCCTCCCCGCCCGTATCGGCGGGCAGGGGGGAGATGGAAGCCCCCGCGGCGGTCCTGATCATCGGCTTGACACGAAAGGGTGAGGGAGTATGAAAGCGAAACAGTCGATCCTCGTGACGGATGACGACCTGTCCCACCGGACGATGCTACGGACGCTGCTTTCGGGCTGGGGATATGCGATCACGGAGGCCGACGACGGCGGGAGCGCCGTCGAGGCGACGCGCAGGCAGCCCTTCGACCTGATCCTCATGGACATCCGGATGATCAAGGTCTCGGGCCTCGCGGCGCTGTCCGAGATCAAGGCCTTCAACCCGTCGATCCCCATCGTCATCATGACCGCCTACGCCTCCGTGGAAACGGCCGTCGAGGCGCTCAAGAAGGGGGCCTACGACTACCTCACCAAGCCGCTCGATTTCGATGAACTCCGTCTCACGCTGGAGCGGGCGATGGACCACAGCCATCTCAAGGAGGAGAATCGCCGCCTGAAGGAGAGCCTCGGCGAGCGCTTCGACCGGCGGAACCTGATCGGCCGCTCCATCGCCATGAAGCGGCTCCTCGACACCGCGGCCCAGGTCGCCCCATCGGAGGCGACGGTCCTCATCACCGGCGAATCGGGAACGGGCAAGGAGATGATCGCGGGGCTCATCCACTATAACAGCCTCCGGAAGGACCGCCCCTTCATCAAGTTCAACTGTGCAGCGATCACCGAGACCCTTTTGGAATCGGAGCTTTTCGGCCACGAGAAGGGGGCCTTCACCGGGGCAAACCGGCGGAAGGAGGGGAAGTTCCGCCAGGCCGACGGGGGGAGTCTGTTCCTGGACGAAGTCAGCGAGATGTCGCTCGGAATGCAGGTGAAGATCCTGCGCGTCCTCCAAGAGCGGGAGTTGACCCGCGTGGGCGGCGAGGAGGTGCTCCAGGTCGACGTCCGCCTCATCGCCGCGACAAACCGGGACCTCCTGAAAGAGATCGAGGCGAGGCGATTCCGGGAGGATCTCTTCTACCGGCTCAACGTCGTCACCCTCCACGTCCCGCCGCTCAGAGAGAGGCTGGAGGACATCCCGCTTCTGGCCCAGGAGTTCCTTACCCGGTTCGCCGAGAAAAACCATAAGGCGATCCAGGGCTTCACCCCGCAGGCGATGGACCGGCTTCTCAGGCGCCCCTGGCCGGGAAACGTCCGGGAGCTGATGAACGCCGTCGAACGCGGGGTCGTCCTCTCCCCGGGAGAAGTCCTCGACGAGGCGGAGCTCTCCCTTCTCCAGCCGGAACAAATCGGCGCGGCGCCGCCGGCTGCCCGGAACATCGCCGCGGCCGGCGGACAAACCTTTCCGGGGGTGTCTGAAGCCGCCGGGGAGCCGACCTCAGGCGGCGCGCCATTGACCACAAAATCCGGCGTCAACGGGGCGCCGCTCGCCAGTGTGCCCATGATCGCCGGCGCCGAGGCCACCTCCCTCGAGGCGGTGGAGCGGGAGACGATCCTCAGGACCCTGGAAGCCGCCGGCGGCAACAAGAGCGAGGCAGCCCGCCGCCTCGGCATCACCCGCCGGACTCTCCACCAGAAGCTCCGGAAGTATGGAACGATGTAGGCCGCACATGGAAAATCCGCCACGCGATATCCCCGTGATCGCGTCCCCGGATTTAGGCCCCTTCGCGAACTTAAGTAAAAAACCACTAAGGGGGCGACAAGGTGAAGATCCTCGTCTGCATCAAGCAGGTGCCAGACGCCGACGCGCCGATCCGGATCGGCGCTGACGGCCGTTCCTTCGCCGTTACGGGCGGCGCCTGGCGGATGAACCGTTTCGACGAGTTCGCCGTCGAGGAGGCCCTGCAGATCCGGGAGGCTTTCCCCGGTACAGTGGTGGAGGCGCTCTCCGTGGGTCCGGCGCGGGCGTCCGCTGTTCTCCGGCGCGCCCTCTCGCTGGGCGCCGACGAGGCGATCCATATCCTCTGGGAAGGGGAGGAAGAACCGCTGCCCGGCGAGGTCGCCGCCCTGATCGCCGCATACGTCCGGGATAGAGGTTACGATCTGATCCTTGCCGGCGTCATGGCGGAGGACGACATGCAGGCCCAGACCGGCCCGATGCTGGCCGAACGCCTGGGACTCCCCTGCGCTACGGCGGTCGTGGCCGAGACGATTCCCCCGAACGGAATGACGATCCGCGTGGAGCGGGAGCTGGAGGGCGGCCTCCGGGAGGCCCTGGAGATGCCCCTCCCTGCGCTGCTCGCTCTCCAGTCGGGAATCAACCGGCCGCGCTATCCGGCCCTCTCCCATGTCCTGCGGGCGCAGACGCAGCCCCTGATGACGGTGCGAGCCGGGGACCTGCCGGCGCCGCCCCGGCGCGAGCGCGTTGTCCTTCTCTTTTTACCGGCGCCAGGGGCAAAAACACTCTTTCTCACGGGGACGCCGGCGGAGAAGGCGGAACGGCTGGCGGAGCTCTTCCGGGAGAAGGCGCTTCTGGGGAATTAACGGGACAGTATACTTAATTCTGGGGAATTAAGTATACTGTCCCCTTAATTCTCATACGCGGAATGCGGCAAGGCAATGAAATGAATGAAGGGATTGCAGTCATATTGGAGGGCGGGGCAGAAGGACGGCCGGCGCCGGTTTCCCTGGAGCTGATCGCCTTTGCGAAGTCTCTCCGGCGGAATGCGGCCGAACCGATCCGGGTTTTTCTCCCCGGAAGGGGAATCGGCGCCGCCGCAGCGGAGCTCGCCCGGCTGCCCGGCGTCGCCGTGACCGGCATCGAAGGGGAGAGCCTCGCCTCGTACAGCGCCGAGGCATGGAAAGAAACCCTCGCCCCCCTCTTAGCGGCGCGGAAAACCCGTTTCATCTGCGTCTCCCACAACGCCAACGGCGCCGATTTCGCGCCTGGCCTTGCCGTCCGCCTCGGCGCCGCGTGCATCACGGCCGTCGAGGCCTTCCGGATTGAGGCGGAAGGTCCGGTTTTCAGCCGTTCCATCCTCAAGGGAAAGCTGCAAATGGAGATCGTTCCGGAAGCGGAAACGGCTGTCGTGACGCTCCTCCCGGGGGCCTTCCGCCGTGGCGATGCGCCTTCATCTCCTATGGACAAAGCCCGGAAAGACGGGACAGTCCTCCTCCCGGAGGAGTTCCGCCGCAAGGCGATTCCGCCAACCGGGGCAACAACCCTGAAAGAGGAGAAATCCGAAGTGCAAGGCGACCGGGCCGGACCGCCCGCGGCGGAGATGATTTCCGTTCCGGACATTCCCCTGAAGACCCGGCCGCTCGGCCTGCTCCCCGCCCCGGACGAGGCCGCCGACCTGGCCGCGGCGGAGGTCATCGTCTCTGCCGGCCGGGGGATCGGAGGCGAGGAAAACATCGAACTTCTCCGCCGACTGGCCTCCCTCTTCTCCCGCGCGGCCATCGGCGCATCGCGGGCCGTCTGCGACGCCGGCTGGCTCCCCTGCCGGTATCAGATCGGCCAGACCGGAAAGACCATCTCGCCCCGTCTCTATATCGCCTGCGGCATCTCCGGCGCCCTCCAGCACCTCGCCGGGATGCGCGGTTCGCAGTGCATTGTCGCCGTCAACCGGGACCCGCAGGCCGCCATCTTCCGAGTGGCCGACGTCGCCGTCGTGGAGGAACTCGTCTCCTTCCTCCCGCTCCTCATCGCTGCCTGCCGGAAGCATCGGGAAGGCGCCGCGGAGGCCGGACGATGACGAATCTTTCTCTTTCGCGAAAATCCCAGCTCGTATTGCTCGGGCTTCTGACCGGCATCTTTCTCCTCAACTTCCTCTCGCGGGTCGTCCTGGCGCCGCTGCTGCCGGTGATCGAAAAAGAACTCAGCCTCGGCCACACCGCGGCTGGCGCTTTCTTCATGATGATCGCCCTCGGTTATTCGGCGGGGCTGATCGGATCGGGGTTTCTTTCCTCGCGCCTGAATCACCGCCGGACGATCGCGCTGGCCGCAGTCGCCTGCGGCTGCGCCTTCTTCCTGATCGCCGCAAGCCACACCCTCTGGATGATCCGCCTCGGCCTATTTCTCGTCGGCGTTTCCACCGGGATCTACCTCCCCTCGGGAATCACGACGATCACCTCCAGCATTGGTTCCGCCCATTGGGGGAGGGCAATGGCCGTCCACGAACTCGCCCCCTCCCTCGCCTATATCGCCGCCCCCTTGCTGGTCGAGGCCCTTCTCCTCCTATTCCCCTGGCAGGCGATCCTCGCCCTGATCGGCGGCGCATCCGTCCTGTTGGGACTGACCTTTCTCCGTCTCGGTCCGGGCGGCGATTTTACGGGGGAGGCGCCGACGCTTGGAAACATCAGGCTCCTGACCGGCAGACCCTCTTTCTGGATCATGACCGCCCTTTTCTGCCTCGCCATCGCCTCCAGCATCGGGATCTACAGCATGATGCCGCTCTATCTCGTCGCCGAGAGAGGCATCGACCGTAGTACGGCAAACACGCTGCTCGGGCTGTCGCGCATTCCCCTGATCGCCATAGCCCTCTTCTCCGGCTGGATCTCGGACCGCATCGGCCCGAAACCGACGATAGCCGCGGTCATCCTCTTCAACGGCCTCGCCGCGATCCTCCTCGGCGCCCTTCCGGGACGGTGGGTCGTCCTGATGGTCTTTGTCCAGCCGATGCTGACGGTCTGCTTCTTCCCGGCGGGATTCACGGTCCTCTCCCAAATCGTCGCGCCGCGCGCGAGGAACCTCTCCGTGTCGCTCACCGTTTTTATCGCCTCTCTGACCGGCGCCGGTCTCATCCCGACCCTCCTGGGGATTTTCGGGGATGCGGGGATGTTCGGCATCGCCTTCATCCTTGTCGGCTGCATAACCCTATTGTGCCTCCCCCTTATCACCCGCCTTGATCTGACGCAGCCAAAAAACGACTGATCTTCCCGGAGAAAAGGGTAAAGTTCTCCGTTTGACACCCCTTCGAATTCTCTTTATACTTTAACTTGACGACCTCGTAAAAAGTCTTAAAAGTCGCGAAAATGGGACGGCTTCGTAAAAAGTCCGCAGGCAAGGCGCGCGAATCATGAGGAATGAGGCGTCGGGGACATGTTCCGGAAGCCCAAAGGGATCGGAACGTGTCCCCGGAACCAGCCGCAATGACGAAGGATGAAGCGCAACGCAGCATCCGGACTTTTTACGTAGCCGTCTTAACTGCAGCAGCATAGCCTGCCGGAAGAAAGGGTTCGAGAAAAAAAGGAGAGGACAAATGAGACGACATCGTTTTTTGCGGCGGGCGATCCCGGGGATAGTCGCCCTGCTGCTGATTCTCGCCGGCTTTCCCCGGGCGGATGCCGCCTCCGGCCAACCTGCGGCCAGCGAGCGGCTCGTCATCCTGTTCACCCACGACCTGCACTCCTCATTTCTCCCCCAGCGCGCGGCCGCCCCCGACGGCCGGTCGGTCGAGCGCGGCGGATACGCGAAGCTCCTGTCGCTCATCCGCGAGAACCGCGAGGACGGCCGGACGCTCCTCGTCGACGCCGGCGACTTCAGCATGGGGACTCTCTTTCACACCGCCTTCATGACTGAGGCGGCGGAACTCCGTCTCATGGCGGCGATGGGCTACGACGCCCTGACCCTCGGGAACCACGATTTCGACTTCCATCCCCCAGGCCTCGCGAAGGCGCTCCGGCGGGCCCGCGCCGCAGAAAAAAGGCTCCCCGCCGTGGTCGCCTCAAACGTCGTCTTCAGCCCGGACGGCAAGGGGGACCGCGCCCTCCGGGAGGCATTCCGGGAGGTCCCGGTCGTCCCCTACACGGTGGTCGATCGCCGGGGCATCCGCATCGGCCTTTTCGGCATCCTCGGTAAAGACGCCGCGGTGGACGCACCTTTCGCCACACCGGTCACCTTCGGCGATCCCATCGAGAGCAGCAGAAAGATCGTGGAAATCCTGAAGAACAAAGAGAAGGTCGATCTCATCGTCTGCCTCTCCCACTCCGGCACCTCGCCGGTGAAGAAGCGCTCCGAGGACGAGAACCTCGCCCGGGCCGTCCCCGGGATCGACGTGATCATCAGCGGCCACACCCACAGAGTCCTGCCCAGGCCCATCGTCATCGGTAAGACCCTCATCGTCTCGGCCGGCTGCTACGGCGCCTATCTCGGCCGGCTCGGCCTCGATTATACCCGGGAAAACGGCGTGTCGCTTGCCGGCTATGAACTGAAGCCCGTCACGAAGGAGATCCCGGATGATCCCGGCCTCGCCCGCGCGATCGCCGGGTTCAGGGAGGCGGTGGACAAAGGGGTTCTCGCCGCCTACGGCAGCCGGTTCGACCAGGTGATCGCCGAGAGCGCATTCGATATGGAGACCCTGGAGGCTGCCCACGCCCATCCCGGGGAGACGGGGATCGGGGACATGATCACGGACGCCTTCCGGCAGGCCGTGGAGAGAGCCGAGGGTCCGCGTTACGAATATATCCACATCACCCTGGAGCCGCTCGGGGTGATCAGGGATTCATTTCTGAAGGGGCCGATCACCGTCGCCGACATCTTCCGCACCCTCTCCCTCGGCCTTGGAACGGACGGCGCCCCCGGGTATCCGCTGGTCGCCTACTATGCCAACGGGAAGGAGCTCAAGGACCTCCTCGAAGTCGAAACCACCGTGGCGAACCTGAAGCACGACACCCATCTCCAGTTCTCCGGCGTGAAATTCTCGTTCAACCCCCACCGGATCCCCTTCGACCGCGTGACGTCGATCACGGTCCGGAATGCCGGGGGGATCTATGAGCCGGCAGCGCCGGAGAAGCTCTACCGGATCTGCATGAATTTTTACACCGCCCAGATGGTGGGCTTTGTCCGCAACGCCTCCCACGGCCTGCTTTCGATTACGCCGCGGGACCGGGAAGGGCGCCCCGTCTCCGATTTGAAACAGGGGATCATCGACGCCGATGCGATTGCGCCGGGGATACAGGAGATCAAGGAGTGGCTCGCCCTGGCCGCGTACATGAAGGGATTTCCCGATGTAGACGGCAACGGGATTCCCGACATCCCCGCCCGGCACCGGCAGCCGGAGGGCCGCTTCGCCGCGGACCCCTCCTGGAACCCGATCCGGCTCATCGCCGGCGGGAATGGAATCACCTTCGGGGTCCTCGGGATCGGGATTGGGGTCCTCGTCTTGGCGGTCATTCTGCTCCGTCTGTCGATCCGTCTCCTCCGCCGGAAAATCTACCGGGGACAGATTTGAAATCTACCGGGGACAGATTTGAAATCTGTCCCCTCGCGCCTGGGGAGGACAGCGAGAAGTAGCAAAAGCCGTTGCGCCTCTCCTGACGGAGCGCCCCCTCCGCCATCAGTTCGATCAGGTGGACGAAGGTCTCGTTGAGGGCCAGGAGCCGGTCGAAGGGGGGAAGATCGTTCCCGAAGATGCAGCGGGAGACAGCTTCCGTCGTTTTCGGCTGCTCCCTGAGGGCCGCGAGGGCAAGTCCCGACCGTTCGCGGTGGTGCTGCCGGATCTCCTCGACCCTCCCTTTGAGATCGGGAAAGGGCCCTCCGTGCGCCGGGAAGACCATCCCGAGGGGCAGAGATGCAACACGCTCCAGAGATTCCAGAAAGCTCTTCAGGGGGCGGAAGGTGGGATCGATCAGGTCGGGGCTGAGGTTGGGGGTGATGTCGGGCAGGACGTGGTCCCCCGCGATCAGGATTCGCTCCTCCGGCAGATAGAAGGAGATGTGACCGCGGCTGTGTCCCGGCGTCGCGACGATCTCCATGACCCTTCCGCCGACTCTCAGACGCCCGCCGCCGGCGAGGATCCCCGTCGCCGTGAAGGGCGAGGTGGCCGTCCGTAAGGCGGAGAATTCCCGCTCGATTGTCGCGAGCGTCCGGACGTCGAGGCCGTTCTCCAGGGCGAAGCGGCGGCGGCGCTCCAGCCGACGATCCTCATCCGCAAAGGTCCGGATAGTCAGATCGTCGATCTCCGAAAGGAAGATCCCGGCGCCGGACCGGTCGGCGATGAGGCCGGCCAGACCGCAGTGGTCCATGTGAAAATGGGTGATCAGAATGCGGCGGCACTCCTCCACCCGCCGGCCGATCTCCGTAAGGGAGGCCTCGAGGGCAGGAAAGGTCCCGGTTAGGTTGGGACCGGTGTCGATCAGCGTGAACCCATCCTCCTCAAGCGCCGCGAATACATTCACATGCTCAAGACGAAAGGGCATGGGGAGAGTGAGCATGTAGAGCCCCGCCGCAACCTCCCTGATCTGTGTCTTCAAGGGTTACTCCTCCTCGCCCCGGCGACGAGCGCCGTCTTCTCATTCAGATCCTCATGCATTTTTCAACTCCTGCGCGAGGCTCGCCGCGCCGATGGCCCCTGCGACCTGGGCGTGCGGCGAGACGACGACCGACATTCCGATCGCCTTCTCCAGCGCCCGGACGACGCCGATGTTCCGGGCCACTCCCCCTGTCATCATGACGGGCGCCGCAAGGCCGATCCGGTTGGCCATCGCCGCGACCCGGGAGGCGATCGCCTCGTGGATGCCGGCGATGATATTCTCCCGAGTCTCACCTTTGGAAATCAGGGAAATCACCTCCGACTCGGCGAAGACCGTGCAGAGGCTGCTGATCTTCGCCGGCCGCTCCGCCTTCAGGGAGAGCTCTCCGAACTCGTCAAGATCCGCCTCGAGGGCGCGGGCCATCACCTCGAGGAAGCGGCCGGTCCCCGCGGCGCACTTGTCGTTCATCGTGAAATTGACAACCTTCCCGTTTCCATTCATGACGACGGCCTTGCTGTCCTGCCCCCCGATGTCTATGAGAGAGCGGACGGAAGGATCGAGGAAGCGGGCTCCGGCGGCGTGGCACATGATCTCTGTCACGACCTTGTCGGCGATCGCCGCGCTCTTCCGGCCGCAGCCGGTTGCGACGATCCGGCCGACCTCCGCGGGCGCAAGCCCCAGCTCTTCGAGGAGCTCCTCGAAGACCCGGCGGCCCGCCCCCTCCGCGTTGTAGCCGGTGAAGATCACCTTTGTCCCCAGGAAGGCGCCGTCCTGCAGGATGGCGGCCTT
>Ga0315297_10002493_pt1 | contig 11637 bp, 11 predicted proteins | sample YL17G15_0_MG_FD_203628 | JGI IMG/M metagenome (GOLD analysis project Ga0315297, IMG submission 203628) | Sediment microbial communities from Yellowstone Lake, YNP, Wyoming, USA - YL17G15_0 | ecosystem: Environmental > Aquatic > Freshwater > Lake > Sediment | place: USA: Wyoming | collected... | reverse complement strand
GATTGCCGATACACCCCCGGGATCATGTTCATCCGTAAAAGATGCACCGGAACCTCGGAGTCCCGTTTGTCCGTCTTGATCTTCGCCCTGGCGATGGCTTTCACTTCATAAAACATCCACCATCGTGGTGCTCGAGCGCCCCGTCTCGAGGACGGCTTCCATCGCCTCCCCATCTTCCAGGAACTTCTCGATCTCGGCCCGAAGGTTGGGAACCCGGCCTGATCGGAGCACCCGGCCTTCCTGATCCATCAACGTCATGTGAGAGTTGACGATGATGGTCAATTCCGACATAATTCATCTGTGCACCTCCTGAAAAAAGATTTTCCACGGAGAGTCTATCAAACTCCCCGAGGAGGTGCATCACATCATCATGTTACCTATCCATTGAATCCTTGGGTGTCGGGTGATGGCCACAGGGATCAAGAATGACTATTGCCTCACAGATCGCCTTTGTCTTCTGCATCGCCAGCGCCGTCCTTCTTTGGGCATCAACCTTGGGTTACCTGCTGGTTCTTGAACTGCTCATCGTATTGAAACGCCGGCACCCTCGCTCCGATCCAGACCTCCCTGCCGTTGCCGCCGTTGTTCCTGTACTGAATGAAGAAAGCGCCATTGCACGGAAATTGTCAGACCTTGGGCGCTGCCTCTATCCCCCCGACAGGATCCGGTGGCTGATCGTTGATGGAGGTTCCCGAGACCGGACCGTTGATATCGTGAAGGAGGCGATCTCCCGGGGCGACAAGATTGAGCTCATCTCTCTCCCGGACGCAAGGACGAAAGCTGAACAGGTTCGTCGGGTTCTATCTTTCATTTCGGAAGAAATTATCATCTTGACCGACGCGGACTCTTCCCTTGACCCTGCCTGTATTGGAGAACTCGTTCACGCCCTTTCCATTGACGCCAAGACCGGGCTTGTCGGGACCACAGTGAAGCCCGAAACCAGACTTCAGGAGGAAAAGATCCATTGGCGATTTCTGAACCATTTCTGGTGGCTCGAGGGCGAAGCCTTATCGTGCGCCGGTCTGTCCGGCGTCTGCTATGCGGTTAGGCGCAAAGTCCTTTCGTCCCTGGCCCCCGATGCCAGAGCCGAAGATACACATCTTGGGCTTTCGGCTTGTCGGCTCGGATTCGGCGTGAAATTGAGCCGGAGGGCCCTGGCCACGGAGCTCCGCGTACCCCGGAACGCAGCAGAATTTCTATACTATCGGCGGCGAAGGGGATCCTGTTATCTGGCGGAATTCCAGAACGGGACAGCGGCAGTGAAAGAATGGCGATGGAGGTTTGCCCGCTCGGTTCGGCTCTGGCAACTCCAGGGAACTCCCTGGCTGAGCCTGGTGGCTTTCCTCTCGGGAGCTCTGCTCTTGACCACTCGATACTGGCTGGTGCCGTGCCTCATTTCCCTTGCTTTCGGCGTGCCGCTCCTTCTTCTCTCGGGGGTGCTTTCCCGCAGGTCGCAGGACCGCACTCCCTGGCCGAGACTTTTCTGGGCGACTGGCCGGTTCGCCATCCTTTTTTTGGCCTCGCTCGTTTTGCTGAAAAAGTCCCTCCCGGAGCAGGGGCCGATTGGAGGCAGGACATGAGCCGATGCCCATCCTTCGGCATCGGAGTCCGATTCCTCAGCCATTATTTCCGCGAGCTTCATCCCTATGAAGTCTCCGCGCAGATATGGAACTCCTGCGACCAGAAATGCGTGTACTGTCGCTGTCCCGATGTGAAGACATCGCTGATGACGACGGAACAATGGAGGGCTGTCATTTGCAGGCTGCGTGCATTGGGAACCATCCGCATCAAGTTCCAAGGAGGAGAACCCACCCTGAAACCTGATTTTCCAGTTCTTTGCCGGACAGCAAAGGCCGCGGGATTGATTACGGCCGTTGTTTCCAACGGAATTTCCATAGCCGCTCAGCCTGAGCTGTTGGAGGGGTTGGACGAGCTGGTCATCAGCCTGGATTCGATACGACCTGAAGTCAATGATGGACTCCGGGGCAAGGGAGCATTCGCCGGAGCCAGGAAGGCCATTGATCTGGCCCTCTCCCGAGGAATTCGGACTTACGTGAACATGGCGTTGACCCAAAAAAACCTGGAAGATCTGGATTCGCTGCTTGTTTTTTGCGAGGGCAAGAGGATGAGGATGAACGCCCAGCCTATTAAGTTCGGGACGGAGTATTATGATGAAGGCGCACGCTCGATCGCACTAACCCCCGAACAAATCCGGAATGTTCACCGACAACTTTCGTCCTGGAAAAAGCAGGGACGCGGATTGATGTTCTCGTCCCAGGCTTATCGGAAAGCCCTGGAATGGCCCGACCTAAATAAAAATACAATCCAGAGTTCGGGATACTCTAAGTGCATGGCGGGCCGTTACTACTTCCACATCGATCCCGACGGAGATGTCATTCCCTGCATTCCCCACGGCGGGGACTTCTCGCCGAAGAATGTTCTCCGGGACGGAGTCGACGAGACTCTGCGGCACGCACGATATCACAAGTGCGGAGACTGCTGGTCGGCGTATCTGAACGAGCGGAAATCCCTTTACGCGCTCCGCGCCTCAGCGCTTAGGGAATTTATTAAAAGGAAATGACGGGGTGTTTTTTAATCCCTCCTTCTCCGAAATATCGAAAAAGCGAATTCTTTTGGACTTTAAGCAAGAGGAAAAGCGCAAACATCCAGGAGCGTCTGCACCCGGGGGCAACGTTTGCTCTCCGTGTAGCGACGTCCGTGTTCGGTGGCCCTGCTAAGGAAGGCGCAGTCGCCGCCCGTGTGTTTGCGGAAAGCGCTGTCCATGTATTTATCGGGTTCCCGCTCAACCCTGCCTTTGCGCTCTTTAGGGCCACTGGCAAAACCACGGCCGGGAAGATTGTGGAAATCCTCTTCCCGAGGCGCGGAGGGCAAATCCTTCCAAATGGGGATTTGGAAAAGCTGGTCGACGATCTTCCAGCCAATCTTAAAACTTGGCTGGCACCTACCCTCTCGGTCCTCGAGAACCTCCGGAACGGGAATGATCGGATGCCGCCCGTGATCGTCCTCAGTCTTCCCCAAAAAAAGCGTACCCCCTGGTTCTTGAGGGCCGAGACTCTCTGTGGGCAAGTTCCGGACGGGACTCGTCGCGTCCTGGCGTTTGCCCTCTTCGCCCGAGAGGTCCCGGACCTGCCAGTTCGGGTGAGCGTCCTTTCCGTTCCGCGGTTCCTTCTGGCCGCAGCGAATTGCTCCACGGTAGCGCTGTCCTTCTGCATGAGCCCGCGCTGGACCTTCCGATTCCTAAAGAAACGCTTCGGCGGAGCCGCTTCTTTTGAACGTCCATCCGTTCCTCGACGCGCCTAGCATTTTTAGCGGCTATTTGGATCGGGAGAGAGTTTCAGGCTCGGAGAGGGGCCGAACGCCAGTGATTCAAGGACCGGGACGGGAACCAAGGAAATGAGGTCAATAGGTATTGTATCCGCAATTTCCTCAAAAGATATATTGAAAAACTACGATTGAGGCATTAAGATAGTTGGCCGTTCAGAAAAAAGCCGAGACAGAAGAGACTGGTCACGCCAAGAGGCTAGAGGAGTGGGGAGAGTAGATGCGGGAGACGCTTCTCCTGTACGTACCGCATTGTCAGGTGGTCTTCACCATCCCCAAGATGCTGCGGGTCTTCTTCAAGTACAAGCGCCGGCTTCTGGGCGATCTTTGTCGCTGCACCCTCCGGGCCCTGACCCGATATTTCGAGGTTGTGACCGGGAGCACGCTTGCGCCCGGCGTCATCGCGGCCATCCAGACCTTCGGGGACCGGATCAATCTTCACTCCCACCTCCATTTCCTGGTGACCGAGGGCGGGGCGGGCGTCTTCCATAAGATCCCGCGGATTGACGACTCGCGGCTGGCCGAGGTCTTCGCCCGGGAGGTCCTGTCGTTTCTCGTCGGCCGGGAACTTCTCAGCCCGGAATGGGCCGAACGCATTCTCTCCTGGCGGCACACCGGCTTCAATGTCCACAGCCTGGTGAGGGCCAAAACGAAGCCGGAGGCCGAGCGGGTCGGCAAATACATGATTCGGCCGGTGCTTTCGCTGGAGCGGCTGTCGTTTCTGGAGCCCGAGGGCAAGGTCGGCTGCCGGTCCAGCCAGGACGGCACGGAGCAGGAGACGATGGAATATCTGGAGTTCATGGGGTTGACCCGATGGTCTGCCCCAAGTGTGGGGGGACGATGAAGATCATCGCTTTCATCACGGAGTTCGGGACCGTGGACCGGATCATCGATCACCTGAAGCTGGCGTTTGCGGCGGCGAAGCCTCCGCCGTGCCACGTCTTCGAGCAGGTTGCGCTCACGGCGATCGAGGAGAACGCGGACTATTATTGATCATCTCATTTTCACCGGAAGGGAAAGTCTATCGTCTTTTAGCCGGTGCGAGAGGGTTTTTTGCCTCCTCCGGCTCTTCATGTGCCGATTTCCGGGGCTGCGTGTCAATTCATATAACCCCATGTTATCGAAACTTGTCTAGCTCGTTGATTTTTGTTATACTTTATGCCTATTTCTTGACAATTGAGTCCGCGAGATTTTATGGTGGAGAATTTTTTTCATTTTTGATAGGAGCCATGAGCATGAAAAAGATCCTGATCCTGGGAGCCGCCGGGCGCGACTTCCACAACTTCAATACGTATTTCAGGGACAACCCGGAGTACAAGGTCGTCGCCTTCACGGCGACACAGATCCCCGACATCGAGGGTCGGAAGTACCCGGCGGTCCTGGCGGGGAAGCTTTACCCCAAGGGGATCCCGATCTACGCCGAGTCCGATATGAACGCCCTAATCGCCAAGCACAAGATCGACGAGGTCCACTTCGCCTACAGCGACGTTCCCCACGAATACGTCATGCACAAGGCCTCCCAGGCCATGGCCGCCGGGGCCAACTTCGTCCTTCTCGGCCCGAACTCGACGATGATCAAGAGCCGAAAGCCGGTCATCTCCGTCTGCGCCGTCCGGACGGGCTCCGGCAAGAGCCAGACGAGCCGCAAGGTCGCCCTTCTCCTTAAGGCCAAGGGTCTCAGGGTCGCGGCTATCCGCCACCCCATGCCTTACGGCGACCTGGCCAAGCAGAAGGTCCAGCGCTTCGCCAAGTACTCCGACCTCGACAAGCACGAGTGCACGATCGAGGAACGAGAGGAGTACGAACCCCACATCGACAACGGCATCATCATCTACTCGGGTGTCGATTACGGCGCCATCCTAAAACGGGCCGAGAAGGAAGCCGACGTCATCCTCTGGGACGGAGGCAACAACGACTTCCCCTTCTACAAGTCCGACCTCGAGATCGTCGTGGCCGACCCGCACCGGGCCGGGCACGAGCTCCTCTACCACCCGGGCGAGACGAACTTCCGCCGGGCCGACGTCATCGTCATCAACAAGATGGACACCGCCAAGAAGGAGGGCGTCGACCTGGTCGTCGCCAACATCAAGACGTTCAACCCGAGGGCGGCGATCATCCGCGCCAACTCCAAGATCATCGTCGAGAATGGCGCACGGATCCGCGGCAAGCGCGTCCTGGTCATCGAGGACGGCCCGACCCTGACCCACGGCGGGATGACGTACGGCGCCGGCATCGTGGCCGCCCGGAAGTACGGCGCGGCCAAGATCATCGATCCTCGGCCCTACGCCGTCGGCAGCATCAAGCGGACGTTTGAGAAGTACAACCACCTGGACAAGGTCCTGCCGGCCATGGGTTACGGCGAGAAGCAGACGAAGGAACTCGCCCGGACGATCGCCAAGATCGACTGCGACCTCATCGTCAGCGGGACGCCCATTGACATCACCCGCATCCTCTCGACCCGCCAGCCCATCCTGCGCGTCGGATACGAGCTCGAGGAGATCGGATCGCCCAAGCTCAAGGACGTCCTGAAGGGTTTTTGATGAAGCATAAGACCGCCCTGATCGCCTTCGGGGGCAACGCCCTCCTGCCGGACAACGAGCACGGCCAGCAGGAGGACCAGCAGAAGAACGCCCAAAAGGCGGCCGAGCTCATGGTCCACGTCGTGAAAAAAGGCTATGAGCTGATCCTCGTCCACGGGAACGGCCCGCAGATCGGCAACCTGCTCATCCAGATGGAGGCGGCCGCCGGCAAGGTCCCGCCCTACACGCTCGACGTCGGCGACGCCATGACCGAGGGCAGCATTGGCTACATGCTCGAGAAGGCTCTCATCAACGAGCTGCGGCGGAATTCCCTGGACAAGGAAGTGGCCTCGATCGTGAGCCAGGTCATCGTCGACAAGGATGACCCGGCCTTCCAGAAGCCGACCAAGCCCGTGGGCCCGTTCTACACCAAGGAGCGGGCCATCGAGCTCCAAGTCGAGAAGAAATGGACCATGGTCGAGGACGCCGGCCGGGGATGGCGCAAGGTCGTCCCCTCGCCGAAGCCCATCGACGTCGTCCCCAAGGGAATCATCCGGGACTTGGTCCAGGCCGGCCGGATCGTCATCGCGGCCGGCGGCGGCGGCATCCCGGTCATCATCGACGGCAACGGGCTGTTCCGGGGCGTCGAGGCGGTCATCGACAAGGACTACGCGGCGAGCCTGCTCGCCCGCGAGGTCAAGGTGGACCTGTTCGTCATCCTCACGGCCATCGAGCGGGTCTACATCGACTACGGCAAGCCCGGCCAGAGGGAGGCGCCCGTTCTGACCGTGGACGAAGCCCGGAAACACCTCGAGGACGGGCAGTTCCCGCCCGGGTCCATGGGACCCAAGATCCGGGCGGCGATCGAGTATATCGAAGCAGGAGGGGAAGAGGTCCTCATCACGACGGCCAGTCACCTCAAAGCCGCCCTCATCAACCGCTCGGGGACAAGGATCATCGCGACAAGCTAGGAGGACATGATGCAAAAAGATTTTATCAGCATCCATGACTTGACCCCGGATGAGTTCCACCAGATCCTCAACATGACCGATAACATGAAGAAACACCCGCACCGCTTCCGTAAATCGCTCAAGAACCGGATCCTGGCCATGATCTTCCAGAAGCCCTCGCTCCGGACGCGATTGACCTTCGAGGTCGGGATGCTCCAGCTCGGCGGCGAGGCGATCTACCTGGCCCCGTCCGACATCCAGCTCGGATCGCGCGAAGGGATCTTCGACGTCGGCAAGAACCTCGAGCGCTGGGTCGACGGCATTATGCTCCGGACCTTCGCCCACCAGATCATCCTGGACCTGGCCGCAAGCACCCGCATCCCCGTGATCAACGCCTTGACGGACCTCCTCCACCCCTGCCAGGCCATGGCCGATTTTTACACGTTCCGGGAGAAGAAGGGCGGCCGTACCAAGCTGACGTTCGGGCTGACGTTCACCTACGTCGGCGACGGCAACAATGTCTGCCACAGCCTGATGTTCGCGGCCGCCAAGTCCGGAACAAAGATGGCCGTAGCGACTCCGGCCGGCTACGAACCCAACCCGGATATCGTCCGGCAGGCCCTGGAGGACGGCAAGGCCACGGGCTTCAGCCTGAAGCTCACCGCCGACCCGGCCGAGGCCGCGAGCGGGGCCGACGTCGTCTACACGGACGTCTGGGCCTCCATGGGGCAGGAAGCCGAGAAGGAGAAAAGGGCCGGGGTCTTCGCGCCCTACCAGGTCAACGCCAAACTCATGTCCCACGCCAAACCCGACGCCCTCTTCATGCACTGCCTGCCGGCCCACCGCGGCGACGAGGTCACCGACGAGGTTATCGATTCCCCGAACTCCGTCGTTTATGACGAGGCGGAGAACCGGCTCCACGTCCAGAAGGTCATCATGCTTCTGCTGATGCGAAAAAAAGAAAAAGATAAACATGAATAATTCAGAAAACGCCCAGACGACGACCATCGCACCGGAGGACGTTGCGCTCATCGAGAAGGATCTGACCCAAACCTCCCGGCCCCTCCGTCTACACGCCCTGGCGGAGAAACTCGCCTTCCGGAAGACGGCCGGCCAGCGGACCCAGGACGTTAAGCGATACGATCCCTATGCCCGCTACGAGATCGGCGATGTCATCCTCAAGGATTACGATGAGACCCTGACCATCGGCAGCAAGAACGTCGAGCATTTCCGGGGGGCCGTCATCCTTAAGGTCGTCGGCAAGGCCTTTTACCGGGCCTTCAACTGCGAGATGCTCGAGGTGGATTACGCCGGGGGCGGGGTCTTCCGGAAATACATCGATTACATGAAAAAGACCCGGACCCAGGTCCTCCTCCCTTCCAATACGGAGGCCAGGGGCCTCGTGCCCGAGGTCATGGAAAAGGGGAGCGACCCCAGGCTGACCGAGCTCCCCATGACGGAGAGGGACCTCAAGACCCTGGAGAAGAACCTCCGAAGCGCTCTCGTCAAGTCCCCGGCGCTCTTCAGCTGGAACGACAACTGGCAGCTCACGGCCGGGCGGGTCGACATTCCGGAGGCCAAGATCATGGAGATGGAGGCCGAATTTGAGCGGACACGGGAGTCCACGTCCACCGAGGAGCTCGTCAAGAAACACCTTGGCCTGGAGGCGTCGAACGACCTCTTCGAGATCAACTGCCTGAGCCTCGATCACGTCCTCGAGAAGAAGTACAAGAAGGAATTCCTCCTGCTGTCCCTCGCCGGCTGGGGCAAGTGGCACCTCAAACAGATCCTCAACGCCCTGCCCGAGGGCCTTCCCCTCGCGGCCCCCTTGGCCAAGCTCCCCGAGTTCGAGGAACTCGAGAAGCCGGAGATGAGCACCGTCCAGGACTTCCCGATCAAGGTCTACCTGACCTGGCGCGAGATCCATTCGGGCGGGATCAAGGTGCCGAGGAGCCTCAACAAGGGGCTTTCCCACGCCCGCGAATACGCCTTCACCGAGCCGGAGGAGGGGAAGACGTACACGCTCTTCTATTACCCCAACTCCAGCTACTTCCTCGGACTCCAGGACTTCTATGTCAAGAACAACATCCCCCAGGGGGCCAGCCTGACGATGGAGAAGCAGGGGCCCGGCCAATTCCATTTTTGGGTCAAAAAATCCAAGAAGAAGCTGGCGGCCCCTAAGGTCGCCTACGACCCGAAAGAGGACAGGTTCGGCGGCGCCGGCGAAGAGGCCTTTACGTTCGCCGAACCCAACAAGATCATTTTTATCGACCGCGAGACCCTGGCCGCCCTCCTGCCCCTCTATGAGCAGCGAGGCGAGCTCGACCTCAAGGACCTGCTGTTCCTCATCTTCAAGGATCCCGTCCTCGCGCCGGGCCACGCCCTGCACTTCCTGAGGGCCTACCATCTCGTGGATCTCCTCAAGCAGACGACCCAAGAGGACGTGGAACTCACCCTGCTCAACACGCCGGAGTTCATCAAGTCCGAGAAAAAGAAGGGAATCTTTTTCTACCAGGAGCCTTATACGGAACTGGACGTCGTCCCGGAGGAGGTCTCCCTCGAGGCGCCCGCCGAGGAAGGAGAGACGCTTGCGGCCGAAGGCCGGGCCGAGCGCTACGTGCCGCCCGGGACGATCGGCTTCGAGGAAGAGGAAGAAGAGGAGCCTTTCCCCGGCGGCCCGCCCGAGATCATCGACCTGACACCTCGGGCCCCCAGGCCGAAGGCCCCGCCGAGGGAGGCGCCCGAAGAGCCCGCCGCCGAGCTGGCGGGTCCCGCCGCGGCCCAGGCCGCCGTCGGGGCCGCGGAGAAGGAAAAGGCCAAGGCGGCCGCCGGGGCGGTGACCAAGAAGGAAAAACTGCACAAGAAGAAACAACCCAAGCTCGAGGGCGAGAAGGGGCCGCGGCCCAAGAAAAGCGAGCGCCGGGTCATCGAAGAGAAAATCGCGGACGAAGAGTCCGAGATGGAGGCGCTTACGGCGATCAAGCAGAAAGAAGAGGAACTCGAAGAACAGCGCCTGCGCGGGGCCAAGACCAAGGACAAGAAGGAAAAGAAAGAAAAGAAGGAAGAGCCCAAGGAAGCTGCCAAGGAAGAGCCGAAATTCGGGTTCTTCGCCGAGAAGCTCAAGTCCGCCCTGACCCAGCCCCCGCAGAAGAAAGAAAAAGAGGACAAGAAGAAGCCGGAAGATTAAAGAATTTCGCGGCCGGGGCCGCGGCGCTTGGTGACGCCCATTTCGTCCAATAGTTCGAGGAGCGGGATGGCGAACTTGCGCGACAGGCCGGTCATCGTCTTGAAATCCGCTACAGACAATTCCCTCTTCTGCGACTCGCGGAGCTTCTTGACGATCTCGTCCAGCCAGCGCGAATGGATGTAGAAGCCCTCCTTGCTCTGGACGATCTTCTTCCGTTCGGCGAGGAGCGAAAGCAGGGTCAGCAGTCGCGTCGTCGAGATCTGGAACTTCCGCCGGACGTCGTCCTGGGTCACCGTGGAGAACTTCCCGTCGAAGCACATCTTCTCCATCTCAATGAGGATGTCCTTTTCCTGGGGCGAGAGAGGCACCTTGAAGCTCGCCAGGGCGACGATACCGTCCAGGACCTGGACCTCGCCGGCCTTGAGGAGGTGCTTCAGGGCGAGCTGGAGGACGGTGTCCGAAAGCTCGAAGCGCTTGGCGATCTTATCGACCGCGACCCCCCTCGCGTCCGAGTGCTTTTCATGGAACTGCGCCAGAAACTCCACGATCCTCCGGCACAGGAACTCGAAGCTCTCCTGGGACAGGATAAAAAGGGGCGAAAAGACCAGGATGCGCGCCTCCCCCTCCTCTTCAAGCTTCCGGGCCGCCGCCTCGAGCCTCTCCGGCTCGACGCCGCTTAACGCAAGAACGTCCTTCTCCCTCAGCCCTTCGAAGCCCTTCTCTTCCGCCAGGGCGAGGAGCATGTCCTTCTCGTCCCCGGACAGGCGCTCGAGCATCGGGAGCTTTTTTCTCGACTTCAGCTTCTTCGGGTCCTCGGATTCGGGGTGGAGGACCACACCCCGGCCGAGCGGGAGGTGTCCTTCGGTCTGGACCTCGAAATCATCCTTCCACTTCAGGAAGAACGGCAGTCCGGCAGAGACACGGGCGAACCAGCCGCCCTCTCCGGCCGTTTCTCCCCGCGGATACTCATGGACCTCGGCCGCGTAGCTCTTCTTGCGGACGACGATCAGGGCCTTGAGGAACGCCCCGGCCTTCTTGACCGGGAAGTCCAGCCGCGCGTCGAAACACTGCCTCATGTTCACGGCTTTCCCCCCGCCTCCGGACTCAACGTGAACTCCATGCGCTGCAGGGCCGGGTCGCAGGCGACGAGGATGACGCGGACCCGGTCGCCCAGGTCGAAGGTCCGCCCCTTCCTGCGGCCGCGCAAGGTCTTGGCGTTCCGGCGATAATAATAATCGCCGTCCAGCGACTGGAACGGCAGGAGCCCGTCCGCGAAGGTGTCGTCCAGCTCGACGAGGAGCCCGGCCTTGATGACGTCGGTGATGATGCCCTCGAACTCTTCGCCCATCCTGGTCTTGAGGAAGCGGAAGATCCTCCACATGAGGAGGTCCTTCTCGGCCTCGTTGGCCTTCCGTTCCATCTGGGAGCAATGGAGGGCCCACTCGGCCATGGGAGCCTTCTCCGCCCGCCCGCCCGCCAGGAGACGCTTCAGGACGCGGTGGACGATAAGGTCCGGGTAACGCCGGATGGGCGAGGTGAAGTGAGTGTAATCGGTCTTGGCGAGGCCGTAATGGCCGAGGTCCTCGTCCGAGTAGACGGCCAGTTTCAGCGAGCGGAGGACCTGGACGTTGACGAACTT
>Ga0315297_10002492_pt1 | contig 11638 bp, 11 predicted proteins | sample YL17G15_0_MG_FD_203628 | JGI IMG/M metagenome (GOLD analysis project Ga0315297, IMG submission 203628) | Sediment microbial communities from Yellowstone Lake, YNP, Wyoming, USA - YL17G15_0 | ecosystem: Environmental > Aquatic > Freshwater > Lake > Sediment | place: USA: Wyoming | collected... | reverse complement strand
GCGTCGACGGGATTTGCAAGGTCCCGCCTGCCGGGGAACCCGTGATGTCGTGTTGAGGATTCCTTGCGGTTAAAACGAGAACGAGTCCTTCCGGACTCGTCAGTTTCTGAGGCGTCGACGGGATTTGAACCCGTGATGAGGGTTTTGCAGACCCTTGCCTTCCCACTTGGCCACGACGCCAATTCCAGCACTATTTTCTAAATCGAGGATTGCCAATGATCATTCTGCAATCCTCATTCGATAGAGCGGGCGATGGGATTCGAACCCACGACCTTCTCCTTGGCAAGGAGACGTACTACCACTGTACTACGCCCGCAGGCAGCCAGTCCTTCTGGCAGAATGCCGAGAGCCAGGATCGAACTGGCGACACCACAATTTTCAGTCGTGTGCTCTACCAACTGAGCTATCTCGGCCTGGTCTTGGTCGTTTACTGAGCGGGATAGATTTTACATGTAGAGAGGAAGATTGTCAAGCAAAGGTCAAAAGAGGTTTTACAAATATTTTACATGGGCATCATATCCCCTTTACCTGGCGAATTTACAATGCAATCATCGATTCCAACCCTACAAGGAGAATAAAAATGTTCAAATTTACCCCGTTTTTCACAAAGATAGCCCTGGCCGTGTTGGTTTCTGCTGTCGCACTTGCTTCCATACCGCTCGCCGGAGTCTCCGCGGCCGGTATGCAGGAAGAAACCACTCCACCCACCGACCGCCCCGGCGTCAACTTGCGCCTTGAGCGCGTCTGGGGCCGGATGCAGATCACATACGAACGTCAAGGAGATCGGCTTGCCGCAGCAGAAAATGCTATTACCAGGGTCCAGACCCTGATTGATAAAGCCAATGAAAAAGGCTGGGATACTTCTTCCCTGCAGGTCGCCCTGGATGCCTTTGCCGCAGTAATACCCGCCGCCCACGCCGCGCATGAGCCCGGTGCCGCCATCATTGCTGCACACAATGGGTTCGATTCACAGGGTAAGGTTACCGATCGCCTTGATGCGGTTCAAACGATCAATGCTCTCCATCAGGTGCTAAAGGATACCCGCCTTGCAATGGATGGTACCGGTCGGGCACTGCGGGAAGCCGTCAGGGTTTTCCGTAACGCCCACCGCCCAGCCTCAACCCCCTCCATTCCATAAAATCCTGTTCATGTACTCCACAGAGACACGGTTGGTTGACGTGTCTCTGTTTGTCTTTTGCAGTAAAATCAATCAATCGCTATTTCCTGAGAGAGGTGAAAATGGTCAGAAAAGTGGTTACCAGTAACAAGGCTCCCAAGGCAATCGGGCCGTACTCCGTTGCTATCCTGGCTGGCAATTTTGTCTTCGCTTCCGGTCAACTCGGCCTGGATCCCGCTTCCGGCAGCCTAGTTCCGGGAGGCATCGAGGCGGAGACCCGCCAGGTATTGACCAACCTAAGCCATGTATTAAAGGACGCCGGGTCCGGTTTGGAGTTCGTTGTTAAAACCACCGTCTTCCTCAGGGATATGACGGAATTCTCAAAAATGAATGCCGTTTACGCAGAATTTTTTAAGGATGAGCCTCCCGCCCGAAGCACTGTCCAGGCTGCAGCCCTGCCCAAGGGCGGTGCAGTCGAAATAGATGCCATTGCCCTCCTCCAGGAGAAGGCGTAAATTCCCTGCTCATCCCACTTTTTTCGTTGAGGCTCCATGATTCGTAAATTATCGCCGGGAGAAGTGGTATGGCCTCCGAACTGATCCTGCTCGTCGATGATGAACCCTCCATCCTCCAGCTCGCGCGCATGTACCTTGAACGCGAGAACTTCCGGGTGGAAACTGCAGGGGATGGGGAATCTGCATTGGAGGCGATTAAACTTTACCTCCCGGCATTGATCGTCCTGGATGTAATGCTCCCCAAACTGGATGGATTGGAAGTCTGCCGGCGCCTGCGCGCCGATGATAACCCGGTTGCCATCATCATGCTGACCGCCCGTGATGAGGACCTGGATAAAATCCTGGGACTCGAGCTGGGTGCTGACGATTACTTGACCAAGCCTTTCAACCCGCGCGAGCTGGTGGCGCGCGTCAAAGCCATTCTACGCCGCTCTGAACGTATTGTTCAAGCAGGCGCGCCCATCCACATTGCGGAACTGGTGATCGATGCCTCCCGCCGCGAGGTCCGCATTGGGGATCGGAGGATTGATTTGCGCACCCAGGAATTTGAACTGCTGCTTATCCTCTCCGGGCAGCCCGGGCGGGTCTTCACCCGTGAACAACTGCTTCAACAGGCATGGGGGTTCGATTTTCTTGGACAGACCCGCACAGTGGACGTCCACATTGCCCACTTGCGCAAGAAATTGAGCGGCAGTTCGGTGAGCATCGAAACGGTGTCAGGCATCGGGTATAAGCTGGTCAATTGATGTTTGCCTCCATTCGTTCCCGCCTCTGGTTGAGCTATTCCCTGGTTACCGCGGCTGCCCTGGCAGCAGTGGCGGTCGTCCTGCTCATATACATCATTCAAAACCCGTCCACATACCGGCAGGAAAGCGCCAGGCTGACGGTCGTCGCCTCATTATTTCGAAAAAATGAGGCAGAATGGTCAAAACTATCCGCAGCCGATCTGCAGTTGCAAATCGAAAAGGTGGATAAGATTTATGCCACCCGTTTTCTTCTCTACTCGGCGAACCGCCGCTTGGTTGTCGACTCGCAGTCGGCAAAACAGCCAGCCCTGCAATTTCCTCTTTTTCCCCGCCTTAGACCTTATTCGATTCTCCGTGACCAAAACGGGAACTTCTGGCTGTACATGCTGCGCCATATAAACAATGGCCGCTGGCTCCTGCTCGCGGTACCCCGTCCAGCCGTACCCAGGGCGGCCATCCTGAGTGATGAATTGATTCTCCCGGTGGTGGGAGCGGGTCTCATCGCCTTTGTCATTTCCGTGCTGGCAGCATTCTGGCTGGCACGCTGGATCGGCGATCCTCTCCAAAAGGTGGTGGTTGCGTCACATCGCCTGCCTTCGTCAGAAATGGAAGTAATTGAGCCCCGCGGTCCGCACGAGGTCCAGGAGCTGACACGCGCTTTCAACCAGATGAACTCGCGGGTTAAATCCAGCCAGAGATCCCAGCGGGAGTTTGTTGCCAATGTCAGCCATGAACTGAAGACCCCCCTTACCTCCATCCAGGGTTTCGCCCAGGCTCTCCTTGACGGCACTGCCAACACTCAAGAAGCGCAAAACCAGGCTGCCCAGGTCATCTACAACGAGGCCGGGCGTATGCACCGCATGGTTCTCGACCTGCTCGACCTGGCCCGGCTGGATTCCAATACACTCGTACTTCAAGGGGTACCCGTGAATCTTGCCGCCTTGCTCAACAACATCGCTGAAAAGTTCGCCCCCCAGGCGCGTGAAGCTGGTATAGATATCCGTGTGGAAGCCTCCGGCGCGCCGGCTATCACCGGGGACAGCGACCGGCTGGCTCAAGTTTTTACCAATCTGGTGGACAACGGCTTGAAATTCACCCCGGCTGGAGGCAGGATTACACTTCGGGCAGCTCAAATTAATTCAGACGTCCAGGTGGAGGTGACGGATACCGGTGCGGGGATCCAAGCCGATGCCCTTCCAAATATCTTTTCCCGGTTTTACCAGGCTGATCCATCCCGTTCCGGCGGGCAAAAACGGGGGGCGGGATTGGGACTTGCGATCGTTAAAGAGATCATCAAGGCGCACGGTGGTAAAATTAGCGTCCGCAGCGGGCTGGGGATGGGAACCACCTTCACCATTGTTCTGCCCTTGTCAATTTCGGGGGTAAATCCCACGATCTCCCCCCAGGATACGTAACACAATTTTATTTTTCCAAAAGATATTCTCATGCCCTTTGTATCCATTGTTATCCCATCTTTAAACGAGCAGGCCAACATCCGTAAACTGCTCGAGGCGGTCTACTCCCAGACATTTCCCCGTAAGGATATCGAGGTGATTATCGCCGATGGCATGTCCACGGATGGGACGCGGGCAGAGATTGCAGCCTATGCCGACTCTCACCCGGATCTCCATATTTTGGTGCTGGATAACCTGAAACGCCACATCCCCGCCGGGCTGAACTGTGCCTTGAAGGAAGCCCGAGGCGAAATCATCGTGCGCCTGGATGCGCATTCGATGCCTTTTCCCAACTACGTGGAGCAATGCGTCGCAGATTTGCAGTCTGGCTTGGGAGAGAATGTGGGAGGGGTTTGGGAGATCCGCCCCGGCGCGGATACATGGGTTGGCAGGTCCATTGCCTTTGCAGCGGCTCATCCATTGGGTGTGGGAGACGCCCTCTACCGCCGCTCGGAGAAGTCCGCACTGGTGGACACGGTGCCTTTCGGCGCCTTCAAGCGGGAGCTCCTTGCGCAGATCGGCTCATTCGACGAGAGTTTACTTACGAATGAAGATTACGAGTTCAATGCCCGCATTCGCAAGTCGGGCGGAAGGATTTGGCTGGACCCCTCCATCCGGTCGGTGTATATCGCCCGGGCCTCCCTGTCGGGGCTGGCAAGCCAATACTTCCGCTACGGTTTCTGGAAATGGCGCATGTTGCGTCGTTATCCCACCACGCTTCGACTTAGGCAGGCACTGCCTCCCCTGTTTGTGCTCAGCCTCCTCGGATTGGGAATTTCAGGGATATTTCTGCCTTCTTTTTGGATTCTGCTGGCTGTCGAAATCATTGTTTACCTGGCTGCCCTGACGTTGGCAGGGGTATTGGCAGCAAAAAAGCACAGGATGATATCGCTGGTTTATGGTCTTCCCCTGGCTGTTTCCTTGATGCACATATCCTGGGGTGCAGGCTTTTTATGGAGTATTATTAAGGGAATGTTTACTGACCATATCACGGAGAAGAATTGATGCCCCCGCATCCACGACCCAGGTCCGGCAGTTGGCGCGTCCGTCCGCGCGAGCAGCGTAACATCCTTCTGCTTGGCGATCTTTTTGTCTCGGTGCTGGCCCTTTTTGGGGGTTTGTATTTTTGGGGTCAAAAATATGACTGGCTAAAGTTCTCGCTTGATTTTTTAAAACAGCGTGTTGACCTTTGGTTCTATTTCATGCCTTTCATCTGGATGATTTTCCTGGTTGAACTCTATGATTTGCACCGGGCAAAGAACCTTCGCCAGACCGCCGTGGGGATTGGGATTGCCGCTTTCGCTGGCTTGCTGCTGTATGCCCTGGTCTACCTGATCTCACCCAAAGGCTCCCTGCCGCGCCTGGGCATCGGCTTTTTCCTGGGTTTCGCAGCCCTGTTCACTTTTCTCTGGAGGCTGGTCTATATCCGGATTTTCACCGCACAGGATTTCCTGCGTCGGGTGTTGATCATCGGGGCTGGAAAAGCCGGGGAAACAATCGCCCGGGCATACCAAAAACTGCGACCCCAGCCTTTCATCCTGGTGGGTTTTATTGACGATGATCCCGGGAAAATCGGGACAGCGTTGGAAGGATTCCCGATCTTGTCGGGGGCCGACCGGCTGCTTGAAATGGTTGATGCAGAATCCATCACTGAAATCATTATTGCTGTTTCCGGTGCGCTGCACGGGGGGACGTTCCAATCCATCCTGGATGCGCAGGACATGGGAGTGGAAGTTGTTCCCATGCCCACGGTATACGAGGAACTTCTCGGGCGTGTCCCGGTTCATCACCTGGAATCAGACTGGTTGATCCGTTCTTTCGTTGACCAGGCGCGGGTGGGTGGGTTCTACGAGTTGACAAAACGAATCCTGGATATTCTGTTGGCAATCATTGGTTTGTGCGTTTGTCTCGTTGTTGCACCGCTTACAGCCATCGTGATCCTGCTGGATAGTGGTTCTCCCATCCTATACTCCCAGATACGATCCGGTAAAGGCAACAGGCAGTACAAGATTTATAAATTCCGCACCATGCGGCAGGATGCCGAAAAGGATGGCATAGTACAAACCACCAAAGAACATGATTCCCGGATGACCCGCACCGGCGCGTTCCTTCGCCGTACGCATATTGATGAAGTGCCGCAAATTTGGAATGTCTTGCTTGGCGAAATGAGCATCGTCGGACCGCGCGCTGAACGTCCTGAGCTGATAAAAAAATATCAGGAAGAAATCCCATTCTACCGGGCACGCCTGCTGGTAAAACCGGGCATTACAGGTTGGGCGCAGGTCAACACCGGCTATTCCTCCACGATCCTGGAAACCACCGTCAAGATCGAAAATGACCTGTATTACATCAAGCACCGGAACCTGTGGATGGATTTTCTCATCATCCTGCGCACTGTGACACATGTGATCGGGTTCAGGGGTAGATAACCGGATGCGCACCCTGGTCACTGGCGGAGCTGGTTTCATAGGTTCCCACATCGTGGAACAACTCCTGATGCGCGGCGATACGGTCAGGGTGCTGGATAATTTCTCCACCGGGTTTCACCAAAACCTCGAACATCTTCAGGGTAGACTGGAAATCCTTGAAGGTGACTTGCGAGACACGGGTGCAGTGATGGCCGCAGTTAAGGATGTGGACCTGGTCTTCCACCTCGCCGCTTTTATTTCGGTCTCCCAATCCATCGCTGACCCCGGATCTTGTTTCGCGGTTAATGTTGGGGGAACGGTTGCCTTGCTGGAGGCGGCCCGGCGGGCGGGAGTCCGCAAGGTGGTGCTGTCCTCGAGCACCGCGGTTTATGGCGACATGCATGTGTTTCCGACACCTGAAGAGACCCCGCTGCGTCCAATTTCTCCGTATGCTGTTTCCAAGCAGGTGAACGAGCTTTACGCCCACCTGTACACCCACACCCTGGGTCTGCCAGTGACCGCTCTCCGCTACTACAACGTATATGGACCGCGTCAGCGTCCAGATTCTGATTATGCCGCGGCCATCCCTATCTTCGTGCGCCAGATATTGTCTGGTAAACCGGTTACCATTTTTGGAGATGGCAGGCAAAGCCGGGATTTCATTTTCGTCAACGACGTGGTGCGCGCAAATTTCATGGCCGCGGAATCGGACACTGCAGGGGAATCCTTCAACGTTTGCACCGGGATCGAAACCAACCTGCTCGATTTAATGGAGCAATTCAGCGAACTCTCGCCGCGACAGCCCGAAGTTCGTTTCGAACCTCCCCGTCCGGGGGATATCTATAGATCGGTGGGCAGCCCGGAAAAAGCCGCCAGGGTCCTGGGGTTTCAGGCAGGCACCTCCCTGGTGGAAGGTCTGGATCAAACCGTGAAATGGATGAAAAGCAGATGAAAATAAAACCTCCTTTTCAAATTCGCAATGGTTATCTATTGCTGTTTGATATATTCCTGACGGTTGCCTCGGTGGTGGGGGCTTTTGCCCTGCGACTGGATACAAACTTTTACGCCTCACGTTACCTGGTTTTCCCGGCAGTATATTGGATGATCGCCATCAGCCTGGCTCTCAAGTTGAGCATCTATTATTTCTTCGGGCTGTATCGCCGTCTCTGGGCATATGCCAGCATAAAGGAACTCCTGCTGATCATCCTGGCTGTGTCCGCGGCCACCGTGGCGGTTTCAGCGATCATGATGACCCTGCTCATTACCCGTGTGCTCAATTTCCCCCGCATGGTGCTGCTCATCGACTGGCTGCTCTCGCTGATCGGGGTGGGCGGTTTCCGTTTTTCCCTGCGACTGATATCCGAAACCCGCACAGCCAATGCCAAGCCGCAGGCTCGCAAAGCTCGGCGTGTGCTGGTGATCGGGGCCGGGGATGCAGGTGCCCTGGTGGTGCGCGAAATGCAGCGCAACCCTCAAATTGGTCTGCATCCAATAGGCTACCTGGATGACGACGCGGGCAAGCAAAAACATCAGATCCACGGCGTGCCGGTGATCGGAAAACTGGTCGATTTGAACCGTGCCTTGAACAATCGTCCGGTGGACGAAGTGATCATTGCCATCCCCAGCACTGGGGGAAAAATAATCCGCATGGTGACGGATATCTGCCGGCTGAAAGGCGTTCCGTTCCGCACAATGCCCGGGTTGTATGAATTGATCGGGGGCAAGGTCAGCGTCAACCGCTTGCGTGAAGTTGATATCACCGACCTGCTGCGGCGGGACCCGACACAGATTCAGAACGAACTGATCGGCGCCGCCCTGACCGGCAAACGCGTCCTCGTCACGGGTGCGGGCGGTTCGATCGGTCGGGAAATATGCTCCCAGATAGCCCACTGGGGTCCGCAGATGCTCATCCTTCTGGGTCACGGTGAAAACAGCATCTTCGAAGTTATGCTCGAACTGCAGGAAAATTTCCCCTCCCTGCCTCTCCAGCCGGTGATCGCCGATATCCGCGATCTGCCGCGCTTAAGATCGGTGTTCAACGGTTTTCACCCCCAGGTGGTCTTCCACACCGCGGCGCACAAACACGTCCCATTGATGGAAAGCAATATTGAAGATGCCATTTCCAACAACGTGATCGGGACACGCAACGTATGCGCTGTGGCTACCATGTTCGACACCGAACGCCTGGTGCTGATTTCCACAGATAAAGCCGTCCGCCCCGTGAACGTGATGGGCGCCACCAAGCGGCTGGCTGAAATGATCGTCCTCGATGCCGCCCACCGTACCCGACGCGCATTTTCGGTGGTCCGCTTTGGAAACGTGCTGGGCAGCCGGGGCAGTGTCGTCCCCAAGTTCAAGCGGCAGATCTCCCACGGGGGTCCCATTACCATCACCCACCCTGATATGAAGCGCTACTTCATGACCATTCCAGAAGCTGTCCACCTTGTTCTCCAGGCGTCTGCCATGGGTCAGGGCGGCGAGGTTTTCCTGCTAAATATGGGAGAGCAAGTCCGCATCCTGGACCTGGCCGAGGATCTCGTACGCCTCTCGGGGCTCGAACCTGGCAAGGACATCGAATTTGTCTTTACCGGCATCCGGCCCGGGGAGAAATTAAGTGAGGACCTTTGGGAGGAGGGCGTCGAGTATCAGAAGACCACTCACCCCGAAATCTTCCGGGTCGGGGCCGAGGAGACCAACATTTCCCCTGATCTGTCACGCACGGTCGACGAGTTGAACCGTCTGTCCATCGAGGGCGAAACTTCCGCCATAATTTCCCTGCTGGATGAGACCATCCCGGATGCGACGGTGGGATCCCATCCTCCGGTGGAATTGAACTCCCTCGTTTGAGCGCTGTTTCCACCCATGCCCGAGATCTCTCTTATCGAGTGGAAAAATTTCCTGTCGAAACACCCTGAGGCTCATCTGCTTCAAACAGCAGAGTGGGGCCAATTGAAGACAGCCTTTGGGTGGCAGGCGGTTTACATCGTCGAGGGGGATGCCGGTGCCCAGGTTCTCTTCCACCGCCTGCCCTTTGGATTTTCCTGGGCTTACCTTCCCAAGGGACCGATAACCGCTTCAACCCCTGAACCTGGTTTCTGGTCTGCATTGGATCATGCATGCCGTTCGCGCAATGCAGTCTTCCTGAAAATCGAACCGGATGGCTGGGAGGAAAAAGATCAGCCATCGATTATCAACCAGCATGGATTTGTACCCAGCCCCCAACACATTCAGCCGCACAGCACCCTGCTCATTGATCTGCATGGCACCCAGGAGGATGTTTTCAACCGGATGAAGCCAAAAACCCGGTATAACATCCGCCTGGCAGGTCGCAAGGAAGTTGCAGTCCATCCCTCGGATGATATTGGTAACTTTTACCGGATCATGACCATAACCGGGAAACGCGAGGCATTCCATGTCCATTCAATGGAATACTACTCCCGCGCATACGAGCTTTTTCATCCCGGGGGGATGTGTGAACTCTTCGTGGCGGATTTCCAGGGTCGCACCCTCGCCGCCTTGATGGTATTTGCGAACCGAAAACTAGCCTACTATTTCTATGGCGCCTCGTCAGATGAGGAGCGAAACCGGAAGGCCACCTACCCCCTGCAGTGGGAAGCCATCCGCTGGGCGAACTCCCGGGGTTGTGAAGAATACGATATGTGGGGCATCCCCGATGAAGCGACTGATATTGAGGAGGACCAGGCTGAGGCACGCGAAGACGGCTTGTGGGGTGTTTACCGCTTCAAACGCGGTTTCGGAGGCGCTGTGAAACGCGCCATGCCAACCCTGGACCGCATTTACAACCCCCTGCTCTACAGGCTCTACCTTTGGCGGTTCTCCAGTTCCAGCACAGGCTGACCGTATGATCCCCTTTACCGGACCTGCTTCCGCCTGGAACGAACTCATCGCCTCCCTTCCCCTCGCCCACCTGTTGCAAACCTGGGAATGGTCGCAGGTCAAGGCAAGATATGGCTGGGAAGCCGTGCCTTTTGTCTGGAATAATGCAGCGGGGACCCCTGCTGCAGCAGCGATGGTGCTAAAACGCCGGTTCCCCATTGGCGGGTTTGCAAAAAAAATGTGCGTCCTCTACATCCCGAAGGGTCCACTGTTGGATTGGGCGGATGCCTCCACACGCCTGCGTGTGCTTGGTGATTTGCAATCACTTGCGAAACAGCATGGAGCCATCTATATCAAATTGGATCCAGATGTGACCCTGGGGACCGGTATGCCTGGAACTGAAGGGGCCCTGGAAAACATATCCGGACAGATCATATTATCCGAACTAAAACAATGCGGTTGGAAATTTTCACCAGACCAGATCCAATTCCGCAACACGGTATTGATTGACCTGACCCCATCAGAAGATGAGATGCTGGGGCGCATGAAGCAGAAGACGCGTTATAACCTCCACCTGGCTCAAAAGAAGGGCGTCACCGTTCGAACCGGGATGGAATCTGATCTGCCGCTGTTATACCGCATGTATGCAGAAACATCCGTGCGTGACGGTTTTTTGATCCGCGAACAGGGTTACTACCAGAATTTATGGAAGAGTTTTATGGCTGTCGCTGGATCTGCATCCAGCAGTCAACCTTTCACGGAAGCGTTGATCGCTGAAGTGAATGGGGAACCGGTGGGGGCTGTCTCGGTCTTTTATTTTGCCAGGCAGGCAATCTATCTCCTTGGAATGTCGCGCGAGGTTCACCGCGAAAAAATGCCCAATTACCTGCTCCAGTGGGAAGCCATGCATCGGGCGAAGGAGCGCGGTTGCATCACCTACAACCTGTGGGGTGCGCCGGATGAGTTTCAACCGGGTGACGGATTGTGGAATGTATTCCGCTTCAAGGAGGGATTGGGCGGTTATGTATCCCGCACGATCGGGGCGTGGGATTATACGCCCAACCGTGTGCTATATAAGTTATATACTGAAATCCTGCCCCATTGGATGGACATTATGCGCTCCCGCGGTAAGGAAAAAACCAGGCAGAGCATTGGCATGGTTTAAACAGATAAATGAGCAAACACATTTTCATTCGTATTTATTTGTCACTGTGCAAAATAAACCGGAGGTTATAAAAGGTGATTTCCCGCTTAAGATTTGCCCACCTGCCAACACCCATCGAATCATTACCTAGATTATCTGCCGCATTGAACGGTCCCCGGCTCCTGGTCAAGCGGGATGACCAGACAGGTCTTGCCTTTGGAGGCAACAAGACCCGAAAACTTGAATTCCTGGTCGCTGAAGCGCAAGCCCGGCAGGCAGACACATTGATTTCCGCCGGCGCCCTGCAGTCCAATCACTGCCGCCAAACAGCCGCCGCGGCTGCAAAATATGGTTTTAACTGTGTTCTCGTGCTGGTCGGAGAACCTCCTGCTCAAGCCAGCGCCAACCTTCTCCTTG